>Ga0160429_1000249_pt1 | contig 62547 bp, 36 predicted proteins | sample SolpanmetagenomR_FD_108199 | JGI IMG/M metagenome (GOLD analysis project Ga0160429, IMG submission 108199) | Solar panel surface microbial communities from Lawrence Berkeley National Laboratory, California, USA - R | ecosystem: Engineered > Built environment > Solar panel > Unclassified ... | reverse complement strand
TATTTACTAAGAGTTCTATAATTATATTCTAAGAGGCCTTAGTAAGGCCTTTTAAAGGTGTTTTAGTAACTTACTATAACTCTTAGCCCTTAATTTTAAATTAGTAATAGTAATATAAGCCTTTTAGCTTATTAGCTAAGTTCTATTAACTAAGCTAGCGAGATATAGAATTAATATTTAGCTTGTCTTTAATAATACCTTATTAAAGTAACTATAAGAGCTAAGTCTAGAGTTTAAACATCTTAGATATGTCTAATAATAACTAGTAATTAACTAAATATAATAAGTATTAAAGGCCTTTTAGAGGGCTCTTAACGTACTTATTCTTTAGCTTTAATAAGTTTAATTTTATAGCTATTATTTTAGCCTATACATAGCTTTAGCTTATTTAGGCGCTTATTTATAGTAATCTAGTAGCTAAGTGTCCGCTATTCTTAACTCGAAAGCTCTAAACTAGTTATAACTTAATTTTAAAGTACTTTTATTTCTTTTAAATACTAAGTTATAACCTTATAGTGTAAAGCCCTTTATAAGGCCTTAGGAAGCCCTTTATAATACTAGATACTACTATATTTATATGTTGTCCTATTCCTAAGACAATTTAGTAATAGAGACTACGTCTTCTTAATCTCTCTAAGTTTAGAAAGCAAATATTAAATCTTTAACTAGAGAATTAGAATAGAATAATATAAAGGCCTTTTAAAGGCCTACTATAACCCTTTTAACGTACCTCTTTTGTTATAAAGTTTGCTATTATTAGTGTTATAGAATCTATAACATGATCTATAACGTATATATAGCCTTCTTTATCTAAATATAGATATTCTAGTACACTAGCTATTAGTTTAATAACTTTTAACTATAAGATTATAGATTATACTTTATAATATAATATATAATATAAATCTATATAGGGCTTTATAGAATCCTCTAAAGGCCTTTCTAAGGCTTCTTTATAAGTTATATCCTTATCCTTAGATAATATATTATAACAATCTTTAGTAAGAAGAGTATCTATAGCTTAAGTAGTTTCTATAGCTTATATAGTCTCTATTACTTATATAATATCTATACTTTTTAGAGTACTTAAAAAGGGCTTTATTTATTATTTATCTAAAATCATAGAGATAGTAATTATTAAAGAGATAACGGTCGTTGTTACTATAGAGATACTAATAATCGATTTCTTTAAAGGTCTCTTAAAGGCCTTTAAGGAGGCTGTTAAAGGCCTTCTAGACTACCTACTAGTATAAATACTTAGTCGACTAAGCCGCTAAAGTCTAAAGCTAAGTCGACTAACTTTAAGGTTCCCCGCATTTTTGGGTCAACTGAACTCTAAAGTTGGGTCTGCCGAGTTGTACGCTCGTTTAGCTAAGGAGAAAATTCTGCTTAGCTAAGGTCGGAAAGCTTAAACCTTAGTCCCTACCTCATGTGGCCTGTGCATTACCTCACTTAGAGCTCAGCTAACCTTATTTGACCTATGTTTTCAAATTTCTAAACTTTTTAAACTTTTATTCTTTAACTTATTTTTAACATGTTTACCATTTTCTATAAAATCATTAAGCATGTTTTTAACTTATAAAAAACATATATATAACATCTATGTATATATAATAAAGGTATTAATAAAGAAGATATTAAAAAAGTTCATAAATCTCTAAGAGATTCATAAGTAATTCTAAAACAGGTTTAAAACAAGTTTACTTATTTTACTTAATTTTTAACTTATTTTTAACCTGTTTTGTAATTTAACTTGTTTCTAACCTGTTTCTCAAAAGTTTATCTAAGGCGCGTTTTTTTGCAGGGTTAACATGAGAAAATTGTCCACCTCACCCCTTCCCCGCAAAAAGCCTATTTACCTCAGATGAACCTTAAATCCTCCCCAGCCCAACTGTATGCTCCTTTCTGCGGGATACAAAAGAGGTAACGTGACCTTATTTCTTCTGTGAAACTCCAGAGGTCTTGGCATGAAAATTTCCATATAGTCATCAATTAACTCAATAGATTACATTGAAGTGTGCCATATAACATCAAATATTTGAGCATCAACAACACACATAATTATCACAGATTATTAGCTGATTTTTTAATCAATTATCATTACATCAAATTGATTAGTCAGCTGAAAACCTGACATTTTCTTACTTACTGTACTTATAATGAACCTCAAGTCATCTCAACTATTACTTGTATTCTTCTAATTATTACTCGTTAAATAAAACTGCTGTATTCTACATTTTATTATCGATCAGGAATAATCCAGTTGCTCGACGTTGAATTTAGAAGAAACGCAGATCTAATCCTTCATTTTGGCAAGTCGAAATACATGTTCCAAGCTGGGTCATCGTCACTTCCCGCTGTAGCCACAGCTATACCCTTGTGATGAGATATTGCAGATTGTGACGACGAATCTCCTAAGCTAGGATCCAGCAAATCATGATGTCGTTCCCTCATAGCAAGGGGAAGATTACTTACAGGTGAGAGAGATGTGCGTCGGCGTTTACCTTTTCGATCGGAGTATCTAAAATTAGCTCTATTAATCTTCTCAGTCTTTCTTTGCTGATGATCGCCAAGTGACGCTGTAATTTGTGATGATTCGATATTACGCATGTCAACGGCTTGGGTTCCTTGCATTGCAGTCGCATGTAACGATTCTTGGGAAAGGGACTTTCCTTCCGTGTTATTCTGGACATCGCTCTCGATCAAGCTTTTAAACTTTTTAACTAAGCCCTCATCTGATTTATTAGTAATGACAGACAGTTTTTGTATATAGCTACATTTACCAATATCGGATTTGCCAAGAAGATCTTTGTGCATGTGAGCGGCAGGTCTCTTGTGCAGGTCGTGGCAAATATCTAGAAGCTTGATCAGGTCATCCCGTTCGAGTATATTATAGTCATGTGCAGCATTGTAATATTCATAGAAGACGTGGAGTTCGGACGATGACTGCCGAGAAATTAACCGAAAATGATCTCGCAGTCTTATCTTGAAATCTTGCGAAGTTACATGTAAACGTCCTTTTCCATCGTAGAAAAGTTGTAGCTTCGTCCGTAACATATACAATTTCAACACGTCTTTTCTTTTGCCCAGCGATTGGAGTACCTCATTTTTGACGGTCTCATTGTCGTGCCATAAGTGATGCTCCTCGGTTAGTATCCAAGCGCAATTCACGAACCGGATGGCTGAGAGGTCCTCCATATTTTCATATATTTTCGCGTTTGGTTTGAAGGTTTCGATGAACTCGGCCACGGGCATGATGAGAAGTTTCATACATGTTACTATGGGCGAAAAAGGCATTTTAATGCACGAAAAAATATGGACGGAAAATATATGGATAAAGGGGAGAGGATATATGTGTGAGATGAGAAAAGAATGATGGGGAGTTAGCCAGACTTTAACAGATTGTTGCCGAGCATGGGGGCTCAATCCTTTGATATGCTCTTTGCAATGTTGACACTTTCCATGTACCATGACATCCAGCAAGCTCGACAGGCCCAACTTTAGACTTCAGTCGGTCCGAAAATGTTCCTGGAGGAATATTTTGGGCCCTGAACATCCTCGGGCCGACTGAAGTCTAAAGTTGGAACCGCCAAGTTTTTATGCTAGTCAGTATGCCAAAACGCCTTTCAAAGACCTTTTAGAAATAAGATTCCTACTGAAGACCTTTCTTGGGCATGAGGAAACCTTGAACTAAGGCTATGAATGAAGGGCCTTTTTAGAGGAGGCTCAAAGCATTTTTAGTATCTTTAATTATTTCCATATAATAATAATTACTAATACAATTTATTTTATTTCTCCTAACGAACAGATATATAATAATGATGTAGTACATATATGCATGTTACAATTCAGTGGTTTTAAGGCCTACAAAATGAAATTTATATAACTCAGAAGTGTTTGTAAGACTTTGATTATGAAACAACATATCTCTAAATTTGAATTCATGTCTAAAACTCTCTAAAAAGTACTAGACGCCTATGAAAGGGCTTTGAAAGAGCTGTCAAAGTGCTGTAATAAAATGTACAAAGGTCTTTCAAGGGCCTTTCATATACTAGCCGGCGGCGGACCCAACGTCTCGGTTCCCCGGAATATTTGGGCGACCGAACCTTAAAGCTGAGTTCGCCGAGCTGCACCTTTGTCGAATCGAATTGGATACTACAGTCATTGATCGCGCAAACGTGAACCCACTTGTGTCCAAAAAGTGGCTATTTGCGGCAGACGATGAGGTCGGAGAGCTGTATCTCAATCTCAGGGTAGGAATGATTATGCTCCGTTGCAAGTACTATAACTATACGGTACGACTACTTTACGGAAGTGATGTAATGGCAGCATGATCCAGAATCAATATGATTGACGTCTATGTTGACAAATGAAATAGTGCGAAGTGATCTTGTGTGTACTTGCTCGTCCTTTTAAATGTTGCCCATCTCGTCAATAAAACTGGTGCAGTAGTAATTAAAATCAAGTCCATGAGCTATGGTGTAAATGATTGATAGAAAGTGAATCTCGTGCACGGACCACAATGTCAATACAGCTGAAAGAGGAGAGTGACATAATTATTATTGATGCAGCCTTCTTGCGCGTGGATATTATCAGACCTGCTTTAGACATAGTTGTGATGTGAAAAGTATGACACCATTTCGACGAGGGTTAGCAATATGCGACTATAGTCCTTGAAACATCCGCACTACACAAGAACATTACGCTACAAAACAATAGCGTCGCGATGACGTCCTTTGCCAGCTCCTTCTGGGTTGGCGGTGATTATGGCCTTGGTTAGTCAAGATATCAAAGCGCGAGACGTATGCGATAAGTTACTTACAATCTATACAGGTCTGGATATCATGTATGACAAGCTTCAACAAGGTTTACAAGAAACGGAGCAAATACTCACTATCGCACGACTGCGCGCTGATGCGGAAGACGCCTACGGACAAAAGCTAGGCGATATAAGTGATGCTGTCGATAGGATAGATGAAGGATTTGATCGCGACGAGGGTGCGAGTTTGAAGAGGGTAATAACACCATTAAAGTGAAGATTGATGATTACAAGTCTAACAATACAATCATAGGCTTATGAAGGTGTCCTCGGAGAAATGGTCGAAGGCGCTAAAAGTCATCAGAAGATTGCAACCAACATTCGCGAGTTAGTGATTACACCTTTTTCAAGATGGGCAGATGAACATTCATTGAGAATTAACCGATCGGAGGAGGAATTACAAGCACGGTTGAAGAATCATGATAAGCAAGCAGATTACGTACGTACCTGTAGAAGTCAATATTTCAACAAATGTCGAAGAGTCGAGGATTTAGACGAGGAAGAGAAATTGGGATTTCAGGATCCTTTGGGGGATATAAAAAGTCCGAAAGCAATGACGCCAATGTTGAAATCACCAGAGATGGCTTCACCATATGATGAGGATGCAATAAGACTCGGGGATGATTCTTATGGTCCAGAAAGGTTAAAACAAACATTGGCGCATATGTTACAAAATATCAAATTGGGAGACACGAAAGTACCTATATTGGGAACATATCATAATGTCTCGACGGGATCTGATATAGTAGATTATATACAGAAAAACATGGGTGGCAACAGTACTGCATATGCAGAAAAGGTCGGACAAGATATATTAAATAATGGATTTTTAAGACTTGTTGGTACGGTTGGTAGCACGTTTACAAATAGTAGTCGTATGAATTATCAGTGGCGACCCAAGGCGTTCAAAGTGTCCGAGGTCATTGATAGGAGGGAATCTATCGGCAGATCCGGAGTCAGTGCGGCAGTAGACGCATTGGCAGAAAATCCCGGTGTAGCAGCGGCAAAAGAACTTGTACAAGGCTGGAATCCATTAAATAATACACATCAAAACGAGTCACCTGCTGAAAGACTACGAAAAGAAGCAAAAGAAAGCGATGAGAAGTATAGGAATGCGGTGAAAAGATTAGATGGACTTCGATGTGAATTAGAAGAGGCCATGTTTGATCATATGAAGTTTATGGAAAGATGTGAACTTGACAGATTAAACGCGATCAAAAGTGTAATTCTGGACTTTTGTGGAGCAATTGGAAACGTCATACCTGCTTTGCAAAGTATGATTGATCGGATGATGCTGTTTCAGGAGACTATACAACCGAATGCTGATTTGCGTTATATTTTGGAGAATTATCGTACTGGCAGTTTCTCTCCACGTGTGCAAATATATGAAAATTACTACAATCAAGTCGGAGGTGAGTGAATCAAAACTGAAGGCCCCAATTGTCGTCATCTAACCAGTGTGTAGATCAAATATTCGGTGTTGATATTGAAGCACGAGCTAGAGCAGATCAAAAGCGTTTACCGTTAATTGTGACTAACATACTTACATATCTCGATGATAGATATCCGGAACTCGAAGGGGATGAGAATAGAAGAGCTATCTGGCTTGTCGAAGTGCCTCTTAGTGCAACTCATCATCTCCGTTCAGCAATCGATTCATCAAAAGGAGCTGATGATTCTGTACTCGCCAAGTATGACGTTCCTATCGTTGCGAGTGTTCTCAAATTATATCTTTTGGAATTACCAGATTCATTAGTTTCCTCATCAGTGTATGAGATTATTAAGACTATCTATACTACAACAGCTCATACGACTGACGATGCAACCCGCGTGAGCGTCCTTCAAAGCACGCTTGGACAATTACGGTTGACCAATATTGCTGCTCTCGACGCTATTACTGCACATTTTACACGAATGCTGGAATTGACAGGAGCTGACGAAGCTTATACATCTTCATTAGCAACTTCTATCGCATCGTGTATATTACGACCCAAACAGGAAACTTCAATGACGATCACGGAGAAGTTCAACGTGCGATTAGTCAGAGATCTTTTTGCGCACAGAGATGTAATATTTGGAGAATTAAAGCGAAATTCTACACTTTCTCAAGCGTCAAACTCAAGTAAAGCTGGATCACGAGACCGCGCAGAAAGTAGACCAGAACAGAATCGTAAAGAGGCTATGGAAGAAAGACAACGTGCTATCCAGGCTAATCATGATAAAAGAGCTCCGAGTCCAGGTAGAGCGAACATTGCTGCATCTGGGACAATGGGTCATCGTAGGGATAGAAGTACAAATAATGCCGAGACGAGATTCTCTGGACTCAGTATGGCTTCCGGCTCTTCTAGTAGGCGTGCTGATAGTCTAGAAGTGCCAATGTCACCTGACTTGTTTGGCTTTCAGAGTTTCGATGGAATGAACAATGGTCCATCAATCCCGCCGAAAGACGAAAGACCAATTTCACCACCTGGAAATGGTGCATCCAACCAGGATTTGTCGCTTTTGACAAGTTCGTTTAATGGTAATCGAGATAGATATGCTAAAGATATTTCATCTGCAACTTCGCCATTGACTCAACATCTCGGATCGGAATTTTTGAATCTCAATGCTGGACCATATCAATCTCCATCGATGCCGTCATTACTTACAACAGAACGAACCACCTTTCCAGATGCAAAATTGAAGAGAAATAGCTTGATTAATATCGGATATAAAGAAGGTCAATCTACACCAGTTCCAGCTCCATCTCCATATTCTAGACAAACGTCAACTAATGCCCTATCTGGTTCACGTCGTCCAACTACCGCCGGCGGTTCATCTAATGCAGATCCACCAGAAAAGAGAAATAGTCTTTCTCGAAGTGGAGCATCTCGATCCTCATCTAATGCAAATGCCACAACATCTTCTTCTAATACAACAGAACCAAGATTGACATATGCACAAAGAAGAGCATTGAGTAATGTGAATGATGACCGACCATCATCTTCTTCATCTGAAATCAAGGATGAAGGAACAAATGATGGTGGAGTTGTAGATGAAGATGCTGAACGACGGAAAAGACGAGAGAGACGAAGGGGAGAAGTATATGGTAGTGTATCAGATCAAGCACCACCTTCACCTTCTTTGAATGATCGTGAATCGGACCGTTCTCATCGTCATGGACATAAAGAAAGAAGCAACACCACACCGGGCAGTACATCCCATACAAAAGAACGATCACATCATTCTTCTTCCCGACGACACATGACTCAGGATGAACTGACTTTTGATCCTTCCAAACAACGAGACAGGACCAAATCCGACGCTTCATCATCCATGTCGTTGAAATCTCCAACAATTCCTCAACCACCATTATCCCCGTCGTCAAAGTATAGAGCAACTAATCCAACCAACACTTCTAATCTCCCCACTCCTTTATCAGCGGGAGAGTTTGGTCCTGATGCAAGCTTACTCGGCTCAGATATCGCACGAGAAGAACGTCGCGAAAAGCGACGACACGGCCAACAATCCGAATCATCCCGTTCAGCATCCCGCTCCGACGACGAAAGTGCTAAATCTCCCCGCAAACCCTCGAGTTCGAAACGCAGCGAAAGGACAAAAGACAGAGACGACGACAATGGTAAAGACAAGAGAATGTCGAATGCTTCGTTTGAATATTCTAGATCGAGATCTCAATCTAGAACTCGTACGCCTGTTATAACGACTGACGGGGCTGGGTTTGATGGTGTGGATTTAAAAGATGGTGGGAACGAAATGGATCATGAAGAGGCCGAAAGAATGGTTTTGGACAAAGCTATGAAGATGCGTAATGTTTCTATTAGTAATAATACCGTAACTTCAAGTGGGAGATCAAAGGGTGTGGAATTGGTAGATAGGCCTATGGACGATTAGTAATCTTCTTGACTATTAAATTACCAAGTTATATTCATTTGGGACCAATTTAGATTATATATGTTATTTATGTATTAGATTAGAATGTTTAATGTTTTGTTTATTTTATTACTGTGTATTTAGTCTTGAGAAATGAGTATAATCTTGTACATTCCATTCCATTCCATTCCATTCCATTCCATTCAATCATTCCAAAAAGATCTACCATTCATTACATCATTATACATGTAGCTTATGATTCTCAGTCGAGAAGAAATATATAATATCCCATTCCAATCATTTCTATCATTTCAAAAAAAAGTAAAGTTTATTTTATTTTTATTTACAAAGAACCGTACAAATTGACGACGAGTGTTTCTACGACTGTCATCTATATCTATTACTATTAAACTGATTAGATCCCACTGGAGGAGAAGGTGTATTCCCTCCTTGTCCCGTCAAACTATTACTATTACCCGTAGCAGTAGTAGAAGAAGAGGGGATATAAGTCGACGGGTTCGCAAAGACGGGACTTCCCATCGATCGAGTCCGAGTTGCATTATAAGTAAACGTCCCTGGTAAAGAGCCTTGACTACTTCTACTATGAACCATTGGCGCAGCAGAGACGATTGTGTTATTTGAAGTAGGAGATAATGGTACGGCAGTAGCTGAAAAACGACGGGAACTTGGTCTGTCGGATAGATTCGGTGAAGGGATTTGTTTGGTGGATAGTTTTCGAACGAGCGAGTTTAGTCTATGGCGTGTTGATTCGAGGACTAGATATATAATAAGTACACACTCATGACAACAATAGAGAAGAAAGGGAAGGAATGGAATAAAACTTACGTTGAAGAACCGTTCTCCTCTCTTGTCCATCCAAACCGTTAATCTTATCATTACCTGTATCGTCTACATGTTGTAATTCTTTATCCTTGTCGTTTCTAGATATCAACGGTTCGTCATCGACATCTAATACCGCTTCGAGTAACACAATTGCTGTTTTGTAATTGATCTCACAACCTCGAAGATCGTCTCCGACAAGTTCATTAACTGCTGCCGCCCGTGACATTTCTACCGCTCGTTCAAACATTAATCTTTCAGCAGTCACTCCAGAAGTCAAATGAATATCTTCTGTACTAGTCATGACTCCAAGACTTCCCGCAGAACTCGAAGCAGATCCTAACCTAGTAGTTGTATTTTTAGTTTTTGAATCCAAATCACTCGATATTTGTTGATAATTAGATGGATGACCGGGATGATCTTCTGGTAATCTCTTCTGAGCTTCTACTAATCTTCGACCAACTATTTCAGACTTTTCAAGACATTCGTTAAATCTATTACGAAGCCATTGTACTACACTATTCATTCTTCTTGGAACATCGACAGATGAAGAACGTGTTACACCATCAATTCCTGGTCTCGATAGAGGTGGGGATGAGGACGATGACGAGGCTTTGTTGTTTCTATACAAAGTCCACCAGTAATTTGCTAGATCAATAGTCTTTGCAAGTATGGCGAGTGCTTTTACAAACAACACTAATGCTTCTTCAGACACGGCTACAACAGCGATTTGAGTCAATTCTTGCTCATCATCTATTACAACATCGTCAGAAACACTTGTAGATGATGACTGTTTCTGTTTCTGTCGTGTGGTAGTGATTGCAGAAGGCACTGATGGGAGAAGTTGACGATATTTGACTTCGGCAAATGAATAAACCGTATCTGATCTAGTAGCAGCTTCTTTTACTATTTTCAAAATACGTGCGTCTTCATCAAGATTTGATGATTTATCTCTTGTTATCACCACTTCTTGACCAATTGAAGGTGTAGGATATGCTGGAAATCCTGCATAACCAGGCGGGGAAGAAAAACCTCCTCCAATCGGGGGTGAAGCACCGAGAACACCAAATAGTCGAGCATTGGCCATGTTTAATGCTTTTGAAAGCATATTTGACGCCGAAGTAGGATTAGATATCATTCGCCGTTCAAATGATGGTTGTCGATTATGATTAGAATCATTTCTTCTACTAGATGCAAGTTGCAAAGCAGAAGAAGGACTAGCGTCTCGTAGAGAAGTACTTGACTGGAAGTTGCCTTGCGACATTGTCCGAGTATCTTTAGAATTCCGCTGTTGTGCAGATCGATCTTTATTAGCAGCTAATTCATCGGCAAAGGCATTAACTTCGACAGCCTTTTTCTCAACTAGAACATATTCCTTTTCAAAAGCGATATCTTGAGCAACCTTTTCACTATTTACCACTTCTCTCCGAGGTTCCGTCATTACTCGATCGTTGAAGCTCGCTGCTCTAGAAGGTACAGCAAGATCATCTCGAGGAGCAGAACTACTTGAGATGTCATTTCGCAAACTTGAGTTCCGTTCGATACCCGTCGGATTACGAGCGGAATAGCGTGCACCCATCAAAAGGTCCCGGGCTGGGGCAGTAGCGTGACTGACCATGGGCGGTCGCATTTCATCGCTGCGTCTGGCCGGTCTTTTGATATCCACTGGTTGTGTTGTGGGATAAGATGTTTCCAAAGTATCAGGAGAGACTCTATTAGCTGGTGATATCATTACTCGACCAGGTCTTGTCATTGGAGAAACATCCTCCGGTGATTTGACCATTTGTCGTGGCGTAAAACTTGTATCAACATTGAGAGAACCTATAGCTGTCTCATCAACTGTCTGTTTGGCCATACGTCTTGCTAGGTCTGACATTCCTACGTCCATCATGGCTGTAGTTTTCTGCCGCGGCACGTCATCCCCGACGAGGCCAGGAATCGGATCGACTACTGGTGAAGACTTGAAGAATCCTTCAAAATTACTTCTTTCCGTCGGTTGTCGTTTCAAAAGACTTTTGATCATTCTATGTAGTTCTTGACTTATATTTAGACTCGACGGGAATGGTATTCGATCATGTGCATCGTCAATCTTTTTTAATAACTCAATATGATTTGCTGCACGGAACGGAGGTTTTCCAACCATCATCTCATAGGCGACGGTTCCAACGGACCATAAATCAGCTTTTGCGTCATATTTTTGATATGAAAGGATCTCGGGAGCCATGTATAAAGGAGATCCACATAATGTCTCGGCCATCATTTGTTGAGGTAAATGCCTTGCAAATCCAAAATCGGCGATTTTGAGCATTGGCAGTGTCATGACACCGACAGCCGGGACTAGAGAATGTTCACTAGCAGCCAAGGGTACGTCTTGCGGGTCTTGTCGTGCCATGAATGCGGGTGAAGGGTTTAGAAGCAAATTTTGTGGTTTTATATCTCGATGTATCAAATTTCGATTACGAAGATATTCAATAGCACTAGCAATCTGTTTGATAAAATGTCTGACCAATACTTCATTGAGACCATATTGTGAATTCGGGTATTTCTTGAAAATGTCGGCCGTTTCGGGAAGGCTAGTGAGTTGTTCTCGTTTCTTCATAAATTGTGCAAGATCCGACAATTGACAGTACTCCATGACGAGATAAATGTATGTAGGCGTTTCTGTACAGGAGAACAGCGCGACGATATGAGGGTGTTGGAGGCTTTTTAGTATCCGTATCTCAGACTCGAGGTTTTCTTTCAATTTACGAGTGAGTTTGGTTTGTACCACTGCTTTGACAGCCGCGTATGATCGTTTAGTCTTTAGATAATGTCAGTCATGGATACATACTCGAGTAGATAGTCTAGTTTATTACTTTATGTGAAGCCAAATAGACTGTAGCAAAACTACCTTTGCCTATTTCCTTTCCTCGGATGAAATCTCCTATTTGGAGATCTGGCTCCGAATCACCAGATCTCCTTGCTGATGAAACTCGTTGTGCCATGCTTGGTGGGTGTCTACATGGATGGATATGGACTGATAATTATAGGTAGGAGTTTTCCAGTCGTCGATGTAATCCCTGGGAAGTGTCGGTAATAGTTCAGGTATTGCGCAGACAGTCGATCTTCTAGCCTATATCAGATTGAACAGAGTACATCTCATTGATAATCTGTTCTCGTTTATACAGGGTTGACCCTTTCGGAGCAGATCGTAATAGATTAGATTATGCGGGGATGGTGAAGACTATGAATCCGTAGATCGGGTCGCAGTTGTGATTACAAAGTGGCGAAGAGGTAGGTATGTAAATTGAATCGTATCTAGGAAAAGATATGTATAAAAACTTGCAGATTATCGGGAATGACTTGACTGCATGACGGCGGCCGGAATGTATCGTGACCGGATAGATCGATTGCGTCAGATGCGCGATAAGATGCAAACAATGATAAGAGTCATGAATTAAAGTTCAAACGGCTCGATCGAGTCGCGTGCCGGGATCTCCGAACTGCCGCAGGGTCCAAACTATTCTCAGCCCTACGACCGGAGAAGTTGCACATCTGTTCGAACAATTCGTGTCAGGGCACAAATGTTATATTACCATTTGTGATACCCAACGACTCGGTTTATAGATTCCATAAGTCGTCCATCACTCATGATGTCGATTCTGACGTGGGCCAGCTACATACAATCCATGTGATATAGTTTGTTGGTCAAGCAGGCATTGTTATAATGGTTGAGATGAAATCAACCGTTTTGCGAGAGAGATCACCTCACCCATATACGCATCACGATCTGCACGACAAAGAGATGCTAGATGTAAGCAGACCTAGTTCGGGTAGTTCCCTAGGTATATGCACTCCCAAAACACCGGACAATTGTAGCGGCAACGTCACCGACAACGATGACGAACAACCAAGATTTCTCAAGGCGCTACCACCGTCTCACCAAAACTCTCATAAAGGTCTGATGCATGCCGACGGTAATGTTTCACCGCTGTATGATCATACTCAGCTTGATCTGGAAGAAAGGCTCGTATCAAAGTTATCAAAAGTCAGTAATGAGCAGTCTCTTGGGCCGGAAAAAGATAAACGAATCGAGTCTCAGAAACATCAAGTCGCCACAAAAATACAATCAGAGCGTAATAGGAGAATCAGTGAGACTATCCTCGTTGGTGTCATTGGATTTATATGCCTTTGCGGGGTTCGTATATGGGAATTATCCTGGCCATGGTATTTGGGTATGTCATGATGATATATAGACACTCTTAAAGTTACTAATTGTTTCGTATAGTCATGATTATGAGTCAGTTCGCATCTATCGTTGGACTCATAGCATTGTATCCTATAAGTATGGTGTCAATCGAACATAGCGAACATCACTTGCATATTTGGTCACGATTTTACATTCCCCCTTCTTTTGATCCGGCAAATGTGCTCTATCCTATATTTCTTCCATGGATGATCACAGTAATATTGCTTCGAGATCAACCAGAGTTATTCTTGTCCAACTTGGTACTCGGATTGGCATCATTGCCGGAAAGATTGTTTCCTGACTGGTCACACATGTCTGAAATCAACAATATTCACTGGAGTATCACAGTTATACCGATCATTGCAAACCGTGCTTTCGAATGGATTGCTCGACGTGGATTAGGACATTCTCTCAGCCGTCGATCGTATGCTGCTCTTACAGGAGAAGAAATGGTGAATGTTGAAATGCAATTATTCTTCTTCCCTCTCCATCAGGCTCTTGTAATCACAATCAATTACTTGACCACTTCATCATTGTTACCCGCCGAAAAGAAGCTTCTTGCATCTGTGCTGATTAATTTGTTGTTTTTCTCTACTTCTCCTCAAACCGTTGTGTTGAAAACTGCACTGTGGATTGGTGGATTAGGTTTCCTGATAACTTGTAAGCCTGTCTTGACATGGGCCGTAGACCTCGCACGCGCTTCAACATGGCGACCTAAAGAACAGAAAGACAATACAACCACGAATATCACCGGCAAGGATGAAAAGGTCAAAGACGGTTACTTTTTCCGATTTACGTACTTTGTACTGGGACATTTGAACATTCACGATGATCCGTACAGTACCATAGGCCCATCAGGAAGTGACAGTGACTCATCTGTGAATTCACACAAGAGCGACTGGGTTCTTCGACTGACAGCGTATCAAGTCCAGAAGCGTAAAATACTTTATACTCTGTATGTTTTCATTGCGCTTGGTCTAATCGCGTTCGGACCTGTACTTTACATTGTTACTTTTCAAGCTTTACAAGGACAAAATCCTATAGTCTGGGGCTTCTACTATGCACTTCCACTCGATCGATTTTCTTCTATGTACCCGCTCGAACTCTTCTCTCCATTCACTTTACGTCAGGTCATGCCATGGAATTGGTCTATCCTATCGATTCCCACACTTCGCAATCTCGTCTCTCCCCAAATCTTTCGGTTACTTATAGCTATCTACTCGACCGTCATTCTCTTTCTAGGTCTTGCCCTCGTCATGCTTCTTACCCCCAAAATCGAAACCGATACACGTCGCAAGATTTTTCACGCGATAATGGTCCTCATCCTCATTCCAACTCTCTACATCGATCCATGCTTCCTCTCCCTCCTTCTTTCCGCTATGCTTTCTTTGTTCTTGGTTCTCGAAGTTCTTCGCGCGAGTCAAATTTATCCTTTTGCCAAGTTCATTGGTCTGTTTCTAGCTCCGTACGTCGATGGAAGAGATTTAAAAGGTCCGATGGTCATCAGCCACGTTTTCTTACTGGTTGGATGTGCGATTCCCTTCTGGCTCAGTCTGTCCTCTTTTACAAGAGATGCATCTGGTTGGGAATTAATGGATTGGAAGCGAGAAACGGCGATGTTGGCAGGAGTGGTTTGTGTAGGAATGGGTGATGCTGCTGCTAGTCTGATTGGCAGACGGTACGGCAGAAGGAAATGGGGATGGATAGGAGGAAAATCACTCGAGGGGTCAGCTGCGTTTGCAATAGCTGTCGTGGTCGGATTGACCATTGGAAAAGTATATCTGAGGAAAGGCGGATGGGAAGATGTCAATGCTTTACAAAATACTCATATCACAATCGAAGCATTCTTGTTTATTATAAAAGCTACCGTGGCTGGCTGTGCTGCTAGTTTTATGGAAGCAGTTTTGACCGGTGCGAACGATAATGTGGTTGTACCCATTGCATTATGGTTGTTATGTAAAGGAATGAAAATATAAATTATGATGATGCCACCAAAACAGCTTTTTGAAAAACGCATGGGCGCTACATAACAGTTCACTTGAGGTATTCCAAGCCATCTCTCCTCTCGATAGGCTTTTCACTCACATCGACAGTTCGAATAGCTTTTTCAATCGCTGCCTTGATATGTTTGACGGCATCTCGAACAGTAATTTGTCCCTTGATACTGTTCAAGACTGTAAAAGGCAGCCTCTCCAAAACTCTACCACTCAATCCAGCAGATAGTCTAGCCAGATGATAAACATCAACAGATAAGCATCTTCTCTTCGATATAGCTTGCAACTCAACAAATAATATGTCATCGAGAGGTTCAGGACCCTTGCAGGAAAAGTCAATATTATAAGCGTTTCGTTCGCGAGATTGGGGAACAAAGGGTGTACAGAAATGCTTAATATGACCATTTCCAACCTCTTTGCTGTCATTGGGGTAGAATGGCAGGTCAACTATAATTTTGTGGTCGTTGACGAGATCAAGAAAGGCTGTACGGAGTATCTTGTATCGTGCTCTATAACCAGGCAACGGTACTTCTTCGATTACTTGCAATCGACTGATGAAAGCAGGATCCTAGTGATCATCAGTCTCGCTGAATCTAACATATCATGCAATAAAGGATAGAGTTACAAGCGTTTTTTCTAGATTTGATGTGCAAAGTAATATTACTTGCGGGTATTGTTTCAGTCTATCAAGTACCGTCAAGACTCGATTGGTTGCCTATACCGGTGTGAACATGTCATTTCAATCAAAAATGATTATGCATACTAACGCTAAGATATTCACGTGAATCCGCTGCGTGTGAAGCTTTACGTGTAGCTGCCACACTTTCTACTTCATCTAACAGAACGAAACAGAGAGTCTTTTTACCGCTGATGGTGGATTGGATTTTGAAGAAGAGAGAGTTGACAAGTTTTTGACTTCCCCCGACGTATTGATCGAGCAATGCAGCAGCATTGACTTCTATTAATGATGCAGATGGATAAATATGGGATAATCGAATAGCAGCCTTGTTAGCGATAGCCATACTAAATAAAGCATCAATTCATGTATTTCAAGTGGAGCTTCTCCCATATTCACCATAGAGATGACTTGCCAGTTCCAGGCACGCCCGATAAAAGAATGGGACCAGTCGAGGTCATAGAAGTCATCATGACTCTTCCATGATTGGCACTCACTGAATAGAAATCTCACCACACAGTCATCCATAAAAAAACTAATGAACTTACCTGTATTGACGATTTGTTGTACTAAGCGTTCATGCAAATTATCATCAAATGTAAGCCTATGACAGCATCAATATACTAATATCAAACAGCTCATCAACTGTTTGACAAACCGTGACCATGAATCGAGCAGTTTTTCATGCGGTAAAGTAGTAATTTCGAATGTTTGTGACGTTTCAGCTTCTTCATCTTGACCACGAAATAATCGTTCACCCTTGATCCAACAGACATGAATATTCAAATTGTAATTATCGCGCTGATTGTCCTTGTACGAGAATTCTCGACCCTCGGCCTCTTCAAAGCTGATGGAATGTAATTTTGCAACTTGGAGACCCAAACCTGAGAAAGATCAGACTGATACTCATAGGAACAAGACTTGGTCTATCACCTTTGTCTCCTGCTGTAAGAACGGACTTGTGGATCGGTAATCGTACGTATCTATTGTGTAGATATGTCTCCATCATCTTGCAGATCTATTCGATATTCTAGGTCCGTCGTTCACCGAACATGTGACGAGTGATAAACTCACAGGAATACGCATTATTTCAAAGTGCTCAGGTGTCATGTGAGGTAGAGTAACAACGATCTCGACATGTATTTCAGGCTTGGACGCCATTATTAGATCGCTCACACCATTAAAGAACGATGAACTAAACCAATAGGTGAAGAAATTAATAAGACACAAGAAAATAAACTTTCAAAGTGAACAAACAAAACATGCCCACGGATTTGCCATGCCGTACCTGGATATGAATATATGATCTACTCATTGGAGCGACACAGGTATAATCATCAAATGACAAGAACCGCTTTTGTACTATCTACTCTAAAACGCAATGCGAATAAAAAGAGCGTGTGGTCAAGGAAAATCAGCATAAAACAAACCACCTACCACTCATTGAGTCATATATGAGATGGACGAGCTTGGGTCACGCTTTTGCAGCTATTTCTTTCCGTAATTTAAAGGACTAACAATATTGTAGACTACACAACCACTGGTAGATAAATTTGAAGAATCGCCCAATGACGTAATGGATTCACGAGCAATCGTATCTGTCCCACGTGACATGGATCTATTTTTAGAGCTCCTCTCATTGTTGCTTAGGCGCAATGTGCTTGGTATATGTATTCGATAATCATTCAATGATTGTATGTATGCGATGAATGTCTCTCCTCGAGACATGGATTATGGTGGTATAACTGGAACAAAATCTACAAGGGCTACTGTCTATCAGATAGGCTTTTCATTACTCCTCGGCATATCAACATTTCTCAGCTTTTGCGTATGTTGGTTGCTATCAGCACTGAATATCTACAATTGTTATTAACAAAAATTCTTGATAGGCTATACGTCCAAAATGGACAACCTTATATGCGGCCAAAAAGGTCCGAAGAGATAGTTCCCGTGCACTTCCTGAATTGCCAGACAGCTTTTTTGGATGGCTTATACCGTTATGGAAGATTACAGATCAACAAGTTCTAGCTTCGGCTGGACTCGATGCATATGTGGTTAGTTGAATCATGTGTTGTGATTGCAATGCCTACTGATTATGACAGTTTCTCAAATTCTTCCGCATGTCAGCTAAATATTTAGCAATAACACTGTTCTTCGCTTTGGCCGTAATTAAACCGATTCATGATGTCTATGACAAGCCATCAAACGATTCCAAGAATGAAACCGAAAGTTTTTCCTCTATACTATATAGGAGTATTTCTGAGGATCTTGTGAGCAGGAACGCAATGACTCTCAATGATATTAGTGACGGTCAACGCTCGGATTATTTATGGATGTATATTGTGTTTGCTTATACATTCAGTATTCTACTCATGTTTACAATTGTTTCGAATACAAGAGAAGTGATTGAAGTACGACAGGAATATCTCGGCACCAGAACTACCATAACCGATCGTACATTTCGTTTATCCGGTATACCGCCCGAATTACAGTCGGAGGATAAGATTAAGAGTTTCATGGCGGAATTAGATATTGGAAGGGTAGAAAGTGTATCATTGTGTAGAAATTGGTCTGAATTAGACGCAGCAATAAGGAGAAGAGATGGGATTTTAAGAAAATTGGAAGCTGCTCTGGCAATATATCATCAAAACACGGCCAAGTCTGGTAATGTGGCAAGTCTACCAACAACTTATCGTGATCAAGAAAACGGCAATTTGATCGATGACCAGACCAGCCGTTTTCGTGATAATGAAGATGAAGAGGATAATCAAATTTTGGGCAACCAGCGTCAACCTCATCATCATCACCCTCGTCTTGCAACAGGAAATCCTGATCGACCAGTAGAAAAGATACGATTCGGGAAGTTCTGGCTACAATCGAAAAGTATCGATGCCATAGATTATCATGAAGAAAGGCTTCGACGTGCCGATTCTAGAATTGAAGAGCTTCGTGAAAAAGAATTTCCAACTACACCAATGGCTTTTGTGACAATGGACAGTGTTGCAGCATGTCAGATGGCCACTCAAGCTGTATTAGATTCTTCTCCACTTCAATTCGTTGCCAGTCCGAGTCCAGCTCCAGCAGATGTCGTTTGGGAAAATACATATCTCCCGAGAAGACAACGAATGTGGCAGGCTTGGTCAATAACCGCTGCTATCGTCGTCATGACTGTCTTTTGGTCAGTATTGTTAGTACCGGTAGCTGCAGCTCTAAACCCAACAACAATTCGAAAAGTTATCCCTCCCTTTGGGACTTGGCTTGAATCACACACTTTTGCGAGTTACCTTGTCGAAACCCAACTTCCCACCGTATTTGGCTCATTGTTGAATGTGGCTGTCCCTTACCTTTATGAATGGCTTGCAAATTGTCAGGGTATGACTGGACGTAGCGACATTGAACTTTCTGCCATATCAAAGAACTTTTTCTTTACGTTTTTTAATTTCTTTGTGGTCTTGACTGTTTTGGGAACCGCTTCTAATGCATGGAGTTTAGTCTCTAGCATTGAAGACGGTCTCAGAAATACAACGACTATTTTACATACGCTGGCAAAATCCCTGGCTGGTCTGATTAGCTTTTATACTAATTATTTGATTCTTCAAGCATTTGGTCTACTACCGTTCAAGCTGTTACAAGTCGGTAGTCTATCTCTATATCCATTTTATCGAATAGGTGCAAAAACTCCACGAGATCACGCTGAACTTGTCAGACCACCAATCTTTAGTTATGGAATGTATCTTCCACAAACCTTGTTGATATTTGATATATGTTTGGTTTATAGTGTTTTACCACATTCTTGGCAGATACTTTTATGTGGTTTAGCATACTTTTTGATCGGTGGAGTCGTGTACAAATACCAATTATTGTATGCAATGGATCAAAGACAGCATACAACAGGTAGAAGCTGGATCATGATGTGTGATCGCGTCCTTGTTGGTCTAGTAGTGTTTCAACTAACAGTCGGAGGACAATTAATTCTAAAAAAGATTGATGCAAGAGGTGCATTACTTTTGCCATTGGTTATCGGTACAATTTGGTTTGCATATGCTTATAATAATACATATCGACCTTTGATGAAGTTTATAGCTTTGAAAAGTGTCAGGCGGGCTGAACATGATAATCAGGAATATATCCCAGAGGATTTAGCCAGATGGAGAGAAAGTAGTGAGACAAGATCTGGTGTTCATACTCCAGCTGAAGAGGATAGACCCAAATTCATGAATCCGAATCTGGTTATTCCGTAAGCTATATTCACATTCAAAATTACAATTGAGTTAGAGCACTAATTTTCTCTGTAGACTTGAACAACCATGGACAGAGAATGGAGAAGAAGATTTTTGAGTAATGATATGAATGTGATTACGAGTTTATAATTATCAAAGTGAAATATATACCCCCCTATAATAAATATACATACTGTAAATTACAAGTAAAATTTGGTGACGTAAATTTGACGACGTGAAATGATTTCCACACAAATCAACTCCACCTGGTAATCTATTACGATCTATATCACACGATGCCGTTAAAAGTGCGTCCTATAGAGCAGATGAGCAAAGCGATTGCTAAATGTGCCATTGAGGTATTCTACACTTTCTTTTTTGACATTTTTTGACATTTGTTGGCCTTTTAATTAATACTTTTTGTAGAGCGCTGCATATGGTAAATGTATCTTGACAGATTATCAAAACGTACACAAAGACATGTGTCTGCAAGAGTTTATGAGACTCAAAAACTGTTATCTAGTAAGTTCTCCTCTCAGATGTTATTTATATTATTTGTAAGCGTGCTGATTGCATGAATTAGAAAGCAGCCAGCAAGAGTAAAAGCTAAACAATGAAAAGAAGAATCGCGAATGTATTGAACAAGCCTGTGATGAGCAGGAAGATGATATGGGATCTTCAGACACGCTAGGTGAACGGAGAGTCATTCGTTGGATAGATGTCTTGATATATGCAGGACATTGAGTTTTTATTCAGCTTCCGACACGATTGTGGTATCGTAGTTGTATTGTCTCGAGAAAAACAACATGGAACAACATGCATGGAACATGTTTTGTTGGTCTGGGACGTCATCAACAGTGGATCACAATCAACAAGATGTGATGGAAAGCAAAGAGATGTTCCACGTCGTTCAATACCTCCCGATACAGGCACTTTAACCATTTCATGAGGCCTCAGTTGGTCGAAAATCTGATGATTCGGTCGCACGATCACGATTCAAATGGGGGTTTGTAATCATCTAGAGATCTAAAATTACTGTATGTCTTGGGAGTTGTGCTGGAATTGGTAAATCTGATGGCATTATCTAGACTTTACACAAAGTTTGGAATGCCTTCTATAGATCCCAACGACAATAGATGCTGTTTTATAGTCAGTAAATAATATCTAGATCATGTCGTCTACTAGTGAGAGTATATATTGACAGAGATCTATCACTGTATCTAATCTTGACCTCTTTCATCAATAAATCTATTACATTTATTCCATCATTCCTCATCTACTTCGTAAAGACATGTCTAAATCATATCCATCATCATAATATATCTACGTATACCATTAAAATTGTATCCGCCTCTTTCTTCCCGTATATTTACTACTCGCCTTGACCACTTTACCCTGTCTTTCCATCTTTTCTTTTTTCTTCAATATCCAAGCCTTTGTACCTTTTGAATCTCCTTTATTGCTCTTCCTCACTCTATCCGTCCTACTATTCGCGCCTCTTCTTCTATCATCTTGAACGTCCACCCCGTCAATATCAGCCACTACACTCGTGATATCCATCCCTCTCTTCCCATCCTCTCCGTCTTCCAGACTCCCTCCGACCGTCAAAACCAAATACAACTTTTCATTCTTTGTCCCGGGGTCATCTTCCAATACTCCCGCTCCGAACCCAGCCTTGATCGCCGCTTTACAAATCAATTCTCTCTGTAGACTATCTCTAGGGTAGAATTGACAAACAGCCCGTCCACCTCTTTTCAACGCACTGTACAATCCCTCGAAAAAACGCTTCAATCTCCCCTCTGCTGTTTCGGAGGATGTTTCGGCGTTACAAAGCCATTGGATCGCGGAAATACTAATCGCCGCGTCGAAACTGCCCGGTCGGAAAGGGACGCCTTGGCCAATGTCGCTCAGCAGTAAATCTCCTTCAATGTCAGAATCGAGCGCTTGACCGAGCATGGATGACGAAATATCCATGCCCATCCAAATGTGTGGACCGCCTGGTGTAGAAGGGTCGGAGAGGATCGAGCCAGAAAGAGCGGTTCCGCAACCTAGATCGAGAATCAAAGACGGTGAAGAGAGAGAAAGGAGTGATAATGCCCGGTGTGTCATTTCGGTTTGAATGTGTTTTATACGGGAGGAGGTGCGGTATTTCGTAGCTTCAGTAGAAGAGTAGAATAGATCTGGTGGTAAGAGATCTTCAGGACGCGACATTTTGTTGATCACTCTTATTACTACTACAAGCAGAGGGAAATGTGATTGTAGTGCTGTGATAATAATGGAGAATGTGCTTTTGATTAGGAAAAAAACATATTAACTTTTGTAACTAACTCTAATTCGTAAAGCTTAATTCTCGTCTTGAGAATCAATCATTGTACAGTACATTACATAATAGATAATAAAACATACAATACCTACTGATGCCTCTTCTACGCATGAACAATAAGTGCTTAGACGTTGTTATATTTATCCCATTTTTCATCAGTCTTTTATTTTCATTTATTAATCATAACGAGGTCAAATTCTAAAGTGTTCATTTCCTTTTATACTACAAAGAAAAGGCATTGACACATCGTGCACCATCATTGAGACTTGACTGTATTCCATTCGCAACTTTAGAACTAGTTCCTGTCGCAACGTTGAATCTCCAAAGACCAGCTCCAGTATTTTCAATGCCGTAAAAAGAGTTGTTTGAAACCGTAAAAAGACCGCCAAAAGAATTGGATCCGGCGACAGATCCCAAAGTCCTTACAGTTCTCCATACATGAGTATCTAGACCCCAAGAGACCAGTGCTGTTGATTGGGCGTTGTTGACGATTGACCATAGATAGTTACCCTGTGCAGGCATATAAACCCAATCTAAAACTGATGCACCTGTTGATGTTCCCGATTGTATTACTCGCCCAAAAGTAGACGAACCAGGCACAACGTCGACTTGGGCCCACCTTCCACCACTAACCGAGAGCCAAAGACGACCGCTTGTATCTACATCTCCCACATTCCAAAGAGTATTCCTATTCGTGTCTAGAAGTCCGATAGGTTTGGAAACTCCATTTCCTGCAATCTGAATGATGTAGGTGGATCCATTGCTGGCTTGATCGGTCCCATAAATGAAATTATCCAATACGTTGTAGCCTATGGAATTTACCTTGTCTGCAGATGTGAGACCGGTTTGATTAGTGATTAACGTGTTTACATTGGTGGTCAGATCGACTTGATACAGACTTGTGCTCTGCACAAGGTAGCCATAGACATTACAGTCCAGACTTGGGCCAGGTGTGGATTCACTTGTTGTAGTTGTTGTAGTCGTTGTAGTTGTTGTAGTCGTTGTAGTTGTTTCACTTGTTGTAGTTGTTGTAGTTGTTGTAGTTGTTTCACTTGTTGTAGTTGATGTAGTTGTTTCACTTGTTGTAGTTGTTGTAGTTGTCTCACTTGTTTCACTTGTTGTAGAAGTCGTAGAAGTCTCAGAAGTCGTAGTGGAGCTCGAGTCTATAGAAGACGAGTCCGTACTTTGAGAAGATGACGTTGTTGTCAGTACGGATGCAGATTCGGAAGTGGACATGGTGGACGATGGCGTTACAGTGTCTGATTCTTGTGTCGTCGAGGATGAAGTCGACGTATCCTCAGTGACTGTAGTAGAAGACGAGACTCCGGATGAAGTTGTTTGAGATGCTTCGAAACTCGTGACTGGTGTAGACGTTGATGAGTCGTCTGACGTTGTTGACGAGGACGAGTCAGTAGTAGATGAAGATGATGTTATATCAGAAGTATCTGGGGACGTTACCGACGAAAACGAGTCACTGCTAAATGTAGATGTTGTTATGTCAGAAATATCTGGCGACACTGTCGATGAAGACGAGTCAGTAGTAGATGTAGATGATGTTGTATCAGAAGTATCTAGGGACGTCACTGACGAAGACGAGTCACTGCTAGATGTAGATGATGTTATACCAGAAATATCTGGCGACGTTGTCGACGAGAACGAGTCGGTAGTAGAAGTAGATGTTGTTATGATAGAAATATCTGGCGACGTTGTTAACAAAGACGAGTCACTGCTGAATGTAGATGTTGTTATGTCAGAAGTACTTGACGATGTTGTTGACATGAACAAGTCACTGCTAGATGTAGATGATGTTATATCAGAAGTATCTGGCGACGTTATCGACGAGAACGACTTAGAGGTAGACGTAGATGTTGCTATGTCATTAAACGACGTAGTAGTTGACGTAGATGATGTTATGTCCGAAGTATTTGGCGACGTTATGAACGAGGACGAGCCAGTGCTAGATGTAGACGATGATGTTATGTCAGAAGCATCTGGCGAGCCCGTGAGCGAGGACGAATCACTGGTCGATGTAGATGTTGTCATGTCAAAAGCATCCGGCGACGTTGCTTTTGGTAGTGTCATTGTCGTGGATGATGCATCAGCAATTGTAAATGACGATAACGTTGTTGATGACGTTGATAATGACTCGTCAGAAATTATTGATGATGAAGATGTCTCAGAGGTTATTGTCGATAATATGTCAGAAGTCAATGTTGAGTATATTTGAGAACTTCTCGTTGATGATAGGTTAGTACTTATTGACGAGGCTAGGTCAGAAGTTATTGTTGTAGATATGCAGAAGTTATCACAGGGGATATATTCGCTATCACTATGGATCACATCAATTCACATCAATAACCTCCAATCGATATAAATATTAATAGATCGGACGTACCTGTATCAATTGCTGTGTCAGATGTGGTTGTCGTGAATGAAAGCTGCTCAGACGTGATCAATGACGATTGTTCTCCGACTATTGAATCCGATTGTAGTAGAGTAGATGTAGTTGAGGACGCGGCCGTCGAAAAAGGGGCTCTTGCGTCGCTTGTAGAGGTAGGTTGGGTTACTATTAGCGTCGATGATGGCGAGACAGTTGTCATTATTATCAAGTTTGACGACTCTACCACAGCCGTTAATGCCAAAGAAATTTGAGATGTTGAGGTTAAGAAATTATTTGCCGTAGAGATAACAACATCTGATGTTGTTGTTGATGTTGATATTGTCATGACGTTCGTGGACGACTCAATCTGCACTACTACTGCGGAGGTCAACATGCTCGTAGTTAGATTTGTCATGGAAGAGAGATTCAAAGTCATTTTATTGCTCGAGAATGTTGGACTTGTTAAAGATAGATTTATCATGGAAGAGAGATCCGAAGTCATTGTATTGCTTGTAATTGTTGTGATTGAAGTATATGACTCATCAGAGGGGATAGATGTAGATGTGCTTGGGACAGTGAGGATTAGGCTACTACTCTCGAGGTCCTCAGTCATGCTGGAAGGAGATGCTGTGGCAAAAGGGTCGACCAAAACAGGCAACGATTGATCGAGAGTTGTGCTGAGACTTTCGGTTCCAGGATCTTCCTCAGGTATGCCACTGCATGTAGTACATGAGGCGACTGATATGGTTGCTGTAATTTGAGATGAGGAAGTGGTAACTACTAATTTTGTGGTTTCTACTGTTGTCATAATCTGTGTTTGGCTGTCCAGCGATGACACTGAACTTTGCAAGCCTGTCTGTGAATTGACAGAACTGTTTGACCTGATCGAAACATTCTGCAGTGCGTATTTGGTAGTGCTTCAAGACATTAGTACATCAGTACAATCTGAAAGGCAGGGAAGCTGTTTACAAATCAGCTGACGTTGAGAAGCTCTTTCCAGCTTCATCCACTATCAAGTATGGTTGTTTAGTAACTCTGTCTCCACAATTTGTGGTGAGCGCCATGGTCAACGTGGTCAAATATGCAATAACAAAGATCATCTGGGAAACATGCGAGCGGCACATTGTGGATCACTTCATAGATTTGAGAGCTCACGAGAAGTCAGTCCACATATTCGAGTCCTCCTAGGATATAATTCATCATATGAAAACATTTGTCGATATTCTGAAGGTTTAACAGACGACCGACATTAGAAAGACGGTCACAGCCTCTGCCGGATTGACCACCATAGTGGCAATTTCACATATTTGAAACCGTTACTATAATCTTGTCAACTCGTTGATCATTAACCGAAAACGGCTTGTGCATGGATTAGGGCTGGATGCGGCACAACCCGGTCGTTGCAGACTCGCGGCGTTGCCAAGCACCCACTTTCTTTAATGCCATCTCGAATATGGATGATTTAATGGAGTGCAATTGCTTAATAATAATAATAACTACCGCTGTGTGGAAATTCAGCAGAGATAATAACTTCAAACAGTAATTATCAGCTCTCTCATTTCAATAGTCTTGGCTCAATGAAGCACGGATGGGTTGTGAGCAGAATTAGCCACGTGATTTGTGCGGGTTTTTTTTTACACCTTTGTAAACATAGAGTCAACCCTTCAAGTAATCGTTTTTAATTACCATACACTACTCTCCAATGATAATAAACATAGTTCAAGAAATAATTATGTCGCAATACTGAGGGCGTTGCTGACATACTCCGTCAAAACGCTTGGTCAACGGGGTTCATATTGTCAATTAGATTTATATCCTCCTGTAGCTTTTCAGATGATCAATCCCCCGTTGTCCCGAAGCGATTGTAGATCACAATGATTTGATTGCCACCATTGAAATTTTGACTTTTCAGGAGTTCACGTACTGTACAGTGGTAATTTGTCATATGAGAAGAGTGGTGAAGTCGAAGGCTAAACGTTTACTGTTTGGGTCGTAGATGTTAGGGGTCTTAATTCCTTTTCAAACGGCATCCCGGTAATTCGAGATACTGTAGAGTACTAGAGTAGTACATACTGGTTTTCTTTTTCCGCTAGCTGAGAAGAAGCGTTGAGACTGCTATGCAACCAATATCGATCACTTGAGATACCAATGCGTTAAAGGTTATTACATGTATCCATGATGTAGTGGCGTTTGGTATAGAATATCTAGGGATACGTTTCACCATACATAACAACCGCTTGATAATAAGTTAAGCTTGGTAGCTGACTTTCATCAAGTAGTTCCCGTATTTCCGAGCTTTTATTGGGTTTTGTTAAACCACTCTTACCAAGAGTCAATTATGCGGTACTCTTTACTGATTTACCTTGGCTTTGGTATTATAGTCGAAGGACAATCTTCATCAGAGTCATGTCCTCGCGAGACCATCACTCTTCCCACGATGACGATCACAAAGTATGGCTTTTACATTGACCGTACTACTACAGCATATACAAGAGCAGATTCTCGCTCGGAAACGACGAGCAGAAGGTCATCCACCATGATATCGCAACCTGCAACGCAATCAACTATAGCAATCAGTTCGACAGATGTGATTGCATTGTCGACGAATACATCTGCCGATCTTACCAACTCTCCACTACAAACCGGGGTACATGCCAATCCGGAGGGGCTCGCAGTCCCGCAATTGTTTACGACAGTCTGTCCTAGCGCTCCGAATATCCTCGGAACTGATCAAGCAGACACTTCCACTACTGTCAAACCTGACGAGCTTGTGTCGGCTACGAAAAGCGACAACGGGGGTGTAAGCATCAATGCGGACGTCCATGAAAGCGACGAAAATCATGGGCAATGTAATGATCACGCTTCTGCGGAAAAGCAAGGTTGCACAAGTTCGATATTTAGTGCTGGCGACAGTGGGTATAAAAAGGAAGACCCAATTAGAACTCCAGCCAAGGTTACAGAGACGATGTTTACTGGATCTTCTAGTAAGCTGCGAATCCAAGTATCGTGGCTTTCTTTTATAGCGATTCTGGGTTGTGTGTAAACTATTATTCAAGAATCGTTTTCATTGTTCAAATTGACGTTATGAGTGCATGAAATGTATATTTTTGTTACCTCTAGGTGGTGCAGAATTTTGATTGCCAGGAACAACTTATGATTAAAGGGTTGTTTCAACAATTACATCAAGATGGACTTGTCAGGACTGCGACATGTTATATACTACTTGAAGCTACTTGGTGAGAGTGTCCACTAAAATTAGGTTTCATTTTCAAAGGCTAACTTATAAGCTTATAACTATCACACTACTACAATATAGTGTAACCTTTAAATACTGTCATCAAGATTTCATCAAAGGGTCCGATTCATCTATAGCTTAAATACAGCAAATGATGGGTATATTCAGAGGTTTTGATGTTCTGTAGTAGTCTATGTGGTATTGGGTCTTCGAAAATTATTGTTCACAGCTAGCAGTACATACTGTAACTTATTTGGGGGAATGACGATGCAATCATTATTCATCTTCTCATGATTCATTGAAAAAGTACAGAAGTGGTAGTTCTAGCATCTCAATGCTAATACATGCGAAGTGCCACAAGATTGTCTACATAAAGGACATTCAGGACTTCTAACCAACCAATCCCTGATACAATTCCAACAAAATACATGACCACAAGTCGTAACACTTGGATCTTTCATTGCATCCAGACATAAAATACATTTTCGTTGTTGAGAAGATGTTATCCATGCCATTTGTTTTGCATTCGTTAAATCGTATCTATCATTATTCGTTCCTGTCGTAATATCATTTCCGCCGTCCTGTTGTTCCAAAGCCTGCTTGATTGGTAAAAGCCTATTTTGATTAGGGATTGGTGTATGTGTGATTCTCCTTATTTTCGATTCAACATTCTCGTTAGAAAATATATTTGATGGAAGAAGGACGGTAGTGTTTGCAGAGTAGCTAGCATGATCCAAGCTGACATTTGTTTGATTGATAGTCGCGTCATTTTTTATCGTGGACAAACATTTTTGATCATTGAGCTGTGAAGAATATGACTGATATGTATTTCGGACATGTACATATCCTTGAACTATGATTTGTGATGCTAGTAATAGTCCCAATATCTCATATGAAGAATTAGGATTATTCTGTTCCGGCTTACGAGTAAAAATATATCGTAAACCAAATAATCGTTTAGAAAGATGATAATATGCTCCAGTAAAGTAGAACAACGTCAATGTTATTGCATATACAGATGCTGGTGAAGTGATAGCATCCAAGTTAGTCAGTAGATATGTTCTTATCCAGTCTGACCATTGTTGCCACTTTGTATTTGACAATTTGTGAGTGGATTTCTCTAGAAACGATCGAATACGTGATCGATACAAAGGCAGCATACGTCCAAGACAATATGGTAATAGTACACTAGACAGTATATATCCTATTCTCTTCAACAAGGATGGTAACCGGTAGGATTTATCTTCAACCTGGACGACATTACAATATTCTTCTCCAAGCGTTCGGTTTCCTATAAATGTTGTGAGTCCAAGGTATAACAAGTCTGTTACGGTTTTTGTTTCATTTTCATAGCTATGTGCAAATCTAGCTCCGTAGATGTTTCGTAGTATTGTTGAAAGTTGATCGAGTAACACACCCTGAAAGTAAGCGTCTTTTTGATGAGTTCGGATTACATCTGGAGAGGTCGCAAATGGATATTCGAAGCTCGACCTTGTGTCTTGTTCTATTCTTGAAGGGATACCCATCTCAGCATCCGTCCGTGTTTGGTCCATCATCCGTCTGTGACTCATCCATTTCCATTATCTGTTTGTGGTTTGATTCGTGCACCTCATGTTGTCCTAATGAGGAGTATAAAATTGAAAGGCCATGTAATAAATAATAAATTGTTCTTATGCCGAGGTAGACTACCGTAAACATCCATCATTTTTTATGCCGAGATCAATCACAACAATTCTGTCAAAACACATATAACAAACAATCTCGCAACATGACTTTTTCGTCACAGTCAGACAGTCATTTGGATCCTCATGACAACGCCAACAACACAAGTCCAATTTCATATGTACGATCACCCTCTACAAGTTCATCAAACGCATTGGCCCGATTCGAATACGAGTCAGGAAAGACAAGAGACTGTACCAAAGTATTAATGATAGAGTGGGAAGATGATGAAAGGAGTCAAGCTATATCTACTGGTATTTGGAAAATCAGCTGGGATAACGTTGAGCGAGCTAATTTTCCAATAAATCCCTCGACTCGAGATCAAATTAACAGACTATATTTCTTATTATCGACACATGACAGGATACCTGGAACGATTGCTCTATCATTGACTCCATCTGATGCTTCAGAGTCAGAATCTACGTGGAAAGTTCAACCATTACCTGCGATATTTCCTCCTTCGTTAGGGGCAAGTGCAAGAGAAAAGGGTAAAAAGGGTGTTTTACACACAATATGGGCCAAAAGACGTTTACAAACACTTGCAAACGAGGAGCGAGAAGAGTTGGGAAGTTACGCTGAAAGCGAAGCTTTAACAATGATACGTCAAGAACGAGAGTGGATCGAGGCAAACTTTGGAGTTGTTACAAAAATCAAGGAGGAAAACAATAATAAAAACACTTCTCCCAAATCGACAGAGTCCATTACAGTCCACAGGCAGAAGACAATCAGACAACGCGCTCTCCAGTCCATTGAGTTCAAAAAGTCCAGGAGGGGGAAAGCTTATCATTAAATTAAAAGGTCTGAAACTGGAGACAGGTACAAGTCCGTCACAACATGATGAACATAACGCGAATGTGGATCATGAGTTTGATGATATACTCAATCCGCTAAGTCCAGAACAGTCTGATGTAGCAGTAAGCTCTTTTGGTAGTTTTTCATTGATAAAAGGGGAGGAATTGGTGAAACTGAAGAATGCACTGACACCTCGACATGATAAACAATCGAACGAGACAGTACTTGGCAATGACAAGGAGGATATCGACGGTACTTTTGATGATGATTTGTTCGCTATACCTATCAGTGCTGTTGGGAAGAGTCACGCAAGTGAAAATGGTGAAGAATAAGGATTATAATTCACGTGATATTTTTGAATTCGATTTACCCCACATTTCTGCTCCATACAAAAATAAATTCATCAATGAATTCACCAATGCTCCACCTTTCAACATTAGACAGACATCCTAGCCTTTTCCACTCTTCAGTGTGTATAACTATCAACTCCTTTATCTTACCGATAACCTGCTAGATACACTCGGAGTACCCTTGTAGGCACATACTCAAAAGCCAACTATGGCGGACTTTACTTTTGGCAATGATGAGGAGACCTTGGAACTTCGCAAATTGCACGCCGAAGTGGTTGGTTTATCCATCTCCCTCCATTTAGTACAAGCTTACTGACATGAAATTACTAGCTTGCCGACCCTGATAACTTTGAGAACTGGGAAAAGCTTGTACGGGCAACAGAAACACTCGAAGGTGGTCTGAGTCGAAATTCAAGTCCACAATCAATATCTGCAGCTCGTCATGTTTATGACAAGTTTCTAGCTCGATATCCATTATTCTTTGGATATTGGAAAAAATATGCAGAGACGGAATTTGCAATTGCTGGTACAGAATCAGCCGAATTTGTGAGAATATTTCAATTTTAGATGGATGTTGTGACAACATTCTGACAGAGATAATAGATATACGAACGCGCAATTGCATCCGTCACAGCATCTGTCGACTTGTGGACACATTATTGTAATTTCAAGGTGGAAACATGTCACGATGCAGATTTGATAAGAGAGTGAGTTTTTATATTGCAACCCATTTCCTATCCACAAATCTTTGTAGAATATCACATTTCACTCTTTATACAGACATTAGCTCATTCGATGACATGTCATAATATGTCATGATTATGATTGTACTTTTCTTCTATCGTCTAAAACATCCATCCGATAAGCATTCCTTGACTTGACATTCTGAAAGATGAGTGGAGATATATATGAATATATACACATTGTAATTCCCTCCTTATTCTATCATCACATACCCATCCATGTCATTGTTCCATTTTCAACATGACTGACTCTATATCATAGATTGTTCGAAAGAGCTGCCGATAGTATTGGTCTTGACTTTCTTGCTCATCCTTTTTGGGACAAGTATTTAGAATTTGAAGAACGTCTCGAACAGCATGACCACGTCCATATTATACTATCAAGGATCATTCATATACCTATGCATCAATATGCACGTTACTTTGAACGTTATCGAAGACTTGTTCGATCAAAACCACTTGCAGAAGCAGTTCCTACTAATATTTTGGAGCAATATACTATGGAAAGTTCACGAATGATACAAGCACGTGGTGGCAGTCAACAAGACGTCGAGCGTGAAATCTGGGCTAAAATAGAACAATATTATGCTGATTATTTTCACAAAATTCGGGCAGAAACAGATAAAAGATGGATATATGAACAAGAAATTAAAAGACCTTATTTTCACGTCACAGAACTTGACGATGCACAACTTGTCAATTGGCATAAATATCTTGATTTTGAAGAATCAGAAGGTGATTTCAAACGAATAGTCTTTTTATATGAAAGATGTCTCGTCGCTGCTGCTCAATATGATGATTTCTGGCAGAGATATGCTCGTTTTATGTATTCTCAAGAAGGAAAAACGGAAGAAGTTCGTAACATTTACATACGAGCGAGTTGTCTTTATACGGCGATTGCTCAATCACAAATAAGATTGCAATGGGCAATGTTTGAAGAAGCATGTGATCGTGCGGATGTAGCTGCTGCTATTTATGACGCCATAATTGTAGTCATGCCAGATTATCCAGATGCCGTTGTGAAATTAGCAAATTTACAATTACGTCAGGATGGAATTGAATCTGCAGTTAATATTTATAAGAATTATCTGACTGCATTAGAATCCTCTGGTCAAACAAAAGGTATTTTGGTCACTGAAATGGCCAAATTATCATATTTGACAAGTGGAGATGCTGAAAACGGTAGAAATGTATTTCGACATTATCAAAATTCAATTCTCGATTCTGAGTCATTTTGGTCAGGATGGTTAGAATATGAGATTAATCTACCGGTTGACATGGATTATCATATGAAGTTTTTGACAAATGTTAAAAATGTTCATTCTTTGGTCAGACAATCAAGTAGATTACAATCCGATCAAGTTAGATTATTAAGTCATCGATACATGCAATTTTTATCTGATAGAGGTGGAAAGACGGCAGCAAAAGAATATATCGATACTGATGCATTGGTCAATGGAAGTTTGATTGTGGTTTCTTTGATGGAGAATAAAATGTCACAATCATCTGAAGATGGAAAGAATAAAATATTCCATTCGTCTGAAAATGGAAAGAAGAATGGTACAAATCAATTTATCAATGGTCATTCATGATTTTAGTATATCTAGAAAAGATATCAATCTATTTACGAAGACGATGATTATGAATCTAAAAACAGGTAGGCAAGGTTTTTACAGTATTTTAAATGTACTTTTAGAGTAATTAATAACAATTATAATAAAATTAAACAATATTCCCTCCACTATTCTTCTGCCTTGGTTCACCAGCTACTGTATATATTACCTTTTCACCACCGTTATGATTTTGTTTGGTAATATATTCTACACCAATAGCTTGTACAGCGTTCCAACCAATCATGTTTTTTGTTTGAACGTCGTATCCATATTTCCTCTTTAATTCCCCATCAAGCCCCTGCATTCCGTTTTCCAACCAATCTTTCCTCTCATCAAATGATGTATTATCTTGAAAGATCTTTTTCTCCTCGACGATAATCTTCTTGTCAGTACATGACTTGTGAGTGAATTTACCTCTATACATGACTCCTCTGACTTTTCCCTTTTGTACACAATTTCCATCAGAAGAAGATAACACTATTCTCGTGGCTCGGTTCGCTTCTTCGACTGAATATCCATATTCTACTATTAGATACGTCGTCCATAACACGCCGGGAATTATCCTCGGTCCGCCGGCTGCTCCTAAGACGGCTACGACGTCTCCAGAGATTGTGTTTGTGATGATGATGGGCGAGATGGAAGATACGGGTCGTTTTCCGCCATGAGCAATGTTTTTTTGCTGAATGTCCTCGTGTTGGTCACTCTTGTTGGTAGTCGAGTTGTATGATCCCTCGAGACTCTGGTTGGTGCTTTTTGTATCAACCCTGTTAGTGGAGTGGAGATTCTTACTCTTTTCTTTGGAAACACTGTATTTGGCATCTCTACTTTCGATATTGTTATGATAGTCATACTTGCTTCGATTCGAGTGATTATTGTGAGCATCCTTCTTATCAGAGTCATGAGGAGCACCTGTTTCTTTAGAAGTATCTCGTTCGTCATGCTCTTTTCTACCAACTCCACGTGTATTGTTCTGACTAGAATCTGTGCTACATTTGTGATTTGAACTAAAGTCGGGGATTTTAAAATCACTCATCTCTCCATTCAACACTATCCCAGTCTTTTCGTCCATGATATGACTACCGAAGAGATGATTGACTGTTGTAGTAAGAGAGATTGTCAATCCAAAACTGTCCGTGACGCTAATATGAGATGTTCCTTCATCATGAACTTCATCTCCGTCGGAAAAGATTTCGTCAATGCTCGTATTATCTGATATGATTGATTTGATATAATTGACAAAAGGGGGTGAGAGGACATGAGCCTGTAAATCCTCTTGACTCTCGCCCTTTAATGCTGCGATACTCCATTCGTGTTTTCTATGATTGTTATTGTTGGAGAAAGATGGATCGTCAATGTATTTCTGCAATTGGTAGGATAGTTTCAAAACTTGAATGTAGCGATGGATCATTTCCACATTATCTTCTGATATCTCCTGGCTATTTCTACCTTTAGTAGACACTGAAGAAGACCATCCCTCCAAAGCTTTTAATGCAGTCAAAACAACCATACCGCTAGCAGGAGCAGAACTCGAATAGATTGTATAATTCCCATATGTAATCATACTAGCATTTCGTATCTTGATATCATATCCAGTCAAGTCATCCATTGTCATTGTACCATTATATTTCCCGACTGTTTCGACGATTGACTTTCCAATCTTACCATCGGGAGAATACAATGCTTGAATACCGTATTCGGCAATCTCGTCAAGAGTATCCGCATATCTCTCCCGAGTCATCTTTTCACCACCCTTCAACAACGTCCCATTCGGTGCAAAATCTCTCGACCAAGTCGGATCATTGATCAGAAAATTTCCTCTAGTCTTTTCATTCCCATCACTTTTCTCAAACAATCTTTGCTTTTCAACCTCTCGATCGACTACAGACATTGTATACCGTTGTGCATCATCCGTAATCGTCCATCCATCTCTAGCCAAACTCGCTATTTTACAAACGATACTTTTCCACGAAAGACGACCGTACTTTGAATGGATATATTCTAGTCCTTTTAACTCAGAAGGAACAGCCACTTCTGCACCGTCGACGTATCCTTGTTTCCAATCCTTGGTTTTGGCATCAAAGTATAGACTCGTATTTGGTACTATTCCCGGTGCGGTCTCTCTAAAATCAACAAATTCCACTATTCTACTACCGTCAGTGGTGTTTTCGTTTGTAGAAGTGTTTTTATGATTATAGACGAGTCCGAACCCTCCTCCACCGATTCCTGAATGATAGGGTGCTACTACGCCGATACATAATGCTGTAGCTACCAACGCATCTGCTGCATTGCCGTATTGTTTGTTTATTGAAGTAGTCAAGAATGTGGAACCAAGAGTTGAACAAAACTTTGACTCGGAAACTACTGCACCGTGAAGAGAGGATTTGTATGGAGATGGAAGAAGAGATAATGGAAGGGCAAGAGAGGGAGAAATGGAATTGATAAAGATGTATAGAACGGGAAGAATATTGATGGGATGCATTTTTGAATATGATGATACAATACAAATACAAGGAAGGATAGCTACCTTTATATAGTTGAGCAATGATTTGTATATTTGTAAATGAGACATTTATTCATCATAATAACAAAAAATGTCTTGAATAACAGAATCATAGGACATGACAACAATAACCTCATATCATAGACATGTCAAGGATATCAACTCTATAATATTATACACATTTCCAAGACATTATAACAAAAACATTGTATAAAAAACACATCATTTTGACTTTTTTAAATTCAAGTTTTTTCATATGTACAAAAAGTCATTTATTCATCATGACATGCCTTCTTATAAAGCAGATTTAGGATGATTTTGAGTTGTTGGACTATTATTTTGTAAAAGATGTATATTGTTTGGACTAGATCTTCCATTTAAACTTCCAGTTTGACTTGCAATTCTTGCCATTTGTTGAGATACAATTCCATGATTCGAACCAGGTCTTTGTTGTTGTTGTCCATTCAACATATTTTGAGCCATCATATTTATATCTCTTGGCATTCCATTTGTCATGTTTACTATTCCATTTGACATGTTTTGGTTCAATAATGACATTGTTTGCATGTTTGGACTAGATCTTTGCATATTTGGACTAGCATATGCGATATTAGGACTTGTATATGCTATATTAGGACTATTATGTTGCATATTAGGACTAGAATGTTGCATGTTTGGACTAATATGTGCAGGTTGTGGACTTAGATGTTGCATTGTTGAATTTATCGATTTATTAACAGTGAGATTATTGTTATTATTTCCATTTTGACCCGAATTAGGTTGTGATAATGGGGTTTGTAATTGTGCCAACAGTTGGTTAGAGATTTGACCTCCTCTTAATTGACCTTGACCTTGAATCTGTCTATTTTGACCTTGACCTTCGAAAATCTGTTGGGTTTGAGCTTGATTGTCTGGAATTTGCCGGTTTTGACCTTGAACTTCCAAAATTTGTCGATTTTGTTGTTGTTCCATCTTTTTATGCATCATTTGTGCGTATTGTCCTTGTTGATTGTTTGACAATGTTGTTGATAGAGGTATTTGTGTATTTTGTTGTGAATTTTGTTGCTGCTTTTGTTGATTAAGGTTTGAAGTTGTAAAAGCAACATTACCATTATTAATAGCACCATTTTGTTGTATACCAATTGCCATTGTCGTATTTGACAGGTTATGTCGACCTTGAGTCTCTTGAATATGTCTTTTAACCTTTTCATTTGCCATGATGTCAAGTTCGGCTTCACTTGCCTTTGGATAATCTGCTCGAAGTTTAAGTTTCCATTGCGTAATCATTGGGACATGACCAGATGATAATTGTTTTGATTGTTGGTGTTGTTGTTGTTGTTGTTGTTGTTGTTGTTGCTGCTGCTGCATTAATGCATTTGTTTTTATTTGTGGAGATGAAGAAGACGAAGAAGCATTGTTATTAAGATTATTATTCTCCATTTGAGAAACAGCATTCATGGTTAGAGATTTGTTAGCATTTATTTGTTGTTGTTGTTGCTGCTGCTGCTGCTGCTGCTGTTGCTGTTGTTGTCTATGTTGTTGTTGTCTTTGTTGTTGTTGTTGTTGTTGTTGTTGTTGTTGTTGTTGTTGCTGCTGTTGTTGTTGAATTTGTTGCATTGCTAACAAAGCAGCAACTTGATTCGAATTTCCAATGTTTCGACCTTGTTGCATGATTGTATTATTTGATTGTTGCTGCTGCTGTTGTTGTTGTTGCTGCTGCTGCTGTTGCTGTTGATATTGTTTCAATTGAGCCAAATTAGCTGCAGTCATTTTACCTTGACCTTGTTTCAATTGAGCTTGTAAAGCCATTCTTTGAGCAACTTCAACTTGTGCTGGCGACATTTGTCCATTATTTCTCATCATTGCTTGCATTTGAGCTTGAGGGATGTTTTGTGGTATTCCTACCAAAGCATTTCTTTGCATTGCTGCCAAATTATTAGAGTTTATCATACCTTTGATACCTGGACCATTCATTGTTTGTTGTATTGATGGATTTCCAGCCATTCTTGCAAGTTGTTGCTGTTGTTGTTGTTGATGTTGTTGATTCAGTCTTTGTTGATTCGTCAATGCTAGTCCACTAGCCTGTTGTGGTGTATTTCTTTGTAAATGAGCAGCCTGGTTTATCAAAGTCAATGAATAATTCATCACCAAAAACACAAGACGGGAAATAAAGATGACAAATAAAGATGACAAATAAAGCCGAGAAATAAAGACGAGAAATAAAGACGAGAAATAAAGAAGAGATATATAAAGACTGACCTGTTGCTGTTGTTGTTGAGATGCATAATTTTGGCTAGCTTGTGTCAAATCAAATTCATAACGTCTCCTACAATAATCTTGTACATTATGAATTCTCGTTGTTGATTTTGATTGTACTCCAGAATTATTATGAAGAATCTTCTTCAATTCAACAGTTTTTCCCTTTTGGTCTTCCTTTATAGCTGCTTGTTCTCTTCTATACGCCAATTTACGCATGGATTCTAATAAAAACATGTATTTGGTCGATGGCCGATGTCGTTCAACTTCCAAAGGCTTTGTTACTCTTTTTGTTACGGTATTCTTGCTGTTTACTGTTGGTGTATTTGCAAGAGCTTCCAATTGAGCTTGATATCTCTTTTCATTAGCTTGATTCGCTAGTTCAATCCTTTGAATCCATTGTTGAAGATAACCATTTCTTGCAGGTTCAACTTTTAATCCGCCCAATTCTGACCATCTTTCAAAACATTCCCATGGTGTTCGTCTTTCTGCAGCGCCCATATGCATTGATTTCCCCCGCATTGCGTCTGATGTCATGTACCAATTACGTGAATATTTGTCCGCCAATCTTCTCAGTTTTTCATCATCTTGCTCAGTCCAATGTGATGCTGATCTCGATTCATAAAAGCTTTGATCGGGAACGTCAATTGGTGGACGAAAGGCACTTGCTGCATTCAATTTTTGTCTTCGAGATGTCCATTCAGGATCAAACATTGCCAAATCAGTCTTTTCAGGAGGAATACTCGTCAGACCGGCCTCGCTTCTATTTCGCTTAGTCGCGCGTGCTTTTTCATCCTCATCCTCATGATTTTCATTCTCATCACCATCAAAATCAAATCTACTTCTTTTTGGACGTCTAAGTGGAGCACAAACATTTGCAGCCACTTTTACTGTTTCAAATTTGGTAAGATTATCTACGGCTTGTGAATCAAAGTTGTGTTGATTTGTCAAGTCATCGGAAAAGGTTGTAAAAGGAGCATAAATAGGTAAATCTCGTATAGATTTAGTAAATTCTTCCGATTGTATGAGATGGCAAGATGTTTCTGATATGTTTATGGCAGAAAACAACGAATGAGGTACAATGGCGAATTCAGGACCGGGTGTACACGGTGAATCTGAATCCATGCTTGGAGATTGAGGTAAATCTTGTGATGATAATTCTAGTTCGGGAACTTGATCTTCCATTTGATTTGGACTTTCTCTCTCTTTATCTTCTCTCTCTTTATCTTCTCCCTCTTTATCTTCTCTCTTTTGAGAATCTGCATAACGTTGATCGGACAGTGGTACTGCAGGTTGGGACTCATCTGTATGCGAAACAGACTCGTCAATAATTGTTTTCAATGCATCCAACTGTTTACTTGTGGCCACCTGTAACGACAATCTTTCACTCTCCGATACAGCAAACCAGTGAGCACATTGTTCGGCATAATATTTGGCCAACATCTTCTTTTCCCTACGTTCATGTTTAAAATCTGTTCTCATCCATTTCATCTCGGACATGACAAAATCCCAATGAGTTTTTGGGGCAGGAGCTTCAGAGCAACGTTCCATTTGACGAAGTGACCATTTCGAAGTCTGTTGTAGATGAGTCAGTCTTTTAAGAAGATACTGATCCTGTCTTTCTTGATATATTGCAATTTTATCCTTTGTGCTAACTGTCTTTTTCACAACGTCGTCATTTCCACCACCAATTGATTTTTCGTGAGCTTGACTGAGATACAGAGGTTCCAAATAATCGCGACTACTATCATCCGCAGTATTTTGTAAAGATTGATAATCTGGGTTATTGATTGGTAAAAGAGCTTTTGCATCTGGCAATTGTATCGATGAGGAAGACACAACCTCGACAGGTCTTGCCAACTTTCGTCCAATTATCGGTCTTGGCTTAATGATTACTGATGGGCGTGGTAAAGAAGTTTGTTGTGGCGGCTCGATGATTGTCGGAATTGGTTGTGAGATCTTGTTTATATTTGTGTCTGGAATCGGAACAATCTTTGGTGGTTCTTGCGCTGCGGACTCTTGCACTGACGACTCGGTAATAGTTTCCGTCTGCATTGGAGGAATTTCCACAACAGGTTGTACTGTTGAAGACTCACCACTGAGACCAGCCGCTTTGCGTAAGAACTGTGAGTCATCGTCTACTTGCATCTCACTCTCTGCTGGTCTGATATTCTCAGAGATAGTATTAGCAGTATCGTCTGTTCTTAAAGTCGAATCGTTGATTGGACTTGTAGTCTGCTCCGTCGTCATATCAGCATCATCCAAGCCCGATTCTTGAACCTTTTCCACGTTATCTTGTACCGTGGAAGTGGGACGTTCTTGGTGAATATCCGCTTCCGATGACGCAGAGACATCTCCAGTTGTTGTTGGGGTAGCATAAACACTAGGAGGTTCTGAATCTTGTGAAGAAGGTATCTCATTCGGTGTAGCAGATATAATTTCTCCATCAAGACGTATCTCTTCCTTTTGAACTCCATCTTCAGCCGCCTCGACAGTGAGAGGCTCGGGATGACCTTCGGTGGATACTGCATCGCGCGGTTGCGTTTTGTCAACCTCACTAGTCAATTTATCGACCGATAATGTAGGATCGCCGGCAATGATAGTTGATATCTTGGTCGGCGTTTGTGTGTCTGTCGTGGGAGCATTGCATGCATCGGAGGTTTGAAATGATGTATAGAAGATATTCTTCGAGATGCTATGATGTATGTCATTGATTGTAATGGACAATTTTGAAGCTTCAAATCGGTGGCCCCTAATATGGATTTAGTATTGACATTTTAGCATCGAGGTGATTGATGACCTTACTTTTCAATGTCAAATTGATCGAAGAGTACGATCTCGTCAGATGATAAAGAAGGGCAGTCATTGCTATCGAAATCTGTATGTAAAGCGTTTGGTATACCGAAATGTTGTGTTAAAGCGGACGTGACAGCATTTAGCGCTCTTAATCTGGACGATCTTTTGCGTAACAACGCGCTAAAAAAAACAATTCAGTACATCTCGACGACGACGCGGGTTTAAATACAAGAAACAGTCATGCTTGTTTCGCATGATCATGAAGAGCATTTTGAGATAATATGCGCCCGTAAAATGTTGTTGGCAAGTACTTACTCTCTATGTTTGAGCTTTTGCGCAATAAATCCATCATGATTAATCGATACGGACATGTGATTGTCCAAAAAATCATAGAAAAGATCGGAACCTATTCATCTGAGATGGATGAATGAATTGTGTCAACGAAAAGACGCAGATATTTGTTGATTTGTGATGATGATGATAATATATTGACCCTTTAATGGTTACGATATAGCGGAAGCACGTATTTTTTATTTTCGAGGTTCTTTCACAAAACAAGTGGAACGAACGATGGTGATGAGTTGGGAAGAATTAAAAAAAAGTCAAAAAGGACAAAGTGATCTGCGATTTCACGTGACTAGAGTACGGGTATTATTTTTTTTTCCTTTGTACAAGTACAAGCCATGATTATTGTGAGGGGTTGATAAATTCTTCTGAACAATCACATATATATATACATTATGCCTAAGCGCAAAAGAGAACAGATCAGCGATAAGGACCTTGCTAAAAATGCGAAATTCGTAACAGCGGAGTCACTGAACGGATGTAATCAACCTGAAATAAAAAAGAAAACTTCAGTTACAATACAAATAGTTACTGGATCATACGAAAAGGTCTTGCATGGGTTTACAGCAACAATTCCTTCAACTATACAACACGAACCCGCATCCAAATCCAAAAACATTGTCTTTTCCGATACGTTCTTATTTGCAGCTCATACTTCTTCAATTCGGGCATTGACTGTTTCTCCTCCATCGTCAAGTACAAATAATAAACGTATTTTGGCCTCTGGAGGAACTGATGAGCGTATACGTCTATATCAAATATCATCAATCGCTCCCGATGTTTCCAACCCGACCAAAACCCCTCGTCTACCAAATTTGTCTTCCTCCTCATCAACAGCAATAATACAATCTTCAACCAATCGAGAACTAGGTTCTCTTCTTCACCATTCTCGATCCATTACTAGACTTAGTTTTCCAAACAAAACAAAACTCTTCTCTGCAGCGGAAGACAATACAATTGCCATTACAAGAGTAAGAGATTGGACCATGTTGTCCTCGATCAAAGCTCCTGTACCAAAACCGATAGGGCGACCAAGTGGAGATACAGCTTCTCCTGGAGAAGTGCCAGCAGGAGTGAATGATTTTGCTATACATCCAAGCATGAAACTTATGATTTCGGTCGGGAAGGGCGAGAAATGTATGAGATTATGGAATTTAGTTACGGGTAAAAAGGCTGGAGTATTGAGTTTTGATAAAAGTCTTCTATCACAATTGTCAGAAGGAAGATTTATAAATTCTGGTGGAGAGGGGCTGAGAGTTATTTGGAGTCCGGATGGGGAGATGTTTGTTATTGCGTTTGAAAGAGCAGCGGTTGTATTTGGTATGGATTGTACAGCCAGAGCAATTGTCAAGCCAAAACCAGAAACTAAAGTACATGAATTGAAATTTCTACCATTACGGAAGGGCAAATCAGGATATGTTCTTGCTTTGTCAACAGAAGATGGGAGATTGACATTTTTTGATGTTGAAACCCATGTAAAATCTAGTACTGATGGGAATGATGATGCCGATGATGCTGACGAAGAAAATGATGATGATGATGAGGATGATGATGAAATGCTACCAGTCTGTCCTTGCATTGGTCAAATCGCAAGCACGGGAATGGGAACATCGAATCGAATAAAAGATTTTGAAGTTTTACAGTTATCAGATGATAAACTCGCTTTTATTACAGCTAGTAGTGACGGAGAAGTCAGAGTATGGTATTTGGATCAAAATTCATTCAAACATGCCGTCAAGAACGATGAAATACCTTTGGTCGGAGAGATATTAGGCTCTAGGAGCACAGGCAATCGGCTGACTTGTATGACTGCATTCATTATGAATGATGCAGATCGTGAAGATGACACTAAAGCACTTTCTGTTACTCCTGAGCAAGATGACGTATCTGAGGATAGTTGGGACGGTGTCGATGACAATTAAAATGAAATGTATTGAAATACAAGTGTATATATATATTACATTTGTGCACAGCTTTGAACAAAGGGTATTTCACCATATCAAATGAAACATACAGCTCTCATTCTTTCCAAACAACAGCGTAAGCTCAATCTATAGGTAACCCAATCAACGCAGCGTGTAGTTGATTTCTCTCTTTTGGTTCGGAAGTAACATATACTTCTACAGTACGTGTCACAACAAACGGATCTGGACCACGACTTACAGACTTTTCTCGACTTGCAATACTCGAAGCAAAAGTCTTTACCCCACTTCTACTTCCCGTTTTCTTTGCTTCTACATCCATATCTACCATTTCATCTACTACATCACGTCCATGAATCATTGACAATCCTTTTCTTCTAAAATATGGTCTCATGAGAGGGATTGAAGTTACTATGATGACGATATTCAACTCGATTCCGATCCAAATTACATATGAGATTAAATCATCTACATCTTGTCAATTCATGTATCATATATGACATAAAGATTGTTCAGACTTACATGTATAATCAGTATAAGAACTGAGTTGTATCGATTCTATAGTCTTTTTGATTGATGCGATCATAGCACTATAAAAAAGAAAAAAAGTCAGTTTTGACAGGATCAAGATCGATTGAGATTGAACATACATGAAACTCAAACATAGCAGAACCATCATTCCAATCCGAGATCTCCAACTCAATCTACTATACGATACAATTACTGCAGGATATACAGTCAAGAACAAATCAGTGACTGTATTCATGGCTATGAAGTTGAAGTTAGTCATGGTTTCATAAGTATTGATTACATAACATTGTATATGACTTACATCCTGCAGCATATTGCCAATATGTTTGGTAGATCAATGGCATACAATCCTGCATAACAGCATTCTGTTGCAAAGTCCAAATTACATATAACTTGCTTTTACAGACTGAAAATAGGAAGATGACAGATGCGACATTAATTACGACCTGAATTACCATGAACAAGTATAACGGCCATTTTCTGACATGCCTGTTTTCTCCAGATGCAAACAGGAGAAATATACAAAACGATAGACGGCCAAACATTGGTGCCAGAAATCCAGGAGCAAGTGCGGCATAACCATAATGTAATATATCTGGGATATTACGAAGAGGAATGGTGAATAAATGCTTTCCCAGTCCGTGCTTCTCTTGGATTGTTATCATTACTGAAAATACAAAACCCGACACCTAGTAACGAGAAGTTAGACTTGATGTCATCTCGTAAGAGTAGTAATAGGATAAGCATACCAGCGATAGAAATAACATGGCATCATCCCAGTATAATCGCCTTGCCATTTTCAATTTTACAGCAAATCTCGCCAGGCAAACTATTGTTGATATCGCTAATAGAGACCATAATACCTTGAGCATGTGAGGTCCAAGATCATCATCAGTGATATTATCATCTGGTGATAAACTCAAGTCGACCATTTCTTACAACAATCTGGGAAGTGAAAATTGGGAAAAAGAAAACAAAGTGCACAGGAAGAGGGATGGAAAGCAACAACGGGTGAATGAAGGACGGTGAATGAAGGACAGTCATATGTATATATTTCATGTATGATTGATGGACGTTTGACAGTTACTCTAAAATAAAGCCGTGAACGTGCGATGCAATAGTCGACTGGTCATGATTGACGAGACGTCCAAAAAATGTCAGACCGAGAAATAGTCAATAACAGTATTCGCTTAGACTCTTTACCTGCTAACGGGTTGTCATGAGGACGGTTTGAGCTTATTGATACGGCATTGACATTGAACACCCACAATAGAAGAACGATCGTCATTGAACTACGTTATAAACAGCAACGGTCGGTTGATAGTCTTCATTATAGTCCATTGTAAGCGACACAATCTGCATTTATTTGCTTTAGAGTGTCAACGTATTCGTCATGTGGTTATTTTTCACGTGGTTTTATCTTCCACCGTAGGCTCTATCACACATAACTTTACCTTTTTATTTCTACATGATTATGAAACATAGGAAGTTTTGCATTCCATAACGTCCAAGTTTTTCAAACGCCCCAATTCAAAGACCGCCGATTGTACTTTCATTAGTATCCATGCCTATAGTGCCTAGATATCAAGAATTAAGGGTTGGTACACAAGTATCCATAGTACTAAAAGCGGATCAAAAGTCAGGTAAACGTACTATAGGAACGATACAAACAATTCTGACGAGTGGGGATCATCCGCGAGGAATAAAAGTCTGTCTATCTACTGGACAGATTGGGAGGGTGCAGGAGGTTGTCAATCCAGGCATCACATCAACAATAACATCGGCTGATTATGTAATTCCTTCCTCGTCGAATGAGTCGAGATTTACAGGTAGATATCGTGATATAAGGCTTGACAGTCAATTAGAACAACCGGATTCTGAGATTGATTTATTTGCATATGTTAAACCCGCAAAGGTTAAGCGAAATAAACAAAAGCAGGATGAAAACAATACAAAGGATGCGCCCTTCAGTGATTCACAAGCTGATGACACTGATAATGTAGAAGCAATGACAGGGGATATTAAAGTAATTACAAATGAACATGACGGAATTGTGAAATGTCCTGTATGTAATGAATTCAGTGGTGATGAAATGGCAGTATCATATCATGTTCAAAAACATTTTGACCAGACATGATCATGTACGTATATATACATATTTACTTATTATATACAACATGATAGACGATAATGATTATATGATATTAACAACATTATTATCTTCTATCACAGTCGATTCGGGTTTTTGAAATAACCCTTGCATCCAACATCGATACATTTTCAATCGTCGTTGTCGATTCACTATCATTCTCCGATCAACTCCAATATTTACAATATCAAACTTTGGTATAGCATTATCCTCTTCTTCACCTTCGAAATCTTTGCCAGACCATATATTTTCGAGTTGATCCTTTTCAAAGAAATACACTCTAGTTCCATCGCCACGAATATAAAAGTTTTCTTCTAGATATCTACCTTTTTTGAAACGAACTTGAGCAAGATCTCCTCTACCATAATCTCTAAACAAGACTGTACCACCTGGCTTCAACAAGTTCCATATATTTATTAGTGCTTGTTTCCATTGTGAAGGAGCTAGAGCAGAAAAGATAAAAATCATAATTATAACATTTACACTTTCCTTTTCAAGTCCTGACGGGGTTGATTCTTCACCTTGTCCAGTTACATCCCATCTATCAGCTATCATTACTCCTTTACCTTCTTTATCATTGTATAATTGACTATTTTTCATGACATCGACTGCAGTTCTTGAATAATCACATGCATATAATTTTAATTCTTCATTCTCATTCATCTTCATGATTGGAAAGGCAGTATTTCCAGCTCCGGCTCCTACTTCCAATATCGTTACTTTTCCATAATCACTTCTCGTCACATCTTTCAACAACGGAAACTCCTGTCCGAGCCATTTTCTATCTTTAAAAAAGTTTGCCTTGTTATGACTGTAGAATTTATCCCACCATTTTTCAGGTTTGTCGTTAAATCTTGCTTTGTCAAAGTCATTGACCGGGTTCGAACGTTGTAGATCTGTCTGCTCGAGGATAAAGTCTTGATATGAAGAATCCGTTTCTACGTGATCCCATGCATTGTGGGAAAATATATCGTCTCCTTCTTCTAAAAATCGAGATCCGAATTGAAATGGATCTGAACGTTTGTTTGGATTTGAAGAGGATGATGTCGTGGCTTTTCGTAATGGTTGATATGTAGTAGGAACACCGTACGCGGACTGTTCGGTCGGATCTGAAGAAATATGAAGTGAATCGAGCGACGTTGTTGAATCTTCAATTCCGTTATTGGGAGGCTCGAGAGGGTCGGTTACTACTCCACGCATATGTTCCATTGCTTTTGATAATTGTTGTTTTGGTTTCTTTTTCGTCATTGTCGATGTTTCTATAGCCTCTGACATGGCTTATATACTCCTATCGCAACGATGGAGTCTCGACGGGCTACCGATCAATATAAATCTGACCGCTTGTGTTCCAACGTGGTGAATTTTCGATCGGAACTTTTTTTCTGTGAACAACCACACAGTCCATCCAAGAAACTATTCTTGACGGGAACAGTAACAATTGTCCAGCACTGGCGCCATTTAGCTAAATCTTCGTGATAAATGATCATCAAAATCTGGCATTGCCTTTTATGATTCATATGACCGACTTAGATTTTACCCAGGTACATCTACATGCCTAGCACTATACGTTCTTTTTGTCAACGCTTTCATATAACTGGAGACCAAATTGAGTTCTAGCAATCTTCTTGTATATACATATTATTACCACCAGTCGAGCATGTCGACACTCGTCAAACGATCATGTCTTGATCATGCATATCGACCTAATCCCTTTCGAGTATCTCGAATCTTCAAACATGGAAATGATCTGAATAAAATCAAACAATTCTCATCATATTCACCTTTATACACCATACATCATTTGACAGCAAACAGGACCGTACCATATCCTGTCAGGGATGTCTATAACATAATATCAGATATTAATTCATATTCCACATTCATACCGTATTGTTCTGTTTCGAAAGTCACACATTCTGTTCCTTCTCCTCTGTATAAATTTGACGATTCTCAATCACATTCATCATCCGACGGACAGACCGAACAAACACATAAACCTCAGTCGCATACATCACTCTCTGGCCAGACTGAACAGGATAACAAACGAGAAAAGCTTTGGCCAAGTGAAGCACTGTTGAAAGTATCATTTTCACCATTTGGATCTTCGTCTTCTTCATTTGCTTTATCTTCTTCTTCTTTCTCACCATTCAGTTTTGTCAATATTGACGAAGAGTTCATATCAAAAGTATATTGTATTCCGTTTCATGTAGTAGAGGCTATAAGTGGTCCTGATTCTACACCTTCTGATGATGTAATCAAAGCTTTCAAACTTGATCATATTGCGTATCAAGATGTCAATGATATGAATGGAGATTTGGTAAAGGTTTTGAAAACGAGATGGGAATTAGAACCACTTTCGTCGAAGGAGAGAGCGGGTACGAGTGTCAGACTGAGTATAGAATATGAATTGACTAATCCATTATATGATATGATTACAAAGAATGCTGCACCTAAACTTGCAGAATGGTTCATAAAAGCTTTTGAAAAGAGAATAAGCCATGTAATGAATGTAGATATAAGATGATAGGGTACGATATATGTATAATGTAAATAACAATGATGAAAATGATGACAGAGAAGAAAAGGAATATATATATCCTGTAGAATATGTATAGAATGTTCGTAAAGGATATAAATTTTCCGCTTTCATTATCGTTACGAGTATGATTATTTATTGATGAATTAATCTTGTCTACCTTTTAATAACCTCTTTGTTACTTTGTCTTTTTCTATTATATATACATGAGCACCCCAACCTGATAAAGCATCTCTATCGATAGCATTTAATAATGCTTGTGAACATGTTTCGAACAAATCTTCCGGTCCCTAGTACATACATAGATTTATTAGCTACAATCTCTTCAATTGTAAATATATAGAATTAGTACTAACCAAGTCAGGTTCCCATAAACCTTCACAAGTACCAAATAATTGATCGCTAGCTGTACCTCCAACGGCAAAATTATGCGAAAAATCTATACAACCGATAGAATCGAAAGAACAAATAAATGGTTTACCAGTAGTCTTATTTATTCCGGCGACGATTGGTGTTATGAACCAAGGACCGAATCTTTTTTCGTACAACGTTGTAGAAACCAAATTTGCCATTGTCTCTGGCGCCATGTCTCGTTCTTCTCTCAATCTGTACATGTTATATTTAAATCTCATCACTTCGGATACAGTAGTCACGTCTGTAGCTAATCCTGTCAGACCGAGGTATACATCTCCGTAGTTGAATATTTTAGGGAAATTGTTGGAGACGGTTAATGCTTGTAATCCGAGACGAAGATCACATGCTATGGCGACGCAATCTTTTCCGACCATTGCTACACATGCGCCACCATCTATAAGAACATGTTGTTAGTGTATGACTATGTTGTGAATAGGTGATGATGATAATAATGATAATGTGGCTCACTTATAGAGAATGGACTACCCTGTTGATTTGATTAGAATTACTTTGATTACCAACTGGTTTGATAGAACTTGAACCTACCATTTTGAAGGCAGAAGCCTGTGCTCAATTTGTAACAGGTCTAATTTGATTCACAGTTTCTACAATTGGTTAGATTCAAACAATGTCGTGAGATATGTTTGCTATTATAGCTTTGAAGCTTCCATCATCATGAACTAGTTACAGTGACAACACGCACGTGAAAAGGTCTTGGCATTACTTTTTTATCTTTCGCCATCTCATCATCAACCACACAATATCAACAAGGAACAAAATATACTGTCATTACTGACCATCTACCATGATATTGTTACTGTAAATCACATTCTGATCATTCAATCGCAAATCGAAAATGGCGACTCTCACGACACGATCACTCAACCTTTCCACCCTCCCCGCTTCTCTTCAAACATTCTTCCTCCGACATCCACCTTCATCGACCTTTTCTCCCTCTCAGCCTCCTTATACACCCCTTTCGTCTCCCACAAAATTGGTCGTCAACCCTCTCATACCGCCATTCACTCCGATCCAACTCGAAAACACAAAATCTCTCCATAAATCATCAAATCCGTTTCTTCCATGGCAAAATCCATTCACAAAAGCTTGGAGACCGCCTGTGTACTCTCTTCGACAACAAGCCGACTTATTAAAACTGGCAAAACAATGTGATGTGTTGGAATATATGCCAGAGACTAAAAGAACGTCTCTAATAAATAGACTTTTGTTTCAAAAAGATTCTTCAGTGATGAAAAGGGTAGATGTAATGGAGAAGAATGTTGTAGAAATAGAGGAGAATGTGAATGATGTAGATATGAAAGGAAGAATAGGTTCTATCATGATACAAAGACAAGACGAAAAAACTATCAACGAGGGATCAATATTGAGAGTAAAAGGAACTGGACAAGGGCAGAATGTCAAAGGAAAAGGTTGGGAGAGGAGATTGAGAGCAAAGACGGAAATGAGGATAAAAGCCATAGAAGGAATGCCTGCTTTGATAAAAGAATGGAAAGAGAGGGGTCATGGTAGAGGATGGAGGAAATGGCCAAAATGAGTTGTATATTTTATCTGATTATTCAATATATATTTGTAATTATAATTATCACCATGATTAATAAGAATGTCAATCAGGAAAACACAGTCGGATGTAGTCAAAGGAGTACAACGTGACATCCCGTCATATCATACAATTCCATTTGGTTGAATAATCAACAATTATCAAAAGAAAATGAATATGAAAGTACATGGAATGAAGACCAGGAGAAATGGTTGACCAGAAAGGAGGATATATAAAATAAATGACAAGGGATAGTATAATGTCTCTGGAGTATTATTATGATTAATATTATTATATTGTAAAATCTGGTCGAAACAAGTAGACTACTAAAATAAGATAATTATTCAACAGTAACACTCTTTGCCAAATTTCGTGGAAAATCAACATTTAAGCCTTCTGCAATTGCCAACCAATAGGCCATCAATTGTAATGGAATGACATTGAGTAAACCTTGTAAACAATCAACAGTTTGTGGCACTTCAATCCTATCAACATCTGATTCTGGAAATTCTTTGTCTCCAGTATTACAAATGATGATTGGTCTTCCACTTCTCGCAATGACTTGTTGATAAGCGTTAAAAGACTTTACAAATAATCTATCACGAGTCAAGATCATGACGATTGGAAGTGATTCGTCTACCAAAGCCAAGACGCCGTGTTTTAATTCTCCAGACATTACCGCTTCACAATGTAAATATGATATTTCTTTGATTTTCAACGCACCTGTTATAATCATCGATCAGTTATCGTTATATATATTATTAGCACAAAAAACAAGGTAGAATCAACGTACCTTCCAATGCTGTCGCATGTTGTGCACCACGTCCAAGTAACAACATACTCTTTTGATTTTTGAACTTCTTTGTCAATTCTTTTACACTTCCATCCAACTTGAGGATTTCTTTGAATTGACCAGATACTTTACCTAGACCTTCCATAATTTCAACGCGTCTATCTTGTTTGCTATGACGATCTTCAGACAGCAACAATGCAAACATTACCATACAAACGAATTGTGAAGTATATGCTTTTGTTGAAGCAACTCCAATTTCAGGACCTGCATTAATATGAACACCGCAGTGGGTCAACATTGAAATTGATGACCCAACAACATTGACGAATCCCACAGTTAATGCACCTCTTTCGAGACAGTATTTCAAGGCTAATAATGAATCAGCAGTCTCGCCAGATTGGGAGACAAAAACGCAAGTATCATCACGAAATACTGGTGCTTCTCTATCCAAGAAATCGGAAGCCAATTCAACAGAAATGGGAATTTCCGTCAATTCTTCAAATACACCACGAACGGCCATGCACGAATGGAAAGATGTTCCACATGCAATAAAGATGATTCTTCTACATCTTCTAATCGTTGGCATATATTGACGTAATCCATCGAGACGTACAGTTTTTGTCTCCAAATTCAATCTACCTCTCATCGCATTAATGATCGACTCTGGTTGTTCAAAGATTTCTTTTTGCATAAAATGTTCAAAATTACCCTTCATGATTTCTTGTAATTCAATTTTAATGGTTTGAATTGCACGAACGTTACTTGTTCCATGTCCAGTTTCTTTTGATATGCGATGAATATTTAATTGTCCTTCATGAATATGAGCAATATCATCGTCTTCTAAATACAATACTTTTTTAGTATGTTCAATCAACGATGATGGATCTGACGATAAAAAGAATTCCGTAGGCATTGGTAATCCATCATCGGACAGAAATGCTCTTGACTGGGAACGATGTAATAAACTCTTATCGGGTGGAGCTAATAATGATGGACCGTGAACTGATTTACGAATGGCAACATTTTGAGATGCTTGTTCTGCAGGTAGAACTCCCTCATCGGCCGTTTCGACATCGACAAAGTCTACCTTCATTTTCTTTGCCGTTCTAACTCCAATGACCAATGGAGATCCTTTACGCGCTGCAATGACTTCATGTGGATAATGAACAGATTTTAACAACAATCCAAACGCTCCTTGAATTTCTTTGATGACTGTTTTTGCCAATAAAGTAAAATCAATCGTTGGATTGTTATCGTAAATATATTTGGCAAGTTTTGCAATTGCTTCTGTATCTGTTTCTGTTTCGAATTTGAAACCTTTTCCTTCGAGCAATGTTTTTAATTCTTTATAATTTGTAATAATACCGTTATGAACAACAGAGAATTCCCAATTGATGTCTGATCTATCATACTGTTAGGTTTATTGATAGGATTAAAACAACAATGATTGTGATAATCTAAATACCTATGAGGGTGACAATTTACTCTTGATGGCGCTCCGTGAGTCGCCCATCTTGTATGTGCAATACCTGCATGACTATCGAATACCTTTTCGTAATCCGGTTTTTCATCTTCAATCAATTGTTTTAATTTTTCTACTTTTCCAACCTCTTTGAATGCAAGAACTTCGTTTCTTTTATCACCATCTACCGCTAATCCAGCAGAATCATATCCACGATACTCTAAACGTGACAGACCTATTCAACTTATCAGACAAGGGTATGTTATGGTGTTTATTTGATTAATTTACCATTAACAAGTATATCAAGAATGAATTTGCGATCTCTTTCAACCAAATAGTTGACATAACCGAAAATACCACTGTCATTCAATTAGAATGTTGATTGATCATGTCATGTTGATGAATACATACCACATTATGTTGACAGTAAAGTAGGATGTATAAAAAGCAAACTGAATGGAAAGAAGGTGAATTTATTATAATCTATTCTCGTGCATCGTATTGTTGTACGTAAGTTTAGTTATGGAAATGTAATCCGGGGTAAGCTCGAACTGAACAGGGGGCTCAGCTTGTTCAATCGAAACTTTGGTACGTTGATACATGGATACGAGTGCCAAGACATTTCAATTCACGTTAGATAAGAGAATCTATTTCCTTTTTTCAGACATTAGAATACTATAATTAGTAAAAATATACGAATAATTAATTAAGAAACAATTACTCTTGCATCTTTTCTCCTTGCTCATTATTATTATTGTTGTTATTACTAGTATCATCATCATCGTCGTCTCCTTCTAATGATTTCTTCGCTAGTCTTTCAGCTTCATCCAATATATCTTTTGGTACATGTTGATGTCTTCCTTTTGTTGGTCCCGTCGCATTACTTATCCACGTCATTTCCAACTCGAATTCTTTGTCTTTGTTATCTTCATGTGCCACGTAAATAATACGAGCCGCTTCTTTAACGCCTTCTAATAAACTTATACAATCATCGTTAGCAGCTCCTAATTTCAATTTTTCGAGTTCTGATTTTGCTGATTGTCTTCCTTTACCTGCAGCTGCTGCGTAATATCCCCAAAACGTTCCACTAGGTTCAACCATGTATAAAAAGGGTCCTCCACGTTTGATATTCTCTTTCTTTCCACCCGCTCCTACTGATGGCCCTGATCCGACTTGTCCATCAACAGGTAAATCCAATTCTGAATCCCATCCAGCTATTAATGCAGAAATTCCAAATGGTCTTACAGCATTCGTGACTGTATATAATTGAACATAAGCTCCCATTCTATCGGCTAAAGATGAACCTGGAATTGGTGCTTTGTAGATAGATCTCCATGATGCTGCTTCATCCCGCGCTCTTGCCACGAAGAATTTACCATCTGGTTGTAATCCTGCCGATACCTTTTTTTCCGTCAATTAGTCCTTGATTCTGGAAAATACACGAGATTAACTCACAATACCGATATTTTCATCAACCGTACGAATTCTTTGATTTGCATGTCTCTTGGCTAATTTTGAAGTGACCAATCTTTCAAGAGCTAATACTACTCCATCTTTACATCTTATTCCAATACAAGTTTCTCCATTTTCTACCGCTTTTACTGCATATTCGACTTGGAAATTTCTACCATCTGGTGAGAAGATGGAGTTTGATAAATCGTATCCTGTTCCGATTGAAGTCTGTAATCAAGTGTTAGTCTAACATTATCGAAATGGTGTATAACAGTGATGTTTAGATTGTAATTACCATTTTCACAGAGCTATGCTTTGAATAATTTCAAATGACCATGCAAGGTGATTACAATATCTTTGGCCCAAGTACTTGTCGCTTTTCAATTGTTTCTCATGTAGATTAATCAAAGATGAATGTAGTGCCGATATTGATTTGATTTAATTGTTAGCATTATAAAGCTATTTCTGAAACGAAAGCAATTCATCAGTTGAAAGTTGTTGTAACAAGGTTTCGGCAAGCACGGATAATCCCGGTCCACCGCTTCTCCAACTATTTTTATTATACACCAAGATGCTATGTCTGTTCACCTGACCCTTTCTTGCTACCATCACCTGACCCTTTCTTGCTACCATTAATCAACTTGGGAATGCTTTTCCCATTGCTGGTTAGCGATGTGTAGACATGGTCCTGGTACATCGCCATGTCAATTGACGTGCTTGTGATGCGTACGGCCATCCAACGGCAACAATCATCGTCATTACGAAAATGACAGAAAGTTACAACGCAAATTATACCGATGATCTCACCGCACGGTTCTCACATTCGCTGACTTTGAATTCTCATTCGTCATCTCCTTCACAACCTACGCTTGTAAAAAATGTACCTTCTCCGACCTTACAACACTCTAAAACTGACAATGGTCCAACATACGCAAGTCAACATTACACATCTTCATATTATTATTCCAATTCACTTCCTGTAACTATAATAGGCCTTCATCCAACTCAAATACTGGCTCAATCTGGAATCAATCCTCACCACCTGTTTCCATGCCAATTATCTCTCTTTTCCACTTTAGATCCAAATAGAAGACAGAAATTGATCGGTATCTGGACAACTATACCCCCAACTGAAGAGAGTAAGCGTGCAGTCATTGCAAAATACGGTTATATGAACGAAACGAGTATGATTAACGAAGAAATAATGGCTAGATTGAGATTAGAAGGTCAACTTATCCAAGATGGGTCAGAAGGTGAAATGAAGAGAGGTGTTGGTATGATAGATACCGGAGGCGACGTGAAAAATGTAGATATTACACAATCAATATTCGAAAGGGACTATCCTGAGATTAACGAGGCAGATAGTCAAGTTCGAGATTTTGAAAGGCTACAAGCAATACACCAGAAAATGACTCAACAATATGATAAAGGCGTGAATGACGATATGATAATGACTGATTAATCGAATTAGATTATGACCATATATGACAAATATGAGTTTTCTACTAATTTCATCGTGTACATATATATATATATATATATTGCTATCTAGTACAGATTACGTAATGGACATTATCCATATTGACCATTTCTCATAAAAGGATTCGTTGTGCTTTGATTGTTATTAAAAGATCCTTGTTGTCCTTGGAGATGTGGTTGCTGTTGACTGATTGTAGAATTTGACATTATTTGTGGTAAATCATACAATGCCATTATTGAAGCCTTGTCCAACCTCGGTAGCATTGTAGGCGGTTGTGTCTGTGGAAATTGATAAGAGGAGTACAAAGATGGCGGTAAATATGCTTGTTGAGATCTTGTGGCGTTATTATAGTCGATGAATTGTGGTGCTATGTTAGTTGGAGACATGATTGATTGTTGTGATTGATAATGGAAAAAAGGATTAGTCGTCGTTGTTGTTGCGGAAAGTCCAGTATTTACAAAAGGTAAGGAATTTGGTGGGGCAAAGAGAAAAGGATCTGTGTTCGTAGAAGGAACGGCAGAATGAGAACGTGTAGTAGTATATTCTACCGGATTCGTTGGTAGTCCGAGAGATGCTTGATTGACAGGAGACAATTCTGCTGATTGGGTTGATGAAGGAGGTTGGGATCGTATGTCTGAATTAAACTGTTCAGCTGATATATTGTCATCTTCTCCAACCTTGTTCAACCTGACAAGTGTTTCTACAGTTCTTTGTATACTCCCGTTCAACGACTTTAGTACATCCGAATTTCTTCTACTATTCTTAAATCCCATGTCTCTTAATCTTGCCAACTTTGCATCGAAATCACCTTCATCTCCTTGATTCCCGATTGAAGATCCCAAAACTCTTGACTGTTTGTTCACCTTTGTCGGCGATAAACTTCCATCTCTCGACTGCGGAGATGTAAAAGATGTCGGAGACCGAAGTCTGTCTGACTTTAACGTTGTGAAACTTGTTGATCTCAAGTTAAATCCTAGTTTTGTACCAAAAAGCCTTCTCTTGGATGATTTTGGTGGTGAGATTGATGCTATATCATCGTAATCATATGGCGAATCGGCCACAACAGTGCTCCTACTTATCATTCCATTCGTGAAACTTCTTTGATCATATTTTTGCCGTATATACCTTTCCAATACTCGATCTGAATCATCAAAATCCGAGGATATTTCTGGTTGTACATGATTTGGGTTATATTTCATATTGGAAGCTGTATTTCCAGTTGCTTGCATCGACTTTATAACGTTCATCAGCTCGTATTACCTATATGATGATTGTGTGCTAAACTTACCTCTACTTGTTCAGAATTCCAACTATCCATACTCAGAGATTTAATTTTCGATACATGAGTCCCCATCTTACGATGAAGTGCCGCACATCGCATGCAGAGGAATATTCCAAGCTATGATCGTTCAGTTCTGGCAAGGCATGTATGTTGTTTCAATCTGCTCACGTTCCAACTTGCCCAACCTGTCAGGGCAAAATCAGTATATGTTATAGTCTCGATGGATTTGTTGGACTTACCCGGATTCCTGGCTGAACAATCTGCGCATCGATCGTTCCCGGGGATAGTAGTGAGTAATTCTTGTAATATCCTTTCATTCCTAGCTTGTTGCCGTTTATTTGTGACACTACTCATTCTGACCTACTGTAATTTTGACAGGATAATGTATATTTCTCCTTGATGATATAGTCCGCCAAGAGAAAGTACCGTGGTTTTTCTGGACACAACGTCACGTACACATCGACATGGATACGAAAATCATGTCCTTAACGGATCGACGACTATTTATACAGATGTCAGGCTGTCCTGGAAGTGGAAAATCTACTCTGGCAAAAGCATTGGCAGACAAAATCGAAGCAGTGATTATTGATCATGACAAAATCAAATCGTTCTTACTCGATTCAAACTTGTCATTCTCGCAATCTGCAAAATTGACATATGGTTTACAATGGGTCTTGGCTGAAGATATAATGCGACAAAACCGATCAGTAATCATTGATAGTGCATGTAATTATAAAGAAACAAGGGATGATGGTATAGAACTTGCAAAAAAATATAATCATGTTTATAGATATGTTGAATGTCAAGTTGATGATCTAAATATAATAGATGAAAGATTACAATCAAGAGATCGAATGAGAAGTCAACGTAGTGGAATAGCTTCTGGTCCTGATGATCCTGAGGGCCAATCTAGTTTCCCGTCAAGTTCATATGCTGACAATTCTATCGAAGCAGCTGCGTTTATACATAACTTTGCCAGCCCTTCACGACCAGAATCTGGAGTTATCAATATCGATTCAACAAAATCCTTTCAAGAATGTGTACACACTGTTTTGAAAAGAATCTGTGCCCTTTAATGAGGAAAGAATATCGATGGAATGACAAAGGCTTGGGCATCAATTATAGAGCCACCATTTCGTTTTCGTTCTTGGCCTTTAATTGATCTTCGATCTACTCGCTCATAACTGTTGAACAAGAATGAAAACAGAAAAGCATTTTCGGGAAGCACACACAGAACTTAGGTCAGAGTATGACATATGTCGTCGTCGCAAGGTCAAAACAGGATTCACATACACATTACAGTCATCACACTCACCTGACTTTTGTAGTGTGATGGACAAAAACCCACTTGTCGTCACCGTATTCGTAGAGATCGCGATTGCGTCTATACGACCGGTCTCGCAGATCAAGATGATCTTCAGGACTGTCAGGTCACCCCGTGTGATGAATTACCACCCACGTTCCACAGGACTGAGCAGCCATATCTTGTACTTCCGATTGATATAGCCCAATTGCCTGATTCATCATTGGAAATCGTAGAAAGCTCTAATGAGATCAGTCATTCGGCGAAGAACGAGATGATTGACATGCTGGACCTTAAACTTTTCCGTATTTTAGTCATGGAAGTCAAGACAGCAATGTATCCTCATTCGATTGATGAGCCAACATGTAATTTCTAGACAACGATGTACTAAATATTGCAACACGTTATTCTCCTATACTTCATCTTGGTCTTACTCTCAATGCACAATATTTGATTAAAATCAATGATAATAGTCTTTCAAACCCGTTAGTTAAAGCTAGTGATCATTATAATCTTGGATTAAGCGCGATGAATCAAGGTGTTATGGATATTAATGACACGAGGGCAGAATATATAGCTTCTGTACTACTATGTATGCATTATTTCAATCGAGATCCATTAGCTAGACAATACCTAGTCTTGAGCGATGCCGGTCCTAGATCGCGAATTCATCAGTCTATTTCGAGTTGTCTTTCATCAAGATATGCTGAGAGAAGGTTCACACAATCGCCGAGAACGATTTATCTACGATGATCGTCCTCCATAAGCAAATAATCCAATTCCAATATCAGAGAGAGACCTTAATATCAGAGAGAAATTGCCACCTTTGACAGAGACGACCTTTAAGTAACTAGAAGATGTGTTAAGCTGATTTATGTGAAGGAAACGATTCTTTTCTAAATCACACAGCAGTCTTTCATCGACGAATGGAATGTTCTCAAGAATGACATACTGACTAAAAAGTCTCGGAAGGACCTCCCAGGTCAGACGCCGTATCACTATTCAAATGCTCATATTGTTTACCTCCCGATTTTACCGATGCGTTACAAGCTCAGAGATAGATTGCTTCCGCCATATTCGCGGTTTTTATAGTTGCCTTATACCGAGAGGAACCAAAATGGCTGCTCACCAAATAACCAAATCATTTATTATCTAGAATTAATAAAAATATGATCGATAAGTATCAAAGAACCGTTGCATGGAACTCTGATTACACTAACTATCCATCTCCATATCTGATTTACGAGTAATAATAAGAACCTCATCTTATAAGACAAAAAATGGTTGGACGAGAGCGAATACGAGAACAAAGAGTATTACACGAGCCATATACTAAACGAGGTGTTATATAAACGACCATGTCGTACTCAAGTTCGTTACGTCCCGCGTTGTGACATTTCAAAATCACCGACAACATGCCTGTCGTTCTAGCCAATGGCCATGTGCTCTACTCATACAATCTAAGCCTTGCTGCTGCTATTATATTCACCACAGTATTTACAATTGCAACTATAATACATTCAATTTGGATGTTCAAAGCAAAGACATACTTTTTAATATCTTTTGTGCTTGGTGGAATTTGTAAGCCAATCCTAGAAAATCGAATTGTCAAAGTAATGATATGAACAGTCGAAATAATAGGATATGCAGCAAGATGTGGCCTTAATTTCAAAACATCTTCACTCATCACTTATATCATTCAATCAATCTTTCTTTTGGTAGCACCGGCATTGTTTGCTGCGACAATATATATGTTACTCGGTCGTATTATACGTCAAACAAACGGAGAAAGATATTCTATCCTTCCAATTCGTTTTCTTACGCCAATCTTTGTTGTCGGCGATGTAATATCCTTCTTCGTTCAAGCTGGAGGGGCTGGGACCATGTCCAATGCTAAAATATCTGATCAATCGCTAGGAAAGAATATTATTATGGTTGGATTGGTGGTGCAGATACTCATGTTTATTTTGTTTTTGATCGTTGCGGGTCTATTTACGATGCGAATGAGAACAAACTCATCAGGAATTACTACTGGATCGTAGCAAACTATGATTCTAATATTGTTCTCGGTTTCTAGTTTGATATTACTGAGAAACGTCTTTCGTGTTGCAGAATATGCTATGGGTCAGGATGGATATTTATTACAACACGAGTGGACCTTGTACATCTTTGATGCTTTACTAACGTTCGGAGTCATGTCGATACTTGCTATCTACTATCCTAAACCGGGGAGTTATGGTAGACATGGAACCTCTGTTGAAAGCAATGATGAAAAGTTGATAGCGAGATGATCATGATTTATACACATATCTGTTATGTCGACGGATGTGTAACAATTCTACCCTCTTATGGAAATTATCTTCCCTAATTCACATAACTTAGTAGTAGCCTAGATACATAAAAGTTTATAAATTGTGGCTTCAAACTTATATATATGGTCATGATGTCGTTCTTAAGAAGGGTCTGAGCAATACCAATGTATACAACAAATAAATCCTAGACCATTTACAATTTGCAAAAATATTTCATTAGTGAACATCGAGTCATTAGCCATGGGAGACCTTTCTTATTCGTTAATGCCAGCTAAGATCATCAAGTCGACTCTGGCGAGAGGCTTACTTGACCTGCAGATATAAAGCGATCCGATTCATTGATGGCGTTCGGCGGCCTAGTATCACATAGACGTTGCTGTCATTGGATTTGGAGTGACAAATGTGGCTTCTGAGCACAAAGATTTTCTTCCTAACAGACTTGTTATAATGAGAAGGAGAGCGCAGGACTTGCTGTCATACATCAAAGCCCAGTGCTGTTTGTGAATGTATCGAATAGACTTGCTGGTAGATCGCTACGGAGGAACAGCACGTTTTAGATGTTTGACCGCCGGAGCAAATCGAATATATATTAATGGATTCAATGAGACTATAATGATTCTGTCATCTCTTGTCTTGAAACACTGCTACTTGCATCCGAGACCTTTACTTATACCAATGCATCGCGCATATCGCGTATGGTAGTTAATAGATCAATATGTTCTTTCATGAACTAGTCGAGATTGATTGGATACATCCATCTGGCTTTGATGACAACCCAAATCAACAACTACTTTTAATACAAAATTACGACCTAACAGTCATGATCACAATCATCAAATCGGAGTCGAGCAAGTTGTTCACGGCTATAAAGTCAAGTCTCATTGGATGACTGAATTCTAGTCCACATCCACCAGTCCTAGACTTGGCATGATTGCCGCGAGCGAAGTTGCTGGGACAGGTAAGCATAATTCAGCTAGCTTTAAGTAATATGTTCACTAAGAAAGTATGCATTCAAGGATGTATTGATGTTTATATCATGGGAATGAATGGGCAATTATTGATTTTCATGTCTTTTTCCAATGAGCGCCACATCACTAATTCGTTAGTTTAAAGTGGGGTACGTAGTAACAAACAATAGCCATGTGGCAATGCGGCGCTACATTGCAAGTATATGGCGCACGCATCAAACAATGAAAGGAAGTGCTTATCAACTAGAATTGTCTTGTGTGGAGTGTTCATAGACTTTCGCATTGTTATACTACAGTACTCGAAACGCATCAAACGTTACTTGATAGAAAACGATAAGAGGCCACAAAGGTACATAATAGAGTTCACTTTCTAGAGACAAGCTGATTTGTAGGTTGTGCTAGTTATTGAAGCGATAAAAAGGTATCTCTAGAAATCGTAAAACGCGGGATACGTGATTTCTAGCGTTATTCAGCCTTCTTGTAGTCGGGGTCGATAGTAAGTTCTAGACCCTTGTTGGTTAGCAAGTTTGCCAAGACCCATCAGACTATAGTTAGTGGACATTGGGGTTAGGGTTAGGGTTAGGGTTAGGGTTAGGGTTAGGGTTAGGGTTAGGGTTAGGGTTAGGGTTAGGGTTAGGGTTAGGGTTAGGGTTAGGGTTAGGGTTAGGGTTAGGGTTAGGGTT
>Ga0160429_1000248_pt1 | contig 62572 bp, 49 predicted proteins | sample SolpanmetagenomR_FD_108199 | JGI IMG/M metagenome (GOLD analysis project Ga0160429, IMG submission 108199) | Solar panel surface microbial communities from Lawrence Berkeley National Laboratory, California, USA - R | ecosystem: Engineered > Built environment > Solar panel > Unclassified ... | reverse complement strand
GCTGCGGCCGCCGCCGCGGTGGTCGCGGCGCCCGTACTTGGCGTCGTAGGTGTAGTCGGCGTGGCTGGGGCGGTAGGCACCCGCAATGTGCGAGTAGTCGTCGGAGCGCTGGTCGGCGTTGGGAATAAACAGGCTGATGGGCGTGCCCGTAGTTATCCCCTCAAACGTGCCCGACTGCACTTGCACGCGGTCGGCCTCCTGGCGGGGGGTAGTGAGGGCCGACTGCCCCGGCCGCCGCCTATCGAGCGCCCGCTGAATGGCAGCTGGGTCCAGGGCCAGGCCCGCCGGGCAACCGTCAATGATTACCCCAATCCCTACCCCATGCGATTCGCCGAAGGTGGTGATGCGAAAAAGTGTTCCGAAAGAATTAGACAAAGCAGTTGAGAATTGAGGCTTAGCGATTGGTGCTGAGGTGGTGGCGCCTGTTGCCTGGTCTTTGGCGTTTGCGTGTTGCCGCAGGCGCATCAGGCCTTAGTAGCCAACCACCACGCATCAGGTACCAACCGTGCCAAAGTTACGGTGCCCGCCACCAGCCTACTAGCGCCATCACCAGCAAGGCGGCGAGCAGCACGGTCGCGTAGCGGCCCACCTGGGCATACACATCAAGGGACTGTAGGCGGGCATCGGCGCGGGCCAGCGCCGGGCCATAGAAAGGGTCGTCGTTGACGTTGGCACCGGCAAGGGAGGTAGGGCGGTCGGTGCCGCTCACCAGCAGCCGCAGCTCGGGGCGCAGGGTATCGTAGCGGGCTGTTTGCGGATTAAAAAAAGGTAGCCGCCAGATGCTGTCTAGCGGCAGTGGGCCGGGCCGCTGGGCCACCAGCCGGTAGCGAAAGGTCTTGCGAAAGCGCCCATCGGGCAGCGCCTCCTCCCGAATGTCGGGGCCATACACTTCGAGCCCGGCGCGGGGCCGTGCGGACGGCGGGGCCAGCGTGGCCGGGTTGCCCGCTCCCTCTACCCCAAAGGTATACGTAAACGCTTCGCCCGTATGGAAGTGCGTGCCACTCACGCCCTCGTGCAGCACGTAGTCGCCCACCGCTACCCCCCCGGCGCGGGCAAAGGCAGCACAGCCACCAGCAGCGGCGCAGCAGTATAGGTTTTGTACGTAGCTAGGCGCGCATCGTCGCCGGGCTCCGGCTTCTTGAGCAGCTTAAACTTGGTCATGGTCAGGCGCAGGGCCGCAAATTGCAGGTCTTGCGCCGTGAGGGGGTAGTAGGTGGCGGCCGCCAGCCGAAAGCGCAACAGCACTTGCCCGCCCACTTGGCGCACGGTGTCGGGCAGGGTCGAGGGGTCGGGAGCTGCTACTTGCCAGGTGGTAGGCTGGCGCAGCTTGTGCAGCAGCTCCGTTACCTGGTTGCTAAAATCGTAGAAATTGAGCAGCGCCTGGTCTGCCGGCTTTAAATAAAAATACAGGCTCACGCGTACGCCCTGGCCCACATACACGCGCCGGCGGTCGGCTTCCAGCGCCAGAAAAGCAGCATCGGGCGGCTCGTAGAAGTACTTGGGTTTGGGCTTGCCCAGCAGCTGGTCGAGCGAGCCCACAGCAGCGCCTGGTGGCACGCCCGTAGCATCGGGCGGCACCGGTCCCACCCGCACCCGGCCACCGGCGCTACGCAGCACCCGCCCGTTCACGGTCAGGCTAAAGGCGGGCACCACGTAGTCGCCCTCGGTGTAGGGCAGGTAGTGCTGCGCCACCGTGAGTTCGGTACGACGGGCGCCGCCCGGCAGCAAGCGAGTGGTAGTGGTAGTGGTAAGCTTGCCTTTGCGAAAGCCCTCTATCTCGGGAAAGGCCGAGTGGCTAGCCAATGGCGCGTCCTGTAGCCTAAAGGCTAGCTTAAACGACTCGGCCAAGGCAATGGTGGTAGGTGGCGCTACTAGGTTCACTACGCCAGCGGCCGGTAGGCTAGGCTGGCTATTAGCAGGCGCGCAAGCACTTAGTAGTAGCCAACTGGCCAGCAGCCAGCCAAATCCGCCTACCCCCCTCAAAAAGCTCCAGGCCCTCAATTTTTTTATCGAATATAAAATCTGGCGCTAGCAGCGCGCTCGTATAGCTGCTAGAAGCTGGCAAAGCTACCTTGCTAGCCATTGACTATACCAAGCCCTAGTAACTGGTTGGCCAGACCAAGTTAAGCTAGAGTAGTTGCCCAGCGGCCAGCAATTGTGGCTAGGTCTTGCTTTTTAATGTTGCCCAGAAAGCCGGCTTCCTTTGGAAGTCGGCTTTTTACTTATTAGGGCCGGGCCTTGCGCACCCCAGTCCCCTGGCTGGTACAGCCATGAACCTAGCAAAACGCTGCATCCCGACAGCGCGCTATAGTGGGCCTAGCAAGCCGAGATCCCCTACCCCTATCCGCCTTGGCAAATAGTGTCTAAATAGTCTAAAAATTAGACTATTTAAGCTCGACAATAGGCAGAACGTTATGAGAAGACACTTTTTTCAATAATTATTAACTCAGCTCTATCCCAAAATCACTGGTCTTAGAGCCAAGCATTTGCTTGAAAAGAAAGCATACGTTCTATTGCGCGGGCGCAATTCTGTTACTCACCCCTGGTCGGTAAGCTTCGTAGAGGGTATTCGAAACATATAGCCCAGTATATCAGCTGCTAACTGCGGCGCTAGTTTTTCCAGCGAGTTCTTGATTACGTTTTATTTCCTTTTCCCATTTCTCTTTTTATGCCCACTACTTTCTCTCCGGATTCTCCGCGGCAGCAAGCTGCTTCGGATCAACCACTGCTGACGCCCATCAAGCGGCGCTCTTTCTTTATGTATGCGGGGGCTACGGCAGGGGCTACGGCCCTGGTGCTGGCAGGCTGCAGCAAAGATGACTCTTCGCCAGACACCATCGACGTGGGCATGGGCGACGCGGGCATACTAAACTATGCCTATGCGCTAGAGCAGCTAGAGGCCGCCTTCTATGCGCAGGTTAAAGCTGGCTCTTACTACACGGGGCTCGCTCCAACCAGCGCTGAAAAGCAGATTTTCGACGACCTAGCGCTGCACGAAGCTATTCACCGCGACTTTTTGAAAGCAGCCTTGCAAGCCAACAGCATTACGCCGCTGAAAGACTTGACCCCAAATTTTAGCTCTATAAACTTCGGTGACCGCTCCAGCGTCTTGTCTGCTGCTCAGACGTTTGAGGATACCGGAGTAGCTGCCTATAATGGTGCCGGGCGCTTCCTGAGCAATAATGCGAACCTAGCCTTGGCTGGTAAAATTGTGTCGGTAGAAGCTCGGCACGCCGCGCTCATTCGCGACCTGCGCAACTACAACAGCTTTGTGGCTGTCGATGTAGTCAACACATTTACCCCATCTGCCCCCGCTACTGCCGGGGTCTACTTGGGCGAAGGCACTGCTGCAAACACGCAAGGCAATGGCAACCCTGGCCCTGGCCAAGAGCGCTCGAAGCGGCCGCCGGTAATTCTCCAGGCGGTCAACAACTTCTTAGCCGATGGCTCAAAGCTCTCGGCTAATAGCTTCGCTTAGTACGCTTGTTGTCATTCATTTATCTAATTTTTGCCTTGTCATGGATTTCTTTCAACTTTTCTCCGATTTAGAGAAAGCCGACCCCGAGTTTCTCGACCGTATTAACCCACGCCGTCGGGTGTTTAAGTACTTGGGTAATGCTGGCCAGAAGATAACTACTGCCGCCGTACCGGCCGTACTGGCTTCTTTCTTCAACCGTGCCTATGGCCAAAGCGCTGCGCTGACTCCCCCCGTGCAGGCTGTGCTTACGCTGGCTTTGCAGCTAGAATACCTGGAGTACCACTTCTATAACACTGCGCTTGGCATCACTGGCTTGGTGCCGTCGCAAGAAACTGCGGCTATCACCACTATCCGCAATGATGAAGCTGGGCACATCAATGCGCTGCGTGCGGTGCTAGGTTCGGCCGCACCTGCTCCCTACCTCGTTAGCGACTTCGACTATTCGGGCGGCAGTGGTTCAGGCAATGGTCCTATGAAAAACGCACTGCTCCCTGGTTCGACTGGAAATACTAATGGTGCCCTGTTTTTTGCAGCGGGCCAAGCCTTCTCCGACACGGGGCAGCGCGCCTACAAAGGCGGTGCTCCTACGCTGAATACCACCGCTACTAAGGATATCCTGGAAGCTGCTCTTAACATTCACTCGGTAGAGGCGCGCCACAATTCGCACTTCCGCACCGTGCGCCGTGCTCTTGTGGCTAACTCGCTCGGTTCAGCTGGTGCCCCGGCTGTAGCGCCCTACGATGCCGCCCCCAAAAGCTGGATTAGCCTCATCGATAACAATGGCCCTACGGCTCCGGACAATAGCAAGCCAGCCAGCAAAGTGTATGGCCCTGGCTCGCCAGCTACCGGCACGCCAGACGCATCTTACCCCGGCGAAGACAATGTTTCGCAAGCTGGTGTAAACCTGACTACCATCAACAGCACTTATACCGCAGCAGCCGTTTCGGAGGCGTTTGATGAGCCGCTTGACCCAGCTACTGTGAAGACCATCGCCCTGTTATTCACTTCAACTGCTGGTAAGGCCAAAGGATTGTTCCAATAATTGTTGCGACCAGTATCGTCAGCTCCAGCCCTACTTGCTTAGCCGACGACAATACAAGCTACTGTGAACAAGTGATCTACGAATTTTTACTACAGATTTAGCTGTAAAACTTACTCGTACTTGCCACACTAGTTAATGGGCTGCGGGATGGTGCTATAGTAAAAACCTTACTTCGTAATCCTTACCCAACAACCTGCACTATTTGGAGCTTATTAAATTAATTTTCAATAGCTCAAAATCCAGTCAAGCGCCACTTTCCGTATAGGAAAGTGGCGCTTTTGTGTGTAATGGCCTCATTATTGTCTCAGACTCATAATAGAGCTATAAAAATATTTTCGCGCAGAAGCTGATAATGTTCAATTCTCAAGTAACCTGAACAGTATCAATTGCCGTATGGTGGCCGGTAGCTCTGCTAGCAATTCAATTTCCCCTTTTTCTTCATTTATGTCAACTAAACTCATCCCTAGTTCGCAGCCCCAATTGTCTGATTTAGACAAGCCGCTGTACTCGCCCATCAAGCGGCGCTCGTTCTTCATGTATGCTGGGGCCACGGCCGGCGCTACCGCCCTCGTGCTAGCAGGATGCAGCAAAAGTGACTCGACACCCGGTACAGTAAACGTGGGTAGCGGCGACCCAGGCGTACTTAACTACGCTTATGCACTGGAGCAACTTGAAGCTGGTTTCTACACTTCGCTCCGCATGGGCACCTACTACACTGGCCTGCAACCTGGCAGTGCCGAAAAGCAGATTCTGGACGACCTCTACTACCACGAGGTTATCCACCGCGACTTCTTAAAGACGGCTATTACGGCCGCTATGGCTACGCCGATCAAAGCGCTGACGCCAGACTTTTCCAAAATCAACTTCAACGACCGCACTTCGGTACTTGGCACTGCCAAGGCGTTTGAAGACCTTGGGGTAGCTGCCTACAACGGCGCTGGCCAGTATATCAGCTCGCCTACCTACCTCTACATCGCTGGTAAAATTGTATCGGTTGAGGCACGCCATGCGGCTATTATCCGTGACCTTGTATCGGAAAACACCTTTGTGGGCAACGATATCATTACCCTCACGTCTGGCAGCAACAGCAGCGTAGCTACTAACAACTCGGACGCAAACTCCAGCTTGGAGCGTTCCATGTCACCTTCTGAGGTAGTAGCCATTGCAAATACCTTCTTGGCAGAGGGTTCGAAACTTGACGTTTCTGGTATCAAGTAGGTCAAACTCGACCATTTCCCATTCTACATTCCTTTTGATATCATGAATTTCTTTCAAATAATCTCCGAAATCGAGAAAGTTGACCCCGAGGTATACGACCGCCTCGACTCGCGCCGCTCGGTATTCAAAAACATGACGGGCCTGGGTCAGAAGCTCGCTGCTGCTGCTGTGCCACTGGCTGTGGGTGCTATCTTCAACAAGGCTTATGCCCAAACGCCAGTCGGTGCCACGGTAAACGATGTACTCAACTTCGCCCTGAAGCTCGAGTACCTAGAATCATACTTCTACAATAGCCGCACGACGGTAACGGGCTTGAGCGCACAGAATTCTGCTGCTCTCGCACTCATTGCTACTGACGAAGCTAACCACGTAAGCTTTCTGCGCAAAGTATTGGGTAGCAACGCCATACCAGTCCCCGCTACCACCGGCGTATTCGACTACACGGCTAAAGGGACGTTCCCTACGGCGCTAACTAATGCCGGCGTCTACTTGGCTTTGGCTCAGTCGTTTGAAGACACCGGTGTGCGAGCCTATAAAGGTGCTGCACCGCTGGTGATGTCTAACAAAACGGTGCTGACGGCCGCTCTGAATATTCACTCGGTAGAAGCACGCCACGCCTCACACATTCGCGCAATGCGCCGTGCCGGTGTTAACAGCGCTGCGCCTTCGCAGGGTATTGCAGTGGCTCCGTACTCGGGCCCCGCAGGTGCCCCCAAAAGCTGGATTTCGGGCACCGATGGAGGCGGCGCCGTACCAGGTACCACTGACGCAATCTATGGTGCTGGCAACAACACCAATGCTTTGTCAGGTATCACTTACGAGTCAGAGGCTACAACCTCACAAGGTGGCGTTAACCTAGTAACCAACACTACTGTTTCAGGCTTCCCCGCCAGCGCTTTCTCAGAGGCGTTTGATGAAGGCTTAGACGTAGGTACGGTAGCTAAAATTGCTAACCTATTCTCGGTTAGCGGCAACTACTTCGGTTAATCGTAATTTTCGAACTACAAAAAAGGGCAGCCCTACCGGGCTGCCCTTTTTTGTAGTTCGCTTTTCGGTCAATAGTATTATTAGTGATAGTCTAAGCCCTACCCCTGGTACTAGAGGTAAGTTTAAACTACTTAAGCAAGACTCCGTTTACGTGCCAACTTTGCAGAAAAACAGGCAAGGCCTGATGTTACTCGGTGGCTATCTAGGTACTGACCTTAACTTAATTAGTATGCTATTTTTTCGTTCGGTGGCTTCCGTCCCTACCCCCGCCACATCGGCAACTATTAAGCGGCGCGCTTTCTTTCGATACGCGGGAGCCACGGCCAGCGTGGCAACACTAGCGCTGGCAGGCTGTAGTAAAGACAGCGTCAATCCTGGCGCTACTGACGTAGGCAACGGCGACATCGGTGTGCTGAATTTTTCCTACGCGCTGGAGCAGATAGAAGCAGCTTTTTATACTAAAGTGCTTACAGGCGATTATTTCACCAAGCTAGCTACTACCTCCGCCGAATACCAGATTTTCATTGATTTGGCGCGGCACGAGCAGTTGCACGTCGATTTTTTGCGCACAGTGCTTTCTACCAGTGCCATTAAGGTGCTAACCATTAGCCTAGATGAACAGATTGACTTCGGTACTGGCCTCACGAAGCCAGGTTCCGGCAAAATGGGCGTACTAAATGCCGCCCGGATGTTTGAGGGCTTGGGCGTAGCGGCTTACAATGGCGCAGCCTCCTTTCTGACTACGGCTGATTATCTGCTACTCATCGGCAAAATTGTATCGGTAGAGGCGCGGCACGCGGCTCTCATCCGAGACTTGCTGGTGGCCAGCGGCGATACTACACTGGGCACTGGCTTTGCTGGGGCCGACGTAGTAGACAGCAAAACCCGCCAGGAGATAACCATAACTCCGGCCAATGTGCTCACCAAAATAAATACTTTTCTGGGAGCCGATTCGCAGCTCACGGCCACTAAACTAGCGTAATTTCTAGTTGATTAACAGATTAGTATGAACGTATTCAAGCTACTGACCAACTTCGCCCGTGTAGCCCCCGACGCGTACGGCCGCTTCAGTTCGCGGCGGCGGGTGTTTCGCTACTTAGGTACTGCTGGCCGGGCCATTACGCACGCGGCACTGCCGAGCCTACTCAGCGGCTTATTTCAGAAAGCCTACGGCCAAACGGCGCTATCTGGTGAGGCAATAACCGTGTTAAACCTTGCCCTAAGCCTGGAATACCTGGAGCTATACTATTACCGCGCGGGTCTAAATGCGGGTATCTTCAGTGCGGCCGACCTAGCGGCCTTCGAGGCTATTCGCGACGATGAGCAAGGCCATGTGGCAGCTCTGCGCGCTATTCTCGACACGGCTGCCATCCCCGACCCTGGTGCGACAGCTTTCGACTACACGGCTGGCGGGCAAGTGCAGCCATTTGCCAATGTCACCAGTTTTCTGGCCCTTGCCCAAGCGTTTAAAGACCTTGGCGTGCGAGCCTACAAAGGCGGCCTAACAACGCTACTGTCCAACAAAGCAGTCCTGCGAGTAGCGCTCAATATCCATTCGGTGGAGGCGCGACACGCGGCGCACATTCGTACGCTGCGCCGCGGGGGGGTAGGTGTGGCTGGTGCCGACGGTGGCGGCCCTAGCGATAGCCTGCCCAAAAGCTGGGTGTCGCTGCGCGAAAGCAACGGTTCCTTACCCATACTCACAGCCGCTATTTATGGCCCTGGCACTGTGGCTGCCTCGCCTGCCGAGGACAATTTGGTGCAGGCTAGAGTCAACGTGCTAGTCAATTCCACCTCGCCTAGCCCCAACCTGGTTCTCACGGCCGCCGCCGCTAGCGAAGCCTTCGACGAGCCCCTCGATACCCAGCAGGTGCGCACAATTGCCCGGCAATTTGTGGCAGCCGGCAATAGCCAAGGACTTTTCATCACCAAATGAGGGGGTGGGGCAGGTGGCGGGTTCTTACTAAGTGGCCTACCCCCTCTTCTGGTAATGAAAAAAGTATAGAGCCAAAGAATTTGCTATTATTTATGAAGTTTTAGTGAAGTATCTACTTTTCAGGTAGCCACAGTCTTAGCGGCTCTAGTGGTCAGCTAGTAGTATCTTAGTGGTAGCAATGCAGTAGATGGTGGGCAGCTTCAACTGGTTTTTCCGCGTATAAAGCGCCCGTCAGATAGTTTCCGTCCTTACTTCCCACTTCCCACCCGCTATGTTAGACTACGCAAAATTGATTTTGTTGAAAGTAAGCTTCAGCAAAAAACTCTTCGAGAAGGAGTTACGCAAAGCTTTGCAGCTTCTTAAGCCTGCCGAGCTGATAGAGTTCAAAACGTGGTGCTACCAGCAATTTGCCCGTCTCTACCGCCGGATTTTAAAGCGCGTTTTTATTCAGTATAGCCCCCTACCCCGGCTCACTGCCTAAATCGGACTCGTTCTGCTGGCCAACCACGAACTGGATATTCCGCTTCAGCCCCTCGTAGCCCGTGCGCTTGAGGGCCGACTGCTTAAACAATGCTTGAAACACTTCATGGGTGATTTCCTGCCAGTCGCTGACTGACAGGTCTTGCAACCCTGGGTGTGGCTGGAACTGCGCTTCTTGCGTGGGTTTTGCAAACCGGTTCCAGGGGCATACGTCTTGGCAGATGTCGCAGCCAAACACCCAGTTGCCGAATTGCCCAGCTACACTTTGCGGAATAAGCTGGTCTTTCAGCTCGATAGTGAAGTAGCTGATGCACTTGCTGCCATCGACTACGTAAGGCTCTGTGATGGCCTGCGTGGGGCAAGCGTCTACGCATTTGGTGCAGGTGCCGCAGTAGTCGCGGATGGCCCCATCGTACTCCAGTTCCACGTCTACAATCAGCTCAGCGATGAAGTAGAACGAGCCCGCGCCAGGTGTGATGAGGTTGGAGTTTTTCCCTACCCACCCCAAACCACTCTTCTTAGCCCAAGCCTTATCTAGCACCGGCGCCGAGTCTACGAAGCAGCGCCCACCTACTTCACCAATGTTGGCTTGCATATCGGCCAGCAGCGTTTTGAGCTTGTCCTTGATGACGAAGTGGTAGTCGCGCCCATAAGCATACTTACTGATTTTCAGGGTATCATCTGGTTGTTGCTGCTCGGCAGGGGGGTAGTAGTTAAGCAGCAACGAAATCACCGACTTGGCCCCATCCACGAGCAGGCGCGGGTCGAGGCGTTTATCGAAGTGGTTTTCCATCCAAGCCATTTGGCCGTGCATGCCCTTCTTCAACCAGTTTTCGAGGCGCGGCGCTTCTTCCTCTAGAAAGCCAGCTTTGGAAATTCCGCAGGCCATAAAGCCCAGCTCCGCCGCGCGGCGCTTAATGTAGGGCGTCCATTCGGCGTGCAGGAGCATAAGTTTTAGAGGCAATTAAACCGCGAAGAAACGAAGAACGCGCCGCTGGTGGCGGCGCGTTCCGTTTAAGCATAGCGCGGGCTCTACAAGTTGGCGCGTAGGTTGGTTGACAATAAGCTAGCTCACAGGCTCCAGAGTCCGCGCTACTTCTTACGAAGTAATCTCGGCAAACAAGTCGCCGTTATTTCCACGCAAGTGATTAGGCAGCAATCGACCCAGGTGCTGATAAGCGGCCTCGGTTGCCTCCCTACCCCGCGCCGTACGCTTAATATAGCCCTCCTGAATAAGGAAGGGCTCGTAGACTTCCTCAATGGTTTCGCCCTCCTCGCCGCAAGCCGTGGCGATGGTACTGATACCCACTGGGCCACCCTTAAACTTATCGATGATGGTGGTGAGAATGCGCTTGTCCATGTCATCGAGGCCGCGGGCATCTACATCGAGCGCGTTTAGCGCAAACTGCGCAATCTCGACCGTGATTGTACCGTCACCTTTAATCTGAGCAAAGTCGCGGGTGCGGCGCAGCAAGTTGTTGGCAATGCGGGGCGTACCGCGCGAGCGGCGGGCAATTTCAAAGGCCGCGTCTTCGTGAATTGGCGTGTTCAAAATCTCGGCCGAACGCAGCACAATGGTTGTCAGCAGCTTGGAGTCGTAGTATTCCAGCCGGGCCGAGATGCCGAAACGCGCCCGCAACGGCGCCGTGAGCATACCTGAGCGCGTGGTAGCACCGATAAGCGTGAAAGGCGACAGCGAAATCTGCACCGAGCGAGCATTCGGGCCCGAATCAAGCATAATGTCGATGCGGTAATCCTCCATCGCCGAGTACAGGTACTCTTCCACCACCGGGTTGAGGCGGTGGATTTCGTCGATGAATAGCACGTCGTGCGGCTCCAGGTTGGTGAGCAGGCCAGCGAGGTCGCTGGGCTTGTCGAGCACTGGGCCACTGGTCATCTTAATACCCGCGCCCAGCTCGTTGGCGATGATGTGCGAGAGCGTGGTTTTGCCCAGGCCAGGAGGGCCGTGCAGCAGCACGTGGTCGAGGGCATCGCCACGCTGCTTAGCAGCAGCCACGAATATTTTCAAGTTCTCCAGGATTTTATCCTGGCCCGTGAAGTCGCTGAAACTCAGTGGACGCAGGGCTTTGTCGATGTCCTTTTCGGTGGCATCGAAACTTTCGTTGCCGCCGGTGAGATAGGCTTCGCGCATGGTTGATAGTAGTCAGTTGGAAGGTTGTGCTTGACCGTTGGGAACGGGCTATTGGCTAACCTTTTTAGTTAGCAAAAAGCTCCCGTATAGACGTTCACCAGCGCTTTTATTCGCGCGGCAGCAACACTTCAATTTCGAGGTGCAGCCAGTCTTCTTCCCAAGCCTTGTGGGCCAGGCGAGCCGCTAGGGGGTAGCCCGCGTCGAGCAAGCGAGCCACAGTTTCGTTGCGGGTTTCGGGCAGGTAGCCGAGCCAGATGCTGGTTTTGTCATCGGCTGGGCCCGAGTGGACTTTCACTGCCCAGTCGTCATACTTACTATCGGCCTCGCGCTCGAGCCGCAGGGCTTGGCCCACCTTCAGTTTTTTCTCCTGGGTAGGTAACTCGGGGCGGTGCGAAGTGCCGGCCACCAGGCACTCTAGCAATACGAGCGGCTGCGTAACAGAGCCAGCGGTAGCAACAGCAGGGTTCTTCATGGGGCCAAATTACGGCGTAGACAGCATGTTTGGGCCTGCTAGGCACGAGCTTTCTATCAGGCTGCATACCCAACGCAGCCTGGTGGCTATCAACTCAGGAAGAGGGCTAATGCTAGTAGGCTGTGTTGTCAGCTGGTACACACAATGGTTTTCAGTAAAATTTAGCAGTTGAGTTAAAAGTAAACGCAAAAGCAACTTAACAGCCATTTTATAAAAATAATTGTATTTCATCTACTCCGCAGGCAATCTGAATTATTCGTCTTAGGGCAAGAATATCGTAGTAGGTATGGTTTATGTAGAATGAAATTTTATGGGATAATTATTATTAAAAACGTCTTCTTAAGCAATTACACTTAAACTGGATAACTGCATCTTCAATTAGATTAAATGCAAATTTTTTATAACATTTATTATTATTTTATTGATTATTTTCCCAATAACACTTACCCTTTTTGCTAGCTAAAATATAACTACTATCTTTCAACGCAAAAGCTACTTATCACGCTAATTAGTACTATGAGCTTAGATTTTATCTTTACTGATCAACAATCGGAACATTATAAATTACAATTAGGGGAACATATTGCCATTAAGACGGCAGGTGGCACCATTACCTATGCCGAACTGAACAAACGGGTAGATCTACTTTGCGAGGCTATACAGCTACGGGCAGCTACCAGCCAGCTTATTGGTATCAGCACTACCCGGAGCCTGGAAATGGTGGTGGGCATATTGGCCATTTTGCAGGCCGGCAAAGCTTACGTGCCGCTCGACCCCGCCTACCCCACCCGTCGGCTTCAGCAAATGATAGCCAACGCCGGCCTTACTTATTGCCTGGCCCTGCCCGAGCAGACAGCGCTATTCGAAGCTGTTGGCCTGCAAGTGCTTGTTGCTGAGTCGACACAAGCGGCCGCTGGGCTGGCACCGCTACCCGCTGCCGCTAGCCCATCGGAGCTGGCGTATGTGCTGTACACTTCTGGCTCGACTGGCGAGCCCAAGGGCGTGTGCATGGGCCGTGCCGCGCTGGCCAACCTGCTGCGCTGGCAAAATGACCACTCGCCAGCTAGCTCTGGTACCCGCACACTGCAGTTTGCGCCGCTAAGCTTCGACGTCTCTTTTCAAGAAATTTTTGCCACGCTCACTACTGGCGGCACGCTGGTATTACTAGAAGAGGCACAGCGGCTTGACTTGGGGGCGCTACTCGATTTCATCGAGCAAGAGCAGATTAACCGGATTTTTCTGCCTTTCGTGGCCCTGCAGCATCTGGCCGAGCTTGCTGTGAGTCGCCAGCAGTTTCCGGCGAGCCTAACGGAGATAATGACGGCCGGCGAGCAGCTGAAAATAACGCCGCAGCTGGCGGCTTTTTGCGCGGCCTTACCCGCCTGCACGCTGCACAACCAATACGGCCCCACCGAAACGCACGTCGTAACCCAGCTCACGCTGACTGGCGACCCGCATACCTGGGACCGGCTTCCATCCATTGGGCGGGCCATTGCCAATACTACCATCCACCTGCTGGCCCCCGGCGGCCGGGTGGCCGCACCCGGCGCGATAGGCGAGCTATGCGTTAGTGGGGTGTGCCTGGCTGAGGGTTACCTAAATCAGCCTGCGCGCACGGCCGAAAAATTTGAGCACTGGACCACGCCCACTGGCGAAGTAGTGCGCCTATACCGCACCGGCGACCTAGCCCGCTGGCTGCCCAGCGGCGAGTTGGAGTTTTTGGGCCGGCAAGACGACCAAGTAAAAATCCGGGGCCACCGCGTGGAACTGGGCGAAGTGGAAGCACTATTGGCGACGCTACCGGGGGTAGGGCAAGTGGCTGTGGCGGCCTGGGCCAGCGAAACCGGCTCTAAGGAACTGGTGGCCTACGTGGTGCCGGCTGGCCCCGCGCCGCTGGCGCCCGCTGCCCTGCGCCAAGCTGCCGCCCAGCTGCTGCCTGACTACATGCTGCCCACGGCCTTCACCTTGCTCACTGAATTTCCTAAAACGAGCAGCGGCAAGATAAACCGGCGGGCGCTGCCAGCCCCGGCCACGCAACTGCGGGCGGCCTTGGGCACCCCGTACCAAGCGCCGCGCACGGCCACCGAGCGCCACCTGGCAGCCGTGTGGGCTCCGCTGCTGCGGCTCGATAAAGTAGGCGCTACCGACAATTTCTTTGAGCTGGGCGGCACTTCGCTACTGGCTCAAAAGTGCGTGGCGCAGTTGCGAGCCGAGTTTGGCTACCAGCTGCCCGTCACGAAGCTGTACCAATACCCGACCGTAGCAGCGGCGGCCAGCTACCTGGTCCCGCCGGCCGCCAGCCCTACCCCCCTCTTGGCGAATAAAGAAATTGACAACCAGCTAGCTACTGCCAGCGACGATGTGGCTATCATTGGCATGGCAGGCCGCTTTCCGGGAGCCAATACAGTGGACGAGCTGTGGGACGTGCTGCGCGAACGCCGCGAAACCACCAGGTTTTTTGATGAGGACGAGCTGGATGCCAGCATTGCAGACGCCGTGCGCCGCGACCCGCTCTACGTGCGGGCAAGGGGCATTATCGACCACGCGCAAGAGTTTGACCCGGCTTTTTTTGGGCTGAATGCCAAGCTAGCGGCCGCTATGGACCCGCAGCAGCGCGTGTTTTTGGAGGTGGCCTGGGAGGCGCTAGAGCAGGCGGGCTACCTGCCGGCGCACTACGCCGGCAGGGTGGGCGTGTTTGCGGGCACCGGCAACAACTCCTACTTCATCCAGAATGTACTGCCCAATCAAGCTGCCGTAGACCAACTGGGTGATTTCCAGGTGATGACGGTGAATGAGAAGGACTACGTGGCCGCGCGCGTGGCCTATACGCTGGATTTGCGCGGGCCCGTGGCCAGCGTGTACTCGGCCTGCGCCACGTCTTTGCTAGCCGTGGCGCAGGCAGTGCACAGCCTGCGGGCCGGGCAGTGCGAGGTAGCCTTGGCCGGTGGCGCCAGCATCACGGCGCCCGTGCATAGCGGCTACGTGTACCAGGAAGGCGCTATGCTAAGCCCCGACGGCCACTGCCGGCCCTTCGATGCGCAAGCCCAAGGCACCGTTTTTAGCGATGGCGCGGGTGCAGTGCTACTCAAAAGCCTGACTGCTGCCCAGCGCGATGGCGATGTGATTTACGGCGTCATCAAGGGGGTAGGGATAGCAAATGATGGGCGCGACAAGGGCAGCTTTTCGGCCCCGAGCGCCGCTGGGCAGGCAGCAGCTATCAGCCAGGCGCTGGCCGATGGGCGCGTGGCCCCGGCTTCTATTAGCTACGTGGAGGCTCATGGCACAGCCACTCCTCTGGGCGACCCCATTGAGGTCGATGGTCTGCGCTTGGCCTTTGGGGCTGGAGCGGGGCAGGGCACGTGCGCGCTGGGCTCCCTTAAGAGTAACCTGGGCCACCTCACGGCGGCGGCCGGCGTGGCGGGCCTCATCAAAACTGTGCTGGCGCTACAGCATCGGCAACTGCCACCTTCACTGCACCACACGCAGCCCAACCCGCACCTCGACCTGGCCGACAGCCCTTTCTTCGTGAATACGACGCTGCGCGACTGGCCCGCGGCCGATGGCGCACCGCGCCGGGCGGGCGTTAGCTCTTTCGGAGTGGGCGGCACCAATGTGCACGTAGTGTTGGAAGAAGCCCCTACCCCCCTTACTGTGGGGCAAAACCATGCGGAATTAGCCCGGCCCGTGCAGTTGGTGGCCTGGTCGGCGCGCACGGCCAGCAGTAGTGCGGCCTACGCGCAGAAGCTAGCTGGCTTTGTGGGCGCCGCGCCGGCGCCGGCATTGGCCGATGTAGCCTACACGCTGCACACCACCCGCGCCCCACTGGCCGAGCGCCGCTTTGTGGTGGCCACCACGGCGGCCGAGCTGCAAGCCGCACTGGCGCCGGCCGCATCGGCGACGCTTACCACGCGCACGGTGGCCGAAGTGCCCGGCACCGTAGCCTTTCTATTTCCGGGCCAGGGCTCGCACTACGTGGGCATGGGCCAGGAGCTGCACGCCAACGAGCTGGTCTTTCGGGCGGCCGTGGACGAGTGCGCCGAGCTGCTGACCGATTTTTTAGACCTTGATATTCGCCAGCTGCTGTACCCAGCAACTACGCCAGATGCCGCCGCGCAAGCAGCGGCGCACCTGCAAAACACACGCTACGCCCAGCCAGCGCTGTTTGTAACCGAGTATGCGCTGGCGCGGCTGTGGCAAAGCTGGGGCGTGCAGCCCACCGTGCTGTGCGGCCACAGCATTGGCGAGCTGGTGGCGGCCTGCCTGGCGGGCGTATTCACCCTGCCCGATGCCCTGCGGCTAGTGGCCGCCCGCGGCCGGCTGGTGAGTGAGCTGCCCGCGGGCCAAATGCTGGCCGTGCGCGCCAGCGCCGCCCGCGTGGCCGACCTGCTACCCCCTACCCTAGATGTAGCCGCGGTGAACGGCCCTAAAGCGGTAGTAGTGGCGGGTACCGCGGCCGATATCGCCGCCTTTGCCGACCTGCTGGCCACGCACAATATCCCGAGCCGGACGCTGGCTACCAGCCACGCGTTTCATTCGCGGCAGCTGGCGCCGGTGGTGGGTGCATTTCAGGAGTTGGTGGCGCAGGTACCGCTAGCGCCGCCGCAGCTGCCTATCGTATCGACCCTGACGGGCACCTGGCTCACGGCAGCGCAGGCTACTAACCCCGTTTACTGGGCCACCCAACTGCGCGAGCCCGTGCAGTTTGAGACCGCGCTAGCTACGCTGCTCGCCGAGCCCCAGCCGCTGCTGCTGGAAGTAGGCCCCAGCAATACGCTCACGGCGCTGGCCAAGCTGGCGGGTGGGCCGGCGGTGGCAGCATTGGCCAGCCTGCCAGCGGCCGGCAGCGAGCGCACTGATTATCAATACGTATTACACACACTCGGCCAGCTTTGGCTGCGCGGCCTGGAGCCCGATTGGCGGGCGTTTTACGCGGGTCAGCCGCGGCAAAAGCTCCGGCTGCCGGGCTACTGCTTCGACCGCCAGCGCTGCTGGCTCGACCCGGTACCAGTGGCGGCTGCGCCTAGTCCAGTAGTTGCTTCGGCGCCAGTAGTTGCGCCTGTCCCGGCGCCCGTCCCAGTCCTGGCTGCGGCCGAAATCCCTACGTCCCTACCCCTTCCGCTTTTACCTATTTTTTCTATGCGCCAACCAATACTGTTACAAAAAATACTGACCATCCTAACCGACGCCGCCGATGTGGACGTGACGGCCGACCACGCCAACCAGAGCTTTCTGGAGCTGGGGCTGGATTCGCTGTTGCTCACCCAGGTGGCCCTCACGCTGCGGAAGGCGTTCAACGTGCCCCTCACTTTTCGGCAGTTGAATGAAAGCCTGGATACGCCGGCGGCGCTAGCGACCTACCTCGATGCGCAACTGCCCGCCGAAACCGCCTCGCGGCCGACCAGCGTGGCGGCCCCCGCGCCGGCTGCTACCGCGCTAGTAGTTCCCGCGCTAGCACCAGTAGCAACACCCTCGGCTAGCACTTCTCTACCCCCAGCTACCGACTCAGCACTGGGCCTGCTAGCGGCGCAGCTAGAGCTACTGACGCGGCAGGTAGCCTTGCTGCATGGCACAGCCGGTGCGGCGCCGACCAGTGCGGCGGCACCCGTACCAGTGGCCCTGGCCCTACCCCTCCCCAGCGCGGCAAAACCTGGCCTAATGGCGACTGAGGACGTGGAACACGCCAGGCCGTTTGGGGCTACGGCGCGCATCGAGCGGCAAGTGGCGGCAGCCCTCACGCCCCGGCAGCAGGACTTTCTCAACCAGTTTACCCGGCGCTATACCCAGAAAACGGCGGCCAGCAAGGCCTACGCGCAGGAGCACCGGCCGCACATGGCCGACCCGCGGGTGGTATCGGGTTTCACGCCGCTGCTTAAAGAGCTAACCTACCCGTTGGTGGTGGACCGCTCGGCCGGCAGCCGGCTTTGGGATTTGGATGGCAACGAGTACGTGGATGCGCTCAATGGCTTTGGCTCGTCGATGTTTGGCTACCAGCCCGAGTTTATCAAGGCCGCGCTGCACGCCCAGATTGAGCGTGGCTACGAAGTTGGCCCGCAGCACGCGCTGGCCGGCGAAGTGTGCCAGCTGCTGTGCCAGCTAACGGGCCACCAGCGCGCCGCGCTCTGCAACACGGGCTCGGAAGCCGTACTGGGGGCTTTGCGCATGGCCCGCACCGTCACGGGCCGCTCGCTGGTGGTGGCATTCACGGGCTCGTATCATGGTATTAATGATGAGGTTATCGTGCGTGGCACTCGGCAGCAGCAGGCGCGGCCGGCCGCGCCGGGCATCATGCCCGAGGCGGTGCAAAACATGCTCATCCTGGACTACGGCACCGACGAGAGCCTGCGCATTATTGCGGAGCGGGCGCACGAGCTGGCCGCCGTGCTGGTAGAGCCAGTGCAGAGCCGTCGGCCCGATTTTCAGCCCATAGCCTTCTTGCAAGAGCTGCGCCGCGTGACGGCTGCCGCAGGCACAGCCCTCATTTTTGACGAAGTAATCACGGGTTTCCGGCTGCACCAAGGGGGTGCGCAGGCCGTGTTTGGGGTGCGCGCTGACATCGCCACGTATGGCAAAGTCATTGGCGGCGGGCTGCCCATTGGGGCCATTGCGGGCAGCAGCACCTATATGGATGCGCTCGACGGCGGCTTCTGGCAATACGGCGACCGCTCGGTGCCAGAGGTAGGCGTCACGTATTTCGCGGGCACCTTCGTGCGCCACCCGCTGGCGCTGGCCGCCGCCCGCGCCGCGCTGCACCACCTGCAAACCGAAGGCCCGGCCCTACAGGAGCATCTCAATGCCCAAACGGCACGCTTGGCCGAGCAGCTAAATGCTACCGCTCAAGCCCGCCAAGTGCCGCTGGAAGTGGTGTATTTTGGCTCGCTCTGGAAGATTAAATTCACCACTGAGCTACCCTACAGCACGCTGCTGTTCACGCTGATGCGCGAAAAAGGTGTGCATATCTGGGACAACTTCCCGTGCTTTCTCACCGAGGCCCATTCGGCGACCGATGTGCAGCTAATAGTAGCGGCCTTTACGGCCAGCTTGGCTGAGTGGGAGGCCGAGTTCCTACCCCCCTCTGCGCTGGCAAAAACCTCCGAAGCCCCGGCCAGCGCGGCACCTACGGCGCTGAAGGCACTGAACCGCCCGCCTACGCCGGGCGCCCGGTTAGGCCGCGATGGTGCTGGCAACCCCGCCTGGTTTATGAACGACCCCGTGCGGCCGGGTCGGTATGTTCAACTTTCTCATGCATAAGTAGTTATGAATATACCTGTACTTTCACCAACTACGCAGGTGGTTGACTTTGACCCATTTGGCCAGGCCGAAATTTCCCTATTGGTGCCGCTCACGGCGTCGCAGGCCGAAATATGGCTGGCGTGCCAGCTCGGAGGCGACGATGCCAGCAGGGCCTACAACGAATCGGTATCGCTACGCCTGCACGGGGCACTGCACGTGGGGGCGCTGCGCACGGCGCTTACGGCACTGACGCGACGCCACGAGGTGCTGCGCGCTACTTGCAGCGCCGATGGCACAGTGCTGTGCGTACTCGATGAGCAGGCTGCCGAGCTTATTTATTTCGACTTGTCGGCCACGGCTGAGCCTGGGCCCGACTGGCGAGCGCGGGCCCTGCGCTACTACGCGACGCAGGAGGCCCAGCACGTATTTGACCTGGTGCAGGGGCCGCTGTGGCGGGCCAGCCTGCTCAAGCTGGCCGAGGGCGAGTTCAACTTTACCCTAACCGCCCACCACCTCATCTGCGACGGCTGGTCGCTGGGTCTGCTGCTGCAAGACCTGAGCGCACTGTATTCGGCCGCGATGGAGGGGAGGGAGCCAGGACTCCCCGCCGCCACGCCCTTCAGCGAGTATGCCGAGCACGAGGCGGCGTTCCAGGCTAGCGCGGCCTATGGCCAAACGGAGCAATACTGGCGCGCGGCATTCCGCCACAGCCCGCCTACCCTACGTTTACCTACTGACTTTGAGCGACCTAGCAGTCGCACGTATAAAAGTCGCCGCCTCGACTACGCGCTCGACCCCGCTCTGGTAGCGGGCCTGCGCATGGTGGGCCGGCGGGCCGGCACGAGCTTCGTAACCACGCTATTGGCTGTGTTTGAAGTACTACTACACAAGCTGACCGGGCAAGACGACCTAGTAGTGGGCCTGCCCGCGGCCGGGCAGTCGGCGGCTGGCTTGGGCAGCGTGGTAGGTCACTGCGTGAACTTGCTACCCCTGCGCAGCCACCCCAGCGGCCCAAGCCGCTTTGAGGACTACTTGCGCACCCGCAAAACCGAGCTGTTTGATGCCCTGGAGCACCAGCAGCTCACCTTTGGCCACCTGCTGACCAAGCTGCCACTGCGGCGCGAGCCCGGCCACCTGCCACTGGTAGCGGTGCTGTTCAACGTGGACTTGGGCTTTGATGAGGGGGTAGCTTTTGCGGGCCTCAGCCACGAGCTACACAGTAATCCGCGGGCTTTTGAGAACTTCGAGCTGTCGCTGAATGCCAGTGGCAACGGCAACCAGCTGGTGCTGGAATGTTCGTATAACGTAGCGCTGTTTCAGCCCGAGCGCATCGAGCGGCTCCTGGCTGGGTTTGCGCGCCTTGCCGAGCAAGTGGTGGCGAGCCCTGCCACCCAGCTGGCCGACCTGCAGCTGGCTGTGCCTACCTTGCCAGAAGCTTACCGGCAGCTCAACGAAACCCAGACGCCCTACCCCGCTACGGCTACCCTTCCAGGCCTCATCACGGCCCAGGCACTGACCACACCCACCAAAACGGCCGTCAAATTTGGCGCCACCGAACTGTCGTACGCCGAGCTAGACCAGCAAGCCAACCAGCTGGCGGCCAGCTTGCAAGCGCGCCTGCAGCCCGGCGACGTGGTGGCTGTGGCTCTGGAGCGCACGCCCAGCCTGCTGGTAGCCCTACTGGCGGTGCTCAAGTGCGGCGCGGCTTACCTGCCCCTCGACCCGGCCTACCCCTCCGAGCGCCTGGAGTTTATGCTCAACGACTCGGGTGCCCGGCTGCTGCTGACTTCGGCGGGCGGCCTACCTTCTTTGGCCTCCGGCCCACCCCGCCTGCTGCTGAATGAGGCCCTGGCCGAAGCCGCCACGCTAGGCGGCTTGGCCCCTACCCCCTTCACACGCCCCGACGACCTGTGCTATATTCTGTACACTTCGGGCTCGACGGGGCAACCTAAGGGCGTGGCAGTTACGCACCGCAACCTGATCAACTTTCTGACCAGCATGCAGCAAGCGCCAGGCATTACGGCTGACGATAAATTGCTGGCCATTACCACTATCTCGTTCGATATTGCGGGACTAGAGCTGTTCTTGCCGCTGGTGAGCGGGGCCACGGTAGTACTGGCCGATGCCTACTCGGCCCGCGACGGCCGTGCCCTGCTGCACTTGCTCGAAGCCGAGCAGATTACCATGCTGCAGGCTACGCCCTCGACCTGGCAACTGCTGCTGGCCGCAGGCTGGGAAAAGCCCTTGCCACTAGTGGCGCTGTGCGGCGGCGAGCCCCTACCCCGTGCTCTAGCCCAAAGCCTACTAACTAAATGCTTGACGCTGTGGAATATGTATGGCCCCACGGAAACCACCATCTGGTCGGCAGTGCAGCGTATCGAGCCCGATGCGGCCGTTATTACCATAGGTCGGCCCATTGCCAATACCCAGCTCTACGTGCTGAATGCGCTAGGCGAGCCCGTGGCGCCCGGCACTTCGGGCGAACTATACATCGGCGGTGTGGGGGTAGCGCGCGGCTACTGGCAGCGCCCCGCCCTCACGGCTCAGCGCTTTGTGGCTGACCCGTTTGCCCCCACGCCGGGGGCTACCATGTACCGCACCGGCGACGCAGCCGTGCTACTCGCTACTGGCGAAGTGCAGCTGCAAGGCCGCCTCGACGAGCAGCTGAAGCTACGCGGCCACCGCATCGAGCCCGGCGAAATCGAAGCCCACCTCACCCGGCTTGAAGACATCCGGCAGGCGGTGGTGGTGGCGCAGGAGCGCACCGCCGGCGATGAGCGCCTAGTAGCCTACCTCGTGCTCGACGGCCCGGCTACGGACCCGGCTGCGCGGGCTGCCCAGCGCGCCAGCTGGCAGCTGGCGCTGCACGCCCACTTGCCTACTCACCTGGTACCGAGCGAGTTTGTAGTGCTTGATGCCCTACCCCTGCTTCCCAACGGCAAAACCGACCGCCCCGCGTTGCGGCAGCGAGCCGCTGCCCCCGCCGCTACTATCACGGCGGCCGTGGGCTTTGTGGCCCCGCGCACCAACGTGGAGCAGTTGGTAGCCGATAGTTGGCGCGAGGCGCTAAAAATCAGCGAAGTCGGCGTTTTCGACGACTTTTTTGACTTGGGCGGCCACTCGCTTATTGCCGTGCAGGTGATGGCACGCCTGGAGAAGGTGACCGGCAAGCGCTTACCCCTAGCAGCGCTGTTTACGCATCCCACGGTAGCCGCGCTGGCGCTCCTCATTCAGCGCGACGGCAGCAAGGCCATTACCTGGGACTCGCTGGTACCGATTAAGCCTAAGGGCACCAAAACGCCGCTCTACATTGTGCATGGCGCGGGCATGAATGTGCTGCTATTCAATGCGCTGGCGCGCAATATGGACCCCGATCAGCCCATCTATGGCTTGCAAGCTCGCGGCCTGAATGGCGTGGACGAGCCGCTGGACCGCATCGAAGACATGGCGGCGCACTATCTGGCGGCCATTCGGGCCCAAAACCCTGAGGGGCCTTACGCACTGGCTGGCTTTTCCTTTGGCGGCCTCATTGCCTTCGAGATGGCTAAGCAGCTGCTAGCAATAGGTAAAGAAGTGCAGTTTCTGGCTATGTTTGATACCTACGCCTACCAGTCGAACTACCGCGCCCCGCGCCTAACCCGCCTGACGCAAAACACGCTACTTTCCTTCAAAAAGACTGCCTATACCCTAAAACTACTAGCATCTGCCCCTGGCCCTACCCTGGCTTACCAGCGCCAGCAACTGCGCTTTAAGGTGGGAGGCGTGTTGGGCCGGCTGGGCCTGGGCGCTAAGCTGCAACCCGATTTTGGCTACCCCCCTCTGGTCGACTGGATGAATGAGGTGGCTTGGCGGCGCTACGTACTCACACCGGCACCTGTGGCCATCGAGCTGTTTCGAGCCAGTCACCGTACCTTCTACATGCCCGATGCGGAGCTACTGGGCTGGCAGCCGTTTGCCCGCAATGGCATCACAGTGCACGAAATGCCAGGCGCGCACAACTTCATGTTTGCTCCACCCAACGACCAGCAGTTTGCCGCTGTTTTGCAAGCCCGCCTAGATAACGCCGCTAGCTAAACATATGATAACATCCCCTACCCCCTTTGTTGCCAGCAACTTGCACGCTAGCTACCAAGCGCCGCAACTAGCTAATACCTTGGTAGTATACCGGCTGGCCGTAGCCGATTTTGCTGGGCGCGAAGCTGCTCTCAACTTGCTTTTGACTGACGCCGAGCAGCAGCGCGCGCAGCGCTATGCCCGCCCCGCCGACCAGTTGCGGTTTAGGGTGGGCCGCGGCTGCCTGCGCTACTTGCTAGGGCAGCGGCTGGGGCTGCCCCCAGCTACTGTTGCGTTACGCACCGGCCACTTTGGCAAGCCGCATCTCGCTGAGCCGTCGGGCGTGCACTTCAACGTGGCGCACTCAGGCGACTGGGTGCTAGTAGCGCTGGCCACCCGCGAAATTGGCATCGACCTCGAGCAAATGGTCCCCGATTTCGACTTTACCGAAGTGGCCGCCCAGCGCTTCAGCCCGGCCGAGCAGCACCAGTTGGCGCTGAGCGCTGAGCCTCAGTTGGCGTTTTACCATATCTGGACGCAGCTTGAAGCGCGATCTAAAGCCAGCGGCCTGGGCCTAGGCGATGACGCGCTGCGCCCGGCCACCAGTGGCCCACTCACCCAGTGGACGGTGCAGAACTTTGGCTTATTGCCGGGCCATCCGGGAGCAATTGCTTACCCGGCCGACTGGCAGCCAGTTATCCAATTTCGCAGCCTAGACCCTCGGCTTATTTCTTGATAAGAAACATATTACGCACAAACGCCGCCCCATCGATTATAAATCGATGGGGCGGCGTTGTTTCTGGTAGGGCAAAGATTAGTCTTTCAAGTCGCCGCCATCCACGTTGGGCTGGTCGAGGCGGTCGGGGGCTTTGTTGCTGTTCTGCTCTGTATCGTGGCCACGCTTGCTGGCGCCCTGGCCACTGCTGCCAATGTGGGCAGCTACGCCGTCGCTGGTCTGGTCGTCGGCTTGTACGTTGGGGTCAAAGTTGCCGTCGCCTGAGCGGGTGCGCAAGCGGTGGGCTAGGCCAGGGTCGGGACCACCTTGGCGCATGTCGTCGCCCTGCTCCAAGTAAGCTTCTTTGTCGTGCTCACGGCGCTCTTGGCGGCGAGTTTCGGCGTTTTCGTGAGGCTGGTATTCTTCTGCTTCGGTAGCCATGTGTGGAAAAGGGAAGGGTATGACTACCTATACGCAGATGGGTCGAGGCTGTTAAGGCTCAGCTTACTCCAACAACCTGGTTTGACAGGTCATCGCTAAGGCTTTGTAGCCTAGCGTGGTCTTTTTGCGTTAAGACTATTTTCATCCCATTCTTCATCAAAAACTCATGAAAAAATTTGTGCTATTTGCTGCATTGGGACTGGCGGCGGCCGGTTCGTGGGCTTTTTATCCGAGCAGTACCACGCCAGAAGGCTACCTCATGGTCATAGGCAGTGGCCGGCCCGGCCCGAAATCTGATGTACCAGAGATTACTGTTATTCAGCCCAATGGCGAATCACAGGTGCAGCGACTCACCACTATTAAGGTGGGTACAGAACGTAATACTACTGCCGCTGCGGTGGAGCTACACCGCGCCGAGTTGCTACGAATCAATAGCTTAGCGGCCCAGGGCTGGCGCGTGCTGAATGCGACGCAGAGCACCGTGGGCGTAGGGGCTACTACCGAAACAGTGTATTTGCTAGAACGGCGCTAGCAGCCCGCGTATAGGGTCGCTAACACCGTTCTGAGCGCAGTTTGCCGAAGCTAGACCAGCAGAAGCCTACCCCCTACTTAAAGGCCTGAATTCCGGTAATATCGGCTCCCGTGATGAGCAGGTGAATGTCGTGCGTACCCTCGTAAGTGACTACCGATTCGAGGTTCATCATGTGGCGCATGATGGGGTACTCGCCCGTGATGCCCATGCCGCCGTGAATCTGGCGAGCTTCGCGGGCCACGTGCAGGGCCATTTCGACGGAGTTGCGCTTGGCCATCGAGATTTGGGCGCTAGTGGCTTTGCCTTCGTTTTTGAGCACGCCTAGGCGCCAGGTTAGAAGCTGGGCTTTGGTGATTTCGGTAATCATTTCGGCGAGCTTCTTTTGCTGGAGCTGGAAGCTGGCAATGGGCTTACCAAACTGCTCGCGCTGCAAGGAGTATTTTAGGGCCGACTCGTAGCAGTCGATGGCCGCGCCGATGGCGCCCCACGCAATGCCGAAGCGGGCCGAATCGAGGCAGCTCAGGGGGCCTTTTAGGCCCTCCACGTTAGGCAAAATATTCTCTTTAGGAATCACCACGTTATCAAACACCAGTTCGCCGGTGATGCTGGCGCGCAGGCTCCACTTATTGTGGATTTCGGGGGTAGTGAAGCCGGCCATACCGCGCTCCACGATGACGCCTTTGATGCGCCCAGCTTCGTTTTTGGCCCACACAACGGCCACTTGGCATTCGGGCGAGTTCGATATCCAGAGCTTCGCGCCGTTCAAGATGTAGTGGTCGCCCTCCTCGCGGATGTTGGTGGTCATGCCGCCGGGGTTCGAGCCGTGGTCGGGTTCGGTGAGGCCGAAGCAACCCAGCCACTCGCCGCTGGCCAGCTTGGGCAAGTACTTTTGGCGCTGCTCCTCGGAGCCGTATTGGTAGATGGGAAACATCACGAGCGAGCCCTGCACCGAGGCCGTAGAGCGCATGCCCGAGTCGCCGCGCTCAATCTCCTGCATGATGAGGCCGTAGCTGATGTAGTCCATCCCGCCGCCGCCGTACTCAGTAGGAATAGTGGGGCCAAATGCGCCTACCTCGCCAAACTTGCGCACGATTTCCGACGGGAAATGCGCGTCTTGGGCCCATTTCTCGACATTGGGCGAAATCTCCTTTTTAACAAAATCGCGGATGCTCTGGCGCACCAGGACATGCTCCTCGGTGAGCAGGCCGTCGAGGTCAAAATAATCGGTGAAGCCGTTGGCGTTGGTGCTGCCTTTTTGGGCAGTGTGGGCTTTGGCTTCGGGCGAGAGCACGTCGGCAATGGAGGACATGGGCGGGGCAGATAAGGGTTTGAGCAAAGATACTTCGCGGGGTAGCGCGGGCGCGAACGGGGGCGGAAACCGGCTCACGCCGCTGGTATAAGAACTTAGCCGCGGGCTTTTTAACTCCCGTTTATTCCAACTCTCTTCCTCCGAAAAGACTATCTTTCCCGTAAACCGTCTACTGCTCTTCATTCTACCCTCATCCGCATTCCTCCATGGCTCACGATAAGAAGCTCAACGAACTGGAAGCCACGGCTATTTGCGGCAACGATATCTCTTCTTCCTGCCTCTACGTGTCGGCCCTTTCCATTGGCTACGCGGGGCAATATGCCTGGGTGGCGTTGCTGCTGGTGGCGGGTTTACTGTACCTGTTTCGCAAGATTTACGGCGAGGTAGTGGGCGCCCTACCCCTTAACGGCGGGGCCTACAACGTGCTGCTGAACACCACCAGCAAGAGCAACGCCTCCATTGCGGCCTGCCTCACCATCCTATCCTACATGGCTACAGCGGTGCTGAGCGCGGGCGAGGCCATGAATTATTTGTACCTCATCGCACCCATTCCGCACGTGCCGGTGCTGTGGGCCACGACGGGGCTGCTCACGTTTTTTCTGCTCCTGACCTCGGCCGGCATGTCGGAATCGGCTATCGTGGCGGTGGTCATTTTTGTGGTGCACCTGGCGGCGCTCACGCTGCTGGTGGGCTCGGGGGCGTGGTTTGTGGCGCAGCACGGGCTAAGCACGCTGCATCTCAACTACGCGCAGCCGGTGGTGGGGGGTAGCCTAGCAATGGCGCTTTTTCTGGGGTTCAGCGCGGCCATGCTAGGCATTTCGGGCTTCGAAAGCTCGGCCAACTTTGTAGAGGAGCAGGCGCCCGGCGTGTTTCAGAAAACGCTGCGCAACATGTGGATAGTGGTCAGTTTTTTCAACCCCATCATTGCGCTGCTAGCGGTGGCAGTGGTGCCGCTGGCCACCGTGGGCGAGCACCAGGAAACGCTGCTCTCGTACCTGGGCCAGCAAACGGGTGGCCCCTGGCTAGCCACGGTCATCTCCATCGACGCCGTGACGGTGCTCTCCGGAGCTGTGCTCACGAGCTTTGTGGGCGTAAGCGGCCTCATCAAGCGCATGGCCCTGGACCGCATCTGGCCACAGTTTTTTCTGAAGCAAAACCGACGCGGATCCAACTACCTCATCTTGGGCATCTTCTTTGGCTTGTGCCTGTCTATTCTGGCCATTACGCAGGGCGAGCTGGAAACGCTGGCGGGCGTGTACACTATCTCATTTTTGTCGGTAATGGCATTTTTCGCCATCGGCAACTTCCTGCTGAAAGTGAAGCGCGGCAAACTGCCCCGGCCAGTGCGGGCGGGCGTGTTCAGCGTATTTCTGGCCCTGATGGGTGTGCTGGCGGGCCTCTACGGCAACGTGCAGAAAAATCCCGGCTACCTGGTGGTGTTTCTGCAATACTTCATTCCGGCGGCGCTCATCGTGTACGCCATGCTCGAGCGCATTGCCCTGCTCAACTTCGTGCTGGCGGGCGCCACGTCGTTTTATGAGCAGTTTAGGCGGCTGGCCATTCGTAGCCAGGTCAGCATTCGGCACCTGGTGCACGAGCTTAACCAACAAGAGTTTGTGTACTTCACCAAAGGCGATAACGTGGCCAACCTCAACAAGGTGATGACCTACGTGGAGGAAAACGAGTTTACCAACCGCCTCAAAATCGTGATGCTGCTGGCTGAGGGCCAGCAAGTGCCGCCCGGCCTGCTCACCGACCTGAGCGTGCTCGACCGGGCCTACCCCAACATTCACCTCGATTTCGTGACCCGCCTCGGCCGCTTCGGCCCCGACCTGATTACTGAACTGTCGCAGGAGTGGCAAATTCCAAAGAACTTTATGTTTATCGGCTCACCCGGCGACAAATTTCCCTACCAGATTTCGGAGTTGGGCGGCGTGCGACTGATTATCTGAGGCGCAACCGCGCCGCTACGCGGCCGCAATCGCCAGCGCAATTTCGGCCCCTACCCCCCCTATGTAACCCAAAGGGGCCACTACGTCTACCTCGGTGCCACCGGGCAGCAGCACGCGCAGCCGCCCGCCGGGCAGCCCGGCCAGCACGCGGCCGGCCACCGTGGCGGGAGTAGGCGGCGCTACTGGCGGCCCTACCCGGCGCACCTGGCCCAAGTCTAGCTCCAGTACGCGGGTGGCGAGACGGGCGATTTCGGCCGGGTCGTGGCTGATGAGGATGGTGGTGAGTGCAAAGCGTTGGTGCACTTCGGCCAGCGCGTGCTGGAGGCGCAGGCGGGTGGGCAGGTCGAGAGCCGAGAGGGGCTCGTCGAGCAGCAGCAGGCGCGGGCGGCGGGCCAGGGCGCGGGCCAGCGCCACACGCTGCTGCTGCCCACCCGAAAGCACTGCCGGCCGGCGCTCGGCCAATTCGGTTAGCTCCAGCAGTTCAAGTAGTTCCGGTATAACCTGATTTTTATCAGCCTGGCCTTCGGCGGCGAACGCCAGGTTTTCGCGCACCGTCATGTTTGGAAATAGCGCGTAGTCCTGAAACACGAAGCCTAGCGGGCGGCGCTGCGGCGGCAGCCACTGGCGGCGCGCGCCACCGTCGTACCAGGTGTGGCCCGCAGCCCGCACAAAGCCGCCGTCGGGCCGGTCGAGGCCGGCTAGTAGGCGCAGCAGCGTGGTTTTGCCCGCGCCCGAGGGACCGCTGATGGCTAGCAGCTCGCCGGGGGGTAGGGCCAGGCGCACGTCGAGGGTACGCGGGCCGGCGGCGGTGTGCAGGGCTTTGAGGAGGTGAAAATCGAGCACGCAGAAAGTCGTTTTACAGCAGGCGGGCCGCCTGGCGCTTCGTAAACCAATAGAGCCCCACCAAAATCACGAACGCCACCACCAGCAGCGTGAGAGCGTAGGCATTGGCCTGGTCATAGTGCAGGCTCTGTACCTCGTCGTAGATGGCGATGGAGGCCACACGAGTGCGGCCGGGTAGGCTGCCACCTATCATCAGCACCACCCCAAACTCGCCCAGCGTGTGTGCGAAGGTGAGCACCGCACCGTTGAGCAAAGCGGGCTTCATGTTGGGCAGCAGCACGCGCCACAGCGTGGTGCTGCGCGACTTGCCCAGCGTGTAGGCCGCCTCGGTGAGCGAGCGCGGCAGCTGCGCAAAGCCCGCCTGCAACGGCTGCACCATGAAGGGCAGGCAATACACCAACGACCCCAGCAAGATGCCGGTGAATGTAAAATTCAAGCTCAGCCCCAGCCGCTCAATCAAAAACCGGCCGAGCGCCGTGCTGTCGCTAAAAGCCAGCAGCAGGTAAAACCCGATAACCGTGGGCGGCAGCACGAGGGGTAGGCTCACCACGGCTTCGGCTAGCGGGCGCAGGCGGCTGCGCGTGTGGGCCAGCGCGTAGGCCAGCGGTAGGCCCAGCAGCAGCAGCAGCACCGTGGTGCAGGCGGCCAGGGCCAGGGTTAGGCGCAGCGTTTGCCAGTAGTCGAGGGGCATAGTTTTTATAAAGTCTGGGCCTGACAGGCTCGTACTGACTGACGATTGTGTTGTTTACAGCCCAAAACCATATTTTTTCAGCGCTTGGCGGGCCACCGGGCTAGCCATGAACGTGGCGAAAGCCGCCGCCGTAGCGTTGCCCTGAGCGCGTTTTAGCACCACATAGCTTTGCTGCAAGGGCGAGTGGGCAGTGGCCGGAATGAGGTAGAATGTGCCCGCCCGGCGCAGCTCGGGGCTGAGGGCTAGCGAGTAGGCCAGCAGGCCAGCATCGGCGGCGCCAGCGGCGGCGTATTGGGCAGCCTGGCCAATGTTTTCGCCCAGCACGAATTTGGGTTTTACCTGGTCGTAGAGCTTGTAAGTACGCAGGGCTTCTTCGGCGCGGCGGCCGTAGGGAGCGTGGGCGGGGTTGGCTAGAGCTACGTGCTTTACCTGGGGGACGAGCAGCGCCTTCATGCCTATTCTATTAACTGGCAACTTCTTGCTCCACAGCACTAGCCGGCCCAGCGCGTAGGGCGTGGGTGCGCCGGCCGTGCGGCCAGCTTGCTGCAAGCGCTTGGGGTAGTCAGCATCGGCCGAGAAAAACAGGTCGAATGGCGCATCGTGGCTGAGTTGCTCGTAGAATTTGCCCGACGAGCCGTAGACCACCGTGGCCCGCGCTTGCGGGTGCTGCCGATTGAAAATCACAACCAGCGAATCGAGTACATACTTGAGGTCGGCGGCGGCGGCAATGGTGATGGAGCCGGCCTTGGGCTGCGCGCTCGCGGGTGCGGGTAGGCAACCAGCCAGCACCACTAGCAGCGTAGCAAAAAAGCGAATCATGGGTAAAAGAAGTGGTAGCGGATGCCACCGTTATATTCTCAAAGATACTACCCTAGCCAGCGCTGAGTTGCGGGCACAGAAAAGCCTGGACGCACGGAGCGCCCAGGCTTTCGGGAAGAGTAGACCAGTGGATTCTTCCTTGTTTAAACCGCGTTAGAAGCGTAAGTTTACCGACATTAGGTAGTTGCGTGTGGCCTGCGGGTAGTACCAGTTAAACGTTTCCTGGCGGCCGCTGGCGCCTACGTAGCCGTAGGTGTAGCCATTGGCCGAATACCTTGTATTGAGCACGTTGCTAACGAGCAGCGCCAGCTCAACTTCCTTCATAAAGGCCGGGTGCAGGGCGTAGCGCAGGCGCAGGTCGAGCACTTGGTAGGCGGCAATGCTGCGGCCATTATCGGTCGAGTTGTCGAGGTACTGGCGGCTCACCGTTTTGTAGAGCGCGGCCAGGCGCAGGCCGGGTAGCGGCTGGCCCTCCAGGGTGTGCGCCGAGATGGCCGACGGCGAGTACGAAATGGTGGTAGTGCGGCCCTCAGCGGCTACTACGGGGTTGTAGTTGGCATCGTAGGTGACGTCGCGGTAGTCCCGGATGCGGTTCTGGCTGAGGGTGAGCGTACTGCTGAGGCTGATTTTATCATTGGCCGAGATAAAGCCCGTGAGCTCGGCGCCGCGCCGGTAGCTGCGGGCCACGTTGGTGCGCAGGGCGGTGCCCACGTCGTTGAGCTGGCCAGTGGCCACCAGCTGGTTGCGGTAAGTCATGTCGAAATAATTGGCTTCGACACGCACAGCGGTGCGCGGGCCCAGCAGACTGAGGTCGGTACGGGTGAAGCGGTAGCCGGCCTCGAAGTCGAGCAGGCGCTCGGCCTGGGCAGCGGGGTAGCCGGCCTGGCGGTCGGTGAAGTCAGCCCGCACGGGCTCGCGCTGGCCTACCGCCACGCTGGCGTAGAGCTGCTGGCCGTGGCCGAGGCTGGCTGTGGCGCCGGCCTTGGGGTTGAAGAAGGTGTAGTTGGCGCGGGTAGTCACGTCGTCCTGCGCATCTTCCACACCGTCAATCTGGTAGATAATGCGGCGCACCTGCACGTCGCCGTACAGCCCGAGCCAGGGCAGCGCCTGGTAGGTGGCGCGGGCGTAGGCGTTGAAGTCGGTTTTGCGGGCCGAGTTGAAATAGTAGCGCTGGCCCGGAAAGCTGGTGCTGGCGTACTGCGCCCAGATTATTTCGCCGTAGTGGTCGTTGTCGAAGCGGTTCCAGCCGCCGCCCAGCGTGGCTTGGATTTTATCGTTGCCTTTGGGCTGATAATTTAGGGCAAACGTGCCGCCGTAGAAGTAGTTATCGAGCCACTTGCGGTCGATAAGGTTGGTGCGCGTGAGCGTATCACCGCCCAACACCACATTGGGCAGGTTGTAGGCCGAGAAGCGGCGGTTGGCGCGGTAGCTTTCGTAGTAGCCAAAGCCGCGCGTAAGGTGCAGCGCCGCACCGAGGCTCCAGTCGCTGCCCAGGCCCTGCGAGAGGTGCAGCTGGTAGTGGTTTTGCTGGTAGTTGTCGGTCTGGTTGTCGTAGGTGTAGTAGCTGTAGCGGCGGCCTTCCTGCTGCACCCGGGCCGCATCGGCGGGGCTTAGCTCGCCGTTGTCGATGAAGGTTTGGAGCGAGGCCGGGTTGCCGGTGATGGCAGGCTCGGGCACGCCGTTCCAGGCCTGATAGGTTTTTTCGCGGCCCGAAAAGGTGATGAATTTGAGCAGCGTATTCTTATTCTGGTAGCCGGCAGCGAAGTAATACGACTTCAAATCGGAAGCCGCCTTGTTCATGTAGCCGTCGCTGCTGATGCGTGAGAGACGCCCGTCAAACGTGAAGTATTTGCCCACCAGCCCGGTGCCGAACGAGACGTTGTTTTTCCAGGTATTGAAGGAGCCGAAGCTGTTCTGCGTTTCGGCGTAGGCCTCACGGCGGTTGTCGAGGGTCGAGATATTGAGGCTGGCACCGAAGGCCGCGCTGCCGTTTTGGCTCGTGCCTACCCCCCGCTGCACCTGAATACTGTTGATAGACGACGCCAGGTCGGGCAAGTTTACCAGGAAGGAACCGTGGCTTTCGGGGTCGTTCAGGGGCACGCCGTTGATGGTGGTGTTGATGCCCGTGCTGCTCGTGCCCCGGATGCGGATGTCTGTGTAGCCTACCCCCGCCCCGGCGTCAGAAGTTACCACCACCGAGGGCGTCTGGTCGAGCAGGTAGGGCAGGTCCTGGCCAAAGTTGCGTTTGTTGAGATCCTGCTTGCTGAGGTTGGTGTAAACGGTGGCCGTGCGGGCGCTGGCCCGCGTAGCAGTTATCAAGGCCTCGCCCGTGAGCACGCCGCCGGGCTGTAGCTGCACTCGTAACTGCTGGCTAGCCGCCTGGCCCTGCACCGCCTGCACGAGCGGCGCGTAGCCCAAAAAGGTAATGCGCAGCTCGTGGGTGCCCGCCGGCACGGCCGCCAGGTTGAAAGCCCCGGCGGCATTCGTAACGCCCAGGGCGGCGCCATCGAGCAAAATGGTGGCGCCGGGCAGCGCCTCGCCCGTGCGGGCATCGGTAATGGTACCGGCCACGGGGCCTTGTGCCCGCGCCGGGGCGGCGGCCAACGCCAGCAGCGCGGCCCCCACCAAAAGGGTAGTTTTCAACAGATAGACTGTGGATAAGTGACACGCGCCCCCACGCCAGGGGTCGGCGCGGGGGCAAAAGTGTTTGCGGATTGTTTGTTCCCTGCGCCGGCATTACCCGGTTCAGGTTCGATGGGTGTCATCTCAGCCGGCAAGATTTTTTTCTGCGCCAGCACCCCTAAACAGGCTGCAAAGATACGCCCGGCGGCGGCGGCCCGCCTTTTGGGGCGCGGCGGACTTTCGTTTTTGCGTTTGCTGAGTATCAGCTAACTTAGCTACTGCGTGGCACGGCCCGCAACGCGGCGCACGGTATTTGCGTTGCCAATCACAGGCCCCGCGCATTTTTCCAGGTTTGTATTCGTTGGTCGCTTTCAGCTGCTATTCTACCGTTTTGCCTTATGCATCAGCTATTATTTGCCCTGGTTATGCTCGCGGTTTTTACGCTTTTCATGGTGGTGCCGCGCCGCCGGCGCGTGCCCCCTCCCCCCCCACCTTCGAGCGACGATGATGGCGGCGGCGAGCCCCACGACCCCGGCCTGCCCGACCTCGACCTGCCGCCCGGCATTTCGCGCCCCATCAACGATTGGGAGCCCGATTACAACCGCCGCCGGCCGGTAGAGGTGTGAGAGTATAGCAGGTAATATAGCTAAAAAAGGCCGTCATGCTGAGCTTATGGAAGCAGCTCTACCGCTTCACCCAACGGTGCGGCAGAGCTGCTTCAATAAGCTCAGCATGACGGCCTTTTAGTTTTTAATTTTTATAACTTACCCAATCTCAATCGAGTAGCTTGTTTCAAATTCTTGGCTCGGGGCCAGGGTCAGGATGCCTTCTTTATCGCGCAGCTCCTGCGGCGGGCCCACGGGGCTGGCCACGCCCTGCCAGGGCTCGATGCACACGAAGGCCGCGCCGGGGCCTTTGGTCCAGAGGCCGAGGTAGGGAAAGCCATTGAACTGCATGCGCACGAAGGGGCCGGTTTTGTCGGCTTTTTGCAGCGTGAGGCGGGTGAAGTCGAAGTGGTCGAACACCAGCGCATCGTCCTTAAATAGCTCATAGGTGAGGGGTAGGGCCACCTCGGGCGTGGGCACGGGCGCGGTGTCGCCGTTGCGCAAGCCACCGAGCAGCAGCTGCCGCTGTAGGCTTACGGGGTGGTCGAAGTGAAACGCATAGTCGCCAAACTGCTCGCCGGCCGCGGGCTGCAACGGGCAATTGAACGCCGGGTGCGCCCCGATGCTGAACAGCAGCGCGTGCGGCGCGGCGGCCGGGTTGCGCACGTGCCAGCCCACGGTGAGCACGCTGCCGCGCAGCTCGTAGCGCACACGCAGCTCAAACTCGAACGGGAAGATTTTCTTGCTTTCCGCGCTGGCCATGAGCTGGAAGGTGAGGCTGTGTGCATCGTGCAAAATGAGCTGAAACTCCTGGTCACGGGCGAAGCCGTGCTGCGGCAGCTTATATGCTTCGCCCTCCAGCAAATACGTGTCGGCCGGCAGCTTGCCCACAATGGGAAACAGCAACGGCGCGTGGCGGCCCCACTGCGCGGGGTCGGCTTGCCACATATATTCCAGGCCTGTGGCTAGGCTGGTAAAACTGGTGAGCTCAGCGCCTTTCAGCGCGATTTCGATGCGGGCGGTAGCGGAAATGAGCGTGGGCATAAAATTAAAATGGTAGGAGGGGGTAGGGCCAGTGGCAAAGAAGCGGAGCGCGGGAGCCACTGGCCCTACCCCGGCGCCTGCTGCCAACCATCGACGGCGGCTACTGCTTGTACGAAACGCTGCGCCGGCGGGCCGCTGATTTCGGCAAAGGGCCAGCCGCGCTGCACCAGTTCGGCCCGGTACAGGGCATAGAAGTGCCAGCGCTGAGCCGGGTCGGGGTGCTCGCGCAGGGGGTCGGGCGACCAGGGCAGGTCGGGCGCCAGCAGCAGCGTAAGAGCGTAGCGAGGCTTGGCCAGCTCGGCCAGCACCCAGGCGGGGCAGGTACCGAAGGCATTTTCGGCCCAGATTTTCAGGACCAGCAGGTCGGTATCGCAGAAGAGCAGGCTGGCGGCGCGGGTGGCGGCCACATCTTCGGCCGCGAGCTGGCCGCGGGCAATGGCTTCGAGGTCGGGCAGGGCGTAGGCAGGGCCCTTTTTTTCTAGGTATTCCCGCGCAAACTCGGGCACGAACACGGTGCTGTAGTGCGCAGCCAGCTGCGACGCCAGTGTGCTTTTGCCCGCCGATTCGGGGCCGGTGATGGAAATGCGCAACGGAGATACAGCGGTGGTCATTGGGGAAAAGCGCGGTTGGCAGGGCGGCTGTACGGTAGCGCAGGCTAAAGGTCCGCGCTACTGCGCGCCAGGGCTTTGCTCGCTTTTGCCTCGCGCAGCCACTCCCAGTAGCCATACGCGGCCAGGGCCAGGTACACGGCGTAGAGCAAGCTGGTGAGCGCCAGGCCGCGGTGCCAATAAATGCCTACGTACACGACATCGACACCTATCCAGAGCAGCCAGTTTTCGATTTTGCGGCGCGAAAGCTGGTACTGCGCCACTAGGCTGATGGCGGTAGTGGTGCTGTCGTAGTAGGGCAGCGCGGCATCGGTGTGGCGCGCAAACAGGTAGCCGGCGCCCAGCGCATACGCGGCCCCTACCCCCCCAGCACCGCCCACAATCCAGCCGAAGTGCGCGTGATAGGCAAGACAACTTCGGTGGCTTCGGGATGCGGGCCGGCGGGGCTGCCCTGGCGCTGCCGCCGCAGCCAGGCCCACCAGCCGTAGGCCGCCAGAGCAATGAACGCCACCTGCAAGCCCGCATCGGAGTAGAGCCGCGCCCGCGTGAACACGAATAGGTAGAGCCCGCAACTGACGATGGCCACCGGGAAATTCCAGATGTGGCTGCGCGCCGCCAGCCACACGCACACAATGCCAGTGAGCACGCCGGCTACTTCGAGCGGGTCGGTGGTGCGCACGGCAGCCAGAATTTCGGTGGGCAGGCTGGCAAGGTCGAGGAGCATAGGCAAAAGCAGAAAAGCCGCGCAAGGTAGCCGGCCAAGGTACTTTTGCGGCCATGCTGCCCGACCTAACCCCCACCGCCCTGCACGCCCGCCTCGCGGCCGGCGAAGATATCCAGCTCATCGACGTGCGCGAGGAAATGGAATTTGACTACTGCCGCATTATGGGCAGCGTGCTCATTCCGCTGGGCGACGTGCCGCGCCGCGCCGCCGAAATAAGGGCCACCGGGCCAGTGGTGCTTATTTGCCACCACGGCGTGCGCTCGGCCCAAGCCCTGGGCTACTTGCAGCACCGCCTAGGCCGCGAAAATCTGCTTAACTTAAGGGGCGGCATCGATGCCTGGAGCCGCGACGTAGACCCCAGCGTGGCAGTGTATTGAGAGAGTTATGAGTTAAAATCATGAGTTAGAAGTTGCTACTCGGCGGCTATGCTATCCTTTAGTTCCTAACGGCATACTCCTAGCCCAACCTCAGTCGGCACAGTCCAACTCATAGCTTCTAACTTATAAATCCCTTCCCATGCCCCACCCCACTCTAGCCGGCCGCCTGGCCCTGCGCGAGCGCCCCGCCGGCCGGCCGCTGATGCACCAGGAATGGGGCGATTTGCTGTTTATGCACTGGCCGGTGCCGGCCGAGCTTATTCAGGCCTGCCTACCTCCTCGCCTGACGGTAGACTTGCACGAGGGCCAGGCGTGGCTGGCGGTGGTGCCGTTTCGGATGTGGGACGTGCGCAGCCGCGTGACGCCGCCCGTGCCCGGCGTACGCGAGTTTTTGGAGTTGAACGTGCGCACCTACGTGCACCTCGATGGCGTGCCGGGCGTGTGGTTTTTCTCGCTCGATGCCAGCAACCCGCTGGCGGTGTGGGCGGCGCGTACGTTTTTTCACCTGCCTTATTTTCGGGCGCGCCTAAGCCTGGCCCGCCCCGCGCCCGACGTACTGCACTACACCGGCCACCGCGTGCACAACGGCGCGCCCGCCGGCCACTTCGACGCCACCTGGCGAGTGGGGGCAGCCCTACCCCCCGCCGAGCCCGGCAGTTTGGCCTTCTTCCTTACCGAGCGCTACGCCCTGTACGCGGCTAGCGGCTGGGGGCCGGGGCGCGGCGACAAGCTGTACCAGGGCCGCATTGCACACCAGCCCTGGCCCTTGCGCGAGGTGGAGCTGCTAGCCTGCCAGTCGGACCTGGTGGAAGGCCACGACCTGCCCACGCCAGTGGGCGCGCCGCTGCTGCACGCGGGCGGCCCGCTGAGCGTGGACTTGTGGCGCTTGCAGCGGGTGTAATTTTGGCGGGTGTCTGCTGCCTTCCGCCTACCCCCCCTACCCGACTTACCCGTTGTAGCTGCCCTGCCTGAGCTGCTAGCGGCCCTCGAAACGAATGCCCGTGCCGTGCTGGAAGCCCCGCCCGGCGCGGGCAAAACCACCGTGGTGCCACTGGCTTTGCTAGCGGCCGACTGGCGCCCGGCCGAGCAGAAGATACTGGTGCTGGAGCCGCGCCAGCTGGCCGCCCGCGCCGCCGCTGCCCGCCTAGCTCAGCTGCTAGGCGAGCCTGTGGGCCGCACCGTGGGCTACCGCGTGCGCCTCGACAGCAAAGTATCGGCCGCGACGCGCATCGAAGTCATTACGGAGGGCATTCTGACCCGGATGCTGCAAGACGACCCGGCCCTGGAAGACGTAGCCTGCGTGGTATTTGACGAGTTTCACGAGCGCAGCCTGAATGCCGACCTAGGCCTGGCACTGGCCCTCGACGCGCAGGCCGTGCTACGGCCCGAGCTGTGCATTGTGCTAATGTCGGCCACGCTCGAGGCGCAGCGGCTGGGGCAGTGGCTGCCCGCACCGGTAGTGAGCAGCGCGGGCTTTTTGTTTCCCATCGACACCGTGTACCTCGACCCGCGCCGGGCCGCCGCCCTGCCCAACAAGCCCAGCGAGCGGCTGGCCGAAACCGTGCCCGGCCAGGTACGCGAGGCGCTGGCAGCCTACGAAGGCGACGTGCTCGTATTCTTGTCCGGCGTGGCCGACTTGCAACGCGTAGCCCGCAAGCTCGACGGCGCCCTACCCCCCACCACCGAGCTGCATTTGCTGCACGGCGAGCTGCCGCTCGACGCCCAAGATGCCGCCTTGCGCCCCGCCGCAGCCGGCCGGCGCAAAGTGATTTTGGCCACCAGCATCGCCGAAACCAGCCTCACCATCGAGGGCGTGCGGGTGGTGATTGACGGCGGCTTTGCACGGGTGCCGCGCTTTGCGCCGCGCACCGGTTTCACCTCGCTCGAAACCGTGCCCGTGGCCCGCGCCGCCGCCGACCAGCGCCGGGGCCGCGCCGGCCGCTTGGCGCCTGGTACCTGCTACCGTCTCTGGACCGAAGCCGAGCACCACTTGCTCCCCGCCCACCGCCCGCCCGAAATTCACACCGCTGACCTCAGCGGACTGGTGCTGGAGCTGGCCCTGTGGGGCACTCACGACCCTAGCAGCTTGCGCTGGCTCGATGCACCGCCCGCCGCCACCATGGCCCAGGCGCGCGAGCTGCTGGTGCGACTCGGCGCGCTGGAGGGAGTTAAACATGATAAATCAAAAATTAAAAACGAGCCTGATGGCCTCTCGAAAAGTGAGGCTGAAAAGCTCATTTTTGATTCTCAATTTTTGATTTTTAACTCAACCCCACACGGCCGGCAGTTGGCCAAGCTAGGCCTGCCACCGCGCCTGGGGCACTTAGTAGTGCGTGGCACCGCGCTGGGCCACGGCCCGGCCGCCGCCGCGCTGGCTGCCCTGCTGGCCGAGCGCGACCTGCTGCGCTGGGCTACGCCCCACGACCCGCGCCCCCTACCCCCCGACCTGCGTCTAAGGCTGGAGGCGCTGGCTAGCGGCCGGGCGCCGCTGCCGGGCCTCGCGCTGCACCACGCCACGCTGCAGCGCGTGCGCGACGTGGCCCGCCACCTGCAAGGCCGGCTGGGTAGCCGCCACGAAGCCCTACCCCCTGCGCAGCTGCTAAGCGCGCCCGTGGGCCTGCTTGCCGCGCTGGTCTACCCCGACCGGCTGGCCCAGCGTGAGGCGCCCGACCGGCTGCGCCTCGTGACCGGCCAGCGCGTGAGCTTGCGCACCGAGGACGTGGACCCGCAGGCTGAATTTTTTGCGGTGGCGCACCTGGCGGGCGTGGCCGGTGCGCCCCGCGCTACCCTGGCCGCACCGCTCGACCGTGCCGAGCTAGAATTGGCTTTTGCCGAGCAGCTGGCTACGACTGAGGAAGTGCGCTTTGACCCCGGCACCCAGCGCGTGACGGGCCGCCGCGTGCGCCGCCTGGGCGCGCTGCTGCTGTCCGAAACCGTCATCGGCCAGCCCGAATCCGAGTTGGTGGCCCAGGCCCTGGTGGCGCACTTGCAGGAGGCTGGCATAAGCAAGCTGAACTGGACGCCCGCCGCCCGCCAGCTGCAGCAGCGCATCGAATTTCTGCGGCAGCATTTCCCGGCCGCTGATGCTGGCGAAAGTGCGTGGCCCGCCTTCAGCGACGACGACCTGCTTGCCGACCTGCCCGCGTGGCTGGGACCGCACCTGGCTGGGCTCAAGAGCCTCGACCAAGTGCAGCGCCTCGACCTGCTAGAGCCGCTGCTGGCTCGGCTGCCCGGCGGCTGGGCCCAGCGCCAGGAGCTCGATCGCCTGGCCCCTACCCACCTCGAAGTGCCCAGCGGCTCGCACGTGGCTCTCGACTACCAAGACGCCACTGCACCGGTGCTAGCCGTGAAGCTGCAGGAGTTATTTGGCCTTACCGAAACGCCCACCGTGGCGGGGGGTAGGGTGCCGCTGCTGCTGCATTTGTTGTCGCCGGGTGGCCGGCCAGCGCAAGTCACGCGCGATTTGCGCAGCTTTTGGGAAAAGGGGTACTTTGAGGTGCGTAAAGACCTGAAAGGCAAGTATCCACGCCACCCATGGCCCGACGAGCCTATGAAACATATCCCGACTAAACTCACCAAAAAGCGCCTGGGAACGTCTTAGAGTCACCAATGCCAGTACAAGAGGTTCATCTACTGGTACAAAATAAGTTGTGTCAGTATTAAAACCAGCAGGTTCTTGGTGGGCTATTAGCTAAGCTTTGACTGTACGTAATAACTTCACCAGTAGAAGCCAACTAGTTACTTACCGGCTGCCTACCACCCCAGATAAGGCCATCAAAATTGATGAGCGCAGGTCTTTTGGACTAAAAAGCAAGTCAAGCTGCAAATTAAACGCGGAGGAGTTGCGCGGAAAATTTTGGTCAGTCTGTGGGCCGCAGGCGCTGTGCAAAAAAGGAAGCAGTTCGGGCGGCCGGGCCAAACATTCGCCGGGGTTTGGGCGTCTTAGGCGACATCGTTTTCGCTTTCATTTTTCCACAATTCTATGACCAAGCATTGGTTTATTACCGGCGTAAGTACCGGTTTTGGCAAGTACCTAGCTGACCTCGCCCTGGCCCAGGGCGACAAGGTAGCGGCCACCTTCCGCCAGCAGGCGCAGGCCGACGAATTCACCCAAAAGGCTGGCGTCAATGGTATCGGCTTGGTAGCCGATGTGGCCGATGAGGCCGCCGTGCAGCAAGCCGTAGCCGACGCCATTTCTAGCCTCGGCCACCTCGATGTGGTGGTGAATAACGCGGGCTACGGCTCGATGGGCCCCATCGAGGAAGTGCCCGATGCAGAAGTGCAGCGGCAGTTCGACATCAACGTGTTTGGCCCGCTGCGGGTGCTGCGTGCCGTGCTACCCCACTTGCGGGCCCGCAAAAGCGGCCACATTCTCAACATCACGAGCATCGGCGGTTTGCGCGCGTTTCCGGGGGTAGGGATTTATAACGGCTCCAAGTTTTCCCTCGAAGGCATCGGCGAAAGCCTGGCGGCGCAGGTAGGCCCGCTTGGCATTCACGTGACCAATGTGGAGCCCAGCGGCTTCCGCACCGACTGGGCTGGGCGCTCGGCTACCTTTACCGAGCCCGCCATTGAGGACTACCGCCCCACGGCCGGCAAAAACATGGCCGACATTCAAGGCTACAGCGGCCAGCAGCCCGGCGACCCCGAGCGCGCGGCTCAAGCTATGTTTGACCTAGTGCGTATGGAAAACCCGCCTTTGCACCTGCCCCTGGGCAAGGCTGCCGTGAAGGGTGCGCTCGACAAGTTTGCCACCATTACCAAGGAAGTGGAGCAGCACGCCCACATTGGTAACGGCGCCGATTTTCCGAGCTAGTGTTTCGCCATAAGTAGTTAGCCGCGCCGACGAGAGCGTCGGGCCAACGATCAGGAAGCCTATTGCCCACGCCGTTTAGGGATAGTAATCCCGACGAGGCGAGCGCGATGCTTTCGGGTCGCTGGCCTGACGCTCTTTTTGCTGCGTATAGTTTTTCTGGTTTCTGCCCTACCCCCTCGTCGTATCTTCACTTTATGTCTACTGCCGCCACCAACCCTATCCACAACGACTACGAAGCCCAGAGTTGGCAGCACCTGCAAGACTTGCTTTTTCGCGAAACCTGGGATGCTCGCCTGGGGCGCTACCGCTCGCCTTTTGTATACCGAGGCATGCGCAGCTTTGGCTATTCGCTGAGCACCAGCCTGCAGCGCCTAGGCGGCAACTACTCCGAGTTGGAGCACCACTTGCTGCGGAATTTTCGCAAATACGCCCGCGATACTACTACTCCACCCGGCGCTACGGTCTGGGACTGGCTAGCTCTGGCCCAGCACCACGGCCTGCCTACCCGCCTGCTCGACTGGACGTACTCGCCCTACGTGGCCCTACACTTCGCCACCGACGACCTGCATGCCTACCATCAAGACGGCATTATTTGGGCCCTGAACTACGTGAAAGCGGCCGAGCACCTACCCCCCACCCTGCGCGACGCGCTGGCCAGCGAAGGATCCAACGTGTTCACGACCGAGCTACTGGCACCTACCGTGCCCAACCTCGCCACCTTGGCTGGGCTGCAGGCCGAGCCCTTCGTGCTTTTTCTGGAACCACCCTCGCTCGATGCGCGCATTGTGCACCAGTACGCCCTGTTTGCCCTCATGAGTACCCCCGAAGCCGACCTGCACCAGTGGCTAACCCAGCGGCCAGAATTATATTTTCGCATTCGCATTCCGGCGCGCCTCAAGTGGGAAGTGCGCGACAAATTAGACCAGGCCAACATCACTGAGCGCGTACTCATGCCTGGCTTAAGTGGCCTCAGCCGGTGGCTGCACCGGCACTATTCGGCGGCACAGAGCCAGCCTGCCACTGGCGAGGGCGCCGAGCTACCAGGCTAAGCGCTCAGGACTATTCAGTTGCCTATGATTAGCGTTCAGCGAGAATATAGGGGTACTGAGCGATTTTTAACTACTTGCTTCCAGTAGCTAGCTTAGCTTTGTCCTACTAAACTGCTCCTCACAAAAAAAGCGCACGGTTTTTGTCCGTACGCTTCTTAGGGCAGGCTAACAGCGCGGTTCTTACGTTCCGCGCGGCTGGCACCACTATCACACCGGCTAGCTGGTGCAATAAGTTTGGTTTTCTTGTGGAAAAGGAACCTGTTGGAAAGGCTCGTCCCGCTTGGGGCGGGTCTTTTTTTTGGTCCTTTTCGACTGCTTTAGTAGCCGCGACCGCGGCCGTAGCCATAGCCGCCGCCACCGTGCCCTCGGCCCCGGCCGTGGTGGCCGCGGTCTGAATCATGGCCGTGGTCGTGTACTACGCACGACGAAAGCGTGAGTGCGCCGAGTACGGCGAGAGGCAAGATGTGCCGCAGGAGTTGCTTGAACATAACGGAAGGGTTTTTAAAGGAGTGAAGGTTGAGTGGTAAACTGTACTAACTAAACGGGACCCAAAGTGGGATAGTTGAAGGTCTAATCGGCGAATACTGGGCGTCTGTCGCCACAATTCACCGTATATTTGTCTGGCAATAAGGTTTTCTGCTAAACCCCCGTTGCTATGGCCGACCACGCCACCCCCAAAATCGCCTTCGAGGCTCTGACCTACGACGACGTTCTCCTGCTGCCGGCCTACTCGGAGGTCCTACCCCGCGACTGCGACCCCGGTACCCAGCTCACCCCCAACATTCGGCTGCACCTGCCCCTTATATCGGCCGCCATGGACACCGTGACGGAGGCCGACATGGCCATTGCGCTGGCTCAAGCTGGCGGCCTCGGCATTGTGCACAAGAACATGAGCATCCAGAAGCAGGCCGAGCAGGTGCGGCGCGTCAAGCGCAGCGAGTCGGCCCTGATTCAGGATCCCTTTACCCTACCCCCCTCCGCTACCCTGGCCGATGCACGCCAGTTGATGCGCAAGCACAACATTGGTGGCATTCCGGTAGTGGAGGCCGACCGCCGCTTGGTGGGCATTCTCACTAGCCGCGACCTGCGTTTTGAAAAAGATTTTGATGCGCCCGTGACCACTGTAATGGTACCGCTGGCCCGCCTCGTGACTGCCCCCGCTGGCATCGACCAAACCGCCGCCGAAAACATGCTGCAAGACAGCAAGGTGGACAAGCTGCCGCTGGTAGATGCCGACGGCCGCCTCACCGGCCTGATGACTTACAAGGACATTCGCAAGCGCCTCCGTTCGCCCCAAGCTAGCAAAGACGGTCAAGGCCGCCTGCGCGTAGGCGCCGCGGTGGGCGTGACCGCCGACCTGCTGCAACGGGTAGCGGCACTAGTAGAAGCTGGCGTCGATATCATCAGCATCGACACGGCCCACGGCCACAGCAAGGGCGTGCTCGACGCTGTGCGCATGCTTAAGAAAGCCTACCCGACGCTCGACATCATGGCCGGCAACGTGGCTACTGCCGCCGGCGCTCGCGCCCTGGCCGATGCCGGGGCCGAGGTGGTGAAAGTGGGGGTAGGGCCGGGCTCTATCTGCACCACACGCATTATTGCCGGTATTGGGGTGCCGCAACTGTCGGCTGTGCTGGAGGCTGCGCGCGGCGTAGAAGGCACCGGGGCCACCATCGTGGCCGACGGCGGCATTAAGTTTTCGGGTGATATCGTGAAGGCGCTAGCCGGCGGGGCAGCCGCCGTAATGGTCGGCTCGCTGCTGGCCGGCACCGAGGAGTCGCCGGGCGAACTCATTATTTACGAAGGCCGCAAATACAAGAACTACCGCGGCATGGGCTCGGTAGAGGCCATGGAAGAAGGCTCGAAGGACCGCTACTTCCAGGATGCCGAGGACGATGTAAAGAAGCTTGTGCCCGAGGGCATTGTGGGCCGCGTACCCTTCAAAGGTGGGGTAGGCGAGGTACTGTATCAGATGGCGGGCGGCCTGCGCGCCGGTATGGGCTACGTAGGTGCTCCTGACTTGGCAGCGCTACAAGCTGCGCAGTTTGTGCGCATCACCGGGGCGGGCCTGCGCGAGAGCCACCCTCACGATGTGCAGATTACCCGCGAGGCCCCCAATTATTCGAGCCGGTAAGTAGTTGCTCAATAGGTTTAGCCAGCCAGCGGCAAGCACTACGCTTGACTGCTGGCTGGCTATCTGTTTATAATGGCTAGCCCTACCTATCGGTTGCCGTCGTATTTTTGCATTTTGCCTGCGCAAGGCAGATTTCACCTGCGCAAGGTAGAATAGTATGGCACTGAGTAGCTAAGCTGCTATGCCTTATCATTGCCTTTTATTCTATGCTCAAATCTCGCCACCCGGTTTGGCTGCTGGTGGTAGCTGCTGCGTGCTGGCTACTCCTGCTACTTAGCACTCTCAGTCAGGGGCGCTCGGTATTTGGCTTGCCAGCCGACTGGCCGCGGTGGCTGCTGCTGCTGGCCCAAGGAGGGTTTGCCGCTGGCATCTTCATGTATGCGCGGCTCCAACCCGACGCCCTCAAAGGGCACGGGTTTTTAATGGTGCTGCGCCGCTTGTTCTGGCGTAGTTTACTACTAACAGCAGGCCTAGCGGCCGTGGTAGCCGTGGAGCGGCTCACGGCTAGCCACACCCTACCCCTGCCAGGCAATACCACTTCGGCCGTTACGTACACCATTGGCCTAGGGCTTTTTATCCTGCTGCTTTCTCAAACGCTTTATTCCTGGCGCTCGCTGGTCAACTTTCGGGGTGGCGGCAAGCTGCGCCGCGAGTGGCTCGCCTTTGAGCTTATACTGGGAGCAGCACTGCTGCTCCAGCTTTTTTCGTGGCAGCTACCCCCCTTTGTGTATGTAAGCATTATCTTGGCTCTGGGCTTGTTTGGAATATATCTAAGTGGGCACCAGCGCTGGATTGCGTACCTCAGTCAGGGCCAGAAAATGCAGGCTATCCTGCTGCAATTAGGCGTACTGAGCTTCCTAGTTGGCTTTTTACTGTATTTGCGCGGTTCTCAGAACAACCCAGCGCTGCTAGTGCCACCTACGCAGCAGGCGTTTCTGGTGTTAGCGTCCTTCTTTGCGGTGTTTTATGGCGTGGCGGGGTTGCTGGTTTCGTTTTTTAACCTACCCATTGCCGACGTATATGAGCAGCGGCGGGCTGAGATTCTTAGCCTTCAGCAGCTAAGCCAGATTATTCAGCGCGGCCAAACAGCCCCTGAAATCTACCAGGCGCTGTTTACTTCGGCCGTGCAAACTATCCGAGCCGATGCTGCCTGGCTCGATGCCCGGCTGCAACCTACCGAATTGCCAGGCCCCCTACCCCCTCCCCTAGTCTACGAGCTCACGGCTCCCGACTTGCAGGAGCTGCGGCCGTGGCTGGCGACGCTGCATGGTGAAGAGCCACTCGAGCTTATCGATAACGATTTGCTGCGCTCGCAGCTCCTACCGGCTCTCAGCCGGCCTTACTGCTCGGTGGCAGTGCTGCCCCTACGCAGTGCCACTCATGACTACGGCGTGCTGGTCTTATTTAAGGAAGAATTAGCTGGCTTCGACCCCGAGGATCTGAGCATTCTGCACACCTTTACGACGCAGACGGTACTGAGCCTTGAAAACCTACAGCTGGCCCAAGAAGCCCGCGTGAGCCAGCGCGCGCAAGACGAACTACGTATCGCAGCGCTAGTGCAGGAGCGCCTAATCCCGAAGCATTTACCTACCGACAACTGGTTTGAAATCAGCACCTACGCGCAGGCAGCCAAGGAAGTAGGCGGCGATTTCTACGACTTTTTACACCTGCCGGGCCAGCGCTTGGCCGTGCTCATTGGCGACGTATCGGGCAAGGGGGTGACGGCGGCCTTCCACACGGCCCAGATGAAAGGCATCTTTCATGCGCTGATGCAGCCTAACCCATTGGCCAAAAAGGACCGCGACCTCTACCCTGACCCGCACCGCTTCATGGTGCTAGCCAATGAGGCGCTTACGCACTGCCTTGAGCGCTCATCGTTTATCACGGCATCTTTCTATCTGATTGACTATGAGGCTGGTGGCTTTAGCTTTGCTCGTGCCGGGCACTGCCACACGCTGTATTATCACTCTATTAAAGAAGAGGTTAGCTACTTCCAGAGTGAGGGCCTGGGCCTCGGCATTCTGCGCAATGCTAGCTACGGCCGCCACGTCAAGAATCAGTTTTGGGATTATAACCCTGGCGATGTGATGGTTATTTACACCGACGGCATTCCGGAAGCCCGCAATGCCGAGGGCGACGAGTACGGCGAAGCCCGCCTGGCCCAAATGTTGGAGCAATGCTTTTACCAATCCGCCGAAGAGATAAATCAGTATATCCGCCAGGATGTGCAGGAATTTAGCAAGGGCCTACCCCTGCACGACGACCAAACCCTGCTTGTCATCAAGTTCAAGTCGGCTCAACCCCAACCATAGCTCCCCCGTATGGAGCCTATTATGAAAGTAACTACCCAACCAACTGATACTACTCTTACCCTTACCCTGGACGGCGAGCTCGATGCTTCTTCGGCTGTGGTGCTTGATACGGAGCTGAACAAGCCTGAGCTGCTTAAGTACCGCAAAGTACTGATTGACTGCCAGCGCCTCAGCTACATTTCGTCGGCCGGCTTGGGGGTTTTTATCTCGCATTTGCAGCGCTTGCAGGATTCCAACGTGAAGCTGGTGTTTTTCAACATGCAAGAGAAGGTATTCAACGTGTTTGAAATCCTGGGGCTTGACTCCCTGATGACGATTGTGCCGACCGAGCAGGAGGCGCAGGCGGCCTAGCGGTTGCCACGCAGCTATCAAAATAATAGCCGCTTGGCTTCACTACTTTTTAACCCGTCCCTGTACGCTCGCTTTTTGACTCCTTCATGCAAGACCGTATTCGCATTAGTTGCTCACGCCATAACCTGCAACAGGTGCGTGACTTCGTGCGCGGTTTTTTGCTGACAGCCAACCGGAGCGACCTAGTAGTAAACCAGGTAGTACTGGCAGTGGATGAGGTAGTGGCCAACTTTATCATTCACGCCAATGGCGAGGATACTAGCCAGTTTCTGGATTTGCTACTGGTACTAGCGGGCCAACAGCTTGACATTGAGATTGAAGACAACGGCAGTACACTGTTCTTACCAGCTGGCAAAACGCCCAACCCCGACTTACGCGCCTACATCCAACAGGGTCGCAAAGGTGGCATGGGCATGGCGCTGGTTTCGCGCATTATGGACCGGGTAGAGTTCTTCGAGCGCAACTCGCACACCGTCTGCCATTTAAGCAAAGAATTACTTTGATTGGCTCGCAGCCAACTACTGCTACCGACAACGGGCGGCCGGCTACTATAGCTGGCCGCCCGTTGTGCATTTAGAGCCCCTGCCAACCAGGGGTTTGGGTCGTGGCTATGGCGCTGGCCCTACCCCTACCGATTGGGCGCTATTTTCTTCGTAAAATTGCACCAGCATTGTGTCCGCTGCGTTGCGTTTTGCCGCACCCCGCTACCTAGGCCAGTACCCTTTCTTTTGTCTATGCACTCCCGCCTTCCGTTGGCTGGTGCCGCTGCCGCCACGCTGCTTCAGCTGGCTGCCTGCCAAACCAGTAAGCCTACCACTGCTACTACTCTCCCCGCTAGCGCGGCGTTGGCCCGGCCGGTAGCCGCTGGTCCAGCCATCGAAACCCTGGGAACCTACCCAGTGCCGGCCCGCGAGTTTGCCTACGTATACAAGAAGAATAATGGCACGGCGGCTGACTATGGCACCCGTCAAAGCGTGACGGACTACCTCACGCTTTACACCAATTTTCGCCTCAAGGTGCTCGACGCTGAGAAGCGGGGCCTCGATACTACGCAGGCTTTCCGGCGCGAGCTCGACGGCTACAAGCAGCAGTTGGCTCAGCCTTACCTCACTGAAAAAGGAGTAACCGATCAGCTCGTGCACGAGGCCTACGACCGCATGAGCCAGGAAGTAAACGCTTCGCACATCTTGGTGCGCGTGGCGCCCGACGCGGCCCCGGCCGACACGCTGGCTGCCTACCAAAAAGTGCAGGCCCTACGCCAGCGCGTGGCTACCGAGCCATTTGAGGCAGTGGCCCGCGCTACTAGCGAAGACCCTTCGGCGGCCGAGAATGGCGGCAAGCTCGGCTACTTCACTGCCATGCAAATGGTGTATCCGTTTGAGTCGGCGGCCTACCACACGCCGGTAGGGCAGGTGAGCCAGCCCATTCGCACGCGCTTTGGTTACCACCTCATCAAGGTGAATGACCGCCGCCCGGCCCAGGGCGAAATCAAAGTGGCCCACCTGATGGTGCGCGTGACGCCCCAGGCCCCAAAGGCCGACTCGGCGGCGGCCCACAAAAAAATAAACGAGCTGTATGCCCGCTTGCGCAAGGGCAAAAACTGGAATAAGCTCGTAGCCCAGTTTTCGGAAGACGCGGGTTCGGCGCCCAACGGCGGCGAGCTGCCACCCTTCGGCACGGGCCGCATGATTCCGTCGTTTGAGGAAGTAGCCTTCAAGCTGCAGAAGCCCGGCGAAATTGCGCCGCCGGTGCAAACGCCCTACGGCTGGCACATCATCAGGCTAGTAGAAAAGCAGCCCCTACCCCCCTTTGCCACGCTAGAGCCTACCCTCAAGAGCAAGGTGGCCAAAGACTCGCGCTCGGAGCTGAACCGCGCGGCATTCTTGAAGCGCATTCGGCAGGAGGACCAGTTTGTGGAGATTCCGGCGGCCAAAGCTCTGGCCTTTGCCCAGGCCGATACGGCACTGGTGAAAGGCCGCTACAAGTTTAACGCCGCTACCATGACGGCCAGCGGCGCCAAAGCTTCGAAGAAAACGGTGAAGGCGGGCGGCGACAAGCTGCCGTTGTTCACCATCATGGGCAAGCCCTACCCGGTGGCCGACTTCCTAACTTTTGCGCAGCAGAACCAGCGCCCGCGCCCCACGGCGCAGCCGCAGTTTGCCATGCAGCAACTCTATGACCAGTACGTGGACCAGAGCCTGACTGACTTCGAGAAAGCCAGCCTGCCCACCAAGTACGAAGACTACCGTATGCTGGTGCAGGAATACCGCGATGGTATTCTGCTCTTCCAGCTCATGGACGAGAAGGTGTGGAGCAAGGCCATTGAGGACACGGCGGGTTTGCGCAAGTTTTTTATGGCTAACCAAGCCAACTACCAGTTTGGGCAGCGAGCGCGGGGCACGGTTATTTCGGCGGCCTCGCCGCAGCTGTTGGCCCGCGCCCAGCGCGAGCTGCCGGCCGGGCGCTACGCCGTAGCCGGCAAGGCCGGGGCCGCACTGGTGCACTTTAAGCTGGGCACGGCTACCCCCGCCAACAGCGGCGGCACGGCTGTACTCGACGACGTAGCGCGCCGCCTCAGCCAAGACACGGCCCTGAGCGTGACCGTGGCTGGCCACATCCGCAAGGGTGAGAGTGCGGCGCTGGCTCGCCAGCGCACCACGGCCGCCATCGACTACCTGGCTAAAACGGGTAAAATTGCGCGCCGCCGCTTGGCCATTGCCCCTAGCAGCCCGGCAGCTACGGCTACCGGCGACACCCGGGTGGCGTTCTTCAGTAATTCGCCCAGCGCGCTTGAGGCTATACTGAACCAACAAAATCCGTTGGCGGTGCAGATTCAGCAGCGTACCTTTCAGAAAGGCGACAACAAGCTGATGGATAACTACCTGACCCGTCCGGCTGGCACCTATTCTATTCAGCAAGATGTCCGCTACTACGCCGTGGTGGTGAAGCAAAGCCTACCCGCTGGCCCCAAAGCCCTGAGCGATGCCCGCGGCCAGGCCACAAGCGACTACCAGAACTACCTCGAAAAGCAGTGGATTGAGCAGCTGCGCCAGCAGTACCCAGTCAAGGTTAACGAAGAAGAAGTGACTAAACTGGTCACGAAATAAGCCTTTTGCGGCCACTGGCCGAATTTTCTACCCGCTCCTCCACGTTATCGCCGCTCGAGCGGCAACCTCTGGGCCGCCGCGTGACTCTCTAGTATATGCAACGTATTCTTCGGCGGCTTTCCGCCTTCTCACTTCTGGCCCTCACGGCCGCGCTGGCGCTGCCCCACGCCAGCTTTGCCCAGCTTGGCATGAGCCGCCCCCGCGGCCAGCAGATTCTGGATGGCATCGTGGTGAAGGTGGACAACCAGATTATTCTACGCTCCGAAATCGAGGGCATCATGGCCCAGGAGCAGGCGCGGGCACAAGGCAAGCCCCTACCCCCCGACTTGCGTTGCAAAATTTTGCAAAGCTTGGTGCTCAATAAGCTCATGATTGCCCGCGCCGAGGTCGACTCCGTGACCGTAACCGATGCGCAGGTGGGCAGCGAGCTCGACCGCCGCATGAACTACTTTGTGCAGCAGGTGGTCTCCGAAAAAAAGCTGGAAGAACTGTACAACAAGCCAGTGCGCGCCCTCAAAGAGGACCTGCGCGGGCAGGTGCACGACCAGCTGGTGCAGCAGAAGATGCAGGAACAGATTTCGGGTAAGGTGGCCATCACGCCCCGCGAAGTGAAGGAATACTTCGACAAGGTGCCTAAGGACAGCATTCCGTACTTTTCGACGGAAGTGGAAGTGGGCCAGATTGTAATTCCGGCTCAGGTAAATGACAAGGCGAAGCAGGCGGCCATTGCCCAGCTCAACGACCTGCGCGCCCGCGTGCTGGCCGGCGAAAGCTTCGAAACGCTAGCCAAGGAATTTTCGCAAGACCCCGGTTCGGGGGCCCAGGGCGGCTACCTTGGCTTCTTTAAGAAAGGCGAGTTGGTGCCCGAGTACGAGGCCGCTTCGCGCAAGTTGGAGCCCGGCCAGCTATCGCCGGTAGTGGAGTCGCAGTTTGGCTTTCACCTCATCCAGTTCATCGAGCGGAAAGGCGATTCGTATTCGACGCGCCACATTCTGCTGACGCCTGCTACGGGCACGGCCGACGCCAGCGTGGCCGCAACTCGGCTCACGCGCATCCGCACCCAGGTGTTGAAGGACAGCGTTTCTTTTGCCAAAGCAGCCAAGGAATTCAGCACCGACAAAGTAAGCGCGGCTAACGGTGGCTTGCTGGCCAACCGCCAGGACGGCGGCACCCGCCTCCCGCTCGATAAGCTGGATCCCTCCATCTTCTTCATCATCGATACGATGAAAGTGGGCCACATCACCCCGCCCCTACCTTACCGCACCGACGACGGCAAGGATGCTATGCGCATTCTTTACCTCAAGAGCAATACCCCGCCGCACCAGGCCAACCTGCTCGACGATTATCAGAAAATATCGCAGGCTGCCTTGGCCCAGAAGAAAGGCCGGGCACTGGACGACTGGTACGAGAAAAACCGCAGCACCGTATACCTAGAAGTTGCCCCCGAATATGCAGAGTGCAAGGTACTGACGGCCAGCACGGAGTAAAGAAAAGTCCCTAAAAAGAACGTCATGCTTATCTGGCGTCCGCTTGTCGAAGGATCTCGCGTGCAGCAGTAGCTTCTACCGTTAGAGGTTACTACCTCCGGCGAGATGCTTCGACAAGCGGACGCCAGATAAGCATGACGTTCTTTTCCTTTAGTAGCTAGCGTACTTTTATTCTAATGACTCCCTTTCAAAACGATAAAGAAGCGGCTGACTCCCTGGCCCGCGCCTACCAGCAGCTACGGCAAGAGATTGGGAAGGTAATTGTGGGGCAAGATGAGGTGGTGCGGCTTGTGCTCACGGCGGTTTTTGCGCAGGGCCACTGCCTGCTGGTGGGCGTGCCCGGCCTGGCCAAAACACTACTCATCCAGACTATTGCCGACTCGCTCGACCTGAGCTTTAACCGCATCCAGTTTACGCCCGACCTGATGCCTTCCGACATCGTGGGCTCGGAAACGCTGACGCAGCAGCGCGAATTTCAGTTTGTGAAAGGACCGATTTTCGCCAATATCGTGCTGGCCGACGAAATCAACCGGACGCCGCCCAAAACCCAGGCCGCCCTGCTCGAAAGCATGCAGGAGTACGCCGTAACGGTAGCCGGGCAGCGCTACCCACTGGCACGCCCGTTCTTCGTACTAGCTACTCAAAACCCGATTGAGCAGGAGGGTACCTACCCCCTGCCCGAGGCGCAGCTCGACCGCTTCATGTTCAACATTCAGCTTGGCTATCCCAGCTACGAGGAGGAATTGAACATCGTGAAGAACACGACCTCTGACCGCAAGCCTGCTGTGAGCAAGCTGCTGCATTCGGCTGATATTCAGGCCTACCAAGCACTGGTGCGCCGCGTACCAGTGGCCGATAACGTGATTGAATACGCCGTGGGCCTGGTGCACAAAACCCGCCCGCAGGGCGACCGGGCTGCACCGCGCGCCAAGCAACTGCTAGAGTGGGGCGCTGGCCCGCGTGCCAGCCAGTACCTTATCGTAGCCGCTAAGTGCAACGCGCTGCTCACCGGCAAGTATTCGCCCGATATCGAGGACGTGCGTGCCGTAGCTTTGCCCATCCTGCGCCACCGCATTGTGCGCAACTTCAAGGCCGAGGCCGAGGGCGTAACGGTGGAGCAGATCGTAAAAGAACTCCTCTGATTTAATTATGAATCATGAAATAGAAATCATGAATTGCCCTGCGCAACCTCATTTCGATTCATAATTCATCATTTCTACTTCATACTTAGAAAATGGAAGCCCAAGCCTACCACCAGCAATTTGAGCGCAACGTGCGCATTATTCTCGACGCGTTGGCGGCGGGCCTCGACCTGCGCACCACGGCGCTCGAAACCAGCCTGCCCCTGGAAGTATACGTGCTGTGCGAGGTGCTGAACCAGGGTGCTGGTGAGCATTTCACGCTCACGGCTACAGGTGTGGCACGGCTGGCTGAGTTTCAGCAGCAGTTTATGAAGCACGAAGACCAGACGCTAGCCGCCATGCAGCGTGTATTGGCCGACAAGCAGTCGGTGATGCGCACGCCAGAAGGCCGCGTTTTCACGAAGGAAATGCTGATCCGCCGGCTAGAATTCTTTAACGAAGCAGCCCGACAGGTGAACGTGATGCGCACCCAGCAGGCCTTGGGCAGCCCCCGCCAGTACGCAGGCGCCTAACTAAGTTTTCCACGCAAAGAGGGGGGTATGAATGAAGCGCTTCATTCCTACCCCCCTCTTTGCGTGGAAAGAAGCCGAGCTTTGAGGTGAGTGCTCATTGCGGTGTTTGGCTACCCCTCAATGGGGCTCGGCGCGCGGTAGGCTTGCGCGGCATTTTTACCGTATAGCAGTACTGCAACACTTATCCTTTTCCCAGCACTACCTGGCAAGCGGCTGCCTGCCCTCTTTTAAGTAGAGATGCCTACTTCCGCTACGCTACCTACCGCCCTGGAAACCCCGCGCCTACTGCTCCGACCCTATCAGCCAGCCGACGCAACGGCATTTTTTGAGTTGCTCGACCGCAGCCGCACCCGCCTGCGCGAATCCTTTCCGGACCGGCTGCGCGCAATGCGCAGCGTGGCTGATGCACCGGTGCAGCTCGCCGCTTTTGCCGACGACTGGCGCAGCGGCCGGTTCTACGTATTTGGCATTTGGCACCGCGAAAACTTGGCTTACTTGGGTGACATCTGCCTTATGCCGCAACGGCGCGGGCAAGCCGAAATCGGCTATTACCTCGCGGCCGAAGCCGAAGGCCAAGGCTACGCCCGCGAGGCATTGGCAGCGCTGTGCGCTTTCGGGTTTGAAAGCCTAGGCGCCGAGACGCTGCTCATCCGCTGCTTTGCCGACAACCTGCGCGGGCAGGCGGTGGCCCGCGCACTGGGGTTTGCAGCGCAGGCGCTGCCTGGGGCCACGGGCTGGCGGCGCTTCCGATTTCGGCGGCAGCCCGAGCCCGCTTCTACCATCCTGCACTTTGTGCGGACCGCTGCATTAGCCCAAGTTGGGGGCACTGACTAGCAGCGGGCTGGCGCTACTGCCCTACCCGCACACGCTGGCCCAAGTTTCCGAGCAGCCATTCCTGCCGAAAGTTGAGGTAGAAACCAAACGAGAAATCCAGCAACTGGCGATTGAAGTCATAAACTGGCTCGACGCGCACGGTGAGCGCCGCCGCATCGGCGATGCGGAAGTCGCGCAGCAGGCGCACCAGCAGTAGCTGGCGCTCAGCATCGGTATAGCCGGGCGTGCCGTAGCGCGAGGCAATAGCCTGGTAGTAATTGCCGCCCAGGGGCGCATAAAACTGGTGCCCTTGCCAGTAGCTCAGCATCACATCTACGAAGCGGGTTTCAAGCGTGCCGTTGAGATAGAGGCCGTTGCCATTCTGAAAGGGCAGACGGTAATTAGCAAACGAGTGGTCGTCGAACAGCAAGCCGTAGGCGTTGAGCTGCACCGCCTGGAAGGTGCGGCTGCCCAACGGTACTCGCGCTACTACCCCCGTGGCGTAGTTAAGTAGCGTTTGGATGGGCGCGTGCAGCGTATCAATTTGCCCGCCAAAGTGTCGGGCCGTGAATTGCAGCGGTACCGACAGCTGCACGAGGCTGTTGTCGCCCGTGAGGCGGAAGCTACTACTGACGCCGCCGGCTATCTGCTCCTGGTAATTTACGCCCGGATATTCCTGCCGCAGCCAATCTACCCACGCATCCAGAAATACGCGCTTGGTGTTGAGCCGGTACTGCAAACCTTCCTCCAACGGCTTTAGCATCACGCGCTCAAAATCGAGCAACGGCTCGATCTAGCCGTGGTTAAGATTGGCCTTGATATTGCCGAAAATGAACTGGCTGCTACCGTGCGTCCAGGTAGCGCGGAAGGTGGGTCGCACCTGCCGCAGCGTGGGGGTGCCAAAGTCTTTCCAGAGAAACACGCCGCCTTCTAGCCGCAGGTCTTTGGTAGGATAATAGACCAGCTGCGGATTGAGCTGCGTACCGAAAAGTGTGTAGCCTTGGACGATGTCATTGAAATATTCGTTATCCTTGAAGAAGGTGAAGGCATTAAGCGAAATGCGCAGGTCGCCCGCGGCTGATCTGACGGGCGTAGTTGCTTCATCGGCTTCTTCCGTAGCTGGCACGGCGGCGGGGCGGGTGCGATCCCTACCCGGCTCTGGCGACGTAAACGCCCGATTATCTAACTGTGCCTGCACTGGTCCAGCCATAACCAACACAGCCCCAACGCTAACTAAAATTCTTAGAAATTTCCCCATAAATTTGTGCCTTGTCCGGCACAAAACCGGGGCCTGCTGTGTTAGAAATGGCCACCGAAAAACAGAACGGTAGCGGGCCCTACCCCCCTGCTACGCTGCCATCGCGTGGTAACTCAAAATACCGTATTTTTACAAACCTCAAGTTTTTTACCTCCCCCTCCTTCATGGCCTTAGCAACCAAAAAAGCCGAAAAACCAGAACCGGTCGACAAAGCTGATCGCACTGGTCCTTCAAGCCCCGCCGCCGAGAAAGCCAAAGCCCTCGCGCTGACAATGGAGAAGCTCGATAAAGCCTTCGGCAAAGGTACCGTGATGAAACTCTCGGACCAGAAGGTAAACGACATTCCGGCCATTAGCACGGGCTCGCTTTCGCTAGACATTGCCCTTGGCATTGGCGGCCTACCCCGCGGCCGCGTCATTGAAATCTACGGCCCAGAATCGAGCGGTAAGACGACGCTGACGATGCACGCCATCGCCGAGGCCCAGAAGGCCGGCGGCACGGCGGCGTTCATCGACGCCGAGCACGCCTTTGACCCAACCTACGCCAAAAAGCTGGGTATCGACGTAGATAACCTGCTTATTGCGCAGCCCGACAACGGCGAGCAAGCCCTCGAAATCGCCGACCAGCTCATCAGCTCTGGTGCGATTGATATTATCGTCATCGACTCGGTGGCGGCCCTCGTGCCGAAAGGCGAACTCGAAGGTGACATGGGCGACTCGAAAGTGGGCCTGCACGCGCGCCTCATGAGCCAGGCCCTGCGCAAGCTCACCGGCACGATTAATAAGACGAACTGCCTCTGCATCTTCATCAACCAGCTGCGCGAGAAAATCGGCGTAATGTTCGGCTCGCCCGAAACCACGACCGGTGGTAACGCCCTGAAATTCTACGCTTCGGTGCGCCTCGACATCCGTCGTATCGGCCAGATTAAGGAAGATAAGGATAACGTAACCGGCAACCGCACCAAGGTGAAGGTGGTGAAAAACAAAGTAGCGCCGCCCTTCAAAGTGGTCGAGTTCGACATCATCTACGGCCAGGGTATCTCCAAAGTCGGCGAGATTGTGGACCTAGGCGTCGATATGGGCATTATCGGCAAGTCGGGCTCGTGGTTTAGCTACGACGGCAACAAAATTGGCCAAGGCCGCGAAGCCGTGAAAACCCTGCTGCTCGACAACCCTGAGCTGGCCGACCAGATTGAAGCCAAAATCCGCACCATGGCTAAAGGCGACGAGGACATCATCCCCGTAGACATGAGCGGCCCCGAAGACGGCGACGACACCCTATAGTCGTGTCCCTTTACCCAAAACTAAGGGGGTAGGGCCACGCCCTACCCCCCAGTTGGGACCAAGTTTGTAGAAAGCCCCGCTGCCTAAGGCAGCGGGGCTTTTTTGTGGGCGGGCCGCAAGCCAGGCACACGGGCCACTACGTATTATTGTGCGCTGGCACTGCGTTTGTATTTGAGTGACGGCCGTTTCTCCGTTTCCTACCCCATGCCTCGTCGCTGGCTTTTTGCTTGTTTGCTGCTGCTATGCGGCGCCTGGACGCAATCTTCAGGACTGGCCGAGCCGGCGCGGCTGTGGCCCAATGCCAGCTTTCGGGCCGGTGAAACGCTGCGCTACAAAGTGCACTACGGCGTACTTAACGCAGCCGAGGCCACCGTCGAAACTTCGGGCTCGCTAGAGCGCATAGCGGGCCGGCCCTGCTACAAAGCCACCGTGAGCGGCCGCACGACCGGCTCGTTTGACTTCTTTTTGCACGTGCGCGACCAGTGGCGCTCCTACATCGACACGGCCAGTATCCTGCCTCTGCGCTCTTCGCGCGACATTGAGGAAAGCACTTACCGCAAGAAGGAAGTCGTTGATTTTGATCACGAACATAACCTCGTGAACGTGCTCCAGACGCATACCAAGGAGCCTATTCGCTACACATTTAAGGTGCCTGACAATGTACAGGAGCTGGTGAGTGGTTTCTACTACCTGCGCACCCTTAGCTACGAGCGCATGAAGCCCGGCGAGGTCATCCACATGGGTGGCTTTTTCGACGAATCTTCGTTCAATATGGACGTAGTTTTCAGGGGTAGGGAAGTGATTGAAACCAAGGCGGGCCCTATTCATGTGCTGAAGCTGGTGCCCAAAATGCCGGCCAACCGCATCTTCCGCGGCGAAGAAGCCATCAAGATTTACCTCTCCGACGACCGCAACAAGATTCCGGTGCTCTTCCAGGCTGAGCTGTTTGTGGGCGCAGTGAAAGTGGACATGTATCGGTACGATGGCCTCAGATACCGGCTCAACTTAGCTCGCTAACTCGTTCTTTATCAAGGATAAATTTGCACAAACAAGTACGTCACACAAACGTAACATGCTTGCCGCGGCGGGTTAGGTAATTTTGCGGCGCGAAAGTCCTTATCCCTTTCGCATTCCCACCGTGGCTACCCCCGCCAATCAACGGTCAGCGCAATCTAAGACTGCCGCTTACAAAATTATGGTTGTCGATGACGACCCCGACATCGTAGAATTATTAGAGTTTAACCTTAAAAAAGAGGGCTACCTCACTGCCTCGGCCGGCGATGGCCGCCAGGCCCTGGCCGTGGCGCAGGAGTTTAATCCCGATATCATCTTGCTCGACGTGATGATGCCACACCTCGACGGCATTGCCACCTGCCGCTTGTTGCGCGAGCAAGCCAAATTCAAGGACACGTACATCCTGTTTCTGACGGCCCGCGCCGAGGAATTTTCGGAAGTAGCTGCCTTTGAGGCCGGCGCCGACGATTTTCTGGCCAAGCCCATCAAGCCGCGGGCGCTGCTGAGCCGATTGGGGGCCATTGTGCGCCGCGACCAAGACCCGCACGCGGGCGTCGAGGCCATCGACATCAACGGCCTGCGCATCGACCGCACGGCCTTCGCTGTGTACCAGGACGGCCGCAAAATCACGCTGCCTAAGAAAGAATTTGAACTACTAGCGTTTCTGGCCGCCGCCCCGCACAAGGTGTTCAGCCGCGACGAGCTGCTGCAAAATATTTGGGGCAACGACGTATTTGTGCTGGCGCGCACCGTGGACGTGCACGTGCGCTAAGTGCGCGAGAAAGTTGGTGACCACCATATCCAAACCATCAAGGGGGTAGGGTATAAATTCAACGCCGACTGATAGTCTCTCTTAAGAAGTAAGAACGTCATGTTGCGCTTGCCGATGCCTCTCTACCACGCCGTCGGAGTTCGTCCAACGATACGGCAGAGAAGCTTCGGCAAGCGCAACATGACGTTCTATTTTTGCTTAATTACCGCTAGCACAACGCCCTATGTACCTTTCCTCCCGCACCATTGCTATTCTCATTGCGCTCGTGGTGGCGGGGGTGCTCACTACGTTTTCCTACGTGGCCCCTACCCTGCCCACGCACCAAGCTTTTTTGGCGGCGGGCATTACGGTAGCAGCGTGCTTTCTGCTGGTGTACTTGTCGTTTGAGGCGCTGATTTTTCGGGAGATAAACGGCATCTACTCTCGCCTAGAGCACATCAAGCGCAAGGAGTTCAAGAAGCTGAGCAACAAGTTTTTATTTCGCCCCGAACCGCTGCGGCGCATCGGCGACGAGATTGTAGAAATGGCCGAGCGCCGCCAGCAGGAGCTCGACGAGCTCAAGCGCCTGCAAGCCTTGCGCCGCGAGTTTCTAGCCGACGTATCGCACGAGCTCAAGACGCCACTTTTTGCCGCCCAGGGCTTCGTGCATACTATTTTGGATGAGGAGGAGGCCGACGAGGAATACGGCATGGACCCGGCCATTCGGCGCAAGTTTTTGCAACGCGCCGCCGCTAGCCTCGACGCACTCGATGCGCTAGTCAAAGACCTGGTCACGATTTCGCAGCTCGAAAAAGGCGTTATTCGGATGCGGCGCCAGCGGTTCGACCTCGTGGCACTGGTACAGGAGCTATTTGAACTGCTGGAGCAGCACGCCGAGCGGCGCGGCACTACGCTAGAGTTGTTTCCGCCGCACTTAGCCGAGCAAGAAGTATTGGTAGTGGCTGACCGCAACCGCATCCGGCAGGTCCTTACCAACCTGATTGATAACGCCATAAAATACGGCCGCGAGCAAGAAGGCCACGTAGTGGTGGCGCTCACTTCGGGTCGCGGCGGCGTGCGCGTAGCGGTGCGCGACAACGGCGCTGGCATTGCGCCCGAGCACCAGGCGCGCATCTTCGAGCGCTTCTACCGCGTCGACAAAAGCCGGTCGCGCGCGGCGGGCGGTTCGGGCCTGGGCCTGGCCATCAGCAAGCACATTGTGGAGGCGCACAAGTCCACCATCCACATCAAGAGCGTGCTACAGGAAGGCACTACAATGGAGTTTAAGTTGCCCCGACCCAAGACTACTGGGTGAATGGGTGAGTATGCGAACAGAGGCACGCGTAGCTACTGGTTCTCATTCAGACATTTACGTACTAGCCCCTTCACCCATTGGTAGGTTGTACCTTTGCGGTTCGCATGAAGCCACCCAAGTTCAAAGACCTTATCCTGTTTGAGAACGACGATTATATCGTCGTCAACAAACCGCCATTTCTCTCTACCCTCGACGAGCGCATTGGCGTGGCGGCCAGCTTGCTGCGCCTGGCCCGCGAATACGCCGACGATGCTCAGGTAGGCCACCGCCTCGACCGCGATACCAGCGGCGCGCTGGTACTAGCCAAGCACCCCGAGGCCTACCGCCACATCTCGATGCAGTTTGAGAACCGCGAGGTAAACAAGGTGTACCACGCCGTGACTTGGGGCGCACCGCCCCTGGACAAGTTTATCGTGGAGCGCAACATCGAAACCACTAAAAGCGGTAAAGCCCGCCTGGCTTTCAAAGGCAAGCCCGCCGAAACCCGCTCCACTACCCTCGAAGTGTATGCCAAGCATGCGCTCGTGCAGGCTGAGCCTGTGACCGGCCGCATGCACCAGATTCGCCTGCACCTGGCCTACGTGGAGACGCCCATTGTGGGCGATACCCTCTATGGCGGACAGGACTTCTTCTTATCTTCTTTAAAAAAGAAGTTCAATCTAAAAGAAGGGGAAGATGAGCAGCCGTTCATCAAACGCTTCGCTTTGCACGCCAAGGAACTGGCTTTTACAGGCCTAGACGGCACGCCGATAAAAGTGGAAGCGCCCTACCCCAAGGATTTTCGGGTTCTGGTCGAAACCCTACGGCAGTACCAGTAGCAGTTGGCCTAGCAGATGCGCCCTCTTTGAAAAACTTTCTGCACTGCAGGGCTTACTAACTGCTCCAACCAGTTTTACGTGAGTTATTCTACCCCACGCGCTTTCTACCGCTCACCCGATTTTTGGGAAAGAAGCGCATTCTGGGTACTGCTGCTGCTACATCTAATACCTATCTGGAGCAGCCGCTATTTTTTGACGGCTGATGGGCCTACGCACCTGTACAATGCCTGGCTGTGGAAAACCATGCTGTTGCAGCCGCATCACCCTGCGCATCAGCTACTAGCCTTCAATCCCAACCCTGACCCTAATTACCTAAGCCACTTACTGCTAGCTGGGTTCCTGACTGCTGCACCGCCCTGGCTAGCCGAGAAGCTCCTATTAACGCTCTACGTAGTCGGGCTGCCACTTGCCCTACGCTATGCACTGCGCGCTAACCACGCGAGTGCGGGCTGGCTAGTGGCCCTAGGCTTTCCCTTTATTTATAGCGTAGTGCTGGTATGGGGTTTCTATAATTTTTGCTTAAGTATAGTAGCGCTGTTGGTAGCTCTGGGTTACTGGCAGCGCCATACGGGCAAGTGGCATTTTAAGAACGGTCTAGGCATGGCCGGCATACTTACGTTGCTGTACGCAGCGCATCCTATGTCTTACCTCGTATCGGGGTTGCTACTAGGCTTGTTATTGCTAAGCAATTACTATGACCGGGGCGCCACCTTGGTGCGAGAGTTTGGTTTGCTTGCCTTAGCCTATCTGCCTACCCTACCCCTGATGGGCTGGTATTTTTGGCATCAGGGCACCACTACGAGCCACCCCGCCGAGCAGTATGGTGCTAATCTCTGGAACTGGTTACGCCTGGAGCCTATCCACTGGGTAGGCTCAGCTGAGGGCACTTATCGCTGGCTTGTAGCTGGGCTGCTAGCTGGGGCACTGGCATTAGCGCTCCGGCCAATATTACAGCAGCAGGCCTCATACCGGGCAATGCTGCCTTGGGCCATAGGCACCCTGCTGCTACTAGGTGCCTATATAGCCCTGCCCGATGCAGTAGCGGGCGGCAGTGTTACCCGCCCGCGGTGGGGTCTACTAAGCTATTTTACGCTATTAAGTGGTTTAGCATCAGTACCTTGGCTGGCCCGGCTGCGCTTAGTAGGCTTAGCTTCTAGCACCGTAGTAGCTGGAGTTTTAATAGGGTTTCGGGTGCAAAAATTTCAGAGCTTTCGAGCTGGCTTGGCCGAGTACCGCCTGTGTTTACCTTACCTCCGGCCCGGAACCACGTTGCTCCCCATTTCCTACGGAACTGCTACGCAATTGCCTACCCAAGTAGAAACTGGCACCTACATCCCAGTACTTTCAGAAGCAGCTGCCTACCTGGCAGTAGAACAAAAGCTGGTGAGCTACGGCAATTATGAAGCCTCCACTGGGTATTTCCCGTTGGTTTGGCAGCCGGGCCGCAACCCCATTGTAGGCTCTGCACAGCTGCCGGCCCGGCTGGCGCCCGTTGTGTACGAGCTGGCGCATGTCCCTGATTACATGCTTTTGCTAGAGCACCAATCGGCCCCGGCTGGCAGTACCCGCCAGGCAGCAGCAATTGCTAGCTATCTCAACCGATTTAGTTTTAAGCTCCGCTTTCGTTCGCCCTCTGGGTTAGTAGAGCTGTATGAACGTGCACCACGCCCTAGCCAAACTAGCTTATCCCTTAACAGCTACTAATGGGAGGTAATAAAGGTACTGGATCCTATATGGAAGAATACGTCGTTTCCACGCAGCTGGGCCAGTTTTGAAGAGTGTAAGTTACAGGTTAGGTTTATGCAAAGCGTAAGTAGAAGTAGTTTTAGCTAGTTAGTAACTCCTACCCCTTGGTACTCTGGCAGAAAAATAGTACCTTTGTGTCCGTTTTTCCCCAGCCTCATCCGGACTGGGGGTTATTGTCAATTGTTTAGCCGGTAATTTTTTTACCATCTCTATGGACCACCTGAGCTTCAAGACGACCCACGTCAACAAGGCCAACGCCCAGAAAAACTGGGTTATCATCGACGCCAGCGTGGCCCCGCTGGGCCGCGTGTGCAGCCAAATTGCCAACGTTCTG
>Ga0160429_1000247_pt1 | contig 62674 bp, 80 predicted proteins | sample SolpanmetagenomR_FD_108199 | JGI IMG/M metagenome (GOLD analysis project Ga0160429, IMG submission 108199) | Solar panel surface microbial communities from Lawrence Berkeley National Laboratory, California, USA - R | ecosystem: Engineered > Built environment > Solar panel > Unclassified ... | reverse complement strand
TTCCAGGGAAGCGCAGGGCTGCCGACAAGAGGACCATTTCCTTCCATGTTGTTGCCACCAGGGAAGCGGTTGAAAGAGGGTGAGAGTGCAGCGAGTGCCTCAGCAAGGTCGATGCGCATGCCGTTGGGAGTAGCCTTGTAGGTAGGAGGGAACAAACTGATGAAGTTGAAGTTGAGAGCACCACCGCTGGCCTTGGAGCCGTCAAAGGAGATGACGAGAGAGTTGTTTGTGTTGGGAGCAGCAGCACTGGGCTGGAGAGTGTAGGTGAAATGTGTCCAAGATCCATCGACGGACGCACCAGGGATGGTAGTGCTAGCATAGGTGACATTGCCCAGTCCGACGAGAGAAGCAACAAAGTTGCCAGAGTAAGCTCCACGAACGTAGAATTCACCCTTGTAAGTTACGGGTGAAACGTCAATACCCCAGTATCCAGGGTTAGCAACGCTGACGGTGCCGGTACTGGCAGGGACGTGGAGGTAGGTTTTGAGGGCAGAGCTGAGAGTTACGCCGCTGTTTGCAAGAGACAGCTGGGCACCGCTTGGAGAAGTCCATGGTGCGATTGATGCTGCCGAGATGTTCTGGTTTGGTGACTGGAACGCACGGTTCATGATCAATTCTGCGTAGATACCTCCATCACCGGAGTGGTTGATATCCTCGAAAATGATTCCGTATTGGTAGGGCGAGGTCTACAAGAGATATGAGTGTCTGTCTGCGAGAACAGGTCAAATGTATAGCATACCTTGTTGCCCACAGCACTGGAGACTGTGAAGACTGCAGGTGCAACAGTTGGTGCTGCAAGAGCCAGGTGCGCAGTGGCCAAAAGCAAGAGGAGAGCTGAAGACAGCATGTCTACGGTCTGTCAGTATCAAAAGAATGAGCTGATTGATCAAGTAGAAGGGAGGGTGGCTAAGCACATCTTATATTGTATATCGTGCCTGTGGTGCTACTTCGCCTCGACCTTCATTTATCCTTTCCCCGCACGCTATACCATAGAATTATGCATGATTGTGGAGGCTAGGGCGGGGTCGAGAAGTGAAGGGTGGAGGATGTGCAGCATGAGGCCACCTAGCAGTGGGGCAATGTATCACTCAGACTTTTGCCGGTCGAAAGTCCAACAGACGTTAAAGCTAGGCATGTTTTAGCAGATTATGTAGTGTTTCATCCGGCTTGGGGTTGGCAGAACATTGCACCGTCAAGCGAGGGATAGACGATGGGCAAATGACGGCGTGGATGAGGTGATGTCCGCAAGCAGCTTCTTGTTTGAGCACTTGACCCCTTTTCCCACACTTGGCTGCTATTTTCCACCTCTCTCCCTCCGCCTTTGAAGCAGCTGACTTTGTAACTTGTGCCACTACTGCATTTTGTCTGAAATATTTAGTCGGCTCCATACTTGCACCGTGCCCAGTTGCTCGAGCTCTAGTCGAGGTCTGTCATGACGATCGGGGTTCATTATTGCGGCTCCAGACAAGTCGAGGCGAAGTGATCCAGGGTGTGGTGTGCCTGATCGCCCACTCTCGGCTACTGCGTTAGTAAAAGGATGATCTGCCAGGATTGACAGGATATTGAGGCTCGTGCATTGGTACATTGTATGTACATGCGCGTGATAATCAGACTGCACGACGGCTACGGTGAGGTGTCTCAGGCACGCTTTCTTTCTTTGCAGGCTTCTTGTCAACCTAGATGCTGCCTTCTCGTGCTCATCATTCCATGTATTCAGTCCATAAACCTCACGTCTCACAGCCTCGCCTGAATCGGCGTTTCTCAATTCATCTTACCACGACCAACAACACCCGTCTCCCCTCCGACCGTGACAGAATCAACCACAAGTCTGACCTTGACACCCACCATCCTGCCCAGAAACCCTTTACTGATGTGTCCGCCATCGACAATGTCCAATCTGACACTTCTGAACAGCACAAACAGCATCTTCACCATGATGAGCCGAGCCATGTGTTGACCTGGACAGATACGTGAAGGGCCACCCCAATTAAGCTTGTAGTGGTCCCATGCAGCAGCAGCACCAGCACCGGCAGTGGCAGCTTCTTCGTTCTCATTGTCTGAGGTGTCAGTGGACATCCAACGCTCCGGCTTGAAGTCGTTTGCATCAGCACCAAAGCAGGCAGCATCAAGGTTATATGCATGAGGATTCACGCCGACAATTGTGCCTGCAGGGAGGACGCTACCGTTGATTTGTGTGCCAGGGGCAGGAACTTTGCGGACCATGTTCATTGCGATGACGGGGTGGAGACGCCTGGCTTCTTTGATGCAGGCGGAGAGGTAGGGCAAGGCTGTGACGATGTCGTCGTAGTTGATGTATGCTGCATCGTCGTCAAGCTTGGAGTCAGCATCTGGGTACTTGTACCGCAAATGATGACAAACATACCACGAAGAGTCTAGGCATTTTCGAGACCTTGACTGTCTTGAACTTGCTCAGAATAGGAGAGATGAAAGCACGTTTGACAAAGTCGAACATGTGCATAAGGTAGGTAGTCGAAACCCATTGCCCACAAAGACTCAATCTCATCCAGAAACTAACAGAATGCACAAGTGATTCACCATCCGCACCGTGCGAGATGTAGCCTGGGTTCTGAGCGAAGGTCATCTGCGCAAGGACATCTAACAAGGTGTCAGCCTGAAAGTTAAACCTCGAGTCTTCACTTCCTGTCACGATCCTCACCCAAGACGTAGAAGTGGATCCAGTCATCCAGTACGACGACTTGACCGGCACAGGCGGCAGTGAGTCCCGCTACCAGTTTGCGAACGACAGTGTCGACATGGTATTCATGCTGCTTCATTGCCGGCATAGTGTACAATGGTCCTACATAGCGACGCCGGACGCGGTGCAAAGGCATGTTCCCCTCAGCGAAAAGATCCCAACGATCGTCTTTGTCGTTCAGATAGAACTTGGAGTCTCTTTGGCAGCATCGTAGAAGTCTGCTTTGTAGAATTGTCCACCGGCGCCTGTTCACAACATATTCGTCAATGCCATGTTTTTGATTTCAGTGGGTATCGCGCGTGCGGACTACTTACTGTAGATCTTCTTACTAGCTTCAGCATTGTCGAATGAGACCTCGTTAGGTGCGATTCTGACACTCGAACCGTATTTTCTGTGCAGTTTGACAGTCACGTCTAACATGTTGCTGAAACGAATGTGGTAGACCAAGTAGAGACGAGTCAAAGCGGCGATGCGAGGACCTGGGACCTTGGCGAGACGGTGGAAGTAGAGATGGTAATTGCCATACGAAGCTGAGGCTAACAGGATCAAGAGAGTGATGAAGCTGTAGCTGATGGAAAGATGAAAGTCATGGCACACGCTCTTGATGAAGTCAATAATGAGGGTTAACATCTTGAGGTCCGCCTTGCTCGGAGCGAAGTGTTACGGAGAGTGCTGTGCAAATGTGATGGAAGAGGATGTAAGAAGTTGAGAAGACCAAGAGATGAAGAAGAAGCTTATGGAAAACATGCTGTTACTTGTAAGCATACTTTGCTTTCTTGCCTCTCGCAACTCTTTTGATCCGTAACCTCCAAATTAGAGTGCTGACATGTCTCAGGAGCTCGGCTCAGAACCAATGAGATGAAAGAGCGTTTTTTGCCATTGATGATAAGCATACAGTGAGACATCTGAACATTAAAAAATTTAGCTTCGGGTTATGAGTGGTTCTGGTCAAGTACGCGCTATCCTTCAGCATGTAACTTTTGTGTTTGCTGGTCGTGCTACATGTATGTATCCATGTACCAGGCTTCTGTAGAATCTTCTCTCCCTTCGATAGATCGACTGTTGCAGCGAAGGCATGCTGCAAGAGCTGCCACAGAACGTGTGGAAGTGGTGAGTTCTCCAATAGACCATCATCCTGATAGGCATGTTTGCTGTCAAACTGCTCATGATGTTATCCCTCGTGCTTCGCAGCCAAGATTCAAGCTGGAACCCCCAGTATATTGTAATGTATTACTCTATCATAGAGAGGTAGTTGATTGATATGCGTGAAGTCTCGCAATATAATACATCGTCTTCTTCCACGATCATTCGCATAGCTCTTCAACGTGCGTGCTTCTCTTTGCCTCTCCTTCGCTTTTGCTGGCAGAAGGCTATCTGGCCTGCTAGACAAGCGTTGGCTCAAATCTGAAATGGTCCTTCTCTTTGTCAGCAACCACGTTGACCACGTGAAGTCGCTGGATGTTGTGGCGGACATGCTCAAGGTCTCGATGAGCTTTGCAAGGGATTGGAGGAGAGGTCGGGCTTCGTGAAAGGACCTCAGCTTCTTATGAGCTTCTCGCTCTTCGCACGTCACTGCACCCAATCCCCCTCCTCAAACACCGCAGGACTTCTCCTTGATCGATCCACCTTAAGCTGAAATACATCAAGCCTTTGATACCCTCCAACAACATCATGATACTGCTTACCCTCGATACAATCGTCCATATCCAAATCCGCATAAAGTATACCTTCCTCATTCTGCAAAAACTCAACATCTTGCCGCATTACCGCCCCATCACTATCCGCCATGAAGCCAGGCAAAAGTGTACCAGTAGGATCTAGAAACATGGTTGCGCCACGAGGAGAGCGTTCAAAGGCTTGTGTTATAAGCTGGGAGTCGCTTGCACCATGAGCGATTTCTCTGATTGCACCGGCGTCTAGAAAACCAGAAGTCATGACGCCGAAACATTTGGCTTCGAAGCAGTGGGCCGCCGCTCGCATCCGATTCGCGGCGACGTTGTCGTAGTTCTTCGTTTTCGCGCCTGTTGCGATAGGCGACTGGCTCGTCGATACACCCTCTACCAAGCTCGTCGATGCTGTCGTGGTAGCCTCACTAACCACTCGAGTCGGCCACACTGCCGGCCACGTCGAAATGTGCACTTGTTCGCCTTGCGCCATAAGCGCATATCTAGCCAGCGGATTCGTGTTCTCACCACAGATCAGGGCGCCAATCTTGCCAAACTGCGTGTCTGCTACGCGCAGCCCATGTCCATCACCAGGCGACCACGTCAGCTTTTCGAAGAAAGTCGGCATGAGCTTTCTGTGATGCACTAAAACATCACCATTGCTTCCGATCAGTACGTTGGCGTTAAACAGTGTCGCTGCAGAGTAATGGACTTTCTCAGAGACGCCGACGCTGACCATGACGTTGCATTGTTTAGCGACCTCGCGGATAGCTTGCAGTTCTTCGCCGTCGATGTAGATGGATTCTTTGGCCATACGCTTGAAGAAATCGTGCGTTTCTGTAGGCGGGCGAAGTGATGACCAAACGGGAAAGGCAGGGATGAAAGTCTCGGGGAAGACGACTAAGTTGGCTTTGGTGCGAGCTGCTTGCTTGACCAGAGAGACGCATTTTTCTGTCGTAGCGCGCGCGGAAAAGAATACTGGGGCTGCATGACAAGCTGCAACGCGGAGGATGGGCGGCATATTTGTGCGATGGGATGAGTGAATTGCTTGTGGTTGATTGGCAAATCTTCAGGTGCAAGGAGACTGGATTGCGTCCCGCCGTCCGCCCGCCCACCCACCGCCCTCCACCGCAGGCCTCCACCTCCCCCACCCACCCACGACTAAGTTGGCTTTGGCGCGAGCTGCTTGGTTGACCAAGGAGATGCATTTTTGTTCTAGCGCGGGCGGAGAGGAAGATTGGGGCTGCGTGACAAGCTGCGACGCGTAGAATGGGCGGCATATGGGGTGGTCAAATACGCATTAAAGCAACTGGACTGCTATCAGACGCAAGCAACAATATTGGAATAAATATTATATGGCGGTAGGATCAGGAAGGTGCTGCCGCATGTGCTGCGGAGCGGACGAGCGGACCAAGCAAGACGTTGTACCTTTCTTACTTCTACGTCTATAATGGTCAGATAGATAGCTGACAAGATGCAAGTCGTACGCAACTGCAGAAGATGCCTCTAAATCAGCGCTATACTCCGCCAACAAACACGGGACATAGCACTTTCCAATAATCCAGTCTTGACATCAAGTCACTTGCTCACCCACCCATTTACTCCGGACCATCGCATCTCAATTTACAGCTCATCCCTCCCCTTCTTTTTCTTCTCCATCTCCTTCCGTCCCTCCCCTTGAACAACCTCCTCCTGCACACTTCCCTCCCTGACAGCCTGCACACCCACCGCACCATCCCTCTCCCTAACGCGCCTGGCAACAGCCGCAATCTCCTCATCATAGACATTCCACTCGGGAACCTGTCGCCTCGCACGATCCAACTTGGGCTCCTTGGTTTCCGGATTATTACACAGATCAATCGTCCTTGCGCTTGCTAAACTCTCATCACTGCACCACGTCTCGCACCAGAGCCATTCCTGCGGCAGACTATGGATGGGCAGGTTATGCTGCATATGGTTTGGTAGATCCTGGTCGAGATTGCTCAAGCTGTTGGGATCGGCGGAGAGTTGGTGGTATTGTTGGCGTAATCGATCGCCCGCAGCAATGGCGCGGAAGCGTTTCAGATCGACGACGTACAGCGCGCTGATGTGGTATGGTGCACCGCGGAGGAAGTTCTTCCAATAGCCTTGTTTCCAAAACCGATATCCTTCCATTTCAACGCGGGAGTCGCACATGGGTGTGAAGCCGTACGGTGCGCCTTCGAGATCATGCGTGACAAGTTCATACATATCCGTGCGCACGATCTGATCGGCGTCAACGAAGATGACTTTGTCGAGATCGAGCGGGAATAAGACGTCGAGGAAAAGGATTTTGTAGCCCCAGATGACGCGTTGTTTTTCTTTTTGGGCGCGGAGCCAGTGGGGCCAGGCATACGTGACCATTTCGAAGCGGAAGTTGTAATGGGCGGCGAGGTGGGGGAGGAATTCTTTGAAGGAGGGCGAGAGGAATTGTTCGATGAACCAGAATTTGACGGTGTGGTTTGTGTGGCGCATTACGGAGACCATCATGATGCTGAGCATGCGTTCGTAGAGATGGCCGGAAGCGACGGAGAAGATGTTGATGTCGGCGTGAGGGGCGTGTTTGGGAACGATGCCGGTGCTATCGATTCCGTTTTTCGCCAGGAGCTTCTGACCGGCTTTGAGACCTTTGGCTATATAGCTGCCTGCTTTTGTATCTGCAAGACCAGTTTTGGAGAGGATGTCGTCGGCCAATTCGGCGCCTTTAGATGCAATGCTATCTGCAGATAGTGGTGAAGGCTCTAAGACGTCTTCTGTCCTCTTGCCTGGTTTTCTCGATAGTCGAGGGAAGAGTGTAGTTCCTTGAAAGCTCAACAGAGCGATATCCGTCGAGTTTACCATACTTTGACCTAGTATACCAGCACTTTCAAGGCTGAAAATTTCCTGGCTTCGACCACGTTGCAAAGCTAGACCATAGACGCCAGGATTGACCTTGAATTGAAAGTATCCAAGATTGGCCATGACGATTGTACTTGCGAAAGCAGGATCATTCTCTGTGCCAAGTGCAAGCTGGACACCTCGAGGTGGATTGCCATTAGTAAGATCGCGTGAATGGCCTTCAATCAAGATATGCTCAAGTTCGTAGGTCGCTGTTACACTGGCTGTACTCTTCAAGGAGCTAAGCTTAATGTTGTCCAGATCATGTATAGAAACCTTTGGTGCTACGAGCCAGGACGGAGGTGTATCCATCGTAATGGTCAGCAGTGCATCTTGGGGCATACCATTGAAGCGGGCACTTTGCCCTTGAACAGATCCATCCTCATTGAAAAGCGATTCCGAGTGAAGAACTTGGCGATAAAAACGCTTGACAGGCAACTCCGTCAATTTCTCCGGTGGATTGAGGTAAACACGGGTGTGTACACTTTCAAGCTCAGATAGAACCGCGAGCACAGGTACCCATTGCTGCGCCACTTCCGACGTAGGATCCAGAAGAGTGACTACCTGTATTTGTGCTGAAGACATGTCGCCAGATTTGACACAAGTATGTTTGTCCTCCCAAATTGCAACAACATCCATTCTCGGTCCAGGCGCGTTGTCATAGATGCCTTCTGGAACCTCGTTCGTGCTAGAAAGAGCAACTAGAGAGGTCAGGCGAGCAAGCCTGAAAGACGTCGCAGCTTTATCTTCCAGGGACAAGGCATCGAGGGCAGCTAATACAGGCTTGATGCGCTTCTTTGTTTCATAAGCTAAGAAGTCACGGAAATCCTTATCGGTGAAATTGGTTCCTTCTGTGAATTTGATCAGCCTGCCATTGAGTAGCACTCCAACTTCACCAGCAGCAAGACCCAATGTCTTTGCTAAGGCGTCAAGCTGGAGATCGCAAGTACCGTCAGCTTCTACTGAGCGTGATAATTCCACAGCGTCCAGAATCTTTTCTTTGAGCTCCTCTATCAAGGACGATGACTCCCTATTCACGATTTCTTGTATGACACTTTGATCGATTTCAGAGGCACCGAGGCTCCTGAATGCCACGTCGATGCCGGATTGAGAAAACGCGAACTTGTATGCGTTGACGAGCAGTTCAACACCTTGTGCTCGAGTCACATCTCCAAACACAATGATACTGGCCGATTTTGGAGAGTCCTGATCGTTCACAAACCCAACTATCGGAAGCGAGGCCAACTCCGCCGAAAAGTCCTTGTACAGTTGCCCAACATCATACATTTGAACAGACGATTCGTCCTCAGGCACAATCAATGGATTCCTGTTCGGTTGTGCATTCTCCAGAAATACACTGGGCAGCCAAGTGCCCTCCTCCAAACGACCCTCAAACAGAGCCATTTGCACCACTTGCAAATCTGCAGTGAGGCGGTTGCTCATGAGTTGCAGCCAGTCATCCGTACTTGGAATAGGAACGCCATTAGCGAAATATGGCGCACCAGGCTTGTCAGCACCAAGCCTTGCTAGATAGAACTTGACTTCTTTCACGGTATCTTCGTACAAGTCCGAGGCAAGTACGTCGTCGAAAGCGAGTTCGGACTTGTCCTGCCGCATTTTGCGGTTCGCTGTTGCTGCTGCAAAGATGCCCTTGTTGGCGCCAGCAATCTTGCGTTCTGCAGCTAGACCTTCCAGATAAGCCATGACTGCCGAAAGACCATAAACGTCTTGCAGGTAGTAGACGATTTTCGCGTGCTCGGCTGCCAATTTCGATACTGGACTCACTACGACACCGAAGCGTGCCGCTATCTTTCTCTTCACCAAGTTCTGGAGCGTGTCAACCACAAGCACGAGATCATCTCTTTTTGTGACATCCAAGGGGAAAATGAGATTCTGCACATCTAGTGCCACAGTTGGGAGCTGTCCAGGATACATTCTCTGCAATAATGCTTGAGGTTCCTTTGGCCATTGCGCATAGCGCGAGTCCTTCTCCAAATCGTTCAACCAGATTATGACGCTTTGTGGGTGTTCACCCTGGTTATGCCTCCAGTCGTACCTCGTCACATCATCCCCTTTCATCGCTGAGCCTGTAATGGCTTGATGTGAGAGAAGAGCAATTGCTTCGCTTGCAGAGAAGCCAAGCTCCTGGATATCACCGATGAGCTTTCTCTCCTTCCGAAGGTGCTCTAGCAGGGAGAAGACATTGATATCACGAGCATTGATCTGCACGCCATTAATCCAGAACGCACTCATGCCTGGTGGCGCGAGTTTCGCACGATTGGCAGCATGCTCAGTCGCGAAGTCATCGTCGATCTCGTGAGCAGCAAGTGCTGCTGCATACTTTGGAAAGTCTTGTGATATTCTCCCCAATGTCTTGAGGGGGTTTTCGCTAGCCATGACGAAACTAGCTGCCTTGATACTGAGGTCAGTAAGCTCACGGGAAGTTAGTGGCTTAAGATTGGCCGTTTCTTCACCACCAGCATCGAGGTTGATTTCACTGGCTTTCGTATCTTGCTTAGTTTCATCAGCTTGACGATCGTCTATCACGATGTAATCTGTTCTCTTCAAAGCCAACTCAATGCCGTAACCGTTGACTACTAGCGGACTTCGCTCACCAGAGTGCGGTGGCTTCCAGCGTATTCGAAAAGGTGTGTCGTTTCCAGTATGTAATTGCCTCCACTCTCTGTACTGTACTGCAAAGTCTGATGCTGTAGGGTCTACGTACAGTGTCCAGAGCTCGTCTTGTGCTGCACTACTGCCATGTGTTCGATCGAACTGTAACGTCTTTGTTGTGTGGTCGTCTTTCCCGTGCGTTCCTGTTTTCTGAGTATCATCACATTTAGCATTCATGCACAGCCGCCCTCCCTTCTTCCATATCTGCACACTCGGCGTATTATCCTCAGCCTCCTTATCTGTGGTATGCCTCTCTCTGTCTTCATGCAGTCCTGCAGTCGACACGGCAGAACGCCAATATTGGTATTGTGCTTCTATCCGCGGTGCAGCCTCATGCACACTCAGCGCCAATTTCCAGCTCGACAAGACTGCGGGATCCGTTATATGACCATCCCTTTTGAGTACACCAAGGAACTGTGCATAGAGTAATTGGTCGTTCATGGTATATTGATACGCGAAGCGGCCAGCCGCGACTGTGTCAAGGAGAGGGAGGAAGCAGGAGGCATTCTCGGCTGCTGCGGTTTCTCTATGTTGCCATTAGATATCGTCGTGCGGTGTGATATATAGACACGTACGTACATCAGCTCGAGGAGGAAGGGTGGTGCGAGAAAGGCTGCTTGCAGGTCCACCTCGATACTCGGGGCGGCATTGCAGAGATTGAGGGCGGAGGAGAGCAGAAGTGTAGATATGAGAGCGGGCTTCCGTACAAAGGACGCCCAAGAAGGGGCCATCTTTCTGGCTGGTTGTTGTTTACAGCTGGTACTTCGTGATCATACAGTGTATTGCCGCAGTTTGGTCTAAACTGTCGTCGGCACTATCACACGTCTTTGAGTATAAACAAGGAATTGGCTATTGACACATCGTGGTGGTTGATGTTACTGAAATGCGAAATAAATATGTGGCATCCTGAAACAAAACAATTGACCTGATAGACAGGGGCTGAAACGTCATGGGATGTGGAGATGTATGGCTCATATAAAAAGACTTGGTTTCAGTATCATTCCTTTCATTAATTCATGCTATTCATGCAATGTAACTCGCAAGGCATAGGTATGTCTTGCAACATGCTCTGTTGATCATTGGAGCCACACTCGAGCTTCATTCCAAACAGTATTTCTCCACCAGTTCCTTGTTACAATACTACCTGGTCAGGTCCGTGTTGAACTCCCAACCACCAACAGCCAACTCATCCGCCGTCGTGCTAAGCATGATTTCGCGACGCTTGTTACAATATGTTGTACGATCGAGCATCTCAATCTTCTTCTTTCCTAGATCTTCAGTGGGCAGCTCGAACAAGTGACTAAGGTCTTCCACAGCCATTTCCAGATCTCTCTGATTGTCTTCGAAGAGAATAGTCTTGTTAGCACGGGCGAGATAGTAAGCCAGAGCGTAGGTCCACTTGAGTGTTTGGCGACATTGCTGTAGAGTCTGCGATGCGTTGCTGATAAACTGCACTTCGATCCAGGATAGATTCGAGTTGGTCTGCAATTGGCTCATCTTCTTCTCAGCCTTCAAAGCGATGTCTTTGTCGAGCTTCGCAGACTGTTGATGATTCGCAAAGCGGTTGAAGTAGTGCAGGTAGCGCTCCAGAGATGCTCTTGACTTTGCTTGCTGATCGCGAGCTTCGTGTCCACTCTTCTCGTCAAATCGACTACAATTATACCAGCTCGTTCCATGCTCTGACCAGACTCCCATGCACATCCAGCAGAACTCATTCTTGCACTTTCGGCAAGTCATGTGGTTGCATCCTCCGTTCTTCTCAATGGTGGACATACATTTCGGACACTCTTTCGTATTGGCAGAGATCCAATTGGCAGTCTCCGAGTCGTCTTCGCACTTCTTCACCCATTTCTTCACTAGAGCGCATGGTGCTGGTTGATGATCAGGTAAAGTGCAGCCGAAGCAGAAGCGATGGTGACATTTGCATGCCACTGTAGGTACAACACGCATGAGATCTTTAGGCTTCACACCGCAGCTGACAGCGTATACACAATTCGGTGCTGGGCACCACTTCAGATTGTCTTTGTCGTCGACGTAAGTCCTGGTCAGCAGTTCTTGGTACCTGGTGGGCAGTATTAGAGTATGTTCACGAAAGACATATTTTTCTGATCAACATACCTATCTCGCAAGCCTGATTCTTCCTTTAAGAGTAATTCCAAAGACTTTGAATCTATAATCCTTTTGCAATCATCGCCAGGACACTTGATCCTTGCAGCTTCACCCTCTTCCGAGATTTTTTGTGTAATATAGTGCTTGTAACAATCGACACAGAATCGGTGGTTGCACTTCATGGCGAAAGTGTCAAGATTAGGCGAGTCATCATAACAGATCTGGCATGTAAAGTTTGCGACTTTCTTGATCCTGGGAGGTGTGCTGCGACTGCTAGATCCAATACCGGCCTCATCGAGCACTTTCTCCTGGTCTTCCATGTACCTTTCTATCAGCTTTTCCTTGTGCCACCTAGAATACCGTAGTAGTATCGCCGCTGCTTCAGGTGGTAGATCGGTAATCATGGCGACTTCGTCGACTTGGCTTTGTTGTGATTTCTGTATGTCCTCGGGGCTGTAGACTTTGTAATCCGTCTCATAGCTCTTCTTTTTCACCGCAAAGTCCTTATCGTGCATGTCGAAGGCAGCCTCAGGCTCTCCGTATCCTCCTATTGACGCAGCTGTCATGGAAGTTAGCATTTTCTCCCATTCGAAAAGATCTTGACATGTACATACCATCCTCCAGACTGATATCGCTTCCAATCCCTGCATCCTCGTTGAAGTCTACACTTGATGCAAGGCTCTGCATATCATCGTCGGAGTCCATGTTTGTGGTCGGTGGAGTAGCAAGTGAAGCAAGGGCTGTGGCTGGGCCCGCAGAAGGTGGTAGAGCCGGTGAGATTCTGTTGTGAGTGCTTGCTGGGCTTTGTTCTTTGATTGCTGCCTGTTCAGATGTCTTTGCGGATGGTGCCTTTGTTTTGGCCGTGGCAGGCTTCTTGGTTACAGCTTTGTTTGAAGCAGACTTGTTCGTTGTCTTGGGTAATGATACTAGGGCTTCTGCCTCCTGGCTCTGACCAGCAGACAAACGTGCACTGCTTCGGGTGGTCCTTGGTGGTGGTGAGTCTGTCAAATCTACAACTTGACGTTTTCGTTTGGGAGGCGTGGTGATAACCGTGGAAGCCTAATCTCGCCTGGCGACGAGACTGGCCAAAAGTGATTGATCGGTAGCTGAACTAGAGCCAGCGAGGATCCACGACAGGGGATGTGGGAGAGGGTGGATCAGACGGCTCAAAGTGGCGAAGCGTGGAAAGACTCTGATATGCGCCAACTGTGTGTTGCTTGGCTACGGGTAGGCAGGAGAAGTGTGCTCGGGGCAGACAGTGACAGACGTATGACAAACAATGATGGAAATGGGTAATCCGTGTTAGAGATGAACGCCAGCACGAGCCAAGTTGATGACGGGATGCTTCTGTCTGGTTCGAAGGGGTCCTTTCCCGACTTAGAAAAGGGGTTTATTTGGATCTTGCTCACGAGGAGGTTGGAGGTTGGGGCGAAGACAGTCATCAATGGCTCAGATACATACATTGTCGAAGCGGAGAGCTCTCAGGTATTCAGCTATGGAGCGACATTGATTCGCTCAATCTCCAGACTTCCTCCTTCCATAGATTTTTTCTGCCTGATCAAACACTACCTATAACTCCTGCACGTTGACTGCGCATGCTGCTCATTACATTCGTTCATCATACTGTGGTTAGAGCTAGTTACGGCGATGGCTTGCACCGTCAAGCTCAGAAGGATCCCAACTATCAATCCTCAAAGGTTCAGGCCGAACATTCAACACTCGTGACTTCTTGTCTCCCTGCTCGGAGATGCGAGTGAGTTCCTGCACGAAGCTCTTACCCCACCAAGCACTGTACAGTGTTAGCTTGAATATAACAAATATCAGATACAGACAAGACATACCTAGTATACTTGTTGACGTATTTCTGAAGCTTCTCAAAGTTGACCTTGCGCTGCTCATCGCCCATAGTGACTGCTTCATGTATAGCATCTGCTAATTCCTCTGTATTCCATGGGTTGACCACCAGACTGCCGTTCAAGCTCTGAGCAGCACCTGCAAACTCAGAGAGAACAAGTTGACCATGGCGTTCCTGCTGGCAAGCAATGTACTCGAACGAGACCAAGTTCATACCATCACGAGTAGAAGAGACGAGGCAGGCATCTGATACTGCGTACAGTGCCACAAGCTCGTCAAACGCAACTGACTTATGCATGAAGTGGATAGGCATGAATTCGATTGTGCCTGAAGTAAAATGATTAAATAGCCTTTCAATGCGAAATTTCAGACAACATACCGAATTTTCCGTTGATCCGACCAACAAGCTCATTGACTACAGCGCGCAAGTTTTGGTACTCTTCGACGTCTTGTCTGCTTGGCACGGCGACCTGAACAAGCACAACCTTGCCGACCCATTCGGGATGCTCCGTAAGGAAAACTTCGAGAGCATGCAGCTTTTGAGGTACGCCCTTGATGTAGTCGAGGCGATCAACTCCTACCATAAGCTTGACACCTTGAAACTTGCGCTCGAGAGCGGCAATTCGTTCCTGTACTTTTGGTTTCTTCATTGCTTCTTCGAACTTTTCAGGATCTATGCCGATTGGATATGCGCCAACCGAGACGTTCTTGCCCTGATATTCGACTCCATTTGGTGTAGTTGGTGTTCCGCTAATATTATTAATCTACAGATCTAGTCGTGAGAAACAGGATCGATACTTACAGAATTCTGGCGCAACTGCTCAAGAAGTGCCTTGCGTAGTCGTATGTGTGAAAGCCAATAAGATCGCAGTGCAGAATGCCTTCCAGAATCTCGTTTCTCACAGGCAGAATATGATAGATTTCACTACTCGGGAAGGGAGTGTGAAGGAAGAAACCCAACTTGACATTCTTCTTTGACTTGCCAATCGCCTCTCGAAGCATAGCTGGAAGGAGCATGAGATGATAATCGTGTACCCATACAAGGTCATTGTCCTGAACGTCTTTTGCAATAGCTTCGGCGAAGAGCTGATTGGCCGTCTTATAAGCTTCCCAAGCCTCTTCGTCAAACGTGATCTCACCAGGATGATAATGGAACAAGGGCCAAAGGATAGAATCTAGCTTGTGATCAGCACCCGAATGTCACAAGATGATCGATGTTCCTCGACTCACTCGAAAAGCCATTGTAATGTTTGTCCGCAAGGTCATCGTCAAGCATTACCGGCACTGCATTGTATTCTTCCTTGAGCTGTGTCTTGAGTGTCTCGATTTCATTCTCTGGCACTTCCATACCAGGCCAGCCGTACCATTGGAACGTTGTCGTCTTTGATAGTCCGCTGAGACCAGTAACTAGACCACCTGACGACATGGAGAAAGAGTACTCGCCTTCATCGGAGCGCTTGATGGTGATTGGGAGACGGTTGGAGATGAGTAGGAGGCGACCCTCTGGCGTCTTTTCATCGACGGGAGCCATGGTATGGGTTTGGAGGGAAGTTCGAGGGTAGACGTGAGCGTGGTTGAGGTGAAAGGGTCAGAGGGTGACTAGGATTGAAAGAGCCGAAGACTCGACTGAGATGAGTATCGACGTCCAAGCTAGATTTACGGAACTGGCTGCAACAGGAAGAAACCTGGTTGTTGTTGCTTTTACCGATCGAGGTTCAGCCTTTTATGCAGGTAGCCTAATAGTGCGATTCGCGAAAGATGTTGCACGAACAGCAGCGACAAGACCGACAGCAGAAGCAGTACTTGGCGGGTTAAGGCGACAGAAGATGCTTGTAGAGTTGAGGTCGTGAACGAGAGAAAAAGGTGAGGTGACAAAGATGAAACAAGCGCAACGGAGCGAGCGGAAAGCTGATCCTTCCAATTGGCGTCATTGAAACATGGGGGGAAACAAGAAACGGTGATCATCAGGTACGGCAGCAAGCTCAAGAGACAACACAAACTGTAGCAGGAAAATCATTCCATTGCAGAATAGAAAAAGAGACATTACTGGCTATGCCACTCTCAGTGACAGCCGAAGCCCACTGTGTTTCACGCGCATGTATGGTACTCCGCGCCCATCAATGCTTTCCAGCACTAGCAACGTATGAATCCATGCCCTTGTCCTCCGCAACGTTCTGTACTCTTTGCTCCAGGTCGTGCGTGTAGTAAGGACTCATGTCTCGTCCTCCTACAAAGAAGGGCGCTTCGTCGAAGAGGTGGTGCATTTCTTCCAATGGAACACCTGGGTATAGTCAGTACATAGCTCGACAACTTTTTGTAAGTTGAATGCGACTCACGGCTTGTTTCGGGCAAGAATGCCCAAAAGAATATGGCGTTCGTGAAGTTGCAGACGATGAAGAGAATGTAGTAGCGGTAGCCGATGTTCTGAATGGCAATCGGAGTGACTTGTCCAATCAAGGTGTTGAAAGCAAAGGACACCATGACACCAAGAGAGACACCCTTGGAACGAGTGCGCGTGTCGAATACTTCTGATGGAATGACCCAGGAAAGAGGACCGCAGGTTGCCGAGAAAGAGACGTTGTACAACCAGGTGCAAGCAATGAAGCCTGGTTACTATGTTAGCGCAGCCTTCAGTATCGTTTCGTGGGACTTACCCCAATGGGCTCCAGTATTGTTAACACTCGGCGGGTATTTGAACAACAAAGCGGTCGCAATGATGAAGAACAGACAGTTGACAAGATTACCACCAATCAGCGTCCATCTCCTTCCCAAGCGGTCGACAAACAAAATACACATGAATTGTGCCACAAGAGCCAAGATACTCGAGATTGCCTGATATTTCAGCGTATCATTGGCGTTGATGCCAATTTGTGCATACAGATCGACACTGAAGTATTGAATCGCACTGACACCAGTCATTTGCACCGAAGCTTGAACGGCTGCGACGAGGAAGAGCCTGCGGAAGGAAGGCGCATGGACGAAAAGCTCGAGGTAGCCTTTTGCTTCGTGTTCTTGCTCGAAGAAAATGGCATCTTGGATTTGCTGGTGCTCTGCGATTACCCATGGATCGTTGATGTTGCCATGAGCGTGAAGACGGGCGAGGGTGTGGAGTGCTTCGTTCGTCTTGCCATGGGCAGCTTGCCAGCGTGGGGATTCCGGAAATAGAAGGATCAAGGCGGCCTTTGTTCGTTGGTTAGCCTTGAAGGACGCAGATGACAAAGTATAAAGACTCACCAGGAACACAGCAGGAACAAGCTGAATACCCAGAGGAAGACGCCATTGTGCATTATCTGTATCGGCAAAGCCATTGAAGGTTCCCCAAGATCCCCAAGCAGCAACAAGAGCACCAATTCCCAACATGAATTGTTGGAGAGAAGTGATTCGACCACGAATGGAGGGATGAGCGATCTCTGCTTGATAGAGTGGAATGACTAGAGAGAGTATCAGCATAACGAGAACTTACCGAGATAAGTGCAAACTTACTCATTACGAGGAAGCCTACACCAAAACCAGCGAAAGCCCGGCCAGCAAAAAGGTATCCTGTCGTCCTTGCACCAGTCTGGAGTGCTCCGCCGAGCAGAAAGAAGAGTGCTCCCATGAGAATTGTTACCTTGCGTCCAAGGTAGTCACCAATGGGACCGGCGAACATAGCACCGAAGAAACCTATTTTGGGGATTAGCTCGCTATTCGCATTTTGGCTTCCCTTTGTGGAGATATACCGCCACCAGTGAAGACAGAAACGATAGCACCACTAGAGGTTATATCAGCATGATGACGGTCCAATGAGCTGAGTGCACAACTTACGTGACGATAGCTGAGGGGTGGTTGAAGTAGGTCGTGAATGAAGGACAAGCAATGACCTCAGCAATCACACCCAAATCATATCCATACAGAATAGAGCCGAAACTGGCAAAGACACCGACGAGGAATTGATACCATTTTGGAGGAATGGCCATGTTGAGCACTTGAGGCAGTCAGCCTATACTTGTGGCTTGATTCTGGACTAAATGCGTGAAAGAGAAGAGAATGATATCCCAATAAGTCGCAAAGAGAAGACTGAGACAGATATTCAAAACAAGAGCAGCACACAACAAGCATTATATACAGATCAGCAACATGGAGATACATGGACCTGAGAGCGGGGAAGACCACAATGTGACCAGGATACATGCGGGGAGTATGGCTCGCTGCTCGGGATAAAGATGTAAAGCATGCATAAACTGGTTTTGGTGTGGGACAGTTACAGGATGTGCAAACCTTGCTATGTGATTACGACACATCGGGCCATATCCTGGGCATAATTTTGAGGTCACAAGGTCAAAAACCAAAGCAAGCATGCTCAAGCATCGGCCGCTCCTCGGCCGCTCTGAACAAGGTTTATTCCTCTTGGCTTTTCACGCATGCTACGGTGGTACCGCGAAGCAAGTAGCGGCTAATCTCGGGAATAGATATGGCGAGTTGAGAGGAAAAGAAGCCAAGACGACGGTGTGTACATGTGCGACCTCAAGACGGATATGGGCTCTTGGCTTGCTTATGCTATTGGTGTACGGAGCTCCGGACTAGGGAATGTGTATCAGGTAGCAAGTACGCTTCCTTCGAGTATGCCTCTATCTTGTGACCATTTTCAGGCTATGGGGACCGTATATATGAGGACCCGATTCTCATCGCCTGGGAGTGCTGCTCAATCTGATTCTAGGCATCCGACAATGGATGAAATGCCTAGTTCTCACGAGGATTATGGCGATGCTCAAGCAACTTTAAAGCCGTTTATATCGATACATGTAGTCTGGCTATGCCAATTGAGCAGGAAACTGCTTCCTCACCTCTGCTGTTTGGCTCAAGACAAAGGGGGGATTCTCTTCAGAATGCTTTTGTTCACTATACTGTTTTCAGAGGTTAATTGGTCTACCCTCTAAGAGAGGTTTAGCTTTCTTGCTGTCACGGTGCCACTTCTTTTGATATAGTGGCTGATCTCTTCGGGGTAAAGATGTAGCGAAGGAAATAACCTTTGTTGTAAGCCAAGACGACTCCAAGGCGGGGTTCGTTCGTGCCTAATTATGTACATGTAACGACAATTACCTGGACCGTACAATAATCGAGATGAGGAGATCGCTCCTAGCAGGCCCACGCGGCCAGCGAGTCCAGTTGGAACTGGTGGACAATCTTTGATCTCTGCTTCTCAGACACGAAGTAGGACACGTAGCCAGTACTTCTCTACCTCGACTTCAGCATCAACCGGCACATCATCTCTACAATCATGACCACCTTCACCCGCATCGCCGACGATGAAAAGCCCTGCATAAGTCTCGACCACCGCAATGTCATCTCCGACATCAATCCAAACATCTATGCAGGCTTTACCGAGTATGCAATACCAGTAAACCACCACAACATACAGCTTAACTGATATTTGCCAAGACACATGGGGAGATGTATCTATGGTGGACTGTACGACCCAAGTAGTCCATTTGCAGACGAAAATGGCTTTCGCAAGGATGTCATTGATGCTATGAAAGAGCTTAGAGTGCCTGCTGTGAGGTACCCGGGTGGGAACTTTGTTGCAGTAAGTTGCGCTCTAAAGACGTGACTGATAAGGAACTCGTTCAATGTCGTCAGTCCCTTCCATGCTGATGTCTCTTGATATAGACGTATCGGTGGCAGGATGGTGTTGGACCGAAGGAGAAGAGACCGAAGAGGTGAGTGAGTGTTTTACTTTGAACGTGTTCAGTATTCGTGCATATCTGGACGGTGATATCCTATGTCAAAAATAAGGGGAATATGTGAATACTAGGTGAAGCCTGTGTAATATAGAGCCGGCATGAGGCATGGAGTTGAGGGAAGACACTCTCTATACATGAGCTTGCTAGAAAAAGGCGTCTTCACCTTCTCTTCCCATGTGGGTCTGCTACTAGTGGCATTTTTCGCTACATCCTTATGTACTGCAACTTTGGACACCCTCCACGGCTAGCATAATCCTAAGACATTTTCGCATCAACAATCACTAACTGTACCTCATACAGACCAGAACTAGCATGGCTAGGAGTTGAATCCAACCACATTGGCACCGACGAATTCATGAAATGGTGCAAACTCGTTGGTTGCGAGCCCTATTTATGCTTTAACATGGGCACCGGCACTTTGGAAGATGGTACGCCAACAAAACACCCTAGACAAACATCTCAAGACCGCTGACTTCTGACTCCAGCCCTCGCATGGCTCGAGTACTGCAATGGCGACGGCGACACGCACTACGCCAATCTTCGTCGCCAAAACGGGCATGAAGAGCCATATAACGTAGCTTCCTCCCTTCAACACCACCCTCACGGCCTCATACTAACAACGCTGACAGGTCAAATACTGGGCTCTCGGCAACGAAGTCTGGGGCCCCTGGCAAGTCGAAGAAAACACAAAAGAGCAATACGCACACAAAGCATGGCAATGGGCCAAAGCGCTCAAACTGTTCGATCCCTCGATCCAACTCGTCCTCTGCGGGTCGAACGGATTCAGTAGTTGGGATTTCTATGTGATTAATCAGTGTGTTAGGACTCCGTTCGGGCTGACTAGTGATGCTACGGGTGGGAGGAGTAGGTTGATTGATATGGTCGCGGTGCATATGTATTCGGCAAGTGAGGTGGGAGTGCAGAACTGTTTTGGTATGCTTCAAATATTATCTGCTTTTGCCTTCTTATATCAGGTGAGCCCTGGTGTTATGTGTGTGTTTTTTGGAGAAAGAGAGCTGACTACCTTATTGACGAAATAATGACGCTAACACATCTCGTTTCGACATTTAGCACCACTTGCAGCAGAACTGGCTATCACGTCTGCATCACACATGATTGACGTTGCGCGAATCGAAAACAAAGTCCCGCCGAGTATACCAAAACCGCTGATTTGTTTCGACGAGTGGAATGTCTGGGATGCTGGTCGCGCGAAAGGCGAAGAAGGCGCCGAGGAGAAGTACGTTGTCTTTGTTTCTATCCTATCCTGCATCCTTTTGAATTTTCTACTGTCATTCCCTCACACTCAGACTCAAAACAACGTTAACAAACTCATCTCCAGATACACACTCTCCGACGCCCTGGCAGTCTCCACCTACCTCCAAATCTTCATCCGCCAATCTATGCACCTCGGAATGTGCAACATCGCACAATCCATCAACGTAATCTCGCCTCTCCTAACGCACCCATCCGACCCCTCCACCCCGCTGCTAAAGCAAACAACATACTACCCCCTCTACCTCTTCAGCCGATTCATGCGCGGGAAGACGCTAGCCGTGCATTTGCGTGCGCCAGAGTACCAGGGCAGTATGACCGAGGCGAAGGCGCCGGATGGGCTGAGTTATGATTGGGTTAAGGGAAGGATGGGGATGCCGTGGTTGGGTATTTGTGCTGTTGTGGGGCAGGGGAGTGAGGAGGAGGCCGAACCCGAACTCGAACTTGGAAAGGATGGAAAGGGGAAATATGCGTGTCTAGCGGTGACGAATTTGCATGAAACGAGGGATTTTGCAGTTGAGCTTGACGTTGGAGGCGAGGGATTGAAGGGGAAGCAGGTCAAGGTTTATCGAGTTGGTGGTGATGGGCTAGGCTATCAGGCGACGAATACGTGGGAGAAGCGGCCGGTTGGGATCAAGGAGAGTGTATGGGAAGGTCAGGAGGGCGAGTTTGTGTTTCCGAGGGCGAGTTTGACGTTGTTGAGATGGAGGGTGTGAGAGGGTTGCTTCGTGGCAATGGAGGTATCAGCAGTCTTGCTTTTTCGAAAGTCTTGAGAACGAGCTGATTGCAATCGCATAGCGACATCTAACTTCAAGAATCGCCACGAATGTATTCCAAAGCTAATCAATCATTCGCCCGGCTACACGCTACTCATGATAACGGAAACACCTTAGAACAACGATGGAGCCCAGCCGTATGTGTCCATCGTGCTTCACTCAGATTAGGATCCGGCTCAAACATGCTACGATCCTCGATCCTCCTGTGACTGCTTTTGGGTAATGCTTGGAGAGCGAGTAACAGGTTGATGCGAGCTTGATTGACTTGGTGTGCTGCAAGAGTGGTTGAACATGACGGTGGTATACTGGTAGCTACCTATTGTATCTACAGCACTTTTTCTGGTATATTTTCACTGTCACGAGTTCATGTAGATGTCAAAGGTAGATGTCCTCGAGTGACTTAGACTTGAAACTTCAAATGTCACAATCTATTACCATTGCTAAGATGGGTCATCATTGTATACCAGATAACTAGCTATCCTGACTACATAGTCCTTGGCTCAAAGATCCTATAGTCCAGTCCTCAATTTGTATGTTCAAGAATCCAAAACACAGGTTCAACAACAAGAAGTTTGTGCCTGCGTATATCGCAATAGCTGTTCATTATATCGTAAAGAGTGGAGAAGAAGACGGTACTCGGAGCTCAAACTGATCCCAGCTTGTTGTACTTTGTGTTGATCGAGTCCAGCTGGTGCGTGGCTTGTTTCGCATGACATGGTAGGGCTGCGCACCGTATCAAAGTTCCAGTACACTCCGAACCGAGCAGGACAAGCCATGATCTTGGTTAAGTTTGTGATGTAGCCTTGAGATCTGTTGCCGTGGGGAGGAGCGCCGGATGTTGACAGTAGACCTCGAGGTTCCAATGTTCATGTTACACGGATGATGTCGTTATGCTGATACCAGGCATAGCCGTGTCGAGGAGATCTGACAGACTTAGGCCTACGTGAGCAAACCACCTTATACTCATACACCTCACAAGCTCGACAAACTGGTGGTTCAGTTCCAGCAATGAGCCACCACTCATGGTGATATAATCCATCAGAAAAAAGGCATCGTAACAAACCCACCCTCATGATCAAACAACTTAACACTCCCCTTGCCGACCTTCCTCCCACACTTCCTCAACCCTCTCTCATACCGCTTATCCTCCAGATCTGAAAAGAAGTTGGTCCAGCCACCTTCATACGGCATTCCAAGCTCGACCTCCTCCAGCTCCTCCAGTTTCGCGCCCTTGATACACTCGACCAACGTGTCGAAACAGGCCGGGAGGACTTCCAATTTAGGCAGGCGTTTCTCGGGAAGGCCATGGTAGGATGTTGTGATGTGGAGGGTTTGGAGGGAGGCGTATTTCTTTAGGATTGGAGTGAGGACGAGGCGAAGGACTTCGAAGTAGTGCGTTAGTTTTTGTGTTGGCGGGAGGACTGGGTTTTGCGTGACGCGGCGCATGCGTCCGCCTAGATCGTCCGGTGCGATTTCGAGGCGTAGGACGCGGATGTATGGGAGGAGTTGGCGTTGTTGGCTGAAATGGAGGAGCATGCGGTGGCGGTGTTGGGGAGCGCGGCAGGTCATGTGGTGGAATAGGATTGGAGTGAGGCGGTTGTGGAAGGAGCGGTTGACTAGGCGGAGGGGTAGAAGTGCGGCGACTGGGTTTGGTTGGGTGGGGTTTTTGGGTGGTGTGAAGCCTTTTCCGGTGTAGCGGGATGGAGAGTGCCAGTTTGTGCAGGGAGATGTGCGGGAGGCCCAAGGGTGTAGTGAGCAGGTGAAGAGGGCATCGAGGATCTGAGTGAGGGCGTAGTGTTAGTGAATGGTCACGGTGTATGATGCGAGGGGGAATGGTCGCACCAGATCAAGAACTTCGTTGGGAAGCTGAGGAGCGTGCCTGGTTTCTGGTGGTGATGGTATCGGCGTAGATATGACCATATTTCTCAAACTACTGCTTTCACTGTTGCAGATGATGGATTGACTGGAACGTATGGAGCTGAGGGAGGGTCGTGGTGTGAATGTCTTTCGGGTCATAGTTGTGGTCATGATAGGCTAATGATGCAGTGGAAGCCAGAGATGAGATGAGAACGAGACGACGAGGTTGAGGAAAAGAAGTAAAAGATGAGACGACGGGAAAGGCGGCAAGATCAATGAGAAGAACAACAGGGCAGAGAGGGGCGGAACAGGATCAACATCATATATCACCCCACATCCTTCTTGATCAACTGATCTCCACTCTTCATCACATTCACTGCCACACTGCCGCCGTCCTGTATTGACCAGTCACCTCCACAGACTAGGGAGTACCTGCAGAAACATCCGCTAATTGTGCATGAGATAGTCGGCCTAGACTGGATGGTGCAGCACAATTGCGCATCAGACGACCTCGGTGTTGGTTACACCATATCTCTTGGCAAAAAATCGCTTTTTCCTATCGCGTCTTCTCGTATCTGGTCGCGACTGCTATCTCTTGGCATATAGGAAAGGAACGTGGGTGCAAGTGGTGGTGCTACTCTCATATACCTCACAGGTTTCGAGACTTGTCCAAAGACTCTGCAGATTGTGATGCAGGCGTGTTTTAAACGATGACGGCAACATCTTGGCCTTGGTGGAAATCAAGCTTTCCTTGGCTAAAACTCCCCCACCGCAAGTGATTTCTCCCATGCTGGAAAAACCGGACTCCAGCAGAAGTCTAGGGAGCTGTTGAAGAAAGTCCTCAAACTTGCTCCCTTTGCCGTCCAATGAGGTGTGCTGCGAGCACATCATCAAGCAGCCTCGCCTTGATCTTGAGTACTTCACAATATTTTGACCCAACATTGCTGGGATGACAGACAAGCTTAGAGCAAATTGCTAGTATATGTCCAACCAAATCATGTAAGTCCAAATCACCTGTAATCAGCTTCCCCATGTTGACTCGTGCGAAAGATATGTCTTCGTCCTCGGCAGCATACATAGCTACCGCTTGGTGGACAATTTCAGCTCTTCGAATGTCGTCCAGTATGATGTAGGCTTGCCAATCCAGATAGTAAAGAGCGGCTTTTGTGACTGACGATATTTCAGCAGTTCGCCCGGACTTCTTTGCATCCTTGACTGCATCTAATGCAGCAGTTCGCCTGGACTTCTTTGCATCCTTGACTGCATCTAATGCAGCGCTTGCATGTGTCTGGATGCTGTATCTCCAGTCGTTCCTTTCGCGCTCTGTGGTGACAGGTATAACTTTCGTGACACACCCATTCTCGTACTGCTTAGCCGCACACGCCATCTGTAATATTGCGGCAAGAATGAGAATATTTACCTCTCTCATTGCAAATTGTATCTGAAACTCCCTGCTGTGTGTAAATGGAAGCCGATCGCGCGCGTCAGCAACGAGTTCTAGCAAATCAGACAGGTACAACACGAGAATGTTGCCGTGGTCGTATGCGAGAGCTCCGTACTGTGCACACGCCTCAGAATGAATGTGGTCTATCCTGGAGAAAGGGTCTTCGGCAGAAGTCCAGTGAGGACCAGTAAGTTTTGCATAGGCCAGTGCAGCGGTCGTCTTGTCCATTGGACCACCAATAGTGACGTGTTTAAGATGCCACAGACACCTCGTTAAACATGCCATGATACGTGCGTCCATTTTCTTGCGTAGCTCATAGTCAGAAGTCCATGGTAGAGATTCGAAATAGTATGTGTACTGAGATCTAAGTGATGGAATGTCATCGTTCTTACTCGAGTGTGCTCCGATTACGTGGCAAAATTGCTCTATCTGCTCCAAGCCAATAAGCATGACCTCTCCAGTTTCACCCTCCCAATGTTCACAGTGGCATATGTTGAGCTGCATGTTGTATCGCTTGGAGTGCGTCACCGAATGTGTCGATTGTACCACGTTATCGCAAGCAAACAAAGAAGCTGGCATAAAGATCGCAAGCGCTTTGAGTATGCCTGAGCAGTCTGTAAGGCGGACGTGAACAAATGGGTACTTCCGTGCAAGCCAGTCTTGAGCCTCTGCGCCTATCTCACGATTGACACGAAAGAGAGCGGAGGTGACATTGAGCCTTTTGTCATCGATGATGAAAGAATAATCATAAATCCATCAGTCATGTTAGAAAGTAAATCCTGGGCACGTAGTGGTGGCATCGAGCTGACCTTGTCTCTCAATTTCGTGGTAGATCCACAAAGCGAAACACTTGAGCACTCTTCTTTGACTTCTTCTTCGTCATTGAGTTTGACGGCTGTGAATGGCACCGACGTCTTTGAGATCAGAGAGAGTGTGTTGACGGGATACAGCACAGTCGTCGGAATATGGGTGAGGCAATAGAAAATGTTTGCTATGTTTTTGACAGATGGAAGAGTGATTGAGCTGTGTTGTTTTTCGAGAAAGTCACACTTCGTCACTGGCAACGATCATTTGTAAAGCTCTTGAATCACACGCTAAAGCAGTGTGAGTTGGTAAGAAAGGAAAGAAGAGGACGCTAGAAGTGAAGATGTCGAAGAAAGTGGCGGGTGCTGTCTTACAACAAAGAGCGTTTGTCGACGCGTCTATCGTTTGGCTCTTTCCTGTGTCACATCTTGGCTTGGCAAGCACAATTTCGCGGGATGGGAAAGAACTAGTATGTGTTTCAAGTTTCTGCAGTAGCACAATTACGGTTATTTTGCTTTCATTAAGTAGTCTCTTATTCATTACTTCGCCATGCCAAGTCTAGTCAGTTTTAGTAGTGCTCCAATAATAGAGGCCGATGGACATTCTGAAGACGGCAATGTTTCGATCGTGATGGCGCTGATACGTCGTTTTGATCCGTCACATCGTTGAGCTCTTTATTCTCTCCTACCCTCATCATCAAGACAAGGAGCGCTGATAGCAGACCCCAACATCAGACAATCGTCTCCAGCTCCCTAGCATAGCCTAATGCATTGCCAATCACATTTCCTGCTCCGCCTGTACCGCCCAACGCTCCTGCTTCTGCGCCATCCTCGCCGTCGACCCCGTCTGTTTCTGGGAAATACACTCGTCCGTCTTTAGTACACCAACCTCGCTCGTTGGAGAAGTCGACGACTGAGCCTTCAGAGTCAAGGAAGAGAAGCGACTTGGCGTTTGTGACGGGAATGGATGGATAAGCTTTTGATGCGCATGTCGCGATCTCCGTGCGGATTGTGGCGGTGAGGATCTAGATAGTGGAGAGTTCAAGTTAGCTGCTGATTGTTCATCTTACTCTCCAGAGGCTTGAACTTTGCAATATATGATGACGGCTCAAAACTTACGTCTGAGAATATCGCAAACTCCTCGCTTGGTACCCTATCCTTCTTCGTCTCTGCCCACACACGATCATAACTACCCTCCATCAACCACTGCTCCACCTGCATAGGATATTTGATATATTCATCTTCCTCCAACGCCCTATCACCACCCTTCCTCGCTGCCTGAATCTCCAACGTCTCAAGCAATGTGTGAAAGCCTGCGTAATCGCCTTGACTTAACAGCAGTAGAAGGTATAGTCCTGTGATCTTGCTTCGTTGCGAGTCCGAAGGAGTTGTGTTGTTGGCATCTACAGCAGAGTAGAATGGCTGAAGCTGTTGGAAGTAGCGTGTGAATGCGGCAGGATCTTGGAGACGAATGGAGATTAGAGCGCCGAGTTCCAGGATGTGGAGAGCTGAATGGAGGAGCTTTGCAGGTGTTTGTGGTGAGGGTAGTAGAGCATTGGATTTCAAGAGGGCGATCTTTGCTTTGGAGAGGAGAGAAGGGGTGTAATCGGAGGAAGGATGCTGGAGCGCGGATTCGAGTTGAGAGGTGAGTGATTGGAGGTCTGCCATGATGTGGCGAGTAGAGTGAAGCGTGAGAAGGTGTCTCGTCTCTTGGTTGCAAATTGATCCTGAGAGCGGTGTACGCTTGCGGTAGAGTTCTGCAGATGTTAATGGCGCGTTGAGAGGTGTATTGTGCTGTGGATGAAGATGCCATGATGTTTCAGGATGGTGTCAAGATGTCTAACAAAAGGGGCTATTGAGGGCTAGGGTCACGTGACAGCAATATGGTGTTGGTCACAAAACACTGGTCTCACTCCGAGTGATGCGCTATGCTTTAGCTCGAAAGCACTCTCATCCTATCTAATTGATGTGTACAGCAAAGGCAATACTACCTGGATTAAATCTCCTGTAGGGCACAATTCGCGAAGTCAAGGTGGACAACCATGGGCAGTACTTAATTCTATTACTTCGTTTGAAAGCTCTTTAGAGACATATATGAAGTAAAGTGTATTCATCATTATGATTGGATTGAGCCAGCGAATGTTCAAGACATGCGGCAGTGGTATTATTATTACATTCCATCCTATCCCTCTCAGGATATCATTTCCATCTCAAGATCTTTTCCGCCCATCTACAAGGCATTGTTCTCCTTGAGAACTTGCTCGCTATGAGCTTTTGCCTCATCACTGGTGTTCTACAAAATATATTAGCATCTGAAGTGAGAACATGAGGATGAGTTAACGTACAGGGTTGCTCAAGGTAGCCTTGTGGCCTCCAAGAACGCGGCTGTTCTCGCCCATACCAGCACCTGGAGCATCATCCCCCTTCTTGCCGTAGAAAGCATCCTCACCACCAAGAGCCTCGAGCTCGCGCTTGCTGTTCTGCTTGGACTCTTCAGAGGTGTTGGGGCTATAGGAGGATTGTGTGTTAGTAAAGCAATCAGGAACGGAAGTGGGTGTACACACTTGGAGAGGTTAGCCTTGTGGCCGGTGGCGGCGTTGCTGCGGTCTTCGGCGGTCATGTCAGACATAGTGATTGATTGATTGATGTAGGTTGTTTAGGTTGTGAAGATGAACAGTGTTCTTGATTGATTAGAAAGTGTGTTGTTGTTTGTTGACAGTAGTAAGGACGGAAAGCAAGAAGTGCTTATAAGCTCTTCCATATCTGACGTAGCCTCAGGTCGTCCCGGTGACTCTGGGGCAGATGACGTTCAAAGGGACCAAAGTGAATTGAAGCTGCATGACGATGAACCATCTCGTGATCTCCATCATTGTCTCCGCAAAGAGTGAGATCCAGGTACCATCTCCAAACACGAAGGTGATACGGTGGATCTGATAGCTGTACTACCATAGTAAATGTCCCTGTCAATCACGGCAGCACTGTATCATTCATTATAGCGGCAAGCGTATCAAACATGGTAGGAGACAAAGGCTAGACGATTTAGCAGCCAAATCGAAACATCGAAATTGGAGATCGACAATACACGATTCCCATCGTTCCTCTAACCGTATTAGTGTTTTAATGATGTCTTGTGTACCCCACACTCATTTCTCCTTAAGCTAGAGCGTATAAGGTAGGTCTTGATCACTACGTTCTCACACTCAAATGATCAAAGATAGGAAGAGATGTGAGAAATGGCTGCTGCTGCTGCAGGCGAAGTCGTCGATATCAAGTCAACGCATACTTTGATCCTAGAAAAACCACCATGCTGTCTAGAATTTGCTCCTTTGGCTTCAGAGTACTTTGTTGTGGGCACATATAACCTTGTGAAAAATGAAGGGCATGAAGAAATTGTCGAAGACGTGATAGATGGCAAGGATAAAGATGCAGGAGCTAAAAAACAGACAAGAGATGGTAGTTTGATACTGTGTAAAGTCGTCGAGGACGAAATGTAAGTTTTCATCTCGTGAAAGTCCCTTCGCATATACTCCTATTGCTCAGGTTCCATTGCATGCTCACAAAACTGTAGTAAGATCATTGAAACCCAACCCACCGCTTTCGGCGTCCTCGACATCCACTTCTCGCCTCACCATCCCAACATCCTCGCAGTAGCATCTTCCGTCGGCACCGTCGCCTTTTACTCGCTCAGCACAAGAAGCAATGGTGTCGAGCCCTGCATCAAGCACGTCTCAACAATTCAAGTCCACGAGGACGATATCATAGTTACATCGCTTGCCTGGCATGCCAAAGCACAGGATCAGCTTGTGATCACGCTAACGAACGGTGATGTCGGCACTGTAATGATACCTCCTCAGGTCCGCGACCGAAATCTCAAAGTAGTGGGAGTGGTGACTGCAAAGCAAGCAATAATCGAGACCGAGCTTAACGTAACATTCCACCATTCGCTCGAGGCTTGGACGACGACCTTCTTGCCTCCAACTTGGCCTTTTCCGGGCGTACTATCAGGCGGTGACGATGCTGTTTTAGCTTACTCGCCACTTTCGTCTTCCGATATATCACCCTCATGGTCAAATCGTCGCATACACGGTGCAGGAGTAACAGCCATACTCCCCCTGACCATCGCGCCAGTCGAGACACACATTTACCTCACCGGTAGCTACGACGACCACTTGCGCGTACTTTCCGTTCCAGGATGGGCAGGTTCAGGTTCAGCACACCAAAAACAGCCACAAGTACTACACGAGCACAATCTGGAGGGAGGAGTGTGGCGATTGAAGCTAATCACCTCAAGCACAATACAAACGATAAAGGGAACAAGGTATACTGCCACGATCCTATTGAGCTGTATGTACGCAGGCGCCAAGATAGTTGAGCTTTCATTGCTGCTTGAAGATGAAGGGAAGGGAGGGGTATGGGATAGTAAGGTGGTTACGACTTTCACTGAGCATGAGAGTATATGCTATGCTTGCGATGTACAGATGCCCTCAGGCGAAGCTGGGAAGGGCCCCAATGATGCAAGGACGATATTGTCATGCAGTTTTTATGATAAGAGGTTATGTCTGTGGAAGTGGAACGATGGAGAGTAAAGAGAGTTGGGTTTCGGAGAAAAGGACCGCGAGCGGCACAGTATGCGGAATTCTGTATAAGAACGAATTAGAATAACTTACCGCACGAATATGAATAGAATATAGGAAACGACGGGTGTGCGGTGTTCATTACGATGGATTTTTTTGTACACATATCAAAATTATATATTATACCATGTAGTGCTTACACAATCATTTGACCACGCAGGGAAGGAAAAAAATAATGATTATATTCGATGTATTTTACTTGTTAAATATAGAACAAGCGCACTTGGTCCAGCGGTAGGATTCTTCCCTTCCAAGGAAGAGGCAGGTGTTCGACTCACCTAGTGCGCATTTCTTTCGATATCAAGCCACATTTTTAGATCAAATATATCCATTATTTTTAATGGAGATAGTCTGCTTGCAAGGAAAAAATGATTATGAAAGCACTATAAAATTCAGCACCGCATCATCACAATCAGCATAGAATGGATGGGTTTATGTTTAATCTTATTATTGCTTAACATGTAATCTGCTATCTCTCGCTAATCTAGCAAGAAGGATACAAATCTAGTAAGCAGAAAACCAATCTCTATCACTCTTGTAACCTCCGGAAGAGTACTAATCTTAAAATCGCGCTAGCGACTAACCATCATCACTTACTAACCAATTATAAAACCTATTCTAGAGTCCATAAATCAGAGCTGAAGTCGACCAGAAACTACTTGTCTAGAGAATCTCAATACTGAGTTAGCATCTTTAGGTAATGCACCTGAGAGAAGACTAGGACGAGCACGTGTATCGTCGTTTGGTATTGCTCCTGAGAGAAGTTGAGGGCGATTACGTCTAGCGACGTTGCGATTGACATTGCCAGTGAAAAGACCAGGATGACCAGGGACTGGTTGAGGCGTAGCAAGTTTGTTCAGCTTGTACTTGATGTGAAGGCGCTGTCTGAGATTTTTGATTGACTTGTGCACTCTGTTTCGAATAGTGTTCTTGGACAGCTCCCCTTCCCAACCCTCATCGAGCCAGCCGTCGGCGACGATGTTGTTGTAGTGTACGTCATCTGTTGTGCCTTCTTTGTGATTGGCAATGACCGATCTGATGAATCTTGTCAGATCCCCCAGCTTAGTGTAGACGTGTTCCTTTCCTGGCTCGTGGCTGCCGTAACGACAGAAGAATGCGTTTTTGATGTCAGGCTTCTTTGCTCGCTCTGTAGAGGTGAGGTTAGCTTGGGACGTCCTCAACAGATATATGTGCACAACATACCAATATTTGCAAGCGACTTCTGCATACGACACCAAACGCCAAACGGAGAGTGGAATTGTCCTGATGTCATATGGTCGTTTAGCTTCGTTTCATACTGCCATGACTTTTCTCTGTCAGCCTCTGAGGTCGTCATATCATCAATGCAAAGCTGACATTGTCGGTTTCGTTCGGACCATGGCTTGGCTTTGGAAAGCGAGTTGGTCATGAGAATTTCCATAAAGGCCCGAACAATTGCTTTCTGCTCAATAGGAGATGTCGTCGTAAAAGTACCATTGAATTCCTCACCAGTGACTGTGTGAGTAACTGTTTGCTCGCTAGCAGTCTCTGCATACCTCTCGGCATCAGTCTCGTCGACGTCAAGCAGTGGTTCTCCATCCTCGTCATCAAAAATCTCAAATGGATCTTCTTCTTCGTCTTCGCTTGCAGTCCCTTCGACTTGTGCATTGTCAGAAGTTTTTGTAGCCATCAACTGCCGAGCGCGTGTTTGAACTGTTTTAGCGAACAGGGCAGCATTTTGTGCGAGAAGATCCTGTCGAGCCTGCACGTCCTGAATGGTAATGACCTTCTTTTGCTCTTCTTCGACTTGTTCTCGCAAGACACGGCGAGCGTAAGCACGAACACGTTTCTTGTATGTCTTCAACTGCTCAACATCCATCGCGGATACGTCTTCATCATCTTCATTGATAAGCTTGTTGACGAGCTGAGTGAGTGCAGAGCCTTCAATGTAGTCTTTTTGTGCTTGGGTAAGAGCAGTAGTGGAGAGCTGTGCAAGATTCAACAGCTTCTGTCGATCAATGGCGGTGGTAGCCATGGACTGATTGAGAGTGGCAGAGGTGAGGTTGAGAACTTCTGAGAAATCGACATAGTAGCGTTCAAGTGTCATGGTATCAGGAGCGTGACCCATAATCTCACGCGTAAGCTTGTATCCGATACGCGATACGAGATCAGTGGCAGTACGGCGACGGAATGAGTAGGCTGTGACAGGTTGAGTGTATCCAAGGCGTCGACCCCGATCACTGATGTAAGCGGTGATTTGTGATGCAGACACTGGATGATAGTTTCCATCTTCATCACGCTCGGATCGAATGCCACGGCCCCCAGGCAAGCCTGCGAAGAAGACTGGCTGAGAAAGAAATTCTGCCTTGAATCTGATGTGCTGGAAAGTCGAGTCCAAGACTTGCTCGATTGTGTTGTGATTCTCAATGGCATTCCGGGACAATGCAATGCACATGAAACGGTGTGGTACAGAAAAGATCATGTTCTCGGCATTAGGCGTGTCGCAGTTCATGATCAAAGTACGGTGGTCGGCCTCTTGTGGATCGTCGTAGTTTGTTTTGAGGTGCTCGAAAGAGATTCTTGCTGTAAGCACACCACTACCGTGGTTGATGATCCGGACATCTTTCCAGGCTAGGTATTGATCCTTGCGATATGTAGCATTTCCGATTGAGCCAGGTCTGACAGCAGTTTGGCGCAATAGACACATGATCAGTTGATGTTGCTGAGAGAGCGCAGGTGAAGGGCTTTGGGTCATTTCATATTCGAGTATCTCCCTGAGCTCATGAAGACCAAGACCAGCCTTTGGCTCGCGACGCTTACGAGTGCCGTAGACTGATTGACAGTATTGCATTGCCTCTGTAAGGTGGTTGTAGACTGCATAATAGTAAGGAACTGGATTTCCAGCTTGAGCGTATTTCCTGTTGATCCAGAACGTCATGTGGCTGCGGTAAGGGATGAGAGATGTGTAGTCCATGTGGCGTTCAAACCCAGTCTTGCGCATGCGACCTTTGCTGTGTGTGTAGATAAAGGTGATGAAGTCTCGAAGAGCAGCGCCTAGATCGTCGTGATTCAATGGAAAGGCGTACGCTTCAGTCTCTGGAATACCAGTGTCTGGAGGCAAATCGTTCATAAGTCGAGTGAACTGATAGTAGCCTTGTAAAGTCTTGTCTTGTCGAACTTGAGTGAGATTACTATGACTCCGCCATCCATAAGATTTGATACGATCTTCCTTGATCTTTGCAATCAATTCGAAGCGCAATTTGCCAGAGGTGTCGCTAGTGTAGCCTTTGATTGTCTCTGCCATTGATTTTTTCTTCTTGGGAAGACCTTGAGTGGTTGGCGGCGGACTGCGACCGCTGCGTGGACGGCGTGGCATTTTTGGAGATGGTGTGACTATAATTTAATATCACAGATTAGTACGATTGTCCCATGAATGACTAAGTTAGAGGAAGCAAAGACTTACCAGTAGGTGAAATGTGTTTTTTTCTTTTTTTGCTTTGATGTGCAGGTAGGAGAAGATGAGGAAGAAAGGAAATGGTGGGCAAAGATACGAGCAGTTCACTACGGAGGATGATAAAAGGTAAGATGATAAAGGAAGAAACTTTCTTTTGTTTGCCTGGTTGAGAGCGAGTCGGCATTTGACTGTGTTTCAGAAATTGTCCAGCACTCGCTCTTTGGTTGATGTCAGTCTTGTTATTGAATGAGTTTGATGTCAATCTTGTTATTGAATGAGTTTGATGTCAGTCACTTTGCTTGACAATTCCATGTGCTTGTTCAACAGTCTTGAGTGTATGTGTTTGGATGGAGGTGATGAAAGCAGCAACAATCTAGATTGGTGAATTGCAGCGTTTGTTATTGTGTTTCATGTTTGATGATAGTCCGTAGGTCGGGCAACACGCTCTAAACTGCAGTTTGCCGTGTTTGTTACTAAGATCTTGGTTTGCCATGTTTGTCATTATTGAGATCTTGGTTTGCCGTGTTTGCTACCTGCCATCCTGTCCTAGCTCTTGATTCTTGTTAATCATTATAAAAAAATTCCATCTCTTTGACCTCTTCCTCTTCCTCTTCCTTTTCATCACACTTGACAATATCCTTGCCAACAACCATTTCCTCCAAATTCTTGCGGCATCATGTCACAGCAAGCATTGTACGTACACATCTTGATCGGTTTGTGAACTTGACCTAATTGTGATTTGATTTTCAGCCAAAGCTCTTTCGTAGGGCTTTCAGACGACTCTCCTTCGCAAGACAGTCAAGGACAAACTCGATCCAAGCACGCCTCAAATCTTGGAGATGACGCCGCTCAGCACGATAACGACAACGACAACGACTACGACGACAATGACGACCAAAACGACAAAGAATCTGCTGTTCAGAAAGATATCTCACCCAAGCCTACCACTGCTCCAGCCACTACTGCCGAAAAGGATATTGGGACAATGACCTACAAAGAAATCATGGAAGCGCCTGCTACAATCGACACTAATGCATGGTACTCGGTTGATGCAGATTCACTGAGCAGCTTCCAATTCGCAATCATGAAGAATATGGAATGCATCATGAACAGGATTGATAATCTTGAAAGGATGATACTCACTTCGTTAGTTGCAGCTCCTTTATTGACCATCATCATCAAGACTAACTCTTGTATAGTTCAGGTAGTGGCCGTCGCATGTCTGGCAGCGTCAGCCGAAGCGTCAGTGTTGGTGCCAGTCGTGGTCGCCAGAGTCGTAGGAATTCATTTGCCAGCGGTCTCAATGCTGATGAAGACAATCAAGACCCTGCCGACGAAGATGATGTTGCCACTTTTGATGCACCTACAGTTGTCAACACATACTGGGAAAGCTTCCTCTGCAAAATATTCGACGAGTTCCTCAAAGATGTAAAATATCGCCCTTTGCAGATCAGAAATACCAACAGTATCGCTTTCGGCAAAGATCTCTACAACACTCTGGTAGATGTTGTTGAGACTTGGAATAAGAAAGAGACTGCAGTTGCCGAAAAAGAAGGTAGAGATGTAATGTTGCACTCATTCACCAATGCTCTTACGACTATTAGTGAGGTGGAAGAGGCTGAAGTTGATTTGTATGTTGCATTGTCAAAGAGAAAGGCCAAGGAAGGTGGTGGTGGCAAAGGTACAAAGTCAAAGGCAACCAAGAAAAAAGGAGTGTTTCTAAACTTCTTTTGCCCCTTGTGTTTCTGATATTTCAATACTAACTCTTTATCAAGGCAAGAAGAATACCAAGACTCCAATCGTACTCGATACCAGCGATGATGTTGATGTCAGTGGTGATGACGCTACCAAAGCTCGCGGTAGTGGTCGTAATACTCGTCCATTTGTCGTTCCTGATGATGAGGAGGAATGAGGTATGAGTCTTGAGGAATGAGTATCGAGTTTTGGAGTCTTGCGTCTTGCGTCTGAGTCTTGAGTTTTGAAGTATCTCGCATCGAACCCATTGTTCCGTTCAGAGTCTGAGTATCATGCTCGACTTTTGAGTATCGAGCTTGAGGTATCGAGTTTTGAGTAATGAGTCTTGAGTCTCGAGTCTTGAGGAGATTGCTACGATTGTTGGCTTTGTTTACGGCTATAGGTATGCTGGACGATGATGGAGGAATGAGTTGTCACAAGAATCGAGTCATAGGCTAGAATGAAACAAAGATTGATTGTTATTACCACGTTACTACTTAAGCACAATCACATGTAAAGGTGAATAATAACCCTAATGATAAGATGACATTGATAAACAATTACTCTAAGGCTTGTCGTGAGGTGATGTAATGGTATAGTCATCCTTTGATGAGATGGAGTTGTATATGAATTGCCGTTTGGAACAATGGGTTCTGAACGGAACAATGGGTTCGATGCGAGCGCAAGCGAGGAATAACATTGGAGATGGTACGCAAGTCGCTGCGCGGAAGCGTAGGCAAGTCGCTACGCGAAAGAAACACTCGCTAGCGCTGGGTCGAAACAAAAGAAGGAGTAGAGATAGTTTAAAGCGTAGGCAAGTCGCTGCGCGAAAGAAGGAACTAGCGCTCGATCGAACCAAAGTGTCTTGCGTGTGGTTTAACGCGTAGGCAAGTCGCTACGCGAAAGAATGAATAAGTCGCTCGGTCGAACCAAAATTCTTGCGTATAGAACGAAACAATGTGTTCAATGACTCGCTTACGCTCGCATCAGAACCCATTGTTCCGTTCAGAGGCAGGGTTTCGACTACCCTTCGGCGCACTCCTTGTGCACCCATTTTTGCACCTTATCTCCTCAGGGCTTATCTTTTTGGGTTCTTTCTGACTGCTCCTTATGATTCTACGCTCTTTCGCCGTACTATCTTGACGTTTTCCATCATTTCTGTAGAGTTGCAACCGAAAGAGGGAATGTATCATTTACACAGCCCCACAGCCATCAGCTACGCCCCATTTGAAGCACCCTTCTCTTTGCAATCCATGCTCCATCTGACATAGCGTCGACACCAAAGAAAACCTAGGAGTCTGATTTGCCCTCCCTGTGACGTGAAAACACCAAGATTAGCCCTGACTGGAGCTCAGAGAGCGCAGCAGATGTCACAGCAATACCCACTGCAACAAGTACAGCAGCAGCCGCAGCAAATGGCTCATCAACAACAACCACAAGTCCCGCAGCCGCAAGTTGCACCACAAGTTCAGCAGGTTCAGCAAGTTCAGCAGCAGGTGCAGCAAGGACAGGCAGTACAGCAGCTTCAGCAAAACCCTCAGCAGCCACATCCATCGGTTGCTGCACGAAATGTCCGCTATGCCAAGTCTTTTATCAAAAGCATCAATATTGGGACGATCTTCATCCTCGCGATCTTGACATTTATCTATTATATAGTCTGGGGACGACAGCAGAACCAACTCTCAGCTTGGACAACCCAGCAACAATTGCAGCAATCTTGTATGAACGACATGGTAAGTAGTAAACAGGCTCGGGACCGCATGATGTCTAAACTAGATATGTGTTTAATGGATAGCAGGCGCTCAACCTGAACCTTAGTATTGTTTGCGTTACAAGCCTTTCCATGCCGACGACAGCGCCATCAAGAAAAAGATCTATTGAGGCACTCTTGGAACAAAGAAATCTTCTGACGAAGTTGAAGCCATGGCGCTTGGAAATCATAGTAATGACGATTATCCTGATACGGCTGCTTGCCAGTCGGCCATACATAGCCTGGGTCAGCTCGCCTACACGGGGTTCCTTATTTCCCTCCCTGCGCAGGGGCGTTGAAAATAGTGAATCCAATCAACTGAGTCGACGATCAAATTCCAACAGTTCAAGTTCTATATTCCACGATGACGAATATTCTCCCGAACAATCGAGAGTACAAAGCAAGATGCACAAAGAGTCAACCGAGCTTCAACTTGCATTGCGCAAGATAACACTGGACGGTCTCGTTCAGTCCCCAGTATCGACACTGACTGCGAGGGGCCGTCATCTCGCCCTGCTGAGATCGCAGATTCAGTATATACCACCAGAAATAGATATCTCCGACGAAAGCTTCTCCTCCTTGGAGAAGCGTATACGCCAGGCACATCACCAGAAGATTACAGGCACTCTTGCAATATTACCCTTTGACCTATATCTATTATCTATCTACCTTACGAGAGTTCATGCCACTCCAGGTCCTCCATGATATTTCTTTCTCTACAACCTTTCTCGATGCATGCATTGGATTGTTAATATCCAGTACAACTCAACATCGTGTCAAGCAATGAAACGTCAACATCGTGAAGGAAACGTCAACAAGCAACAGAGAGGAGATATATTTGATACAGTAGCGAATCCATGAAAAGTAAAGTGAAGTATACTATATAAAGGTATTCTAGTCGGTTCCTTTGTCGTCAAACCGAGCACTGAACGTGAGGAGACGTCGACGAGCACTTTAGCCCAAACAAATCGTACTCCCTGCATGCACCACCGTCATCAAAGACCGACTTGACTTCTCGCTTGCTTGCGTAAAAGGTCCATCCATTACATTTTCCAGTTCCGAATCTGCTCGAAACAATGGAATAGACAAGCTGATTAATACCGACATAATTCCCAAGCCTACCACCTCAATAAGGACTATCAACAATCTCTCTCCTCAAATAACTCGCTCTTCCCTTAGCAGCACCCCTCGCCGGCGTCCTCGGACTACCTTCCCCCGGCACAAACCCAACAATACTCTCTCTCGTCGGCCTCATCAACTCCTTCTTCCTCACCATATCAACTTCATTCGGCAACGCTACCAGTAGATTCTTATCCGTTCCATACCTGAAGTTATCAGCCATAACCTCCGCTCCGTATCTCTTGATACGATATGGATCTTTCGTGCCGCGTAACAGATCTTTCATGCTCCAGGTAATGACAAATGGACCAGTAGACGTAACAATAGTGGTTTCGCTGGCATCAACGCCGGCGTTGAAGTGGGCGATGGTAAAGTTGAATTTGGAGCCTTTGGTCTCGTGCGCCATCTGTGCAGTGTGTGCGGGTGAGAGAGCAAGACGGCGCGGTTGAGGCTTAGAGTCCTTGCCGAATGACTTTTCGAAACCGAGCTTCCCCTGGTTCTTGCCCTCCTTTTGAAGTGCGTCGATGAGGAGAAGATATGTACGTGTAGTGGCAAGGATCCAGCGGCCGTCAGCAGATACATCGACACCAATGATTGGATCTCCGAGAGCTGGGATGAGAGTCTTGGCGTTGATGCCTAGACGGTCAAACATTCGAATGTCACCTTTGTCGGAAGCAACGGCGATGTATCCTTTCTCTGTTGTGGCGGCAGCAGAGAATTGGTTTTTGGATGCGTACTGCTTGAGGTCGGAGTCCACGAGCTTGTTGCCAGCGAGACGTGGGTCGATGCGGTAAAGAGCGTTGCCAGACATACCGATGAGTGTTTGTTCATTGGTCATCTGTGCGTATTTGTTTTCGGGTGCAAAATTCGTCACTGGGATATCATCATGGACCTTCCATTCATCCACAACCTTGCCAGTTTCGAGATCCAGGCGGTATAGTGAGTTGGCATTATTCGGGTTTTGTAGAACCATATTTGAATCTTCCATATGCAGCATGACCTTTTTTGGGTTGAAGGCCTTCCCTTTAGGACCTTTCACTTCTGCAATATTCGTTTGAAACTCAAGATGATTGTCTGGAGTATGTTTGAACACTCCGATCGCACCACCACGCACAACAAAGGATCGGTCGTGCTTGTAACCCACAGCCAGCTGTGAATTGACGCCTTCTCCTTTCATTTGTGTTTCCACGACATCTTGGTCTTCGTCATCGTCGTAGTCCTCAATCTGCCTTTGATATGCTGGTTCATCCTCTTCATCCTCTTCTTCTTCAGGTTCATCAGGAGCATCAGCCATCTCAAGATCCTGAAAAGCTTCGATGATGTAGTCCTGATCAGTTGCCTTTGCCCACTTCATTTGGTTCTTGTGCTCCCAGAGAGCTTGCATGATGCCATGCTGGAATCTTTCCAGTGCTTCTTGGTCTGAGAAGCGTAAGAGCCAAGAATACACCGAGCCGTCACTAGCATAGTGATTGAATATGAAAGATAGATGTTCAAAGTTGAATACTGGATTTAGGTCGTCGACAACAGCATGACCGAGCCAGTCACGTTTCGCGCCAGCAATTTGCAACCAGTACTCCCAATTTCCTGTCTCGAATACCGTGGCATGAACCTGTTCTTCCTGTAAGATGAAGCTCGAAGACTCAAAGTCGAACATGCGGAGCTCAGCTTGCTCACTGCACAACTGCTCACGTCCCGCAGGATGTTTCGCAGCTGGTGGTGCGACAGTCATAGGACTCTTCTGCACTACAGCCATACTCTTCTGTGGCGTCGCGGCAGCAGATCTTTTCACGCCCACGTTTGCCATATCGTCCTCCTCTTCCTCTCTCGGCGGCAGAAATCCTGAACCAGTGCCTGGAATAGGGTCTTCGTCGGCGAACTCAAACTCCTCGAGCTCCGCCTCCGTAGCTGCTTGTGCACTCTTCCGATGTTTCCTTTCGTACTGTGCTTCTACCGCGACAATCTGAAAGCTCGCGACCGTACTCCTCTGCACACTCTTATCGCAAACAAACTCAAACAAATCTCCTTGATCACCACTCAGATCCCGCCAAGCAAACACGTTCTCTCCACCTTCTCTCTTTTCAATTCTGAAGTGCAAGCCCTCGTCAAGCAGGAAGATCTTCTGGTCTTTCTCGGCGTTGTTCAGGCTTTCGATGACTGCGTCGTCATCATCTCCTTCGGCGAGGAGCTCTTGCTCGCCTTCTTCGTAGACTCTTTGTACAACTAGCTGGTATTGGAATGGCTGGTTCGTGCGACGAACGCTGGCGGCGGCGTCGCGGAAGATGAGTTCTGAATAGCCTTTTGGCGAGAGCGGACGGACGAGGTAGAGTTGGCCCTGAGGCACTTCGATGATGGTTTCTTGAGAGGTATCGCCGAAAAGGTATTTGCTGACTGTGAGCTGTGTTAGCTTCCAATTGTAGTGAGAAACAGGTAACTGGAGAACTGCACAGAAGAGGGGAGCACTTACCGCCTTTGATCATGAACATGATTGGGAAAGAACGAAGAAGGTCTCAGTGAAGAGACCCTGATGATAGTTGTGTCTCGATTTGAGTAGAAGCTGTGGCCGATGTGTTCGACTTGTGTATGTTCTTAGACGAGAAGAGTAAGATGGATCGCAGTATGACAAGTTGCAGCAAAGCGAATGTCAAACCTTGGGATGCAAACAAGTAAACAAAGCGGGCAGCTTGAAACTTGAAAGTGACAAAACGGTCATCACTAGCACGTGTCAAGGTCAAGAAGTGACTCAAAAAAGCATCGAAATCATCTGTATTGTCATGTCCTTCAGTATTGTTATATCCTCCTGGACCGCTCTACTCTACATCAATTCCAACAAGTCATTACCGGCCTTCCCACTCGTTGCATTCGAATGTCCCAGCTGCTCCTGCGGCGGAGGCGGCTCTTTCCGATTGCTAATGTCCATATTCGCAAACCCATTCAAGACATCCTGCTGTCCATTAGGCGCCTGAGCATCGCCAAACATACCCGCAAAGTCGTTGGCAATTCCAGAGTGTGCCGCCGTGGGACCTCCTTCGTAGATTGGGGTTCCTGCCAAGCCCTCCAGACCTGATGATCCTGCATCAGGTTGCTTTTGCAATGAAGCAGGGATAGCACCATCGGCATCAAAGTCCAGAAGATTCTCAACCATTGGCGCCGCTGTACTTGTGCCACCAGAGACTGCAGCTGCGACTGCAGAGGCAGCGATTGGGTTTTCGCGAGCATTCTGTTGGGCTTCTTCGATAGCGGCCTTCTGAACAGCGTCGGACGCAAAGCGACCTTGGCCGAGGAAAGCTCGTGTGGGCTTGTGGTAGACTGAAGCGAGAGTAGAAAGCTCCGTCAGGAGCTCGTCGAGCAGATTCGGTGGTAAAGAAGATATGGTTGAAGTTATTGGTGGGCGATCCGAGAGGACGATTTTGCGTGTTACTTGAGGATCAGATGACAGGAGACGCCAGTAGACATAAGCACGATCACGAATATCCGGATTGTCGCTATCTGTGGTGGCTGCTTGGAGGACTTTCTGAACAAGACCTTGCGATTGATCAGGTCGCTTGAGGAAAAGCTTGACTACTGCTGTCAATATTTGTAGTTGAGTCTGACGATGTTAGCTACCTAGTCAAATGCATGTATGAAATGATTCACACTTACTTGAGACGACTCTTCGTTGAAACCCTCGACGAAACCCGACAAAATATCTCCGGCATTACTGATTTTTTCGGCATACTCTCCAACAATCCAGATAAGAGCACTCCTAGCACTAGGTTCGTCCAATTCATCAATGCATTGACACAACGTGGGAATAATGCCTTCATAACCTGGATACTTCCTGAAAATATCCTTCATAACCACGATAGCTTCCTGTATCGTATAATGTACCTTTGTCGCAATGAGATCGAGTAGTACATTGACGCACTTTTCTACTGCGCTATCGATCTTGATTGCCACTTGACCAATGGCCTTGACTGCTCTTCGACAAAAGTCCATGTCAACTTCCATTGCATACTCTTTCAGCTCAGCAAGCAGTTGCTCAACATTCTTGTCATTTGATATTCGGACCATGATTTCGATCTTCTGTAGTTTGAGGTATGGAGGATCATTGTATTTGCAGAAGAAGACGCGCATTTCTCGGCTCAAGATGTCTGGTTCTCGTTGTAGCAGAAGGTCGATGTTTCGGAGTGCCACGTATTGTACTTCAGGTTGTGATGAGACCAGAGTGACTAAAGTCATGGTCAATATAGTGCTTTGCTCCTTCAGTCAGAACACACCACATACCTAATGGTGGCGCCATTTTCTTAAGGTATGTCTGCTTCAGCTCCATGCTGATATTCTGCGCATGCAAAAACACTACCTTGACAGCAGACAGGACAACACTCGGGTTGACATGCTGAAACTGAGGTACTACTCGCTCACATATATGCTCACTCTCCTTGACATCATGCGCCTTGTACTCGGCCAGTCTCTCCAGAATCGTGATTCTTCCCCATTCTGTGCATTCACTCAGGGCTGTCAACATCTTCTTGATAGTGGCTGTCGTAATCTGCAGAGCCTTTGTTTCTGGCGCAGCTTCCATAATCTCCGCCAAAGCAGTGACACTGTTTGCAACAACCATGGCATTGGGATCTCCCAGGAGCTCCTGCAATGTCTCCAGAAAGCCATTATCGATGCACATTGTAGGATTCAAGTCAAACAGCTTGGCCACACATATTGCTGCTGTCTTTCTGACATAAGGACTCTCATCCTTTAACGTCTTCCTCAATGGCTCCTCCATATAATCAATCATCTTATCCACTCGTATACATCCCATTGTCCTTATGGCCAGCGCACGAATGAGTGGATTGGGATCTTCGGAGTCCTGGACAAACGTGTTAACAGCCAGGATACACAGGTCCGGATGTGTTTTGGCGTAGTTCATCAGATAGAGGTAGACCAGTTTCTTCTGATCGAGGTCACCCGTGGCGATATTCTTGAGGACGTCGGGGAATAGAGCAGACACGTCTTTGCCGAGTGTCATGGACTGGATGGTCTTTTGAATGGCTTCTTTGCGCTCGTAGGCATATTGGGAGACAAGGCCGGAGCGGAGTTCAAAAGTTTCACCTTTGCGAGGCTGCGCGGCGAGCGCATTGCGCAGTCTGTTTACGGCCATGAATTCGGAAGGAAGATGGAGGCGTGGGTGCCTCTCATACAGGTGAGTTGTCCTTAAGCGGCTTCAGGAGTGGGCGCTTCAGGTGTCGGTGTACGTTGATGGGATGTTAGATGATGTCACCGTATGAGAGAGACGCGGCTTTCTTCCTCTGAATCAATAGCCTGATCAGGAGCCTAGTAGATTTCGAGGGCGCTGATTGTTGTTGTTGTTTCGTGGAAGGGGGATGACAGTATCAATGCTGACCGTTTCGTTTCGACGAATCTGTGGGGCAGAGATGAAACACCTTTGAGAGAAGACCTTCTACCAACATCATAGCAAAAAATAGATCAAAAAGAATTTGAGCGGTAGCAGTCAAGCAAGAAAATGGGTTTATCGTAAAGTCCTATCAATTTGACCTGTTCTGCTCTTGAAATGGTAACTCCTCCTCTCCCAATAAATACTCCATTTCTATGCTCAATAAATACAACAGCCAAGTAACCTGCCCAATTTACGACGTCTTTTCGTCGAAGCACGAACAGTGGCAGAAGAGACAGCTTATTCTCGGAATGCTGTAAGCATTTTCACACAGTTCGATTTGATTATACTTGACTAATTGCTGTACAAAGTTTTATAATCTGGTGCTGTTCATGTCATCTGTTGCAGTCTTCAGTCTTGTTGCGCAGAAGATGAGTGGTCCAAGAGGCTGAATTGGAACCTGTGCGTAACGATAAAACGCGGTGATAATGCTATCCATGAGGTCGACGTTGGAGATTGCCATAACGCCAAACAATGCACGATGCAGGAAATCTGCATTTGCTCCTCTTCAATGCAGACCAGTGCTCAGTTTCAGTCGTACTACGATTTACAATTCACGACTTCTTCAACGCCTCCTGTGCCATAACAGTCCCACTCTCCGCCTCGACCTCCTGCTGTCTTACAACACTCTCCTCCACCTTCGCCTCCCTCTCGTCCACGCGCTTCTTACCTCTCAACATCTCCTCATTAATCTTCCCAAACTTATGCAGCCCTCCAGGCAACACCTGCCTTCCATGCTCCTCCTGTTTGCTGACCTCATTCGTCTTATTCCCCCTTCCTTTCTCACCTGCCTCCTTGCCTTTCACAACCTTCTCTTCCCGCTTCAACGCCATCTCCTCCGCTTCCTTCGCCCGCCGCCTCTCCATCTTCCGTAATCGCTTTTCCAGATATACAGTTTCGCGCTCTTCTTGCGTCAATAACTGTGGCCGTTCCGTCAAAGGTGTGCCGAACGGTGCGACGATGGCGGAGACAGTGTGCATGACGTGCTTGGAATGGCGTTCCGGCGTCATTGTTATGATATCGCCTTCACGGACAGAGGAGTTGGGATCGTTGACAAGCAGGTTATAGTGAACTGTATAGTTCTATGAGGAAATTGTTCGTCAGATTGCTGATGTCCCTCACGCAAGACAAGGAGTTTCTTCTTCGTGTATTACCTACCTTTCGAATATGTCTATTCCATTCTTGTCTTGCCATTCGCACTTTTACGGTCTTCATCATCTTTCCTGCACCGACGACTACACCTGCCGTTGTTTTTGGCGCAATGTTTTGCATTATGTTGACTGCCGTTGCCGCTGCCATGATGGATATGGTTTACAGGTGCTTTCGAGATTCGTGGCTGTCGTCTGCTTTGGGGCGTCTGTGCCCTCTATTTATTATTCGCTGTCGACGATCTGCCTCTTTCAGATGATTTGTAGGAAGCGGAGCAAGCTTGGTTTGTGCGTAGAAAAAGGTCCTTCAGGTTCTCGTCTTCTGCGCGAACGAACAAAGCAGGCTATCAAGTGTGGTGGAGTGATTTTGTGGGTGGTATTATGTGTGGGTGTGTATGTTATGCTCTAATGTCCTCGTCCTGCAAATCATTTTTGGGAGCAGCAACTCGGAGAAGTGTCCGGAGGACGAAACCATTTAGGTAATGAATAACCCAAGATGGTTTCGGGCATCAAGTCATTATTATCTATCCAGTCTATCATTATTCACAGTCCAGACCACATTTACTATGGGCAGCCGGCGAAGCCCAACTATCTCATGATGGAGGCATCTCCCAAATGTCGTAACGAACGCCACCTGCATATTCAGTCCAGTAAATCCAGCCCGCCGAATGCAAAAGCCAGCATCAATCAGCTCAATCTATCCATCAACTCCACATCATCTTCCTCTCCGCCCGGGACACTAAGCGAGCCAGCCACCACCTCAGAACCGCCCATCTTAGCCAGAGTCGCTCCAAACCCCGGTCCCTCTTCCATATCACTCGATCCCTTCCTCTGCAACATGTCCAGCAACTCCCCTTCTTCCTCGTCATCGACCAACGTCCATCCCTCTTCCAGACCTTCACTCGGCTCCGTGATTGCTCCTTTACCCTTGGTATTAGCATCTCTTTCCTTGACTAGTGTCCTTGCATACTCCAGGTGGCGATATACAGTCTGAATCGCGACTTTGACACCGTCTTCTGCCCTGACTTTCTCGCCCAATTCTCTAGCCCTCTCCTTTATACGCGCTGAAGTCGTGATGTTCCTAAGTGCATTCGCAAGCTCAGGTGCTTCGACTTTGTGGAGACATAATCCAATACCCAAGTCTTCAACACGCTGGCCGAAGAACCATTGGTCACCGAAGAAAGGCTTGATGATTGTGGGGATTCCAGCACGGATGCTAGCACCAGTTGTGCCTGCGCCGCCGTGATGGACCGCTGCGTCCATTTGGGCGAAAAGCCAGTCATGTGGGGCTTTGTCAATGGCGTAAATGCTGTCTGGTAGTGCTACGTCTGATGTAGATTTGTTGGTACTGTTCGGAGCAGTATCGAGACGGCCAGACCAGCCTTTTGAGAGGACGCAACGCACGTCTGCTTGTAATACTGCGTCGACTATTTTGCTTGTGAATGTGGCTGCGTCGTCGATGACAATAGAGCCGAAACCGATATATACCAGTTTCTTCCCGTCATTCCGGGCTTTAGCAATGAATTCGACCAGGGCTGGAGGCGGAGTAAAGGTGGCGCTGCTGCCTTCGTCCAAGAACCAGTATCCTGTAATCTTGATCCACGGATCCCAATCAAGGGGTGTACTTACAACATTTGGGCTGAAATTGTACATAAAGGGTATTCTTTCCTGCTGCATTTGCGCTAGACCTGTGGGTGGCAGTCCAAGCTTATCTTTGCGCCATGTATTGACGAGGCCGGATATACCTTGCCAGTAGGCCTGCTGGAAGAGTACGTGGGAGCCCAGGTTGTATAAGCCACCACGTTTTGTGCGCGGGACGAGGAAGGCGTGAGGATGGGCACGCGTCTTAGTCCACGGCATGGTGAAGGCGCGGAAGAGTGGAATGTGAAGCGCTTCAGCGATGTGGACGCCAGCCATGGCATTTGGAGCTTCGATAAGGAGATCACAGTCGCGACAGGACTCCCAGGCTGAATTGAGAATGTCGCTAACCATGTTTCGGAACTAGAGAAAACATCAGAATAATTGATCGGTGTTTGCATCCTCGATGAGCTTACCCCAAACCAGGCTTCGCGAACAAAGCCTGGCGTGAACATGTCGTGCTCGACACAAAGTCTCATCAGTTGTGCGGGATCACCTGCTATAGGAGCAAAGTTGATACCGTGCGAGAGGATCCAATCCTCGAACTCAGAGTGTGTTGCGATAGTGACTGTATGTCCTTCAGTTTTGAGTCCCTTGCAAAGCGCGATGAATGGCTGGACATCTCCACGACTACCAATCGTCAAACATGTTATGCGTAATGGACCAGGAGATTCGACTGGAGCATTGTTGTTCGAGCCATCGTAGTCGTCGTAAATCACAGGTGCGTCGTCAAGTGCATCTAGTTTGTATTAGGAGAATCTAGCTTTAACAGCTGAAGCCGACTTACCAGCAAGTTCTTCCATGTCGGGAAGGTCAACTTCACCAATATCGCGACTTCCTCTTCTAACCTTATTAAGAAGTTCATGCTCGGCCTTTGCAGCGTCCATCTTAGCGCGCTCAGCTGGACTTATCAGTGTAGACTGTTCAAGATGTCGCACAGCTTCTATTCTCTTATGCAGTAGCAATGCGCAATCATCGCGTGAATCCTGCTCTCGAAACTCAAAAAACAATTCCTCTTGGCCTCGTATGGAAAGGACTAAGCCATATGTACTGCTAAGATGGCTCTGCTTTTGTATGAGACTTTCAATTGCTTTATATGGCAAAATCATCTACACTTTGTTAGCCAAAAGTCGTGACATATCCTCCTCGTTATACGAACCTTTATACGAAATGGTGGTATGAGACTGCGAAAGCACAGTCTTGTGATGCCCATATATATCTTTCCATATCTTGGCACAGTCCGTGATAGATAGCAGTAGAATGTTGCCAGTAGCCTCTCAGATTTGGGTAATGCGAAATGATTGCGAAATCGTTCATTATGTTCCGTGACTGTCTTCCCGTCTTGCTGACTTTCGTGCAAAGCAGGAGAGTCGGGATGTTCTTCGTCGTAATGAATCTTATTACCTGCCCACATGCCATACGCCTTGCCATAATAGTTGTAAGACTCGGTGGCGAGCAGATTGGTAACACGTTGGAAAGGCGTCTTAACTAGGCCAGCGAGACCGGTTGCCTTCTGGTACATGCTTGATGTGGAGCTCGAAGGGCGTAGTTCTGGACGAAGAGACTCTGTGGAGTATTTACGATCCGGTGGTGTAGGAACCTTCTCGAGGATATCTCCAGACAATGAAGGAGTATCGTCCACCATTCGGCTGTTGGGCTTGACTTGAATATCCGCAAGTGGCTGCAACAAAGGGCTTATAGCATCTTCAACCGAGATAGCCTTTGTGGCCTGAGCTTGTAGACTCATGATATGGTCTTTCGCATCAGTAGCATCTGTGAAGAAAGAAAAGATATACTGAGTAGTTTTAGAACAGCCTGCCAAGGTTTCACTGTTGCAAAAATATCTCACCTCATCGAGAGCCTCTCCACTATTCTTGACATTGATCTGTACTGTAGTCGTGCCTTCCAATATTTGCTCCTCTTCAACACCGATGATGTTCTTGATCGGGATAAGATATTTAATCGAGTCGCTGTCATTCCGAGATCGTACAATAGCATTATCAATCAGCTGTACCCATTGCTTTGCTTCTTCTGCTTTCTCTAGCTTGAATTGAAACGTTTGTTGCCCGGTGGTAATGGAGAAGTCGTAAGTTTGGGTCTGTGGCGCGCTGGGTAACAGCTGTACTGACGTGGCGGAGGATAGATCTATTGTATTACGCGGAAAGTATGGTTGAGACCTGTCTATATAATATGACAGAGCACTGCCTTTGAGCACGAACCAGTAACGATTATAGCGGGGATTTTGCCGTCCACGTTTCGAGATATACCCAGATTTGAGAGTTGCATGAGCACGCTTCGGTAAATAAGCATAGAAGCAGACGACTGTTTCCAAGATGTACATATGACCAGGTATCATTGCACTTTGCGAGCTCCGGATGGTCCAACAAGGATAGACTCGATCCACCTCTTCTCGCGTTTCGAGACTGAATACTCCAGCGAGCACATCTGGCAAGGATTGTTCAGGAAGCGTGCTCTCTTCTACCGAATCGTCGATATACTCGGGTTGTGGAGGCGTAACACTACTCGACACAGTATTGACAAGGTCATCGGGTACAGCTGGTGTCTCTTCATGCACAGTCGCTGGTCGTTGAAGAATCTGAGAGGACAACATCATGGTATCATCCATAGATAGCTGTTTTCGCTTCTGCTTTGAAAGTGTCTGCCGACTTAGTGCTGGGAGAGAGCGCATCATTTCCTGGCGTGTAGATAATGGCCGTCTAGGATCTCTAGCAGCCGAATTACGAACCGAAGGATTGAGGTGCTGCTTCGTCTCTTGTTGTAGGCGAGCATGCTTAGTCTGAGCGCTTGGCTTAACCTCCTGTCCCTCGAAGACGTCATTTGTCAGGTTGTCCTCCTCTTGCTCTTGAGCTGCATTGGTGCCTACTTCTGCACACAGAGTCATAAATGACTGATGCATATTACGACGAGGTCGAGACATTGTGGACGACATTGACAGATCAGGGTCGTTTCCCCCTCGTCTGAGCTTTTGGATGTGGTCTAGTGGACGATATGGCTGAGTCGGTGTGTCGGACGGGAATATGAGTGGAGACTGGGACGTCGAAGTAGGAGAGCCTGTACCGGAAGTCATGTCAGCACCTTCAGCCTCCATGTGCTGGTCACAGTCACAAATCACGAGAGCGGCAGGCAAGAGCAGGAGCGGAGGTGGCAGACGACGATGTAGCAGGGAGTGATGGTTTTTCGTGGTGTACGTCCAGGATGGTATGTCATTGTCACATTTCGAGTGTGACGAGTATCTGAAACAATACTGAGACTTTGATGTTGTCTCTCGTCGATGACTACAACCAGCGTCAGGGACTCACCTTTTGCCAAGAACGTGGGGTAGCTTATCTCCGCTGCAAGTGACGAGTGGCTGAGCTAGGTGTCGTACCGTACGTAACACTACCAGCCCCATCTTCCGCCATCCATCTCCTTCCATTCAAAGGACATCTCCATCCCTTCTCCCTCTTTGCTACCATCTTCATCATCATCCCCATCTCTGTTCTTGTTCATCTTCAGCAAGACTACTCAATATGAAGAACTCCGTCTTCCTCGCCGCCGGTGCTCTGCTTGGCTCCGCCACTGCAGGTGTTCACAAGGCGAAGCTCCAGAAGGTGCCTCTCCACGAGCAGCTAGTGAGTCATATACTTCATCGATCACCTTGAGGTTGCAACTAACACTGTACAAGGCACAATCCAACATCCAGGACCATGTCCAGGCCCTCGGTCAGAAGTACATGGGTGCTAAGGCTCAAGATGTCTTCAGCGAGACATCCGTTCATGAGCAGAAGGGCAGCCCGGTTCCTGTCCAGAACTTTGTGAATGCTCAGTGTATGTTTCTTTGTCAGATTTCGTACTTCGCGAGATGGTAATTAATATCGGTATACAGACTTCTCTGAGATCGCCATTGGCACTCCTCCTCAAACCTTCAAGGTCGTTCTTGACACTGGAAGCTCCAACCTCTGGGTTCCTTCCAGCTCATGTGGCTCGATTGCTTGTTACCTTCACACCAAGTACGACTCTTCCGAGTCGTCCACATACAAGAAGAACGGTAGCGAGTTTGCTATTCAATATGGATCTGGAGCCGTCAAGGGTTTCATGTCGAAGGATAACATGCAGATTGGCGACATTAAGATCAAGGGTCAAGACTTTGCCGAAGTGACACAAGAGCCTGGTCTTGCTTTCGCCTTTGGCCGCTTTGACGGTATCTTAGGTCTTGGTTACGACAGAATCAGTGTCAACCACGTCGTTCCTCCTTTCAACATGATGATCGACCAGGGTCTCGTCGACGAGCCCGTCTTCTCCTTCTACCTCGGTGACTCAACCACCGAGGGTGATGACTCTGAAGCCACCTTTGGTGGTATTGACGAGAGCCACTACACCGGCAAGATGACATACATTCCTCTTCGCCGAAAGGCATATTGGGAGGTTGACCTCGACGCTGTCACCTTCGGTGATGAGTCTGCTGAGCTCGAGGACACTGGTGTCATCTTGGACACTGGAACTTCCCTCATCGCCCTTCCCACCAACTTCGCTGAATACCTCAACAGCGCTATGGGTGCCAAGAAAGGCTTCAATGGACAGTACACTGTCGACTGTGCCAAGCGTGACTCTCTCCCCGACCTCACCTTTACCTTGACTGGCTACAACTTCACCATCAGTGCTCACGACTACATTCTTGAGGTTCAGGGCTCTTGTATCTCTGCCATCATGGGTATTGATATCCCCGAGCCTGCTGGTCCTTTGGCAATTCTTGGAGACGCTTTCCTCCGCAGGTGGTACTCTGTCTACGACATGGGCAAGGATGCCGTCGGTCTTGCAAAGGCCAAGGCTTAGGTATGATGGTATCTTGACCGTTTGAGTACGATATCGTTGCTCACGGACCATCGTTACCTGGTTTTGTTATTCAGCTTACTTTCTGCACATATATTTGACATTCATCTTTCGATGAATGTGCTTGGACTACTTTTGTATTAGCTTGTCTTTCGTTCTTCATTCCAGCATAGAGAGCATAGACATATGTGGCTCAAGGGGGCAATCGGTAGTACTCTGATTAATCTGATTAATTCTATTGAAAACCTTACTCATCAATGTGCTTATTGACGTTGCTATGCACATCGCAATTCCTCACATGGCATAACTCCGCTTTGCGTCAGGACGCAAAGAACACGAGACTAGAGGACATATTCTGTACCATCCGCTGGGCTTTCCTTGACTGTATTCCAGTCTTTCTAGATCAATCGTATCCGTCATTTCTGGGGGTATAGTTTGAAACACTTCTACCTAGTGGCGGCGATGATTTGACAAACCTACAGGCGGCAGCTTTGTTGGGAGAGGGAGCACATGGCACCCTCCCATCCTTGTCGCCTTGTGGTAATCGTGCTAGAAACACCCAAACTTGTTGTAAGACGTATTGTTGTGACGAGCAGGCCATAAAGCAGATACAATGAGGCCAGAAGGTTTCTGGCTGATACTTGGTATATCGCCGGGTGCTCAGCGATATTCTGCTCGTCACTAAATGAGCGCCATGGATCCAAGACCGATCCAAAACTCATGAGCCCAAACTATCACGTCTTCATCTTCTTCGTCTTTCCTCCCTTCTCCTTAGCAACACCATCTCCCTTGATCCCTCCTTTCCCACCCAATCCAGGGCCCTCCGTCTTGACACCACTATCCCCCGTCTTTAACTCCTCTCCTTCGATCGCCCTCCTTTCCAAACTAATCTCCAACACCGTCTTATCCTTCGGCAGACCCTTGCCATCACCATTCTTATCCCAATAAACCGCCCAAACATCCTCTTCCTCCTCAATAACCACAAACGCCTCAATCCCATTCAACGTGACGCCAATCTCGTCTTTCGTCCAGCCGAACGTGCCGACTATGTGTGGGAGAGATGTACTCCGTTTCCCATATCGCACTTCGCGGGTATCGCGATCAACGTAGATCCAACCCATTGCTGGAGGCGCTTTAGAGGACATACTGACGAGCCCCATTGGCTTATCCGGTTCGCGTGGGAAATTGATATAGAAGCCTTCGAATGCATGTCCCGGGTCTACTACACTTGGTCCGTCACCCTCACCTCCCTGGCCAGTTCTAGCCTCCTTGGTTGGCATCAAACTCAGCTCTCGTTCCATACGCTTCATGACCTTCTCCGGCGCTCCCTCCGAAACGTACATTTTGTCATTGCATAACCATATTGGTTTGAGGTGCAAGCTTTTTGTATACCGAGATTTAGCATCGCAGTAGACGAGCAGGTTACATTTCTGGCTGAGTTTCTTGTCGCGTTCGGCGTTGTTGTGTGCGGAGACGGCTTGTGCTACGCCTATCGTGGTGGGAATGCCGGCGGCTATTGTTAGGAGGCCTAATACCATATCGTTTGTTTTTTGTGAATAGATGGGGAGGTGGTAATGGGGAAAGGATCAGCTGAGATAGAGACGAGATTGTGAGTGAATGATAGGAATACAGATTTTTTATGAGTTCTTTGATCACAATTTGAAACACTCTATGATTGCACAGCTATAATTGTACAAGAACGACTCTGGGTGTTTCAATGCAGGCATATCTAGAAAAGTAATGCTGTTTCAAAAGCAGGAAACCTGGCAATCGAGAGTGACGTCTTACGGTGGTCCTGGCGAAACGTGACTGAAACCAGCAGCGAAAACAAGCAATAAGAACGTGCCAAGTACAACACTTCAGACTCTTTCCTCTCTGTGTTTAATAGAGATGTTTGTACGGTGTAGCCTATGCTTTTCCAGCAACATCTCGAGTTACGACTTACAGATTTGTGATGACCTACGAGCGAAATACGGAGGGACGACCTCCTCATTTTACCCCTCTTTCGAGTGGGCCTGGAGCGACGCCGTCTGTGCCGCATCTCTACACCTTTGACCTTCAACCTGCCTCTTTCGTGGAACGGAATAAGCATGAGCATGAGCATGATTACACCGCCGAAGTTTACAAGCACGAGGTGACGACGATACTCCCCGTTCTCGAAGTATTTTGTGAGACCGTGCTCTCTGTGAAGTCGTTCTTTCATTTGTCCTCCAGTCTATCACGGTTCTTTGCCACTCAAAAAGCAAACCTCGACGTGGTCAGGTCGGCAGCTTTGATCCGACCTGCTACTTATGCTCGAGAAACAACAGAGTTCTTCTAGAAATGGTGATCGGAAAATGAGGATGTCAAAGTGAGGAGAATGATCAACATGTTGCCTGCATTGCCCCGCACGCTACGGTGAGATCATGCTGCACCCTCGGAGTAAATGCTTCGCCATGCTCGCGTCTATAAAGATGTTGCTACGTCTCCATCCTATTTCTGGATTCAGGATTGCTCTATACGCATCGAATCTTCCATCTATTCATCATGGTTGCTGCTTCGAAGTTATCTCTTGTGCTTGCACCTGCTGCCCATGCCTTTACTGTGCAGTCTTTTGCTTCGTCCTTTGATAGCCAACTTCAGCTTTCGCCGTATACTGCTCCAATCAGGGGCAATGGCAATAGCACTGGATATTCCACATGGGGTATCTCTGTCGACGATACTACTGTTGGTTATAGGCAGACGATCGATGGCTTTGGCGCCGCGATCACCGACTCAACAGTCTCTACCTTCAATACTCTCGGACCAAAGAAGAAGGCTGCACTGATGACTGCACTCTTTGATCCCGTCAATGGCATCAACTTCAACCTCATGCGTCACACTGTGGGAGCATCTGATTTATCAGCTTATGTATACTCATACGACAATGTTACGACCCCAGATCCACAATTGAAGAATTTCAACCTCTTGGATCCAGGTCGCGCCATGGCCAAATTGATCACCCAGATGAGAGCAATCAACTCGGGTATCAAGCTGCTTGGAACGCCGTGGAGTCCTCCAGGTATGTATAATTATGTGATCAACACTTCAGATAGTCCAGTGTGCTAATATCGTATTATGTAGGCTGGATGAAGCTCAACCATGTCATGATCGGAAACACAACCGACAACATGCTAAATATGTCCTACGCGGCCTCCTACGCCGAGTACTTCGTCAAGTACATTCAGCGATTCGCTGCTCAAGGCGTTACTGTCGATGCTATCACCCTGCAGAACGAACCACTGAACAATGCATCCGGCCTGCCAGCCATGTATGTCGGTGCTCAGGAGTCAACGAACTTGATCGAGAATTGGGTCGGTCCTGCTTTGCGTCTTGCTGGCCTGAACACGGATATTTGGGCCTATGATCATAATCTGGATGTTCCATCGTATGCGCAGACGGTTATCAATGGCGCGGGGAGGTATGTTGATACTGCAGCGTGGCATTGCTACGCTAGTAATAACACTTGGAGGTATGTATCCCGATTATGTGGTTGATACGCTATACTGACCTTGATTTCAGTGTGATGTCGGATTTCCAGGCCGCAAATCCTACTGTCGATCAATACATGACAGGTATTTTGACATTCTACCTTTTTAGAAGTATAGTTTGCTAACTAATTCTCCTAGAATGCTGGCTGTCGCCGTATACTTCATGGTATCAAGCGCCTTACTTCACCCTCGGACCTCTTCAAAACTTTGGCCGCGGAGTTATCGCATGGGTGCTAGGCACCGATGAACAATACGGGCCTCACCTACCCAACGGCTGCAACTCCTGCCGCGGCATAGTCGAAGTTGACGTGAACGGCAACGACTACTTCCTAACGAACGATTACTACTACCTCGGCCAATTCTCCAAGTTCCTACAACGCGGCGCTACCGTCCTCAATACACCTGGCGGAAATTACGACTACGGTTCTGGCGGCGGCATTTCGTATGAGTCGAGTGGCCAGGGTGTTGAGAGTGTGACGACGAAGAATGCCGATGGAACGAGGACGATTGTGATTTACAATGGATTTGGGAATGCTGTGTATGCGACGCTAACGTTCAAATCGGGAGATGTGTGGAGTGGACCGCTGTATTCGCAGAGTGTGACGACTTGGTTGTTGCCTGCTGCGGGTGCTTCATGAGGTGAGAGAGGTGAGGGGAGGGAGAGTGCTGTGATGTGGAGGAATACGAGGCGATCAATATAAGATCTGACCAGTATAATGAAATTAAAGTATAGCAAGTAATTTGAATTAATGACCACTTATAATCATCCTCAACTCTCCTACACGATGCTGTGCTGGCGTTAGCGCATTTATTCACCAAGCCAACCCTCAGGAACTGGGATGAAACGATGACGTAGGTGAAACACGGCTGATACACCGCCAAGTCACTACCATATCTAAGCGCGCCATTCCATCACCGACTCCGTTTCCCTACTCCATGCTGTTTACATGTCTATACCGTCCTCATATTCTGCTCGACCTACTATCTAGTCTGAAACATACTGCTGTGAGATCAAATCGCTATTCTGCTATCTGTGCCAACAACTGTATTGCAAAAGATCATCAGAAAGACTCTAGACTCGACTTTTGTCCCGCTCCACTAGACGTAATATATCGTCGCTAGGAGAGCACACGAGAACAAAGTGCGACCCATCCAAGCGCGAAATGTCAAACACAAAAACACTCTTATTGTGCTTCGTCCACGGTTTCAGGGTGAGTCTCTAATCCCTCCCCGCCCTTGGCTTTGTGCTTGAGCCTGTGGCGTGTTATACCATAACAACGACAGAATACGAAACGTAATTCTGCAACTGCGAGAGATACATGCTGACATGGCCTGCCTCCAGGGAGGAGAATGGACGTTCGATGGCTTTCCAAATCATCTCGCCAAGCTCATCCATGCGGAAAGACCTGAGCTTGAGGTCGAGACGGCTGTGTATCCCAAATATGAGACGAGAGGGGAGTTGCCGAATTGTGTGGCGAGTTTTCGACAGTGGTATGTACTCTGCTGGTAATTGTGTGCTTGAATGTGTAAGTGTGTGGAAGGCTAAAGTGGGATGGTCGTGACTCGTCTCCAAAAGCATAGGTAGTTAGACACGTTACTGTCGGATCGTTTCGAGTGATACACAAAGATGTGAGACGGCTGATTTACTCTATACAGGCTACTTGATAAGGTCTTGACTATGGAAAAGGCAGTCGGGAATACTAGTCCTAAGACTAAGCCCACTGTGGGTACAATCTTGATCGGACATTCAATGGGGTTAGTTCTTCCATCCTCATTTTTACCACATCATTCTACTGGTTGCTTCTCCTGACTCAGGTTCTGTTCTTCAGTGGTTTCGTAGCCTCCGACGCTCTCCTCTCCATTCTCAATGATACACCAACAACCTACACCCCTCCAAAAGCTAACGCCCCTCCTCAACCACCAACTACCATGTTCCCCGTTGTCCACGGCATCCTCACCTTCGACACCCCCTTCTGCGGTCTCTCCCGGAGTATGTTCGCCTACGGTGCAGTCTCTTCCTACCAAGGCTATTCCTCCGCAACATCTCTCTTTTCCCTCCTCGCAATGCGCATGGGTCCCAGCGCAGCACTTTTCACCATCGGCTCGTTTGCTTACAAAAATCGAGAGGCTTTGCAGAAAGGTATGGGTTCGCTTACGAGTATGAAATGGGATGATTGGATGAGATGGCGTAGTCAGGCTGAATCTGAGAATGTAGAAGGAGGAGATAAGAAAGAGAGTAAGATGAGTTGGGAGAATGTACAGGAAGGGTTAGCGTATTTGAGTAAGGAGAATTTGGGTGAGGGAATGGCTTATATTACGAGTCATCTTGAGTTTGTGGGCGTGCTATTTCGTGGGGTTGAGTTGCAGGAGAGGTTGGAGAGGATTGGTGAGTTGAGAGGGGTTGGATTTGCTGATTTGGTACGTCTCGCACTCACACTCATATACCTCACACCCATCACAATATACTTACAATACTAACCCGCTCATTCTCCTACCCACAGTACACAACACTAGGCACAAACTCCTTCTACTCTGGAGGCTACTTCATTCCCGAACGCACCTTCATCGCCACCCCTACACCCCCCACCTCCTCCCTGTCCCGCTTCTTCATCAAAGAACCCAACCTAACCCCCTCCACCGACGAAATCTCTGCCCACCTCAACATGTTCTCGCCTGCCCAAAACACCTCCTACGAAGAAATGTCGCTGCACGCCAAAGGTCTAATCGTCAGCTGGGCGCTCAACAACCGGGGTGTGGTCGTCGACGACTGGAAAACACGCGCGGTGGAGAGGGAAGATAAGTGGAAGGATTTGAGCAGGTATACGATTGATGGTGAGAGTGGTGGGCTCAAGGAGTGGGACGTTGCGGTTAAGGAGAGGGAGGCGAGGGAGAGTTATTGGAATTATGCGAATTATGCGCCGGATGTGGGTAAGATCAGGGGGTATATCCCCGCGGTGCCGGGCATGAGAGGGGTGTCCGGTGCGAGTGAAGGTGGCTTTGTTGGTGGTGATAGTGACGGTAAAGGATTTGACGAAGCGGTAGCTAAGACGGCGGAAGATGGAGTAGGGAAGCGACAGGAGAGTGCACAAGCGACCAGTTTCTGGAGTAGGTATATGCCATCGTCTGTAGCCGGCGCACCGAAGCCCCAGTCGGCAACGGAGCAAAGCAAGCAAAGCGAGGAAAGCAAAGGAAGCAACGACTCCGCCACAAAAGCAGAGGCAGAGGCTGCACCAAGCTTCACGTCATATCTGTGGTCAGCTGATACTGGGATTTCGTCCCCCTCCTCTGATGACAAAGTTAAAGCTCAAGCCGATGCAGCTGCGTCGCAGTCTTGGCTAAGCTATGGATATAGCTATATACCTAATGTTCGAGGACGAAGTCAAAGTCGACCTAGCACGCCTGCGCCGAAGTCACAGTCAGCTTCAGAGCCAGAGGCGAAGGCCAAGCTTGATGATGCACAGAAGCTGGAGACAGAGCCGGAGGAAGCACAGCCGAAGCAGGAGGCAAGCAAGGAAGCAGACAGCTCGATACCTACGACAAGTGAAGAAGAGAAGAAGAAGAATACGAACTGATATTTATGAATTTGTTTACATTATCTCTTCAGACAGCTGGGAGAGAGTTGTACTCTTGAGTTTTGTCTTTCTTTTAGGGATATGTTATGACAGACACGATCTATTAGCGGGGATTTAATGTAATAGCAAGTAAAGTGAATTTGATGATAGGACGTCGTGCAGCCTTCAGCACCACAATGATCCCGAGGAGTCTAGCTCATTGCCACTCTATTTAGCGCATCATTGCAAAGAGGGAGGTTATGGCAACTTTAGGTCGTGCGTATCAGAGCTGTAGGTCTGATGTATCACGCTACAGAGCATAGATTCCATAATCCAATGTTACAGGCATGCAGTGAAGAACAGAATTCGAAAATAGAGGAAGAAGGAGAAGAAGAAAAGGAAGAGGATCTATTTGATCTTAATTTGAGTGTACTTTAATCGAGTACAGCAATATCAGAACATACAACAAATCATTAAGTTCAAGTCTGTTTTCGTCAAATGTACCTACTGAATATGCAGCGTTAGCCGACAGTTCATGGGCATTTTAAATAATAGTGAATAATTGAGACAAATCCTCAGAAAGGACATGAAAAATGATGGTAATCGTCACAAAGGATCAGATTTTGTGGTGTGGTTAAATTAGACATCATGGGATTGATTCAAGAAACTGAAGCAGACAGATGTATAGCTTACCCTATGTGTGTTGAAGACTCTGGCGAAGGTTTGAGGACGGTCAAGCCTTGCATGATCAGCTAACCAGTGAATTCGTGCGTGGTTTAAGCCTGGCGATACTTCATTACCATTCTTGTAAGCACTTTCCCAGCCATAAAATGAAGTTAATATTACGCATACCCACTTATGCCAGCTTTGCACTGATTCGTTTCCCGTCTCTTCAATACAGAAGCTCAGTTGACCAGGATCACGATCCGTTATGACACGAACTCGTGAAATGGAACTCGTGATTATTAATCATATCTGAAGCACTCGGAAGAGGCTTGAGCACGTAAGACTCCATAGCCTGTGCTTGGATGTCGAGTCGAAAAGCTTGTTAATCGCACGTTGTAAGACTGCAGAGAGGTGAGCCTAGGACCCATATAAGGCTACGGCCTTCAAGCTATACTTAGTGATGTTGACGAGGCTGCACTGCCTTCGTCCACAACAAGGCTGTTTTATGCAGGGATAGCGAGGCAGCATGCTCCTGTACCTTAGTATATAACTGTTCTGTATATCTCACCATCTGAAGGCTTCACAATTCTACAAGCTTTCTTGACTCCTCTTTTCTGCATAAGTCAAGATTGTATCTGTGATACGTCAATATCAGTATGTATCTCAGTAGCAAAGCAACGATGCTTGTCGCAGCAGTGGCAGCACTCGTCAGCGCAGTTCCCACTGCAGTCGAGCACGCCGAACGTGCTGTAGCTACACAATATCTTTTCAGCTTGTACGTATCACGATTCTTACCGACTTCAACCTTTTAACACTTTCTTTAGTGGCGACTCTTATACCGATACTGGATTCGTTCCGGGCAGTGTCCACCCAGCCTGCAATAACTCGATGGGTTCGTAAATCAGCCTCGTGACCATGCCACTGGTCTCTGTGTGCTCACACAATACAGGTAATCCTCCGTTTCCCGGTCATACCACCTCGGGAGGTGTAAACTGGATTGGTGAGATAGCCCAGAGTGCTCCCGCCTGCTTCCTCGAATGGAACTTTGCGTACAGTGGTGCTACTGTCAATAACTCGATAGTCGCACCGTACACCAAGGGTATTCCAGATATGATCACTCAAGTCAAGAGTTTCCAGTCTGGCGTTGGAGCGCATGTTCCACAATACCCGTGGACTGCTGATAATGCTGCTGCAGCTGTTTGGTTTGGTGTAAGTCAACGTGGAGAGATTGCATGTTGTAACCCAAAGCTGAATGCTACGATCGCAGGTCAACGACTGTGGGAACAACTACGCAGCACCCAACGAGACAGCCATCTTGCACGCGGATATTGACACTTACTTTGGGCGATTGGGCGTCTTACACGCTTCTGGTGTCAGGAAATTCTTGCTACTCAATGCGCCACGTACGTTGCTTGTCTTGTCTTTCTTCACAGTCTCTCGGCCTGCATTGGATCACAACTAACAGCGGATTTCAAGCACTCGATCGCGCACCAAATTACGTCAATCAAGGCCCAGCCATCGCCGGTATCGTCAAAACAAACATCCAAATCTGGAATTCGCAGTTCAAAAAGTCTGCCGCTCAGTGGGCTGCCGACCATACTGATGCCAGCGTGAAGACTTTGAACACGCACTCCATCTTTGCGAATATCCTTGACAATCCCACGAAGTATGGTGCCCCTGACGCGACCTGCTATAATAGTACTGGAACGAGTTGTTTGTGGTGGAACAAGTAAGTCTTCTCAGGCAGGAGTGTCACTAAGCGTTAGCTAATGTTCGAAGTTATCATCCAGGCTTGGCTATTCAGCGTGCTGTCGGGGATGCAGCATATAAGAAGCTGTATGGTGGGGGCGGCCTCAGATGATGCTGATGTGGATGAGAGCTGAATGGAGCTCAGTGTAGTACGGATTTGTAAGGAAAGTTCGGTATGGTCCCTTATAAGCTTGAGGCGGCGGTACTCTTCGGTCTTGCGATGATGAGAGGCACGCCCCTGGCGTTATTGAGGCCGTGTGGGGAAATTGGTCGATCACTTTTTTATAACTAACTATTATATACATCACTACTTATTACCCTTTATGCGTGCCCTATTCGTCTTTAAAATTTGCTAGTAGCGAGACTATATATCTATAATCCTCTCCTAAATTTTCTACTATAATAACTCCTCCTATAGCTTCTAGATACACTCTAAAGTTTATCCTCTATATTAAACGATAGATATTATAATCTTTACTTAATAATATTCTAACAGGCCTTAATTAGATTTAAATTAGGGCTATTAGTAGGGTGCTAGTATAGTCTAATACTATACGCCTTTTATAGCTTATAAGCGAGGCTATCTTTATCGTAACTATAGCTAGGATTGTTATCTTCTTATAACTAGTATTTCTAAGGCTCTAGTAGGTGCTTTTTAAGCGCGCAAATGTAGTAAGGCAGTGTATACCCTATATTATAAGCCTACATTATTAAATTACCTCTTAGTTTAACGTTAAAGTTGTGATAGGTTAGTGTTGAATTTAGGTAAAGTCTAAGTGGCAACGCTAAGAGTTATTTAGAGTCTAGAGGTCTGTAACGCTAAGAGTTGCTTAGCTTCAGACCTAACCCTAGTGGTTTAACCTCACCTCATATCAAGTCGCACGCTTGGTATTAGTTAGTTACTTAATCAATCTTTATATGTATAAAGTAGCTCTAAACAACCTCGCAATTCAACAGTTAGAGTACGCTACTCTTTTACCCTTACTTTAAACTCGGCTATATTCTCTTATACCTATCTTCTTCTAGGGCGGGTAGGTTTCCTAGGCTTTATTACCTCCTTCTCTTTATTATAGTAGAAGATAAGCTTATTAATCTTACTATCCTAGAAGATCTAACCCGCGATATATAAGCCTTATAAGGTCTTTATTTAAGAGTTCTCTACCACGGCGATGTTCTCTATATTATACCTTATACCTTACTTATAAAGTATTCTCTTAGCTATAAGTTACTCCCCCTTATAGTACGCCTTATCTATAAAGAATACGCGCTTCTAAAAGGCCTTACTCTTAAAAAGGCAACAAAGTATATAATCTACTTGTTAGGTATGATTCTTACTAGATAAACGATATTTAACGCGTGCTATAATATAGCGGCGTGCCTTCTTAGTATACTTATTAAATACGTAGTTAGTAGAGCGGATACTAGCGTCGATACTATACTTTTTAAGCTACTTTTTAAGAGGCAATTTACGGTACGGATTAGTAGTAGAAACGAGTATCTTTATAACCTTTTTAGTAATCTTTTTAGGGCGCCCTAGCTTGTCTAATATATTACGAGTCCTATAGTAGGCGGCACGGCTGCTGTTACAGATATATTGTGATGACGTGAATAGAAGAGAAGACAGGAAGGTGTAAGGTAAAAGGTAAAGATTTATAAAAGAGGAATCTACGGTATCAATACCGATATGCCTTAGTGAAAGTAGA
>Ga0160429_1000246_pt1 | contig 63456 bp, 57 predicted proteins | sample SolpanmetagenomR_FD_108199 | JGI IMG/M metagenome (GOLD analysis project Ga0160429, IMG submission 108199) | Solar panel surface microbial communities from Lawrence Berkeley National Laboratory, California, USA - R | ecosystem: Engineered > Built environment > Solar panel > Unclassified ... | reverse complement strand
TGGAAGATGAGGATGTGGAAGAAGGTGTCGAGCAGGAGGATGTGTTGGGGTTGGATGGAGGTAGAGTCTAAGAGCACGGGTTGTGCGGAGTCTTGGTCGAAGGTGTAGCTGTCGAGTGTTGGCTGGATCATGATCAACGAGTTGCTGACGTCTTCGTGGTTGAGGACGTGGCGGTAGAAGGCGGTTTCGTCGGGGGAGTTGTTGAAGACTTGCAGGAATTGGGAGCGGCGGAGATGGAACATGAATTGGGGGTAGAGAGTGAAGTTGCGCTCGAGACGGAAGGAGGAGGCGTCGTCTTTGCGATATTCGGCGAAACGCGAGCACAGGCGGATCAGCATGCGGTCGACCCAGCGGAGAACGTCGGGGCTGTCGTCGACTTCGGCTTTGAAAACGGCAATGCGGGACATGAGTACGGCGGCAGCTTCTTGGTCGAAGGATTGAGCGATTGCTGGGTCGCCCGAGGGCCCGCTGAGGTTGCGTCCGATGGTGGTGACGCGGAGGTGGTATTGGCCGGAGGAGTGCTGGTAGTAGGTAAGGAATTGCATCATACCCTTTTGTTGCTGGCCTGGTGCTTGGACTTGTGCAGCGCCACTTTGACCTGCAATCTCAAAGTAGATACCATAACTTGCTGAGGGATCAATACCACACATCTTCCAAGATGATGTGTTACCAATGCCGACCTCGGTCTCGCCAACATTTGTGCCCTTCTTGTTCATCGACACAGCATGACCAATAAGACCAGTAACTTTGAGCTCTTTCGTGGTAATGACCTCAAGCGAAGCATTGAAACCCATGATAAGGTTGTCGTTGGCATCCTTGTCGAATACTCGAGCGAAAGATTGCTTGTACATTGATGAAGTAAAGCTGTCCGTCAAGATCATATGACCTCCTGTCGAATTGGGTAGGCTCTTCATCTCCAGTAGACCAACTTGATCAAGACACCCGGCGAAGATATCAACGACATGGCCATTGGTAGATGCGCGTTTTGCTAAGCCATCGTAGAATTTTAGTGCTTTCTTGTAATATTTGATGTTGTCGCGGTCAATGTCGTGATGTGAACGAATCGGTTCTCGCAGTTCTTGACCAACAACCATACCACTTCCAACAGTTGCTGCACCTCCGCAGAAGAGCATAACACGTCCACCAGCATTCTGGAAAGAAACTTCGAGTAGAGATATGGCAATACTCAAGGCAACTCCAGTACTTCTTTGAGGTCTCTTGTCGTTGGCTACTGGCCAAGCATCCTTTTGTAATTGCTCGAGCACATTGGTAAGTTGATATTCACATTGTGATACAGGTAGGAGGAATCGTGCGGAAGGGCCTTGTGGTGGTCGTCCTGGCGGTTGTTGTGGAACACCAGGTCGTACTACACTGCCAGTTAAGCCAATCATTTCTTGCACTTGCTTCGCAGTGTAGTCCTTTGTGCCACGGAAGACAAATGATTTGGCACACTCGGTGTATCCAAGCTCATGCACTTGTACCTGTTGCAGGAATTAGCAATCTTGTTACCACATCTTTGTTTGAGTCTCCCTACCATTGTGCCATATGTGATAAGACCAACCAGAGCATACGGCGGAAGCAGGTTCAAGCTCATAATGAGTGATTCGGTCAAAGACTTGAGACTCTCCTCATCTTGGCATGTATCGACAACGAAGAGAAAGATTGGTGGTGCTGGAGCAGGGCGCGCAAGTCGGTATTCGACTGTGGTGTTGGCAGGCATAATCTCGGGAGGTACTTGTTCTGGCGAAATGTCTTTGTAGTGTGGGGGAAGCTGATTTCGTTGCAAGCAGAAAGGGCATGTCCAGGTTCGTGATCTAGTATCTACCTGACTGTATTTGACGTTAGAGCTGTAATCGGATCGTAGCACACATTCCGTACGCACCAGAATGGGTTGAGCAAAGCACGGCAGTTCTGCTTGCAGGTAACAGGCTCATATTGCAGCAGTGGGGTGTCTGGCTTCTCTTTCAGAGGTGTGTACAGGGCAGCAATGGGGACAACGAGACGCGATGCTTCCTAGACATTGTTAGTCCCAGCCTGAATACTGTGACAATCCTCCATACCATGCGCGAGCTGGGAAAGGTATTCCAACTCAACCGAATTCCATCACGCTCCTCAATGTCTTGCCATTGTTCTTTCTGCGCGTCAAAGTCCATCTTCTGGCGAGCTTGGTGGGAATAAGTTGGTGTGGAATTGATGCAACTCTGGCTGCGTTGACCTGCAACGGATCGCACAACAGGAGAGGACAAATACCGTAGGAAACAGACCGAAGAAAAGAACAAGCTGTCTATCTGCTGCTTTCAAAACAAGGCCACATAGACGACATGCGGAGAGTAACAATGAGAAAGGGGTTAACACGTGACTCGCAGAACACGAACAACACTCTTCAATTTTTGGCCTCTGCTTTTCTTCTTCTTCTTCTTCTTCTTCTTCTCAATCACGCCAGCTAATACAAAACATTACTTAACGGCAGCTTTGCATATATCATGGCGAAGCTGTTTTCGCGCTGAGCGGAGAGTGGACTTATCACCATTAAACTGGGCACCCGGCTTCGATTAGCTCATTCTGAGCTCACTGACATTCTGGGAATCAGTAGCGTGAACATAATATGTGTTCTAGGTCGTTGGCTGTACCATAATAGCACTTCTACCATTGTGTCGTCTTGACGTAGCAATACCGTGTTCAAAGCTCGAATTTTTCATGGCTGTTTCAGGACGTTTCAGGTTTGACAATCGACCCAAGCGCTTCCAGCAAGCTTTCGTAAACTACAACACAAGCAGCCCACTAAGCAGCATCAATCCGGGTTTGACGTTCTGCAAGGTTGCAAGAAGACTGTATTGATATTTGTTGTTATTCGATGGGCGGTAAATATGGATGAACTCTGCTATTGAAAAATCAAAAACCTGAAACATGCCTGAATTTGAAACACCCCAATTGTTTTCCAACCACCCCACCATGTTTTGGCCCCGCACGTCCGTTTCATTTGTTTCATGTTCTGCCACCTGCTGTCAACAAGCTCATTGAACAAACAATTGTTGCCCAACGAAGAAGCTTTACAATTGTGCACAAGTCCTCACCACCACGCGGCCTCGACAAGCTATCATAAATACTCTGCCATCAACCGCCTGCTTCTGCTTTCTTGACCTATCTTTTTTTTTCTCAAACCCACCGCTCATTTCACTGACACGCAGGCGTGCAGAACCCTTTTTTGTTACTCACTTCTTGCTTTTAGTTTCACTTACTTCTTTCTTCTTTCTGCCCGACTCATCTAAGCTGGTCTTAGAGTTCTCGCTTTTTCCAAATTCCAATATCGCGACGACTGGACCGCGACGTCTCCGACAACACACTTCACTTCTGATTCGGTTTCAGATTGCGACAACATTTCGCAAATCCAGCTTTCCTCGCCTCTTCACTTCTGGGTCTTTCATCTTACAACCTTCGTCATGTCAATCTATAAACATGATGAGGCTGGTGGCCAGAACATGGCTGATGTGGTCAATCCTTCATTGACTTATAAAGCTTCATCAACTTATCAAGCTTCACCTCAACCATTCGTTCAATTTCAACCGTCAGGTCACTCTTTTGGACACTCCTCTACGCCGATGTCTGCTCAGACATCAAGTGTTGAAGCCACTTATCCGGCAGGGCCAGTTTCAGGCTATTCAACTTATCCCACTGGCGAGTCAATCAACAACAGCAACAATCAAGTTGATTTTGGTCAGCACCACTCTGCGCAAGCTCCACATCACTTCGGTCAGCACTACTCGGGTCATGATGGAAGCGCAGCATTCGACAACAACACCAACAACAACGATTTCAATCAACAGTCCTCCAATGTTCAGGCTCAGGACGCCAACTTGCGCACCATCAATACTGCTATCCTCGCAGGCCCAGCTGCTTCAAACATCGACCTCTACAACAACCATGGCTCGGTGGCCCATGGCGCACTGGCACAACACGGCTTCACACAGAACAACACCAACGCCAACCAACAGGGCGAATTCCAAGCGCTTGCGACCAGTCACAACATGAACGTTGGGAACAACATGGCCTATTACCCTCAACAGCCCACGTTCATGCCTCAATTTCCCTTCAACATGAATATGATGATGCCTTTCCAGTACGGCCCACACTACAATATGTACGGTCAGGTTTTCAATACTCCTACTCTTTCCGTCATGGAACCTTCAGTTCACGGTATGATGGGACCTCCTTCAACTATCGTTAGCAGCGTTGAGAATTGGAGGCATCACGTCTCGTCACCAGCAGCTGAATCTGCCTCACACACGACTGGCACAAGTCAGAAGGTTTCACCGCTTACTGGCTTCAATCCTTCTGGCTTTGACTCGTTCATCCCTGCTGTTCTGGCGACCTACAACACCATTCCAACATCAGAAGTCGATGATAGAGTTGCTCCTGTTGATACCAAGCCAGCGATGAAGAAGAGCAAGAAGTCTTCAAAGAAAGCACGCAGCTGCTTCGTCTGCACAGGGATCAATAACGAAGACATGATTACCTGTGCACACCCAGGCCATAAAGGCACAGCATTATTTCACCTTGACTGTGCTGGTCTCTTAAGCAAGACTGACAATGGTAAGCGATTGCTACAATTCCTTCCCGACAATTCAAACCAAGCTTTCTAACCTTACTGTTCTAGAAGGATCGTGGTATTGCAACACCTGCCTCAACAATGTCCCCCAGGACCGGTCAAGTGCTCCGCCTCTCTCGCCACTGCCAGAGTCGGACCACTCCTCCTACCATCCGTCGCCTCCAAAGAAGAAGAAACTGCAACGCAAATCACGTCGTATCTACAGCGCACCTGCTGGGACTCTTCCCATTAGTGATCTCTTCGCTCCTTACTCCGCCAAGCCGGCCAGACCCTACCAGCCACCCTTTTCCGCCACTCGCAGTCATTTCTCTGATGCTATTCCCACAAGTTCCACCCCCAACACTGGCAGAGGTCAAACGAGCCATGGAGGTTGGAGTGCTGCAGAAGATACCGCATGTATCGCTATCATGACCAATCTCATCAACCAGCGTAGCTCAAACGAGCTCAAAGTGCCTATTGACAAGATGTGGGAGCTTGGTGCAGGCCGCATGGCTAGTGCTGGCTTTCCTCGTTCAGCTAGCGGCATCAAGATGCAGTGGACTCGTAGATTACGGGCTTTCACCGGTCTTGACGAGAGGAAGGTGCCTAATGCCGCAATGATGAGGACTGGTCTTATCATCAACAAGAGAAAGGACACTGATGAAGAGAGCGATCAAGATGCGACAGTGATGCCCAGAGGAAGAAGGTCTGGTACTGTAGCTCCAAGAAGAAGAGTTGCTGCTACTGGTGGCAAGGTCAGCCCCCCTACCGCGAACTTTGTTTCTGCCGGTAAGCCTGGTGTCATGTCTGGAAGAGTCAGCAAGAAGAAGAGCGCGAGTGCTGCTGCTAGGACTCCGACCGCCGCCTCTTTCGCTACTGGTGGCCGTGTCAAGATGGGAAAAGAGGTTTCTGATGGCAGGAACACAACTGCACAGCACGAGAAGGCCGCTCGTATCGATGAAGGCATCGCCATGATTGTCGAGAGACCTTTCACGACAATGGTTCGAGACACCGAGAGACTCGTCACACAGAAGCAGTACGATGACGAAGAAGAATCAGAGCAGAGCCGTGGTTCCAGCTACTTCGACAATGCTCTGGAGGATACTCTCATGGGATGAAATACAAAGCAGGATGCGATTGTGATGTGGCTTTTGAGAAAGGTTTGCTAATGGTTGGTCCTGGGTAGTGATGGTAATGGGAATGGGTTCAAGGGATGAAAATGGTGATTTGGATACGCAAAGGAAATTGATCATCAGCAAGTTTGATAACATTCAAGCTTGAAAAGGTCCGCTTTACAGCAGAGGCTCGCTTCATGCTCACGAAGCACAGGCCTTTCCAATGACAGGATTTCTCAGATATGGCTCTCCATGTCTAGACGTTAGCATAGTACAGTGTGTTTCTTTGGAAAGTCTTCTCGCTTAGAATAGTAATGATGATGCAGGCTGGTCCTCGCTGAGCAGCAAATCAAAATATTCTCATGAGCCTATATTGCTCCTTCAATGCCTTCTGGACTTCTAGTACAGTCACATGCTATCGTTTTTCAATCATCAGCCTTATGATGCGCGTTTCCTTGGCGCGTCTATCAAATTTCTGTAAATTCAAACGTCGACAAAAGCTTCTGTTTTCTTTCTCCCCGCCTGGCAGTATCGCCGACGGTGCACTTTTGCTTTCTTTATATCACTCTACCCCGTCAACGTCGCCAGCATGAAGTACGTGCTCGTATCAGGAGGTTCGTCACTTTTCTCCAAGGATTAAATGAAGCAGAACTGACATTCATGCAGGTGTCATCAGTGGCATTGGAAAGGGTGTTATTGGTATGGCTGTGCACTAGAAAGAGCTCGGGCACGAGTGTTGACCATTATGTAGCCTCTTCCACTGGTCTGCTGCTCAAGACTTTGGGATTCAAGATATGTCACTCCTGCTATAGTAGCAAAGAAATACAAACTGATTATCATCCACGTCTCTTCTATCAAGGTCGATCCCTACATGAACATCGATGCAGGAACCATGGCACCAACAGAGTGTGTTATCTTCGAATATGTGTGTCAGTAACAGCTAAAGCTGATTCGATGTTCAGGCATGGCGAGTGCTTTGTTCTTGACGATGGAGGAGAGGTGGACCTCGATCTTGGAAACTACGAAAGATACCTCAACATCACCTTGACACGCGAGAACAACATCACAACCGGCAAGGTGTACAAGCACGTCATCGAGAAGGAGCGTAGAGGGGACTATCTCGGAAAGACTGTCCAGGTCGTACCACACGTTACAGATTGTATTCAGAATTGGATAGAAAGAGTAGCAAAGGTGCCAGTGGACGACACAAACGAGGAGCCGGACATTTGCATAGTCGAGCTTGGAGGAACAGTCGGTGATATTGAAAGTGCTCCATTCATTGAGGCTATGCGTCAGCTCCGACGAAGAGCAGGGAAGAACAACTTTCTGCAGATACATGTCTCGCTAGTGCCGGTCATTGGTGGAGAGCAGAAGACGAAGCCTACACAACAAGCTATAAAGGAAGTCAGGAGTGCCGGTCTCAGCCCTGATTTGGTGAGTTTTGGAAATCAGCATGAGCATGACGAGATTTCGGCTGACCATATATGCTCTGTAGATTGCCTGTCGATGCCCTCAAAAGCTCGAAGCTGCCACAATGAACAAAATCGCCAATTTCTGTCAAGTCGACCTTGAACAAGTCATAGCAGTCCACGACGTCCACTCCACTTACCACGTCCCCATGCTTTTGGAAGAACAAGGACTCATTACCAACTTCCGCGAGATTCTCCAGCTCGACAAACTCACACCATCCACCAAACTCGTCGAGCGCGGCCAAGACACCTGGACGCAATGGAAAGACCTTGCTACAGCACAAGAGCGCATCTTCGACGAGGTCACCATCGCTCTTGTTGGCAAATACACCAATCTCCACGACTCCTATCTTTCCGTCATAAAATCGCTAGAACACTCCGCCATGCACTGCCGCCGCAAGCTCAATCTGATCTGGGTGGACGCCTCTCTCCTCGAAACAGCCACACGCGATACCGACCCTGCTAAATTCCACCAAGCATGGCACCAAGTCTGCACCGCCAATGGTATCCTCGTTCCTGGTGGTTTTGGCCTTCGCGGCACCGAAGGGATGATCGCTGCAGCACAATGGGCTCGCACAAACAAGACTCCCTATCTCGGTATCTGTCTCGGCATGCAACTCGCCGTCTGTGAATTCGCACGTAACGTGTGCAAAATCCCAGACGCAACGTCCGCTGAGTTCTTCCCCGAAACATCCGCACCAGTCATCATCAGCATGCCCGAAATCGACCAGGTGAACCTCGGCGGCACGATGCGTCTGGGTCTGCGTCCGACGAACTTCCAACCAGGCAGCGAATGGTCGAGACTCCGCGCATTGTACGGGCCCGAACACACATCCATCCTCGAGCGCCACCGCCATCGCTTCGAGGTCAATCCCCAATACATCGCACAGTTAGAAGAGGGCGGGCTCAACTTCATTGGCAAAGATGATAAAGGCGTGCGCATGGAGATTGTGGAGATTAAAGACCATCCGTGGTATGTGGGCGTGCAGTTCCATCCGGAATACCTAAGCAGGGTGCTGGCGCCTAGTAAGCCGTATCTGGGATTTGTGGCTGCGGCGGCAAGGTGTTTGGAGAAGACGACAAGGGAGGTCAGGGAGATGGATGGGAAGATGAGGCCCGAGAGGACGAGTAACTTGCCGAAGGAGGCGAAGGAGATGCATCCTGAGTTGGTGAATGGGAATGGGGATGTACAGAAACATCCTTGAGTTGTGGAAGTGGACGCAAATGGCGCAGAGTCTGTGAGCATCTTCTGCTGCTTTCTATGGACCTTTGCGTTCTGAATGTTCTGGTAAGATATGCTAGAAGACTTCTTTTCATAGACCGAATGTTTTGATAGATACCCAAAATTGAATACAGAAGACATCTCACCACACCACTAGTCATCTCACTGCAGACCATGCGTCCTGCTACCAGCTTGTCTGTTGGAAATAGGCAGCCAGCTAGGTAGTCGATAATCAAGTCATGGAACTTTGTTGCACAAGTACTCTATGTCATCTAAGCATGTCCTACAGCTTTCCCTCTCTGGAGGTAGCTTGAGATACCTTAATCTTTGCACTACCAATCGAAGAGATGCTCATCTGCTCGTATCAAGCAAGCAAGCCCAGCCATTACCTTTGTTCGCCTTGCAATGCCCAACCAAATGCCCTATTTCTCTACCCAAACCCATAATCATTCAGATTCAACCTCAACAGTCCTCGACTTCTTCCTCTTCTTTTCCACGCCTTCACCATTCTCCCCCTCTTCCCTCTCCTTCCTCTTCTTCTTCTTCTTCTTCTCCCCATCCTCCTCCGGCGCCACATACTCCGCCGCCCTGTCCCTCATCTTCTCCTCCCTCTTCTCCCTCATCCCCGCCTCCCTCTCCTCCTTCTCCTTCCTCGCCTTCGCTCCCTTACTAAGAAAGTACTCTCCACTCTCAATCTGCAAATCGACTTTGCTCTTCTCCTGCTCCGGCGGGAACGGATTATACACCTTCTCCTTGTTCGGATTGACCTTGAACGGCACTCTTCGCTTACTCAAATTGCGCTTCTTGAACTGTGGTAAGAAGCGCTCCCAATTCTCGTTTTTGAGCTCCGGGTCTTTTGCCAACTCGCGCTTGATCATGAGTTCTTTGATGTGGTAGATGGGGTGGATGTTGGCCATGCAGTCTTCAATCACGCGCCGCACTTCTTTGAGGCCTTTGAATGGTCCCATCGCTGATACGGTATTTCCTTGCACCAAGATATAGCACCCCGTCAGCAATTCCAGCGCCTTCAACGTGGTTCCATTGGGCCCTAAAATCCGCTGTCGTCGCTTGACAAATCTCTCTTTATTCCGCACCAAATTCCGTATCTTAATCACATCCGCTGCAATCGCATCATCGTCCATGATCTTGATCGCTTGAGGCGCCGGCACGGAACGCGACAGCAGTTTGACGACATCTCGCGCTTTTAAGATCGCGGCGGGGTCGTATGTTTTTCGTGTTGTCCGTACGGTCATTGTTCCCGAGACGAGATCGAGAGTGCAGCCGACTTGGTGTTTGGCGAGGGCGCGGGTGATGAGGGGCCATGATTCTTTGAGGTAGAGTTCGCGGTATTTGGGGAAGAGGACGCCGAAGGAGGATTCTTCGGCGAAGGTGCCGCCGGCGTTGTCGGTTGGGTTGAAGGGCTCGAGGGCCCATTTGTCGATGTCGTCGGTGTCCCAGGGTTTGTCGACGTTATGAGTTGAGGGCATGGTGGGTGGCGATGGGGGTGGATGAGGTTGTTGTTGACAGGAAGTGAGACTTGGTGAAAGCAGGAAATGTCATGGAGAGGAATTGGCTCCGGTTAAGTCCGATGTAAAATCCGAAGAGTGCTAAAAACAGCCAAGTCCTTCGTCTCGTTGTTCATCCACACTATAAAGCAAGGGAGAGAAAAGAATAGCTCTATGTCCCATGGTGACTGCCCGGCCAATTCACACAATCGAGTTCTGGCTTTGAATACTTCTTCTATCATCACACCTTCAGCTCTGAAGCCTCCCAACTTTCACTAAACGTTGATGACTTGGACGATCTAGACATCATAGACTTCACTGACCTCTTCACACCCTTCTTGTTGGCCTGAGTAGGTGGCGGAGGAAACTCTCGTAACTCCCAGCTTCCATCAGAAGCTTGTACCATGCCTCCCACAGATGCTTGTCGCAGTTGATCCTCGTCTTTGGCCATCTGTTTACGACGTCGTTGTTCTTTGCTTGGATACGTGGAGTACGCTGCCCATGTGGTGTTTGTGATGAATAGAAGGCTGTGTTGCGTAATCCGTTAGCAGTGTTTTCAATAGAACAGGTCGAGATGAGCTACATACAGCAAGATGATGGAAACAGCGAAAGCTGCCTTGGCCTGTCTACAGTAGTGTATATTGTTCTTGTTAAATGCCACACTGCAACTCTTCGTAATGTACCATGGAGCTCCACGCTGGGGATGCTTAGGATCCGTCATATCTGATGCAGATTGTGTATATACGCTGAAAGCCCATAGGATGACAAGGGCGGCGTGGACGATAGCGGACAAGAGTGGTACCCAGATGTGCATAATGAATAGGACTGCTTTGACAAGGAGCAAGAAGGTCGAGAGTATCGAAATGACAACATTGAAAGAGGTGACGCTTAATAGGTCGTGGTAATCAGTATTCGTATGTTAGATCTTCTTGATAAGTTGTACTTACGTGTTGCTCCATACCAGAGGATAATGGACGGGTCTGTGATTAGCATAGTCGTATAAAGGTTGAGCTGGGGAGGAATTGAAGCCGTTGCTGAATCCGTCCTGCCATAGTTTTGTTCTGTATGTATCGTCTTCTGCAATAGCGAAGAGCGCCAACGCTGGAATGGTGAAAGCAAGCTCGAGGACGAGGAGGACAAGGATGAAACGTGGCTTTCGCCAGCGATGAGATATGTACACCATGTTCGTACGATAGGACCGAAGATGGACGCCTAGAAGAAGACTTGGAACAATAATGACAAATAAGAGTAGCAGGATACAATAGAAAGAGGAGCAAGGTCATTCAAAGGTGGCCTACAGACACAAAGCACATTGACCACGGGCGGTAACATCATCTTGTGCGACATTGGCGGGTCTTCTTCCTGACGACTTACAGAGGTGGTACAAGCTAAGCGCTGTATGTGATGTGAATGGAGAGGAGAAGGGCAGGGCAGGGCAGGGCAGGGCAGGGCAAGGGGTTGCCCTCGGTCGATCTCTTGGCGTGTGGCCTTTGAGCTGGACTCATCGTCATCGAGTTTCAGTATGAATAATACAACAACATTGCCATGTTACTGTTATCAAGACTACCACGCCAGTCGTCCCTAGCCAGAGCATACCAGAGCACTCGCGTAACTACTAGAAGAAGCATGGCATCTGTCAACGACCTCCCGCAACCATACCTCACCCACCTCCAACGAACAGCAGACCAAAAGCGAGGTAGCGATGTCCACGCAGTCACCCTAAGCAAGATTACACCAGCCGCTGGCGGCTCCATACACCTTCTCCATCTCGACATAGACCGCGCGGAAGGCATAAAAGTACGCCACTTCTCACCCTCTCCCATATCAGCCAAACCCGACTCATACAAACATACCATTCTAACAAAGGCTCTTCTGTCCAGCAATAGTTCCTCCCTGGCCAATGGCTCGATGTCCATATCCCCACTGTTGAGAAGATTGGTGGGTTCACCATAACAAGCTCGCCAATGGACGCAGATCGCAGATCACCATCACCCTTCCTCGAACTCGCTGTACAGAACTCGCCCAAAAACCCGCCGGCGGCGTACTTCTTCCGCCCTTCGGAGGAGATTATAGGACAAAATTTGTATGTAAGAGTGGGAGGCAATTTTGTGTGGCCACCCTTCAAGTATATGGTCAGGAACCAAGGAAGAATGCCGAAGAGGGCTGTATTCATCGCGGGAGGCGTGGGGATAAAGTGAGTGCGCTGGGATTGGTATAGAGGAAGATGATCGTGCTGATACTGAGGGTAGTCCGCTGATGTCGATGCTCTCGCACATGCATCGCTCGAGAGCTACAATGCCCGATAATGTACAGCTCTTGTATGCTACCAAAGGCAGCTCGCTGAACATCAAGGAAGTACTCTTCGCAAACCGCATTCTTAGCATCGCAAGCGAGTACGCTGCTTCTAGGCTGCAAGTGCAGTTCTTCTTGACTGAAGTGGCGGATGCGAAGGACGTGCCAACTGAGCAAACAACAGATCTGAACAACGTGCTTAGCAAGAACGGTAGAATGATGAGGCAAGATATTGAAGAGGCTCTGGGAGATGTTGAAGATCGGCGAGATACTGTATGCTACGTCTGTGGACCCAGGCAGATGACGGATGAGCTTGTGGAAATGGTGGGTAAGATGGCAGGTATGGAAGCGGAGAGGGTCTTGTGCGAGAAGTGGTGGTAGGATTGATGTAGAAGCATAAGTATTGCATGAAGACCACATGTGGACATTCTTTTTCATCCATCACATCTTGATTTCATAACGCTACATGACAGAAGACGCTACAGGCCGCATTGATCAAAACGCAAACTTGTCCGCAGCTGAAACCTTGACACCTCCATCTGGGACTTACACAAAAGCCGGAAATCAAAAGAAAAATAGCTGTCTCACACTCCACCCACAACCCACCACTCACATGGTTCTCCGCGCATATATCACTTGATGCATATCCCACCTCACTCTTACTTCTTCATGGTCCCAAAAAAAACCGTGAAAGTCGTCAGACTAGTAATGAATAGCAACATACTCTCCGTCTTCCTATGGAATACAGGAGGGAGTTATAATAGTACTGCTTATGGTCTTTCAAGAACCATAAGTAGATGCTTATTGCACCTTTGAAGTCCAAGCAGCAGGAGGTTACGATACATGATTGGGCCAGGTGATGAGTAGCCATAAATTAACACTGCAACTGGGTCGTTCTAAGACATTAGATGACTAGACCATTTGCGCTTGTAGAAGTCATGCCGAGATGATTGTGCGTGGAGAGACATGTGCAACAGAGAAGATGTGAGTCATTAGTGAGGCCGATATGCGAGCTGAGATTTCTTGAACACAGTCTGGATGTACTGGCAGATGCTACATTCACTCCTTGCCTGAAGTCGCCTGAGTAAGGTAGGCTACTGAAGTGTTCAAGGACGAACAAGCTCATCTGCTCTGTCCTTCTGCACCTCATACATGTCGGTGATTGAGCTCATGAGCACAGTCGCAAGATCTACACTAGAGCACAAATCTACCCTGATGCTCAGCCCGGATTGCGAGACTAAAACATTCTTCGCAGTCTCACCATCACTACATCATTAGTGAGATGAACCACGTCAACCACTACACCTTTTGCTGCAAGTAAATCTCGGCGAACGACAATCACAAAAACTCCCTTGTCCTTACCACTCAGTCTGTCGCTCTCTTGTTAACACCCCAAAACAAATTTGCTTTTTCGCCTCTACATCCCCGTGGTGTAGCGGTTAATAAAACTTTCAGGCTTTCCTTGGGTCACTTTGATGCTTGGCTTCTAGCTCGTCTAGTGAAGCTGTCTCCAACAGCTAGGTGAATCGGTAGCTTCTAGTGCTCATCCGCTAGTGACTTAGCTGCGCTTTGGCGATTGTTCATATGCCAGCTTCTAGGTTTCTTCCTAGCAAGCAGCACTCTTTAGCGCACATCATATCTCTATTGAGATCGTGTAATAATGAGGCGAACTTTTGCGTTCGCCTTTCAACGTAGAGTAACGCGCATTGCGGTCCTGCTTGAAGTGACCTGGGTTTTTGCACTGTTTTTCTCTGGTTTTATTGATCGAATCATACTGAACTCGTCACTTGAGTCCTCGTCAAAGTACGTTGATAGCCAAAATCATTATTGAACCTTGCTGCCTCTCGAGACAGCAGTGCGATGGCAAGCTCGCATTTTGAAAGGCCGACTTGTCTTTTTGATTTTTCTTTCTTCTATGTTGGTCCACAGTATCGGTCACTGGCACGATTGTTGACCCCACACATCATCATATAAGTACTGTAGCGTAATATCAACGTTCCCTTCATGTCACTGGTACAATCTTCATTGTGTAGAGCATGCGATTGTACATCTACGGTAGCTAAGCAAGACCTGCATGCGCATTTGCAACAGATCTTCCAGCACGAAAGAGCTAGCTAGCTAGTGTTGGTCATGGGACAGCCACCGAGAGTTCGAGATGCAAACAGCAGTTGAAACAAGAAAGAAGGTTAAGATGAGATACTCAAGTATCTCGAACCTCTCCACTGCCACGGGTCATGGAAATAGGACGACTCAAGCGCGACTCAGGCGGTGGACTTGGACAGAGTATAACACCAAGAACGGCTCGGCATGTATCGAAGTCACGCAGCCTCACCGGCAGACTACTTAATGCCTCATCAAAGTTCAGGAGGGTGTCTGACGTTGAATCGATTACAATCGTGCTAGAAGCTGTTTGATGCCAGACTGTCGAACATACATGTCCTGATTGGAGTGAGCGCTTGATTCTCTTATCATAATGGTTGACTTTCTGAGGTCTTTGCACAACTCAATACTGTCGAGGGAGGTTTGAACAAGGCACCAAATGTGATATTTAGTAGTTCTGTCAGTCAGTCTGCCGTCTTCACCATATTCCCTGCAAATCTCAAGACGGCATTTACCTCGACAACAGTGACCTCGACACAACGACTAAGACGAAATGATTCAATCACCAAGGCTGCCCAGGTTATGTGCCGTTCGGCATCCCCGAGTCATACCAATCACCACGTTTCGATCTCGTCAAACTCAATTTCGCAACATGACACTGTGCAGTTGAGCTTATTTCAACGACATTCCAACGTGACAGATCACAGAGCTTACTCGTTGGACGAGGTTGCAAGACAATCTGAGCGACAAGGGTGGAGTTGACGAATGCACAGTGGTCACTGCAGAGCTGTGCAGACGACTCCGCGGTCACAAGCACCCGGCTATGCGGCACAGAATGCTCCATTTTTGCTTACTAGGCTTCACTGCTTCGGTCTCCGTGGCGATTCGTAGCGCAGCCTTTAGCGGCTTCAGCATAAACGCCTCTTGTGTTTGTGGTCTTACTGTCGAGTCATTCCGAGCTGTCTCCACTGCTCAAGCCTGCACATCATGGTCGCCGGCAAGTGCTGCTTGAATGAGTCGTTTAGGTTCGAGGCATAACGTGGCCGTCTGCTGAGTCGTGTATGATAGTTTATATCGACTTCATCTCTTCCTTCGTGTTGCTTTTGATCATGACATTATGTGCTGAGATTCACTAACGCGAAAGAAGACAGATGTATTAAGCGGAGTTGCAACTTTTCCAGTGTGTGAGAACAACTCGGTGTTTGCTGAGTGTCTTGTGAACTTCACTATTGTGATAGAATGAGGAAGTGGGGAAAGACAGGAATAAAGAGAAGAGGAATAAAAAAGAAGAAGGAGGTGACATTTTGAAAGAAGTACTTACAACTTCGTGACATGTCCTGCCGAAAAAAGAGAGAAAAAAAGAAAGAGCAAACAAGCCAGCAAGCAACACACAACCCAAAAAACATACCACGGACCAAGCACTAAAGGGAGGACGGCGGTAGGTGGTATATAAAGGTATGTTCATTGATTTACACATTGTTCGTTATTCCTCGTCGTCAATGGGTATATCGTCGTAAGTCGTTCATATAAATGTCGTAAAGATGTTCACATCTGCCCGATATCCAGTACCAAATGATCCCTATGCATGATAGCCTCTGGAGATTCGTCAAAGTTGTTAGTATCATCAATCATGCATATCCATCCGAGCCAATACCAAAGGCAACAAAAGCTTTTCTCCAATCCAAGACAAACCATCCAACACTCCGACCAGAGAACAGAACAGCACAGCACAGCACAGCACAGGAGAGGAGGAGGGCAGGAGGGGAGGCATACAGACCACGGACCAGACCAGCAGCACAGGGTGAGCAACAGCAGCAGAATCCCGGGACGTCGAGGCTCACCCCCCTAGTCCCGTGGCCGTGGACAGACAGCAGACAGACCAGCAGGAGATACAAGTGACATGGAGGCTCACTCCTCCAGCCACAAGACCGAGGATAAATCAGCACAGACGGGACGTGGACGACAGACCAGCAAGGACGAGACGCGGACCAGGCAACAGCATCAACGGACACTGGCTCCAGACCAGCACTTGGACAAGAGACCAGCATACCAGCAGCAGACGCACGAGTGACCAACACAACCATCGAGCTTCACTGATCAGTTGAGCGTTCTGCTGAGTCGACGGCAGTATGCACGTCGTCCACAAAGCAGAAATCGCCATCTGTGAAGCTCAACAGCCCCGGGAATACCGTTTGTTGAGAATACTGCATTGTCGGGTCACCCATGCCTCGAAACGGAGGTATTGGAGGTGAGATGTTGCTGGGATCGTACTCGATCTGCCGATGAAGCTGTGACAGCTCTGACTCTGGAGTCAAGAAGCTGGCTGGGTGGTAGGCGCTGGGGTGACGACGGAGCTGAGGTGACAAGCTGGAAGACTGTTCGTGTTTAACACTGGAAGAGGCAGAGGCGGGTGAGTCGAGCTCATGTCCTTGATCTTGCCCCTCTGCTTGTGCTATGTCTTGCTCGTATCCAAGCTCGTAGTCGTGGCCATGCTGATGCTCATGCACATTTTCATGTACGTTGTCGTGTAAACGATCGTGCAGCTGACCATGCTCCAAGTCGTAGCCACTGTCGCCCACAAAGTCTCCAAAGGTGTACACTGGTGTTGGCTCAGTATCCCGGATCATGTTGTTGATTGGTTGAAAGTACTGTCCGGGAATAGGATACGGATTGAGCTGCCCAGTTGTCGTCGTTGTCGTGGTGCTGGTAGTGGTGGTGGTAGCGGCGGACTCTTGTCTGTTGTTGCCTCGTGGTTTGGGAGGGGCGATAGCAGACGCTTGCGTCCTGGTGCAACGTTGCTGAGTGCTGGTAGAACTCGGCTTCTTTTTTCGAGAAGTCTTCTTCTCCACCTTGCCAGAGTTCTGTTGTGCCAGAGCACTCTGCGGCGTACGAGCAGTACGCCCACCTCTTGGTCGAGGTGCAGACGCTCCACGGCCACGGCTAGCCGGACCAGTTCCAGCCTGTCTGCCTGCTCCAGCTCTTGCCACGCTTGGTGCTCCAGTTCCAGCACTTGCTACGATCCTTCTCAGGCCATCATGCCCATCATCCTCCAACAGACCATTCCAACCACCGATTGGGTCGGTAGACAGTGGAGCGATCTGGAGATTGTATGGGCGTGGAGGTGGAGGAGGAAGAGCCCCTGGCGCCACAGGAATAAAAGGTACTGGAGCCACACTGCCATCGTCTGGCGTGTTGTAGTCGTTGACAGCAGGATCCAGGTCCTCCTCGTTCACGAGTATTCTGCCGGCATGGTCTGAGTGGTGGTAGTGGGTCGGCGACCTTCCACGCACAATCAAACCGTGTGAAAATAAATGCCGAACTGGCATCCATCTTGGCTCGTGTGTCCCATCTGCACCATCGCTGTTCAACGGGGCAATGTCGGCGTGCAGCGTGACCACAAGGTGGAAGAACTGCTGCGCTGCACGCCGTTGCCCATTGTTGGCAGTTGCATTTCCAAACTGCATGCGTTCGAAGGTGTGTGTGTTGTGTGATGGGATCCGTTGGTTCTCGTAGCGGATTTGGTTTGGCAGTAGTGGCATCTGGTCAATACCAGTGTTGTCGGCTGGAAGTACCTGGACATTGTGCTGGTAGGTAGCAGACCGCCCCAAGTTGGGCAGCAGCTCGACCTCCCCCACTCTTGTCGTGTCGTCTGCCCTTCTCTTTGCTGTGTGCTGGACTAGTCCCACGTCCTTTCCGTCCGGTCCGTCGATTAGTGCTGAAATTCCCACAGCGAATCCTCCTACCTGTCTGTGCTTTCCTCTGGAATCTACCACATGCAACATCTTGCCCCGAAAGCCTTGCCAATACCTGTCCTCCCAGCCAGGAGTCCGTGGCAACGGAAGCCTGAACATGACATCGACCACCACGTAGTTTCTGCGATAGCAGACTAGCCGTGGTTGGGAGTCGATCTTGGACAGGGTACTGTCACAGTCTGCCCATATCTTTGGGTAGACTCGATCGTTGCCACAGTAGAGAGGGTTGGCCTCCTGGTACCTCACGAACTTGAGGTGTGGCTGTGGCTTCTTCTTCTGGTTGGCAGGAGGAGCAGGAGGTCCCATCGGCGGTGCTGGTAGAGCAGCAGCAGGAGGCGCGGCTGCCGCTTCTACAGGAGGCGGGTATGACATACTCGTGACCGGACCGTAGCTGGCGGCCGGTACATAGTTGGCCAGTGCCATGTCATAGCTTGGTCCGTGGTGGTAGTATGCCGGAGGAAGGCTTTGGTGGGCGGCATGCTGGTATGGCCGTGCAAACTCTTGCTCGTCGTAAGAAGAGCCGTGGGTTGGCAGAGTTGGTTCCGGTCCATTCCATTGGTTGTAGTCGTCTGCTGTGAATGGTTCCTGATGCTGCTGTTGCTGTTGCTGTATTGAGGCTGTGAGATGATGTGCGAGGGCGTGATCATCAATAGCCTCGAAGCTAGGTAGGAAGTGTTAGTCTTGTTGTGTGAGCAGGAAGAGAGGTTCTTACCCTGTAAGCTGCCCGGTTGGCTCCTGCTGGTAGTACTGGCTGGGTCGTGATGAAGAGCCTGGTGTGCCAGACATCGGTGCAAAGGAGGAAGAAGGAAAAGGTCGAGTGGGAGTAAGAATGTATGACGCCTTGACGTCAATAGGGTAACAATGGTGAGCTGACCAAGAGTCAAACGGCTCGTGGTGAATAGCAGAAAATCGCTCTTGCTTATTCAGATGACTGTGAATGATGATGAATGTTATTGAATGTACGAGGAAGTGAGACAATATTTATAAACAATGGGCATAGAAGCGCCAGCGCATGAAAATCAGCGGTTGGGAAGAAGTGAATGTAGAGTGGATTTGAGGCTTGCAGGGGTTAAAACAGGATTCAACTCAGTTTTTGAATCTTGTGATGATGATAAGAAGTATCACGTCTCTTTTGCCAGCGCACGCTGAAGGATATCAAGACCATATACGCTTCCTGACCGTCAAAGCGTGTTCGAGTAAACAAGTATTGGTCTTCGGAGCATGTCCCAATATGGTAAGATTCGGTTCTGTGACCGAATAGGGCATGTGTATGCGAAAGTACCAAACGCCATGAAAGCCATCTCATTTTACAAGATGATCAGAAGGAGCGGGAGACCGAGAGCCCTGAAAGATAAATACCACTTACTCGTCAGATATGGAGGCTGGGCCAGTAGGAACAGGCGGAGCTGTCAGACCAAGCCATCCATTGTTGCGCTGGCACGAGTACATCTCGGTAGTTCCTACAGTGCCAGGCACGTTCTGCTGAGACGATCCAAGCTTGTAGTTGTACTCTGTGCTGCCATTGTCTCTTTGCGCGCGTCGTCCCTGATTTGGTGCTACAGCGAGAATGTTAGCGACGACTCATCTGGAATTCGTCTTTCTTTCTGAAAATAGTCAAAGAGCCGCTATTCGACTTGGACTTCCAGCTCAGAGGCAGCATGCAGCTGCAGCAACCTGTAAGCATGAAAGGCAGATGGTAATCATGTGCTGGCAGAGACGCCACCAACCAAAAATACACTCGCAGTTGGGGTAAAACCTAATGTTGATCAGGAAACAGACTTACCTTGGCTCATTCTTTTCTCCAACGACGAGTTCCACAAGGCTGCCTTGTTTCAGGATACACCGTACAATGCAATGCGAAGAGTCCGATGTTCGCTATTCAATCTTTCTACCTTTTATCAGTTCTTGGGCTATCTTCGCAGCGACGATGACCTGCCGGAGATCTGGGAAAGCACTGACGGCAGGGATGCTTACTGACGTGGCAGAGGCGGCTTGCTTTCCTATCTCGACCTATACATGCTACATCAGCTGCTGCTCAGGAGGTGGAAAGAGAAATATATATAGAAGGAGAATAGAGAATTTGAGCGCCTGAGCGCTTGCGCGCAAAGGTGAATGTGGAAGATATCAAGATTCACCAGAAAGAAATCAAAACTCACCTCAATTTATTGAAAGCTCGAGTTCTACAACTTCGCACAACCAGCACACTTTCAATGTACAGTAAAAAGTCCAGAGCGCTACCGGAAGGTGGAAGATTCTCGGTTGGACCAATGCGATGCAGTGCTGTTGCGTGGAATTTCCGAACGTCGCTCAACTAATTGACGACTTATCCAGTCGAGATGAAGATGAATTGAATGCGCGAAGTCCTCAAACCCAAGTGACAATTCGGAGCAATACCAGAGTAACGACAGCAATTCACTTATTGCGTTGTTTTGCCTTTGAGATCCGAGCTCAATTGTAACAGCAAAATAATCCCAAGCGACAGCAAGTCAACAAGGCAGACAGCAATTAGCCATGAGGCAACAGTATTGCAGGCGCCCAAACAATGGGCATAGGTGATGTGATGTGGTGTGGAAACATAGAAAGGTACGTGCGAAGTAGATATCCAAATTGAGACTTGACCGAACGGCCAGAGTCCGTTCACAGCACCTTAGACCGCCTTTCAAGGTTGTTGACATGGACTCGGGTGACTTAGGGAAAGCAGAGATAGACGCGGCTGTAGGGCCTGGGAAGGTCCGAGTGTTGGGTACCTTTCTTTGAACGCGACTAGGTGGGCCGCTGCTCTCATGTGAGGCCGGCATTAGCTCAGACTAGTCATACCAGTTCACGAGCTGTGGCTTAGTTGTCGAGTATAGCCAGTCACTGCTGGTGGCCCGTTTGTGCACAAATTGATAAAAGGTTGATTCTTGCGCTTACACTTCACTGCAAGCTTACTGCGAAAGGGATTTGGCAATGGTCACCTTAGCAGGCTTCAAGAAGAAGTAGGCTGACTAGGTAGTTACAGGAGGGTACAGGGCCCATTGCGGCTGCTCACCGAGGAGTCGATATACAACACAATACTGCCCCGAGCGCGTAATCTAATACCCCGACTATCAGCGTCGGGAGGTTATTGCGATCCAATGGTCTGCTCGCTGCGCAAAAGAGCAGTAATCACCAAACTCACATGTAGGGTGGCCGGGGGTTGTGCTATTGTTGAAACTGGCCGTGCGATGAACAGTCCAGGAATTGAAAGATTCAGGCATTCGTATAGCCCTAGTAGCAATCTCTGGACGGCGTGCAACAATCTCAAAGCGGAACAGAGATTCGTTACAACAAGCGAAGTACTCGATATACTCAGCTCTGACCTCAGACCACCAGATTTGCCACGCTTTCACGCCTCCCAATGCTAATGAACCGGCATAAGGTTCACCAGAATCACACATACAGCGGTAAGTACCTTTTGCAAACTTCTGTAATCCACTATGCATCTTTATGCACTTCACTCCTCGGGGTGCACGCCGTCGAATCCAACCAATAGAGTGGTTTCGAAACTGCGAAAACACTGTAAATCGCATGCTATCGGTACTTACTATCTCAATCACGAGGCCCATCCACGTTATCTGACAGCGATGCAGCACCAGGCGCTAAGGAAGCGTTTGGCAATATGAGGCTAAGAAAGAAAGAAGAGGAGAGCAAACGGCCATGAAGATCCGATCCAAGTTCACATCTACACCTCGACAATGAGATCAACGGAAAATGCCGTCATGCTTCTTTCCCATCAACATATTCATGCCAAGAAAGCTACGCAAAAGTGTCGCTGAGCTGCTTCTTTACCGTGCATTGCGCTTATGATCTTACTCACATCAGAAGGATAATGTGGCGCAAAGCGTTCGTCGCTAACCATGTCTATCCAGTGTCTTTGTTCAGATCCTTTCAAAAAAAATTGAGGAGTCGCTGAAGGAAGCCGAACATCGGAACGAGATGCAGCGTCTCCCATTTCCAATTTCCACCATCAACGAATATACTGTAATACAAAGGTGAGAGCACGTTTCGTTTGCGAGTTGATACACTATCCACTTGGATCTTGATACTATCACACTTAAAGATTGACATACCGGCCTAAACTGATAGAGGCAATTGACGCGAGAGTAGTTCACGTCCATACTCTGGTAAGGCTAGACGTGTGATAATGTGATGAAATGGCCTTAGCTCAGGACACTAGCGTCTACCTTGTCTACCTTGATACAAAAGACGGTGACTTTGCGGTTTGTGCAGGGTCCTTGGGTGATGCGCATGGGTTCTCATTGTACTGTAGTCGCCGTTTAGTCTTGAGATAACGCAGCATTCGCAGAGAATCCGATGGCATCCTACCTTAGCTAGTCGTTCTGATCCGCTCTGTCCACTTAAACCACAACTGTTCCAGGAAAAAGATACTGCAGTCTGTAGCCGAGGATTTGCCACTAAGCCACTCAGTCATCAACGATTTTTTCGGCTGTAATCACGATATAAATCACAATCACATCTGAATGTCAATCACCTACCAGCAGTACAGTTATCAGCTATCAGCCATCAGCCATACAGCAGTCAGCCGCACCACCAATGACCGCACTTTGTACAATCTTCCAGGCAAACTAAGACATTCTGAATTAAGCCTTTACCACACAAGCTATCTTCATGTATCCTGGACATCCCTTCCCCGCTTCGCTCATTAAACGCCAACCACCCCACTCTCCTGCCTGCCGCTAACAAGGGACGCCTCAGTAACAGCGGTGGTTTCAAAGTCACACCCGATAATGGTTTGCATTGTCATGTATCTGGGAGAAGAGGGGATTGTCCTAGCACGCAATGATGTGCGTAGCGACTAGTCCTGATAAGAATGATCGTCTCCAATGTACAATGCCAATCTTGACCTTCAACAGGCGAGTACCCATTTACCAAGTCCTTCCATACAATCGTAATGACAAATACACAAGAAACAACCTTGGTGATGTAGACTACGAAGACGTAGAAGCTGAGCCAGCCGATGATTCATCAGGGATCAGTGACGGCACGTTGTCGGTTGCTGTTGAGCTCGGTGAGCTAGCTCCCCGCACTGCTAGCAGGGTGCTACCAGCTGTTTGTGGTACCGTTAAAGCGTTGGCGGTTCGTTGTGGAGCAGGTTCCTGAAGAGGTACAGGTGGCGCTTGGCTGATATCAGACATTGGCTGGACTGCGCCTCCTGCGATGATAGGGTGGACAGGGACAGATGGTGCTTGTAAGGCGGGGACGGATGATGGCTGTGAGTTTGGTGCCAGTGCTGAATGACAAGTGTGGACGGATTGTTCGTAGACTGTCGAAGGACTCGAAGCTTCTGTCGGCATCGACGGGAATCGAGTTAGCGATAACTGTTGCTCGGAAGCTTCATCAGCAGGGATTTCGTGGATACCACTTGGCTGGCGTGGTCGCTCTTGGATTGCTGTCCCGTTCATGTGACTATAGTCCACTGGAGGAACAGCGCTCTCTGAGGATGCAACCTCAACAAGTGTATTGAGAGGGGGATTGGCGTCGACCAAGCGACTTCGTGCACGCCATGAGGATACTCTTTCAACAGTGGTGTTGTCTAGTGCATCTGCTTCAGACTTGACCTTGCGACCTGATACCTGTATGATGTTAACAGAGAACCATATCATGCACGTATAATATTGTTGACTCACCTTCATCAAGGTCCGACCAGCAATATCTTCCACTTTCGAGACAGTACCTCTTGCCCAGTTGGTAGCTGTAGAGCTCTCTGACGAGTGCCCGGCAAACCGAATGGGTCTGCCTTTCTCGTCCAGAAGAAGAGGAGTCAATGTGCTGCCGCTAACGTAGAACTTCTCCGAGAGATCATCGCCTGGTCTCATATCAGGATGATAATACATCTCCTCAGCAGTCCTGTGTCCAACAGGCCCGCTCGACTTTGGAACATCCCAAGGCCGATCAGGATAGTCACGAGCATAATCAATGCTATTGAAAGGTTTTTTAGCTGTGGTCGAACCACGAGCCTGCAGAGCAAAGCTTTGTAGAGCTTGGTGGATCTTCCTCTGCCGAGACTTCGCGTCATCATCTGATAGATCCGCCGAATGTTTGCTGCTCTTCTGTCTCCAGTCCGGCCACCATTGTGATCTCGTCCGCCTAGCATTCTCAACAGCAGTCGCGGAGGCCTCGCGCGTGTTGGCAACAGGCTCGTCATCATCGTGCTTGCGTAAGATGGAAATGCTCTTTACCTTTTGAAGCATCTTGGACATTCCAGTAGGAGCACCAGTAACTTCCTCGTGCAGAGCCTTGGCATCAGCACTGGCTTGCCTGGCTTTCAACTGCGCCTCACGTGCCCGCTCGTCCTTGCCAGTAATCTTCCCTCGTATCTTCACAGCAAGTTGCTTGATAGGCTGCCCCATTCCGACTTTCAGCGGTTTTTGCTTGAGCTTCAATTTAGACCCCTCCTTTTCCTTTTCGTAAGGCGTAGTTGGATAGGCCTTGTCAGAGCGAGGCTTGTTGATAGCGGCATCGTCAAATGTAGGCCTCTTTGTGCCGGTAGTGTCCATGGTGGTGTCGAGTTTAGCCAAGCTGTTCTGCGATCGAAGGATACCTGAAGTTGCCGAGCCTTGATGTTCACGATGCTTGGGGATATGTGGCCCGGGACCTTCTAAGATCTGTCCACCTTGGGACTGTATAGGGTGTGCTTTCAACGGGTTTGTCGTAGTCTTGGGTGATATAGGGGAGGTCCCGTGCCTTTCAGCAGTAACAGCAGGTTGTTGACCAAGGCGAAGAGAAGTAGTGTCAACAGGGGTGAAGTTGATTTCCTTTGTCATGTCGATGTCATCAAATACCGAGTCGTCGTGTGCTATACAATGTAAGCAAGTTACTCTAATCAGAATCGATAGTGCTTCCTCTCACCCTCGCGTCCATGTCCAGTTGTCGATGAGGTGGGCTCATGCTCGGCGATAGATACCAGCTTGGCTGATGACTTCCGCGCTGCAGGAGGCATTCCCAAATCCTGAGCGCCATTCCGTGCATGTCCTCGGGGGATTGTTGCTGAAGGAATGGATGCCGATTCAGACGTCGATGCCGATGTAGGAGTTGATGTTGTTTCAATCGCCGATGAAGAAGCTGATGCTGTTTGCACCACTGCTGACGATGGAGATGGAAAAGCTGGTGTTGTCCCAGATGTGCTTCCTGTCCGATAACCTGAATCTGCCTGGACTGATCCTCCCGCCGATGCAGTCGCAGGCTTCCAGGGTTGGTTTGTGTTGAGAGACGGCAGATTCGTACGTGGAGCAAGCACATCTCCACCAGCATCGTAATCCGGAGGTGGCTGATCATTGTTGTCACGCGAATTCTCGTTATTGGATGACATGGCGACTTTGCTAATGAAGTTGATGGATGTGATTGACGAAGTGCTCGCTCGAAAAGGATCGATGAGTGTGATGAAATGCAATACGATGATGCAGTAAGAAGATATACACCAGTGATGATGATGAAAATGCAAATGAGCAATGCACAAATGGCGAAGCGATGGATGTTGGTGAAGAGAAAGATATGAACTGACAGAGACGACTTGAGAACGGCCACAATTCGAATCGCAACCAAGCTTGGCATTGTTGATACAGCAGCCGCGAGGTGTTGGTGCCTTCCCATTCTGTGTGTGGCGAGTGCCGCAGCTTCGCGAGAGAGCTTCTATGGAACTCTAATGCCGCAGAATTGAACCTATCTTTGGCTTGAGATGGTGCTTCAAGCGGGCAGATCTGCTTGCCCAGGCATATTCAAAGGTAGAGTATGAAGGTCGTTATTCCCTAATATACCTCAACTCGACTACATCATGTGGTCGTCGGCTTGATATTAGAGTTGCTATCATCTTCACCTTCTACGGATTCGTACTCGTCGTCCTCATCTGCTTGACCTGCATCAATATCGTGGATGGAGTCACTGCTGCTACCAGCTTTGTGAAAGAAATCGGTCGTCCTCAATCCTCTGATATCTTGCGGCTGAATGCCCTTGATCTGTTCACCTCTAGCTCGCCTCGCTTGAATGAACTCTCTTACTGGCATCATTGCTGCTTCTCGACATGCCTCTTTTAGATCACTCCCGGACATACCCGCACTTCCCTTCACTAAGGTGTCCATGTCGAGCTGATCCACCTTCGTGTCTTTCAATATCAACTTCAATATCTTTCTTCTTTGTTCTGTATTTGGTAGCTGTACTGCGAAACGCTTCGGCATCCTTCTTAATATTGCATCATCGATATCGTGTATTCGATTTGTAGCACCAAGGATAAGTATACGCTGTGGTGCTCTAGTCCCCGTTTGCGCAGATGCCAGTCCATCCCAATGTGTCATGAACTCCGCCTTGACCATTCCACTAGCCTCGTGCTCGCCAGTCCGTCGTGTACCTAATACAGCATCGATCTCGTCAATAAAGACAATTGAGGGGGCCATCTTTCGCGCCAGGCTGAATACGGCCGCTACAAGCTTGTTGCTGTCGCCGTACCACTTCTCAGTCAGGGTGGAGATGTGTAGGTTGATGAAGCACGCTCCAGACTCATGCGCAAGAGCCTTGGCGAGCATTGTCTTCCCGCAGCCAGGTGGTCCATAGAGTAAGACACCACTCGGAGCCGATAGCAACGAGGATGTCTGAGTGTATAAATATGGCATTGTGAGAGGGTATATCACGGATTCTTGAAGGTCATTTATAATGTTGTCTAATCCTCCTATGTCATCAAAGGTAACAGGTATCTCGGATGGCAGTACAACATCATTTGCTATAGTCTGTTCGAAGGTGTTGAGAGTTACTTCAGAAGGACCAATAATCTCCCCATTCTTCTCTTGTTCTTGCAAGCGTGCTTCGAGGATGCCACCGAGGCGTTTCGAGATTTCTTTGGGAGGTGCAGGATTTTCATTACCGCCGAAAAAGCGGCGGAGGATAAAGTAGGTGAGAATCGGGGCGGCACTGGCTAGCAGGATTTCCTGGAAGAATTGAGTCTTCCAGAAGTTCCTCCAACTGGTGGCTTGAGACATGGCTGTAGGAGAAGCAAAGGCTTTCCGGAAGAAGTATAGATGGGATGACACAGTCCCGCTGTCCATGGAGCGCAGTTCAACGTGAAAGCAAGATGGCTGCAGTTATCATCGTCGTTAGCACGGTTTAGGGCGTCGTGAACGAGGTAGCGTGTTTCATCATGGCTACGCTCAAGGGAATTTGAAAATTGGCACGTGATTGTGAACCTTCTTCACGATTTCCAGTTGGTGACTCACCTCAGACATACAGACCAAGGTGCTTTGACATATAGATACTGCTTCCATCTCCCTCGTCTTCGTCTTAACAAATTAGAGACAACAGAAAAGAAAAACCACAGCAAAAGCCTATCCAATACACAGAGAACTCGCCGCAATCATGGCTGCCACGCAAGTGAATAAGTGCGCGCAATCGTTGCATCTCGTAGGTGCCCAGACTAACATCACACTCTCTAGGCGTCAAGACTGGGCTGAAGACGGTGAAGAAGACGAGCAGACCCTACCCCAACCCACAGTCACCAAGAACTCTGACGGCACCGAAACACACATCTCCTACCGGCTACGTGAAGACGGCAAAAAAGTCAAGACCACCCGTATCATCAAGCGCACTATCAAGAAAGAAACCGTCAACCCACGTGTCGCCGAACGTCGTCAATGGGCCAAATTCGGTGCCTCCGTCAAAGATGCTGCTGGACCTCAAAGCGATACAACCACTGTTGGTGAAGATATACAGCTCAATCCAAGAGTAGGCTTCAAGAGTGGTGTCGAAGACACGACAATCGATGCCAAAGAGAAGGAGAGGCAGGCAAATCAAAAGAAGGCCACAGTCAAGTGCAGAATTTGTAACGGTGACCATTTCACCGCAAGATGTCCCTTCAAGGGTACGATGGCACCTGAAGGTGACCCAGGTACTGGTTTGCCTCCTGCTGAGGACATGATGGCGCAGACTACAGGCGGAGGTGATGCTGGTGCAGTGACCAAGGGAAGCTACGTGCCTCCTGCTCTTAGGAAGGGTGCTACTGGTGCTGGTGAAAGGATGGGTGGTGGAAAGTTCGAGAGGGATGATCTTGCAACACTCAGAGTCACGAACGTAAGTTCTATACCTTTTATCGTCTTACCCATGTCGATCAATGCTAACAGTCTGTTCCCAGGTCTCGGAATACGCTGAGGAGCATGAACTGCGCGATCTCTTCGAACGATGCGGTCGTGTCACTCGTGTCTTCCTTGCTAAGGACCGTGAGACTGATCGTGCCAAAGGCTTCGCTTTCATCAGTTTTGCAGATAGGTCAGACGCTGCCAAGGCTGCTGAGAAGATGGATGGTTTCGGTTACAACAACTTGATTTTGAGGGTTGAGTTTGCGAAGAAGAGTACTTAGATATCTCAAGTTGCTGCACGACTTTGATCAGGCATGACCGCAAAAGAGCAGGGAAACTGGCATTGGCTACGGCGTTCTGGGTTGTTGCTATTACGATTACGTCCTATCTTCAATATGTGTACATCAAAATCACTTTGTCTCAAATTTGCTCTTCTTCTCCATCCAATTCTCAAAGTTCATCAAGTCAGGGTGGACCTTACGCACAGCCTCGATATCAACTCCGTAACCTTCATCCTTGAACCACTTCATCATCAATCCCTAACACAAAGATCAGCATTCAGTCTGAATATGTTTGGTCCATTTACATACCATTTCCTTCACACCCCATAATAAGGCACTCCCAAAGAAACCGTAAGTCTCCGGCAATGGTGTGCCCAGCTTCTTCTGGAAAATCTTGTTCAGGTCTTCAATGGAAGTGTTGTCGCCAGCAAGTCCAATAGCCTTCCGACTATACCTTTCGGGGTACAGAAACGCCTGCGCACCAAAATACCCAATGTCCGATACTGCTACCATCTGCAAAGGCTTCGTGCCCAGGCTCTGGCGCCAAGCAGCCATGAACACCTTCATGGAAAAGCCAGGCGTGATATTGTCCATGAATGCTACAGGTCGCAATACTGTCCACGACATGACATCACCACCTTGCTTAGTAGTGCTGTCACGAAGATGGTGCTCAATACGATGCTTGCTGATGAAATGCGGTACATTAGTGGGGTTGTCCCAACTCTTCTCGTTACCACCGCGATCGACACTGGTGTACACGAAGTGCTTGACGCCATGCTTTAAACTCTCATCCACGAGAGCTTTACCTTGCTGTTCCTCGACTTCGACGTTTTTCGGCACCTGAACGGAGAAGACACCCCAGATAGGCTCTTTAGTTATTTCAGAAGCGGTTTTGAACAGAGCAGGGACGTCGTTGAGGTCGCCTTTGAGTAGGGAGATGGCGGCGGACTTGCCAGCAAGCGTTTTGGCGGATGCGGAGTTGGGGTCGCGTGTTACTGCCAGAATTGAGAATTCGGAACGACCTTTCGGATCAGCTAGGAGTGCTTCGACGACGGCACCACCTTGTTGGCCAGTTGCTCCTGTGATGAGGAGTACTTTGGACATTGTGTTTGTAGTTGATGTTGACAAGTGCTTGATCGAGGTGGAAGGACGAAACGTTCACAGGATGGCTTTTTGCGTTTACAGCTTCAATAATATGGATATGTCAAAGTCATCACAGTTCATCGATTACAGGCGGATTCACAGTGTCATATATTATTGTTTTGTTGCACAGGGTGTGGTGCAAAGCGCGACCCGGCGGGGTTTCAACCACCATACGGAAGCTTGCCAAGCCAAACTCTAAAGCTTGGCGCAGCCAGTCGGAAGCTTCAAAAATGAGCTGAAGTAATCAGTCTGACCAATCTATAATTCATAAGTCATAATGACTGAGATGCATTTAATTACACACTTATGAGACAAGGTAGATAGCGGAAAACATCTTACTCAATTGTTGACGTGACCTGAAACAAGCCGTCGAATCACGTGACCCCGATTATCATGCAAAATTGCTAGTGTGCCTCGACAGTGATGGACAGACAAGAGCTGTGTTTGCGATTAGATCATAGGCGAAGCAGTTGAAGGAGGAGTGAGTCTGTAGCGAACATTACTGAGGGCTTCCAGCACAATTGTTAATCCAAGACCTTCAAATATCAAATATCAACTCAAACACTTCGTGTTACCAATATGGACGGCAAGGTGTCAAACTTGCAAGAATTGCTCGAGCGCCGACAGCACATCTCAGACCTCATCGTCGAACATCCCTATCAAGCACCATACTACCTGCTCCGCTCTCGGATATACGCAGAACTTGGCTATCCCGATTTAGCTGTACTTGATGCTTATAAAACACTTCTCCTTGTGGACGAATATCTGGAAGACTCAGGAGAATATCATGATCAAGTCTCGGCGGCACTGGAGATAAGCGGCGGTAGTGCTAGAGACCTCAAGCATGATGCCAATTTGCAGTTTATCTCGGAAGTGGAATCCGATTTGAAGCATCTGGATGGAGCAGAGCAAAATGAAGATCGACTCATCGAGCTTGCGGCCGCATACGGCAGAGCTGCTCGGATATGTTCGATACATTACTTGACCACTATCGGCTGTTTACGAAGTGCATTCGTGTTTGTACAGCAAGTTCAACCATTCGTGGAGTCGAATGCTCAGGCTGCGGCAGAAGTAGAAAGATTTTATTCAATTGCCAGTGCCGGTGAAGCTACGATAAGTATGGAGACGTTGGTAGATCGCGCCTACGTCCGAAGAGAGATATACCCATGGAACACTCATGAGGAGGATCGTAACACAAATGAAGCACTCGAGCTTTTGAACAGGCAGATGACCACCGTGTCTTCGAAGCTTGAAGTCAAGGTCACGGAGCTCCCAGTACTGACAAAGGATAACCTTGAGGGAAGCAAGACTAACAAACAACTTGGTGTGTTCGCCACAGAAGACATAGCGGCCGGGGAAGAAATCTTACGAGAACGATCTCTTCTCACAGCAAACGCTCGCTTTCAGGAGCCTGTCTGTGATGCTTGTGGCACGGAGCTACCTGTAATGAGTACGAATGCACCGGAGGACAAAGAGCAAAAGGCCGTGGTGTGTGCAGAGTGTGACGATATTGTGTTCTGCAGTCAAACCTGCCACGACTTAGCGCAACACAGTTACCACCCAGCTCTATGCGGCATGGACGTCGAGTCCATCGCAAAAGAAGTACCACCCAATGAAGCAGCAGATGCATTGTATACACTACTCCTCCTGCGTTCACTAGCAATGGCTCAGACACAAGACATGCATCCTCTCGACCTGAAAGAGATCAAATATATTTGGGGCGACTTCGTAGATGCTCCACCATTCGTGCCTATTCCAGGCCTAGGTGCCCTAGAAATGGGCGATCTGCACTTCAACAAATGCGACCGAACACTTCCGTTCTCATTTTCAGCGAACGTCTTGCTTCCATTACATATGTTGGAGAAGATGGACATCAACGTTTTTGAGTCCGACGCACAGCTCTCCGAAATGTGGGTATTAAACACACTATACGCAAAGTTCAGAGGCACAGCATCAGGTCGAGTCAACCCTCGTAACGGTAGACCGGAAGTCGCTGCTGTACATCCTATCTGGTGTCTAGCGAATCACAATTGTGACCCGAATGTGCAGTGGGAATGGGCTGGAGAGATCAAGTTCCAGGCTCGTGAGAAGAGAATGGCGTGGACGAGAAAAGAAGAAGATGGAACAATGACTGAAGGCAAGCCGGGAAAAGCAGGTGGAATCAAGAAGGGAGAGGAGATTCTGAATCATTATGTTGATATCGAGCTGCCTGTGAAAGAGAGACGTGAGTGGGGTGCTGGAGCTCTGGGTGGAAATTGTATGTGCGAGAGATGTGTTTGGGAGGCTGTAGTCGTGTCTCCAGCCTGATCTGTTCTGTGAGTATTGTGAACAAACCTGGGCCTTCGCGCTGCTTATGAAGACGGACAACATGGCACGTTCAAGAATGTTTCGATAATTTTCTTGGTGTGTTAATTCTATTTACGAAAATCCGTTGTTCAACTGGCCTAAAACACCCAACAACAAACCCTTTTTGGGAAGATAGTACATAGGAAAAGATATTCCTGCTCTAGAATTTTACACGCTGTATCTTCAAAGACGCTGTCTCTCTTCGGAAGCGCTCACTTTGTCATCCATCACCTGGTTGTATCATTACACTCCATCTTGGCTTGGCCCAGGCATGCTCCTCTTTTTATTCACTGCCTCTATACTACCCAACTAGGAACAAACTCAGTAGCATCGGGACGAAGATTCTGGCCAAATTGAGTCGAACCCTCAGCACCCAAACTCGGCTCAGGAGCCCACTCAAGCGCATTCAAGTACTGAGCCCAGTACTGCTGTGCTGCAACATACTGGTTAGGAGACCTCTTCCACGCCTTTTGCTTAACCGGCTCATTCAGAAACTCGCCCGTCTGGTGATTGAGCCTCCTTTCTGGTCGCCCTTCCTCGCGCGCATCGTGCTCCTCCTGTTGTTTGAGCACCTCCAAGTGCTGCTGCCATACAGAAGCATCTGACCAGTCTGGAGGTGCCACTACCTCTGCTGCGGAGGAGGAGTAGGAGGAGGAGGTGGTGGTGGTGGCGGAGGAGGAGTCATCTTCGATGAAGCTTGGCAGCGAAGGTGCTCGGCGGGGTTGGGGAGCTGCCATCTCTAGACGGGGTGCGGGGATTGTTGGGTATCATTAGCTTCTGATTTGGGTTTGTTCTTACAGGATATCTTAGAGATGTGCGTTTGGGAAGCCTCGAAGGAAAGACGTGACCAAAATGACAAATATATGTTGTGAGTGGAGCTGATATGAAACAAAGGTGCCCGAGGTAGGAAGATATTTTTGCGATCTCTTTTAACGGCCCACTGAGATAGATGGAGGTCTTGTTGTGGAAGATGTATTGAACAAAGAGATATGTGACGAGTGCTGGAGGAAATTTGAAAATTCACGAGTATGGAAAAAAAAAAACACCTCCCACATAGGAGACGATTGAGATATCACTCAAGAATAATAGCATCGAAGGAGATTCTGGATGGTGTGAAGAGTGCTGGGATGACTTACGTGGCCTACCCATACCAATTGGTCCAAAATCGTAGAGGATCTCATGCTTTGGTATGATCCCCAGACTTAGATCATCATAGATGTCTACCCCGGAATCCCTTCGTGGCTTACTACCAATAGATCCAGAGTCGAGGAGGGCCTCATCCCAAGGGATGAGCGGGTCCTCATTCCAGGGCTTTGGGGCTTTTGCCAGGGCGAAAAAGAAGGAAAAGGTATCGAAGCCGAACATTTTGATCTTTTTACTTGTTGGCTCGGGATTGAGTAGATTTGGTAATTTGTGTATAGTACGATTGAGGATTCTGAGGTGATGTGAGGAGTGCCTACAGTTTATAAGAACCTACTTTGAGCGCTCAGAGCCCTGCATCCTGGTGAGGGCGCTCAGAGACCAGGCGACATTTCTTTGCGCTCAGAAACCTTTTTGACATTATGGCACATTCACACCTCTACTACGCTCAGACAACGTCCTCATATGCGTCTAACATCGCTTAAGGTGCGGTGAACGAAGAACCCAAAGAATAGATGTGAGTGATATCGTGGAGTGAAAAGGTGGAGGAGTGTCTGCTAGATACAACCGTATCTCAACTTCGACCATCTAAGTCTAGGGCAAACCTCATGCACTACATGAGGCAATACTAACTTGTGAGTAATACCGCCAGAGTATAGTAGCAGCACGAGATCAGTAAATCTTTCTCGTCCCAGAACAATGATAGCTGAGACCACATTACTTTAGTGCGTTTTCACATTGCTGACACCCTTGTGTGAAGGATACTCAGGAATTTAGATCCACGCGCAATGAGCCATTTTCCATCACATCCTAAAGCACTGGCTTGGAAGGATCAAATCCAGGAGGTACACCTTCTTGTGGATATGAGAGGTGTGAGTTGTGCTGTAGAGATATTAGGCATGATTGAAAAAAAAAATCGCAATATCCTAATTTACTGTAAACCGGAATAATGATGCCCAGATTGATGTAATGACACTTCTTCGTTCGTGTGGAGCATACCAAATAGTGTCGCTAGATCTTCTGTGTACCACACCTTCCACTTATTCAAGAGTTCTTTACGACAGGGATATTATCTCCGTGTGAGTAGTATATTCCATTCATCTCAGCTACACTCAACTCCAGAATCAACCTCGATATTCTTCAGCTATTTCACACGCGTCAGCTCTTGTATATTCTTATGTCAAGCATCTCCTCTCGCTAGATTCAACACATCCACTGTTTAACCAGCACACGACTTGAAGCGTCTGCTCCACCGCTTGATCAGTCAAATTGTCTATACAAAGTCGCTCAGAAGTATTCTTGTAACCACATCCACGCTCAGATATGCACCACACTCACGCTCAGAAAACGCTCAAAGCGCGCAATTCGCCCACTGCTTATTTTCCTTCTCAATACCCACAGTATTTAATGATGCCATGTCCTCCCTCAATCTCAGCAGTCAGACTCCTCCTCCCACGCCAATCACCATTACCATCGGCCACATCAACTAGCTTTTTCCTCGAACTCAAAGGCGCAAAAAATGCCAATCTGCAGTTCCGCGGAGGACCTATGCCCTCTACTCGATCTATACGATGCGCTTCTTGAGATGCAAGTTATGCAAGCACATCCTGTCAATGACCCTCCACCCCATCCTGAGTCAAACAAGATATTTCGCGCCCAACTCCCCTAGCGATACCCCGGCGGTCCAGAATGTCACTTTGAAATCGGGCCCGAGAGAGTGCCTATGCTTATGGAGGACAGAGAGCCTTATCAACCGCGAACGCAGGTGGTGGCAGGTAGAAGTGGGCAAACACAACGTCAAGTTCCTCGACCACGGCCAACTACGGGTGGACTTAGATTGGCGTCGACTATGCCCCGGCCGATTAACTCTGCAAGATGGGTAGAAGAATCTGACAGCGAGCAGCCGGAGGCAGGAGGAAGTGGGCGAACACAACGCCAATGGCCTACTACGGGTAGACTCAGATTGGTATCAACGGTGGCCCGGCCGATTAACCCTGAAAGATGGGTGGAAGAATCTGAGGGCGAGCAGCCGGAGAGGGTTGGCGGGATTTCAGAGTGACAAGCATGTTTGATCGTTTCGGTGGTCATGAGCTCTGCTCAGCTAGATTTGCTGTGGTCAACACCGAACAGCGATGGATTTTGTACGTTCTTTGTCCCTTTTGTCTCCTCTCCTTCCACTTCAATCTCTTCTCCTCAAGCCATAACCATATCCATGCCAAACTTAGCCATCAAGCCCACCACTCCGATGAGTCCAATATACTGCACGCTCCCATACAATCTCCCACTCCCATTCTTCCCATCCTTCTGCGTGTACCCAATCGCATAAACCACTCTTCCCACATTCCAGATCTGTCCCAACACCGCGGCCGCAACAGGGTATCTCACGCCCGCCACCAAAAGCGCAGGCATGAACAACGCGAGAGACTCCAAGAAATTGCCGTGTGCACGCTGCGCGCAATTGAAGAGGTAGTTGTTCAGTGCTGTTTCTTTCTCGGCGCCGCTGGAGGCAGCTTGCACGTCTGCTGTGTTGCAATTGGAAAAGGCGTAGGGTTGTGGGTAGGGAATTTTGGCGGCTTTGCGCGGGCCACCGGTGCGGACGACGTGGAACATGCCGACGAAGAGGGTGGTGGTTGCGGTGAGGATTACATAGCTGGACGAGAAGATTGAGTTAGAGGAGGATATGTTTGGAGCTTTCAGAGAGTGTACTTGCCCGTATTCCTTCGGCACGGTGAAGGTCAGAGTTGAAGCGGTGAAAGACATGTTGGTGGCGATGTGAACGATATTTGGAGAAAGCAAGGTGAAAGTGAAGTGAAAGATGTATTTTATTCTAGATGAGGTAGTCTGTTTTGAAAGATTGCCCCGTCGGCATCAGCGCGTCCACCGTCGGAGTTCTGCCTCGACTCGGCCGTAAGAGCATGTCACCGAGCTAGTGACTAAGTCTTTCGTCTTCGCATCAAAAAGACTTCCTGATATGCGTAGCCATGCCGAATCTGTTCTGCCTTGCCTCTCCTGGGTGGTACTTGAATCCACAATGCAAAGACGAATGCAAGGAGGAAGTGTGATCGGCCTACGATCTTTATCACCAAATCCACAAATACGTGCGCGAACGATCTCTAGAGTGTAATGTCTTCCGTCTGCTGATCCACCTTTCATGCTCAGGTTGTGGTTGTGCGCAAAAAGAAGTAGCCACCGAGCTAGCTGTGCTTGCCTAGCTATATCGAAACCTGCAATTGTCATGAACGGCGTTTTCTTCGATGCAAGATTGTTGAGCTTAGAGTATAAAAAGACTCCTGTCGCCCAACGTATAATGCAGCGAGGGCATGGTCGAGCCCGACGATCCGTTGCTCCTCCATCATTCTGCCGTCATAGTGATTGAGCGCAACAGGTGGGTCAAAGTACAGACAGCAGGAATGACACCAGTAGTAAAGCTGATTGAGCTTGCTTTTGAGCTCAGTCCCAAAGTAAACATGTGAGAGACTGCTGGGCTCACTTTGATAGTCTTCTTCACCTCCGAGATGTCATGAATCTGTACCCATCATGTCATCAAAATAATACCCATCAACAATCATTCATATCATCAATCTCATCTCAATCCTCATTATGCCATTGGGATATACCTCAGCTTCAAACCTCAGCACCGTTGAAGTGAACGAGATCACTGATGCTTGATGTCTGATAGCTCTCTTCACCTCCACCCCCCGAGATGTTAGGATCCTGTGGCTGGATCCTGCAGTGGGACTGGTGCTGTTGGAACGTTGCAGCAGTTTGGAGAACCTGGTGTCAAATCGCATTCGTAGGAGAGGTTCTCCGGTGGAGTATCTTCAATGCAGACTGTATAGTCACAGATCGGAGCATCGTAACAATGACTTGTCAAGCATCTCCAGGTTACTTCTGAAAGCCCTAACGGGTTTCGTACATCTTCCTCTGTTCAATCTTGGCCACTTTCGGAGGCGCTTCATGCAACTTTGAAGACAATGAATGCACATATCGCCTCCAAAGTGCAAGGTTTGCCGTTGTGCTATGCTGAATTTGAGCTTATTAGGAGGGTCGTTCATGACGATTCGGAAGGAACTGGATATAAGTGATTTTTCCGACTGGCTCACTTTCTGCTCTAGAGGCCTGACACAGGATTTGAATCCACAAAAGAACATATGTTCACCTCGAGCCCTGAAGCTTGAAAGTATATAGCGAAACTCGGGGGTGCATTGTATGCATTGACGCATGAGATGATCTTGCCTAAATTCGGAGTCATTGAAGCCATGGCGATCGTTGGCCTTTTGTGCGCCACAGCTTCCACAAGTAAGACATAGCAAACTTCTGCACTGTAGGCCTTCCGCTTCGAGCTTGACCATGAATTCCGAGTAGGAACGGTGCGGCACGCCTCCTGTCAAGTCAAAGATCTCTTGACCATCAGGATGCTTAGTTTTGAGGTATGCCGCCCTCGAGACGAACTTGATAGAAATGACATCAAGTGGCGCCAGATCGCCCAATACCATATGGAAGATTTCGGTTGGAAGCGTGTCGAAGCTCGCTTTAGGCTGGCATTGGATCAGCACGACGAAATACTTGATCTAATATGAAATATCCATACCTCAGTACTCTTTTTGCTGTGCGCGATAGCCTTTTGTCTTCTTGTGAGAGCCATTGCCTTCCTTGTAATGATGTTATCTGCTTGATGATCTTGTGGATAATGCTGTGATGGTGACGCATGAACTGCTATGAGAGCCCTCAGAAATCGTTGTTTTGGACTTGCACGAGGAAGAGGGAGAGAAAGAGAGAGGTTGTAGAGAAAAGAAGAAGAAAAAGGACAATATTCATGGTCAAAACTAGCCTCGCTCCGTGATCACAAGTGAAATGACTGCTCGACGACGTTTTGAGAAGTGAATTATCGAGACTCGAGTCAGTCAACGAAATAAGTAAATTGAGCCTTTCGAGGTATGCATTGTCTTCGATTTGAGATCAACACAGCGTAAGAGCTCAAGATCAACCTGGTTTGCTCTCATTCTGACGTTTCACTAGCAGGGTCCATTGTTGTTGTTGCAGACTGGTCCATAGTTGTTTCCATCTTTCGTATGATCCTTGCCGGATTACCAGCCACGACATGAAAGGGAGGCACGTTCTGTAAATGTCTTATGAGCAGCCCTGTCAAATTGTATCTATATCTTACTTACCCTCGTCACAACACTTCCAGCTCCCACTGTAGATCCCCTCCCTATAGTCACTCCAGGCAGTATAATTGCATTCCCACCAATCCAGCAGTCATCCTCAATATGTATCTCTCCACCCATCTCCGGTCCAGCGAGCCCATCTCTGACAGCAGGATCCAATGGATGTGTTCCACTATAACACGAGACATTTGGAGCAAACAACACTCTCTCGCCTACGTAAATATGACACGTATCAATCCACGTCGAATTTGCATTGATGAAAGTCCCGCCTGCAATGTGAACCTGAGTACCATAGTCCATGCACACAGGCGCTTCTACGAAGGGATCTGTGGTGCTGAATTGTGCGGCGTCTGCTTCGGGATCTGAGAGGAGTGGTGGAAGTGGTCTAGTATCCTGGACGATGTCGCGCCATAGTTCGACTTGTCGTCGACGCGTGGAGTCCTCGCACGCATTGAATCTCTTGATTGCTAGTTTGCACCGCTGACGAACAGCGCTCAGCTCTGGGGTATTTGCATAGTACAGCTCGCCAGCGAGCATGCAGCGGTGGTTTTCTTGAGCATCTGCTGGCATAGAAGAAGGTGAAGGGATGTATGTAAGTAGAAAGCAGCGTAAGCACACAAAATCGGGTGACGCAATCTTGATATCGCCGGGGTCCAGCTCCGTCGGATTGTTACCAGTCACGTGATGCTGTTGTTTACTATTGTTTTTTACATTTCTCAAGGACAATCACTTCCTCCTTGCGGGCGGGAAGCAACATATAGAGGCTGGATGAGCCCGTATGCCGTGAGATCCTGTTTGCCTCTAGGAAATCCGGAAAGACGTACCGCTAGGCTTCAGAGAAATCAGAAACAGTGACTATAATGGCACGAATGGCAAAAGAGCAATCGCAAAGCAGTATTAAGCCAGAGACAGACGAGAAAGCTCGAGACGATGAAGCGCCAACACTGGTAGATTCGTCCAATGACATGGACCATGACAATGACGAATCAACTTCCAACAGTGAACCATTCCAGCACTTCCCACCAGACACCGCACCAACCTTCCTCTCTAGCATCGCCATCCGCGCCTTTCTTCTCGGCGTCACCTTCGCCTTCTCCATCTCGCTGACATCCGGCCTCCTTTTCCTCCCACCTACACCAAATCCAATCTGGCGGGCTCCTTTCTTCCTAGCCACCTTGTCCCTCTTCCACTTCCTCGAATATCTCCTGACAGCCCACTACAACCCAACCTACGCCGACATCTCAGCCTACCTCCTCAGTCACAACGGACTCGCTTACAATCTCGCTAACGGCGCTGCAATGGCCGAGTGCATAATAACCTCCCTCTTCTTCCCCGCATGGCAAGCACGTCTCAGCAATCCGGGGACAGTACCTTTCGGCCTTGCAGCCGTGGTACTAGGGCAGCTCGTCCGCAGTGCAGCAATGGCGACAGCAGGGACAAATTTCAACCATATCGTTCAAACAAAGCAGAATGCGGGACATGTGCTAGTGAAAAGAGGAGTGTATGCATGGCTGCGACATCCCAGCTATTTCGGCTTTTTCTGGTGGGGATTGGGAACGCAGGTAGTGCTGGGGAATGTGGTCTGCCTTGTTGGGTATGCGGTTGTGTTGTGGAAGTTTTTCAGTTCGAGGATATTCCGTAAGTGTCTGCAGGTTGTGTTTTGTGTGCGGGAGTGATGTGTGCTAATGTTGTGTGTTGATAGGTGAAGAAGAGTATTTGGTGGCTTTCTTCGGACAGGAATATGTGGATTATAGAAAGAAGACTATGGTGGGCATACCATTCATCTTTTGATTGGAGGCCTATGTGGTGCAGTATGACCTATGAAAAGAATGACAATCATGAAATATAGAGATGTGCGTCATGTGGAGGACCTCAATGCTCACATCACAGCAACGGAATAGGATGTGGATGTGTCAAATATCGCAGTTAGCGAAGTCACGCCAAAGTTATCTCCCACAACTCACTCAACTGTTTTATGCAGGCGCTCTTGTGCTCTCTCTCCAGCGTGCTAAAGACATTACCGGAACGATGTTCTTGTATTACTATTGTATAGAGCAGGAATCCTTTCAAGGCATTACTTATATCTACACTTTTTTGGATTCCAGTCCCACACTTCCATACTTGGCTTGCCACGCAAAGAAATACAACAGTGCCGCTAGTGGCTGTCCAACCAAGCAGAACGAAGCCCAGAATATCATGTTACCAACAGTTCTCCCATCGAAACCTTTGATCTGCTGTAACGCGTCCGTCAGTGCGATCAGTGGTATCTGCAGTATCATGCCCATAAACGCCACCCCAATGATATTATGTGTCGGTATCCCCACCAGCATCTCATGCAACACGGCCGAAAACACAAACACAATAACTTGCGCCAATTTAGGAGGCACGCCACGCGCTACAAGCGGTAAGTAGATGTGTCGTTTCATGAAGCTGCTGACCGGTATGTTCCAGGAAGTCCAGTATGAAGCAATACTAGGTGAGTTCCAGAAGTCTTTGTAGAACTCTCTATCAGCGAATGTCATAAGCTCTGCCAGGAGATTCAATCCGGATTGGAAGACTGCGAAAAAACCAGCTAGCCAGCAGAAGAGTGAAATAGAAGATAGCTTGAGTACTCGCTCGAGGATTGACATGAAGTCGAGGCTCGATATGATTGGGAGAGAGTTGTTCAGAAGAGGGACTGCGAATTGAGCAGAAGCAATCCAAAAGGCGATACTGAGAGTGATCATTTCGGTGGCGTGTCTGAGGACGAAAGTCCAACGGATATGGGTCGTTCGTGGATACAGAGGTTGGTATATCAATGTTGGTGCGAGCCAGAAGTAGGTCAGATTGCTGAGAGAGATGTTTTGTGGATACGGACAGGATGTGTAGAGCTCTGGGATGCTTGCAGAGGGCGCTTGAGTGAGTAAGGCGTGCCGGAGATCTCTATTCGTCAAGGCGTAGGAGCAGACTTTGAGCCACACTATTACTGCGTGCATTTCGCATGCCGTGCCGATGCCAGGATGAAAGATGTGGTAGTAGACGACATAAGAGGCGACACATAGATTCAACGAAGCATTGATCCCGTGTGCCAACGCTATTAGATGCCACGTCGGCGTGAAGTTTACCGTCTGATCGTGAAGTTCTTCAACTCTCCTGGTATCTCCGCTCTTCTTGGAGCGGCCAATGACACCTTTGACCTCTTGTGCCGCAACCAGCTCGATCAGATAGCTCACAAACAGGTGCGATGGTACAAGAGAGAACAGTATCGCGCCATAAATGACGTCTTGTCGTCGATAGTCATGGCATGAGATGCAAACCAGCACCCCATATTTTTTCCAATTTTCCATCATGAGGCGCAGATTGGAGACGACTATGATGTTTAGTTTTTGTCGATGGTTCCAAACAGTAGTGATAACATACGAATGACAAGTATCATCAAATTGCGAAAGCCCACAAAACTCGGATACGTTGTCTGACCTTGTGTCAAGCAGGATATCTTCCCGACTTTGTGAACAGCAGATGCATGTTTATACGTTTGAGAGCGCTGCTTATCCGGTCCAGCGGCACTCCCACATCCCTTTCGCGATGCCTCATCAAGTGAGTGAAATTCAGACACAGATGTATTTCCAGGCCAAGGTCCAGGAATAACTTCAGCAGTAACTATGCTGCTAGATTGCGTTGTCATCGCTCATATTGATCTTTAGTCACTTAGGAGAGGATTACACGCGTGCACGACCCAGAGCTCGAGAAAACATCAAGTCTCATCAAGCATGTTATTATTTTTGTGAAGGAATCAAGTTGTAATCACTTAGGACAAAACCTGAAGTTCATCAGACCATCCCCACACTAATATATGCGGAGTCCACGTGACCGTGTAAACGCTGATGCAACTCGTGCGTGCTTGTCTGAAACACTTTCTGAAACATGTTCCCAATAGGCATGCTGCTTGGGGTCATCATACCGCCTCTAGTCTCGTGCGTCTGCGTATGCTCAACCCGGCGTGATCGACGCTGCAATATCGACCATGTCGCTATCGACTACTAGTCATCCTTTCGTGGTCACCACCTTAGTGTTGACCTTACTTTCGTGGGAAGCCAACATCTTGCTGCTGAGTCGTAGCTTGTTCAACACGCATTATGCCTGCTTGCGGCATACTTGACCTTGTAGTCCCGATCACGACTAAATACACCCTTGGCTCCAGTCGTCTCCAATCAAGCACTCGCTTTATACTTCGATCTGTATTCTTCCAGCCTCTCAATGTCCTCTTTTGTACCGATTGCCTTGTATCCCTCCACAATATCATCCAATGTCAACACGGCCACAACGGGGACTCCGTACCTCTCCCTGACTTCACCAAGAGTACTCTTTCGTGGCGCATCCTCGTCTTCACCTTCTTGTGCTGGGGCCTTCTCCATTCTGTCCAAAGCAACAATAATACCTGCTAGGACTCCGCCTTGTGCCTCGATAATGCTCACTGCTTCTTTCACTGCCGTACCGGCTGTCATTACATCGTCCACGATCAAGCAACGCTTTCCGCTCAGTGGTGCGCCGACAATGCTCCCACCATCCCCATGTGTCTTTGCTTCCTTCCTGTTGAAGCTGTAGCTGACATGTCCGAACCTGTTCTCGTCGACCTCACTCAGCTTCTCCAGAGTCGCAACTGCTAATGGTATGCCTTTGTACGCTGGGCCGAACAAGATGTCAAAATCGAGTGTAGGTTCTGTGTGCGAAGCTATCGTTTGAGCAAAAGCGGACGACAGTGCGCGGAGGAGAGATGCTTTGTGGAAGACACCAGCATTGAAGAAATAGGGTGATTTGCGGCCGGACTTGAGGGTGAAGTCACCGAACTTGAGGCAGGAAGAAGTCGTGCATGCTTGGAGGAAGTCCTGTTTGTACTGAGGAATTGAGGACGACATGATGGAGGAGGAGGAAAAGTTGTATTTGTACGGTTTGTTGCTGTCAAAAAGATGTTTATCAGGTCGCACCTTCCCAATGGAGGGGCATTAGAACTGTAACAGGGTGCAGGATCGTGGCCGTTCTAACTTCGAGGTCTGGACTCTGGAACGAACCATTCTCCGCAGTCGGGGCGTGTCATTGCGCAAACTTTATTGAAGTGTCTTCACTGCTTAACCTCTCTTCCCTCATCCACAGTGCTTGATGCAGCGTTTTCTGGCAGATCGTTGGGCCCGTAAGCGATACTTTGGTTGAAAAAGTCTCATTCATTTGCTCCTTGTCTTGTTGGAGCGAGAAGAGGCCTACACTGTTGAAGCTTTTAACTACTCATATTGTATGGCAACATGATTCTCTTAGGAGAAACATGCACTAACAAATGACCAGTATAGTACCTCTACCTACCTACCACCACTACCATGCATATCTCCACGAAGCTTCGCAATGCTGAAGAGGCTGGCAAGCCCACCTTCTCCTTCGAATTCTTTCCACCGAAGACTGCCCAAGGTGTTCAGAACCTGTACGACCGCATGGACAGAATGCATAGCTTTGGGCCGGCATTCGTTGATGTAACTTGGGGCGCTGGAGGCTCTTTGTCCGGTCTCACTTGTGAAATGGTCAAAGTAGCCCAGTCTGTGTATGGTTTGGAAACATGCATGCATCTTACTTGCACAGATATGGAACGTTCAAAGATTGATAATGCCCTACAAGAAGCATACAATACTGGTTGTACAAACATTCTAGCCCTACGTGGAGATCCTCCCAGAGACAACGAGAAATGGACAGCAAAAGATGGAGGATTTAGATATGCAAAAGATCTGGTCAAATATATCAAGGACAAATATGGTAAACATTTTTGTATTGGTGTTGCAGGATATCCTGAAGGTTGCGATGATCAAGACGACCAAGATCTACTACTAGACCACCTGAAGGAGAAGATTGATGCTGGCGGTGACTTTATTGTTACGCAAATGTTCTACGATGCAGACATCTTCATCGATTGGTTCAAGAAAGTGCGCGCAAAAGGTATCGATGTACCAATGATTCCTGGAATTATGCCCATTCATACACACGCAGCTTTTCTGAGAAGAGCCCACTGGACCAAATGTAACATCCCAGACGAGTGGACCAAGGCACTTGAGCCTGTTAAGAACGACGATATGGAAGTCCGCGAGGTCGGCTGCAGACTAGTGGCAGAGATGTGTCAGAAGCTGCTAGCCAATGGCATCAACCACTTGCACTTGTATGTTTATGCTTTTAGTACTGTTATCTCCGATATCACTAACTTTCCAATAGCTATACCATGAACCTAGCTCAAACCACTCGCATGATCTTGGAAGAGCTTGACATGATGCCCTCCGCAGAACAGCTCGACAAGCCTTTGCCTTGGCGTCAATCACTCGGAAAAGGTCGTCGCGACGAGAATGTGCGCCCAATCTTCTGGCGCAATCGTAACCGTTCATACATTGAACGCACTCAAGAGTGGGACGAGTTTCCTAATGGCCGTTGGGGTGACAGTCGATCGCCTGCGTTCGGTGAACTGGATGCTTACGGTATTGGCCTTAAGGGTACCAATGAGGAGAATGTTAAGCTGTGGGGCACACCTCAATCTATCAAAGACGTCTCGGATCTTTTCGTTGGCTATATGAAAGGAAAGGTTGAATGTCTGCCATGGTCTGAATCAGCCATCTCTTCAGAGGCTAATGTCCTCACCGCCGGTCTTGTTGACCTCAACTCTCGTGGACTACTCACGATCAACTCTCAACCTCCCGTGAATGGCGCCAAGTCATCTGACCAGGTTTATGGCTGGGGTCCCAAGAATGGCTTCGTTTACCAGAAGGCCTATCTCGAAGTCTTTGTCTCCCCTGAGCTCATCTCCGAGGTCATCTCTCGCATTGAGCGTAACGACGACATGACATACTTTGCTGTCAACAAAAAGGGCGATCTCAAGACTAATGCACCAAGCGATGGACCAAACGCCGTGACATGGGGAGTCTTCCCAGGCAAAGAAATTGTGCAGCCGACCATTGTCGAGACGATTTCGTTCTTAGCCTGGAAAGACGAGTTCTATCGTCTTGGTGGCGATTGGGCGAACTGTTATCCAGCGAATAGCCCTAGCAGACATCTCATCGGTAATGTCATGGACACCTGGTATCTTGTGAACATCGTTCACAACGACTACCATGTCTCGAATGGCATCTTTCCTCTCTTCGATGGTTTGACGGTACCTGATGCCGACAAACCCTTCACGATACCCACCAATGGCGATTCGACACACACCAATGGCGAAACTAACGGACGTGTGAATGCTCACCACACTGAACGCCAAAGAAATGGCGATGCCCACAAGAATGGCGATGCAAACACTACCACAATCAACGGCGACAAGATCAAAACAAATGGAAACTCGGGAGACGAGACCAGGCCCACCGCTGAAAGCACTACATGGCTGCCAGCGGATAAGAAGACGGGATCAACCTAGAACATGTTTTCCTACTGGATGAAACAACTCTACTAGGATTCGTGAAACAACTCTACTAGGATTCGCCCTCAAATAACAAACTCCAAAACAAAACAACACAACACACTTACACTCTTTTTTGGACAATCGGCGTTTTTCTTCATTACAGGAGCACCAAAAAGCATACAGGCGTTTTCAAAGCAAGGGGTAATGGCAATCTTTATTCAACATGACATGATACCCCCAAGCGCAAATGCCATGCGCTACGAATTCAAAAGCAAACATTGTAGCATTTTTTGACGAGAAAAAGAGAAAAAGTAGAGAATGTGGAATGATCAAGGTAGAAATGGAAGAAGATGACGAAGAAGGACGAATACGCAGACAAGTGAGAAAGGATTCAAACAGTGTCACAGAAATGCCATTCAACAAGGCAAATGACACCGGATTCGCTCTTTTCTGTTCTCATATAGTGCTATATGTAGACGAGAATGAAAACGATTCCACGTCATATCTCATGCACTTGCTTGCTCCCCCTCCACTTCTGATCAAAACCATGCAACAGATAAGATTCGAACCAAACTGCCTCCCAAGCGAGATGAAAAGTATCCCCAACATTCTCCAAAACACCTGGCACAATTTTCCGGCTTTCGATGAAAGGAAAGTAAGTAGAAGAATCTACTACCATTACAGATTGCTATATCAGCAACAAACGACGTATGATAAATGACGCCGAGAGTTTGACCACATGGTGTAAACATCACGCACGCGAGAAACGGCACTGGTGGACGTAGATAAGGTACACTTCAAAAAGGAAGAAGCACGTGGGCAGTGCTCTGTCCCAAGACGGTAAGCAATCACGAATACTAACTGTAGGATTGAGCTGACAACAGCATAGGAGCCATCACCCACTGGTACCACTACGACTGCGCAAAAGCATTGGGCTGGGCGACCAGTTCGGCTCATGGTGCGCATGTTACTGCAGCCCTTAAGCCAAATACAACCATGCATATGCGGGCTGTTGCAGTCATCGACCCAGTCAAGTTCCCCTCGAGGACAATACACCCAGATCCTGATGGAATTCGCGATCCAATGGATGAGTTCGGGGCCTGGGGACATCCTTTCTGTGGTGGATGGGAGCGTCGGAGTGGTCTCAGTTTGCACAGCCCCCCGAGGTGGTACAGTACGACAAACATGCAGGGACTGTGGGCGTCAATGGACGACGCTGTGCGTGATGAAGCTGTCGCTACACATGCCGCCCGCCGCCCTCAGCAATACAGTTCTACACTGTTGTTGAATCTTCTTCATTCTGGTGGCTACAACAAACCGTGATCTCGGCTACCTTCACCGTGAAGCTGCTCGATTTTCTTCTCCTTGTTATTCTCGACAATTATGATTTCAAAACCTCGAGTTACAAATGGATATCCATTGGAAATTTGAATCGTCAAGCCTTTGGGATGGTCGTTCGTTCCTCAAGCAGGCGGACGACTTTACCTTTGCCATTCCCTGCTACATGATTCACTGAGATACCAAATTTAGAACAACAACAGGAGGAAAGCGAAAGAATACCCCTTTTATAAGCTAGAAATGATTGAGAAAAAAGTGACTAGGTTACTTGTATACAGGTTTCGAATCGAATCGAAGAGAAAGAAAACCGCAGAGAAAGACAGAACAGCCTCCAGCACAGTACAAACGAGTCTTTACGAAAACCCAATACCACCCGCCAACATCCAAACCCCAAGGAGTAAACAAAGCTTTTACGAAGAACACAACACCACCCATTGTCAATTACCTTCGCTCAAACTCTACTCCCAACACTCCCTTCATATCTACTCGCCACACTTCCTCCTCCATTACCACCATGCATACTTGAACTATACCTCGAATTCACACTACCCGCAGCGCGATCACGACTTCTGCTACTCCCAGCGCGGTTCTTAAAGGGACTGATACCACGGTGATGATGATGATCTAGATCTCCAACATCGTGTTTTCCTATAACGAACGTCCACATTAGCATCTCATTACATGTTGTTATAAGTCATTACTCACCATCACAACAAGCCCTAACATTCTCAACTCCATTAATATACGCCGGACCACCCCAGGCTCCTCCACCTCCTCCTCCTGCTGCACCCTGCTGCTGCTGCAATTCCCGCTGATATTGCTCATGATACGTCGCCGGTACAGGTGGAATATCATGACTCCCATCCATACCAAAAGCACCAGTAACATTACCTCCAGCAAGACTACTCAAGTCCTCACTGGGCGCACCACTCCTCCCACGACTCTTGCTTCTACCACGGCCAAACAAACTTGCACGCCAGCCGCCTGTCATACTGCCGATACGACTCGTGCGTCCAGAGCGTGGTGTATCAGTAGTGGTAGCTGTGCCTGAGGACGCAGGACGAGGCTTCTTGAAGCCATCAGTATCGACGTCGTTGTCTGCCGTGGCAGATGATGGCTGTGATTGCGGAGGCTTAGTGGGTGAATCATAAGTCCTCTGTGGCGAAGTCTGGCGGTGTGCAGGTAGAGCAGGCACAGCGAAACCGCCATTGGAAACTGGGCGGCCTCCGGGAATGTTGTTGAGAGTTCCCTGATTCATAACTGGATATATATTGATATTGCTCGTACGAGATTGGGCCGATCCAGCGGCGTTGCTCTGGCGAGTGGCTAGACTTGCTTGTTGAGGTGTTGAGCGTTGTGGTGAGGCAGTGCGGCCGTTGACAGAAGACTGCGGGTTGGATCGGGGTGTTGATGGTGGTCCCATTGAAGTATTGAGTGATCGTCGCGAGGCATTGACTGGGCCACGGGAACCTGATCTGGAGTATAGAGAAGGGTTGAACTCTGCCACGTCCTCAGCAGTGTAATTGGAAGAGCTCAACGTGTCAGATCTATGTTGCAAGGAAGCGGTGGACTTGCTCGGCGTGCTGCCGTGAACAGCTGCGTTCGTTTCATCAGCAGTTGCCGGATCCTTGCGCAGTAGCAAGTATGACAGCGCATTGAACCATGTCTCATGACGTTGTGCTGTGGGAGCAGTAAACTTGATACTTCGACTGGGCGTGACAACCACTAGACTCTTGGTGTGCAAGCCAGGAGGAATGATATTCTCATCAGTAATGACACGCACAGCTTGAATAGGCACCGACTTTGCTTTAAGCTCTTTCTGAGAGGGTTGAGATGGATCTTGCTGACTCCAGTACAACGTTCTCGTGTACGGATGAATCCAGAAGAAACGCTTGTGTCTGTTTTCTGAATGTTCACCAGAACGACCAGCCTTGCGTGTGTACTTCCAGAGAAACTCTCCAATCATTGTCTGAGTAATTGCTTGGATCATACGTGGATCCGTATTTGGCGCAATCTCAAACCCGTCACTGCCAACATAGGGACGACCATTGATACCATTGAGGCCAAATCTGTCGTCCAGCTCTGATTGGAATGAAGACACAGAAGAGCGTCGTGTGCCTGGGGTACCGTACTCGCTCCTGGCAAGCGACTGACCTCTTGCTGGAGTGGTAGCCTGTCTTGCTGGGCTCTGCGTATACGTACCAGTCGGCGTTCGAGCTCTGTTGGCGCTAGGTGGTCGCCAAGCAGAAGGTGGCACTGGTGGGGGTTGCATGAACGGAGGTGGAGGTAGCATACTAGCTGGGACTGGTCCGGCAGGGGTACGAGCAGCAGCTGCAATGACTTCCCGATGGTCTACGGGTAAAGGAGGAAAATCCGCTTGTGGTGGTGGAGACGCAGCTCTCCGACTACTGCCTGCACTACCGGGACGTCGTGCGTTCTCCATGAATGCAGCTGCATCTGGTCGACCAGTTGACCCCATGGACAGTGTACGACCCTTGTTCGGCGTGCCCCTTCCAGAAGTGGCGCCTGCCGGTAATGGTGGTAGTGGAGCGTTGGTATTGGACTTTCGGCGGTCTTTGAGCAGGTTTTCAATCTGGTCGGCTGACACCATCGTCTGCGTGCCAGAGTCGGACATCACGGGTGCTCTCTTTTTGCCTTTATCAGCAGCTGAGATAGGTCTTGGAGCCACGTAGTAGTCGTTATCACCAGTTGGAGACTCGGTAGCAGGCGTAGCAGACTGCAGTGTTGGCTCCTGGAACTGTCTTGTAGTCTGAGCCTGATCTCTTGCTGCCCGAAGATGCGGGTCAAGCAAGACCTTATTAGTATCAATGCCATCATAGGCTGGACGATGGGGTGGTGCATTGATTGCGAAGTCACGAACGAGTGGCTCTTCTGGCACCGGCTGAGATGGCGCTGCAGCTGGTGCATCGGGATCCTTGGGAGGATGCGCTACAAGGTTCTTAACAAAACTCATGCTTGAGAGTGGCTGTCCGTCCATTGGCGTCTCAATAGGCGAAACTGGCGAAGAAGGGCCATTAGCACTGATGGGACTTGGTTCTATGCCCTCGTTTAGTTGTTGAGGTACTGCTATAGTCTGTCCGTGAATACCATTCATCTCCTTCTGAACATTGACTGGTGCTGAATGCGTGCTGGTTTCCAGTTCGGTTGGAGCTATTGGCTCAATGTGTTGATTGACAATAGGTGCCATTGCCAAGTTCACTGGAGGCTTTATCTCTGCGGGGTTTGGAGAAGGAGACCTAGGCAGTGGGATCAATGGAGGCGGTGCCATGCTGGGATCGAAGCTTCTCCGCTTGGAAAGATCTTCATCAGTATCCTGAACTGCTGCCGATTCATCACCAGGGAATGTGCCTGGAAGCACGATGGCAGGTCCAGTAGAAGCAGACTGATGGGTTGAATTGACTTCTCGATCAATTGATGTTCTAGGCTCAGGGTTATAGGGCTCGGTCATCATGCCAGAGTCAACCATCGGACCACGGTGCGTGATTAAAGATGCTTTGCGCATAGGTAAAGGAGTAGCCGTCTGAGGAGTGGAGTCTCTCGAGGTAACTGTGCGCGGTCCTGGCGTCGATCCAGCTATGCTCGAGTTATCGAGCTCGTCAAGCTCAGCAGCAAGGTTCTGACGAGGATTACTGGATCTTGAAACGAAGCTAGCTGGTGAGTCGTGCTTCTCAGACATACTGCCAAATCGATCAAGCTGACTTCTGTATCGTGCTTGGTTGGAAGGCGGTGTGCTCAAATCGTACAAATCAGAAGCCTCATCATCAGATGCTGTAGACTCAAATGAAGACGTCTGACGCTTCATTTGCATTGCTGCATTTCGCAGTCGTCGTTGGTCTGTTGTTTCTGTCTCGGTGAGCTCACCGTCGCTGTCAAGGACGTCGTCAGCAGTACGGAAACCTTCAGTCTCTGTGCCATCCTCATTAGCAGTCTCGAAAGCATCGCTTGCATCAGTGGTTAAGTCATAGACATCCTTTCGGTTTCTAGGACGCGTAGGGCTGTCATCAAACTCCTCCCAAGTTGGGTCGTTGATGATCTCTTCGGAAACGCCACCAGCACCACCAAGGCGTGCACTTCGGACTGGTCTCTTGGCATCCTGTTGTGTCTGCTTGCGCCTCTTGACAGCTGCAGGGTTCATTCCTCCAACATCTGCCTTGCGTGCTTCCAGTTCGTCTCTGGCATCTTGCAGCATACGCTTTAACTCTAGCTTCTCAGTCTTCTCACGATGAATGTTGTTCTTGAGATTCTGTATCATCCGATGTGCGTGGTTGAGAGAGCTTTTCAATGTCTCCGACTCGAGGTTTCCTACTCTAGGAGTTGCTTTGACGGGCGAGTGTGATGTCGTTCCATCTGGGGTATGTGGTCTGTCGAAATCAAGATTATCACCATCGTCCATCATGTCATAATCTCTTGCCGCTTCTGCAGCACGAATATGTTCCTGTAGATCTCTCTCGAGGTGCTCATTGTGCTCCAGAAGCTCCTCAAGCCGCTTGTTCAGGACGATTCGCTCGTTATCGCCGGAAGCCAAAGCTCTTTGTAGTCCTGTAACCTCGTTGTCATGATCCCTTCGAAGGACTCCATGCTCCTCGCCGAGTTGATCATGCAATTGTCTCAGCTCGTCGTATTCGCGCTCGGCGGTGGAAGTGGCAATTCTGGAAGCATTTAGGTGTTGTGTCAGACGCTGCTCTTTCACATTCGCATCCTTCATCTGATAGCTGAGCTCCTGTAGTTGAGACTCTAGATGCCATGTCTGCTCTTTGTATCGCTGTTCAGTATCGTCCAGCTCCCGCAGTCTGTGCTCAAATCTATCGGAAGATTGCTGAAGCTTTACATTTTCTTCATGAACATGTTTCAGAGCTTCGTCTTTTTCAGCAAGCACGCCCTGGAGATGCCTCAATTGTGCTAGTAATGATGTGCTGATTTCCGTGGCGAATTCAATGTCATGTACACGACCGGAAGGTGCAGCGCGCTGTCGTCTAGACGCTGCTTGTGATTTGGATGGTGATTGTGGTTTTGATGGTGATCTTGGAGCTTCTCCTCCAAAATAACCTCCGTCTGCGGCTTGTTCTCCGTATTCATGGCCGGCTTTGCGAGGTGATCTTGGACCTTGTCTAGCTGCCTCTCGCTCGATATCATTGTATTCTAGCTCCAAATCAGCCAGTCTTTGCTGAAGCTCAGGACCGACCTCATTGTTGGCTTGCGCTCTTTCAACCTCCCTGATACGCTCGGATAATTCCTGCTTCTGTTGCTCGAGAGATGGAGAGTCTGCGTGACCAGGATTGAAATCGAGTGCTCGTTTGGCCATTGTCGGTGAGCCGCGGTTATATTGTTGAAATAGCTTTGTATCAAAGGAGGAATATCGATGTTGTCCCCGACCGGAGCCGTTACTGGGAGGAGTAGCATTGAAAGGATCGTCCGACATGTTTGACCTAATACTAGGTGATCGTAATGCTGGTGCCGCCATGCTTGTTACTAATCCATCAGATTTTCGGCGACGTGATGGGATGTGAGTAGTGGCCGCGCACCACTACGTGGAGGTAATCTGGCAAAGAGGTAATTGGTGAAACGAATGGACTGGATTGATTGCTGGGAAGCCAGAAGCGCTTCGAGTGTTGCTAGGATGTAAACAAAGCAGTCGATCGGCCCCGCACGAGGCGATCTCTGCAGATGTAAATATAAGACTGTCCGAGGTCGAACAACAGACGTCGTTGAGAAAGAGGGAAACGAGGGAAGATGGTGACAGGAGACACTGGCTCTTGGACGAGAGAATGGCAGGTAGAATAGTGAAACAAAACAAAAAGAGGTTGAATTGCTGCCGACAGTCCGTCGTAAGCCATGAAACCGATGACAAGCTGATCTTATCTGATTTACACGCACGTGCCTGATTAGTAAATCAACATTTCCATACGCTTCCTCTTCCTCTTCCTCTTCTTCTTCGGACTTCTCCTACTTCTCCCACTTACTTCCTCCACTTCACCTTATTGTGCCGAGCATTCATTTTTGACTATGACAGACATCGCAGACGCTCCCACTACTGATGCTGCACCTGCTGTGGCTCTCTTCAAGAAGCGTGGCGCAAAGAAGAATGCCAACATCCGCAAGCGCCCGGCTACCCCTCCACCAGCCGCCTCAGACGACGATTCTGGCTCAGAGTATTCTAGCCAAGACGAAGAGACTGGTCGCGCCATCAAGCGCCGACGGAAAGGTGGTGTGACCATCTCCGCAAGCACAACACATCGACCAGATACAGACACCCTTCAAGCATCGAAACATGCTGCCTCGACAGCGGCCACTATCAACCTCGTCAACGACGCAACAAAGGAGTCGAATTGGTACGAAGAGAACACTAAAGACAATATGAGCGCACAACAACTTCTGGGCAAGCGTCGTAACGACGATCAAGATGCAGCGGTACCAGATGGCACTTATAGAGGCGCAGCTGCATACTCCAACTTCATTCAAAAGAACCCAGATGCGCCACAGAAGAAACTCGCTGGTCCAGTCAAAGCTCCCACTAACGTACGCACAATCACCATAACCGACTTTGCGCCTGACGTCTGCAAAGACTACAAGCAAACTGGTTTCTGTGGCTTTGGCGATAACTGCAAGTACTTACACGCCCGCGAAGACTACAAAATGGGTTGGGAGCTCGACCGCGATTGGGAAATTGGAACAAAGGGAAAGAAGATACAAGGCAAGGTTGTGGGATCAGTCAACAATCGTGGCGGCAATCCCGAAGATGACGAGGAGGCAGCTGATGATGCACTGTTGGAGAGCATACCATTTGCATGTTTCATCTGCAAGGAGCCCTACAAGAACCCGATCGTGACAAAGTGTGGACACTACTTTTGTGAGAAGTGTGCACTGGATCGTTATAGAAAGAACCCTGCTTGCGCTGCCTGTGGATCAGGGACAGGTGGTGTTTTCAATGGCGCGAAGCATTTGAAGAAACTACTGGAAAGAAAGAGGGAGAGAGCGAGAAAGAGGAAGGAAAAGGCGATTGAGGCCGGCGAGGAGGTCAGTGAGGATGAAGAGGAGGAGTTGTGAGGAGGGGGACGTGAACGACATTCGAACTGGATTCAGTTCATTGAAATGAAGCTTGCTTGAGCATCTTAGCTCAATATGGCAGGTGAGTTGAAGTGCCTGTAAAGTCTTGGCACCGTCGTTATAGTGACTTGAGGGACGCGTAGGCGACGACGTTGTGATCAAGGCGAATGCTGCAGACACTCTATGCGATAATCGTGACACACTCTCTCTGGCACACTGGCCCAGGTGAACGCCTCCAGTCAAGCCACCTCGCCCGAAAACTCGCAGCACAACCTCAGCATCACCCCCCTCCAACCCAGCGAAATCAATCACGCCCTCGCGTTATGGCATCAAGTCAACCTGACCCATCCCTCGATCGACCCCCAGGCAGACGCTATACGTGCACTCAACTCACCCTCCGGCACAATCCTAGCAGCTCGGATCACTTCAAACCCAAGCTGCACCCTTGTAGGCACCATCATGGTCTGTCACGATGGCCATCGCGGCTGGGTCTACTATCTTGCTATATCGCCCGACCATCAGAAGCGCGGTGTTGGCGAGAAGTTGATGCGTGCAGCTGAGGAGTGGCTGAAGCCAAAGGTGCCGAAGGTTATGTTGTTGGTCGGGGAGGACAATGAGGCGGCGATGGGGTTTTATGCGAGGTGTGGGTATGAGAGGAGTAGTAGTGTTGTGTTTCAGCGGAGGCTGGATGGGGAAGAGTCTTGATGTTGTTACGGACTTTGCTGGTGGACGTTCGCCACAACCTCTGGTTTATCTACCACTGCCTTGGCGGGCCTCAACAGGTCTCCACAGCATTCGTCACACATCTGTCTCCCACTCATCTTCTTTCTGTCCAAAGCAGGACGGAGGATTGTTGCGATTCTCACCTTTGTTTCCAAGGTCTGGACGCTGGCAGGCAACGCCATCTCGTTGTAAAGTACGACCCTCCAGCACACAGAACACCAGGAGACTTCGGTAGCGTCAACTGTGAACTTTCTAGGCAATCTTTTTGATGAGATGAGTGAGTTTGTAATGAAACACGGGAGACACACGCGACTCTTTAGTGTCTTTTTAAACTGCGTCTTGGTGAAGCCATCCGTGCATATGCTCAAGTGAGAAGGCTGGAGCACTTGAACACGTCTGTCCCAGAAGCTATCCGTGCACACTCTGCGACGATTACGTCCGATAGACGTCTAAGGAGCAGGATAGGCACAGAGGATGCGAGCTGGTTCCTTCAGTCTCCCGCACTCTGCACACGTCAGCTTCTCCGGCTTACAATTGCGAGGCATGCCGGCTTCTAGCGTTGCCAGAATGCTCCCACGGGTTGCTCCTGCAATCTTGGTGGTGTCGGCAATTTCACATCCTAGAGGGCCCTTCGTGCACGTGTAGAAAGTGGTCGAGACAAACTTTGCAGCAAAGAAGTCGTCGGCATCGAGCTGCTTGAGGATATGTTGGATCATCTCGTTAGGAAGCTTCTCGATCGGTGATAGCTCATAATGCTTGAGCTTACTCTTTTTGGTTGAGCATGTCGCTGTCTGAATTGGTTTCATCATTAGTCTGGGTTTGATTTTCTCTCATATTGAAGGCTTACCTTTGCCACACCTAGCTCTGTAGGCTGTGTGTTCGTCGCCTCTTCGTCTGCTCCGGGATGCTTTCTCTTCATCGTAGTCTTCCAGCCTCCATGGCGTGAAATACTGCTGACATAGTGTTGCGGCGCTGCATTGAATGTCGAGGAGAGCTGAAAGAGCTCGTCGGAATGGATGTTGTTGTTGAAGAATGAGTATGGTTGAAGAGAGATGGAAGAGGGACCCAAGCTGTGTGCAGACTTGATGCAGTAACGGGAAATTCTCATATTAAGCCAGAGTGAAGTGACCGTCAGAATTCAAAGTGAAGTGACAAGCTGAAGTGAAGAATGTGAAGTTTCAAGTAGTGACTGTAGTGTGGGCATAGGCGATGATAGTAAAGTGAGGTGGAGAGCTTGAAAGACATTACTGTTTGAGTATCGAGTTTCAAGAAGTGTTCACATGCATTTTGCTTTAAACTGCATTGGAAGCATTTGGAAGTAATATCAATGCTCTTGTGCTCTTGATGCAATGTGTTCAGATTCTGGCCCTCTTCTGCATGAACAAACTCGCGGAAGATGATTATGGTCCATCTGAAAGCAGAACATGGATCTCTCTGCTCATAATAATTCCTTTCTACTATGCTGACCTAAGCACTCGATGCGAATTGCATCTGCTGATCGTCCATCAAGTCCATGTCGGCAGATCTCGAGACGACATACCCCTTGCTGAGATGAGACGAGACCAAGACATCAGATGATAGTTGATATCAATGACTACTGCGCAGGTCTCGTTGGATCGATAACCTCTTATGTAGTCGAATGCACAGATGTCGTTCTTTCAATTAGTGAATTGTCTTGTCATCTAGCGGAGTCATACATCCGGTAGGGCTGCATATTGATGATGTCGCTCAACCAAGCTATGGCTTTGTAATCTCGCGAGGTCGGACCCTCCTTCTTCCGAGCATCTACATGCTACATCCACTTCGCATATTGTGATCTCGCTCGCTTGCACCTATCCTATCATCTTCAACTCATACGATCGTCACCGCTAAATCTCAATTGAAAAGAGCATATCAACAGTATAAGAGCATATCAGCACTGTCTGGGTCCTCCCGGAAGTGGTTATCAGGCATTTGCAGATCATTTTGCCCACCGCAACCTTTCATTAAGGATAGTGTTTCAAGATGCAAAGAGGTCAAGATATTCAGGTCGAGTCGGACATCACGACGCCATTGCTAGGTCGGAAGAACCCCTTCAACGACAACGTGGCGAACGACTCGACCGGCGATAATGACAGGGCACCGGAATGGCCAGGTCAATCGGATTTCGATGGACTTCCTTGGTATAAAACACCATCGGTAGGTTAGAGTGTGGACTGTGCTTCTATTTAACAAGTCACTGACCCAAGCATCGACGCAAACAGATTTTCTGGTTACTCCCACCCTTCCTATTGACGGCGCTCGCTTTCGGCGGTATCATTGTACCTAAGCTCAACCTTATTAAAGATCTTATATGTCGCGATTACCTTGCGGAGCAAGCTCAGCTCAACCCTGGATTCAGCGCACTACCAGTCATCTTCAATGGAAAGCCAAACGAGCAGTGTAGATCCGCTGCCGTTCAATCCCGCGCCACACAATTCATGCTTATGGGCAGCATCATCTCTGGCCTACTATCTGCCATCACAAGTCCACAACTCGGTGCACTCTCTGACAGACTAGGTCGTCTCCCTGTGATGGCGGTGACACAAATTGGAGGATTGACAGGTGAAATAATCACAATTGTTGCAGCATCGCATCCTGAGACCTTTCCTGTCTGGTGGCTGATTGTGGGGTTCGTGCTCGATGGTCTCTGCGGGTCATTTATTGCTGGTATGGCACTATCACACGCCTATGCTACCGACTGCACTCCACCAACGAGGCGAAGCGTTGCTTTTGGCTACTTCCATGGTGTTCTCTTCACTGGAATCGCAGTCGGACCACTCCTAGCTGGACTGATTGTGAAAGCTACTGGCTCTCTTATACCTGTTTTTTACATCACTTTGGGTTGCCACGCCACGTTCTTTCTTTCACTCCTCTTCGTCATTCCGGAGAGTCTTACTAAAGCTAGACAGCAGTCGGCGCGCGAGAAGCATCACTTGCAGGAGAATGTGCGTCGCGAATCCAACGTGAAATGGACTACCAGAGTTCGCACGTACAACCCATTCAAGCCACTGAAGGTGCTATACCCAACAGGCCCTGGCACTTCGAGTGCTATCCGACGAAACCTTGTTCTCCTTGCCTCGGTTGACACTATCATGTTTGGTGTTGGTATGGGCGCCATGACAGTTGTGATCTACTATACAAACTTCGAATTTGGTTGGGAGACTCCTGAGCAATCTGTCTTCATGTCTGCAGTCAATATCTGCCGCGTTGTCTGCTTGATACTTGTCTTACCTCTCTTGACAAGATGGATCCGAGGTCCAGCATCACGCAGGAACTCACATCGACAGGCTGGTTGCGACCAGTTCGATCTCAACCTCATTCGTATTGCCGTCTTATTTGACACAATTGGCTACCTCGGATACACTCTTGTCAGAAGCGGACCATTGTTCATTTTATCTGGTTGCATAGCAGCACTTGGCGGTATTGGATCGCCTAGTCTGCAGGCAGCATTGACAAAGCATGTCCCTCATGACCGAGTGGGAGAACTTCTCGGTGCGAATGGATTGCTCCATGCTCTAGCGAGAGTTGTCGCTCCTGCTCTCTTTAATGGCATTTATAGCGCTACAGTGGGTAAATATACCCAAGCTGTCTTCATGTGTCTAACAATTGGGTTTGCCACGGCGTTCGTTATGAGCTGGGGTATTCGTCCGGGATTGTATTCGGATGACACAGATGTTACTGTTTTGGCTGAGCAGGAAGACTACGAAGACGAACTCGCTATTTGAGTGAAGCTCGATACTAATGAATAACGACATGGCTCCTACAGCCCACCGCATTTAAGATCTTTATGACACATGTAATATAAACCTCTCTCTTGGGTAGACATCATCTGGTAATAGTAATGCGATAGATTGCAACCTGTAACTCAGTTTCTGTTCCTTGTGCTTTCGTCTCTCTCGGCGCCCTGTGTGATACGTGTCTGTACTACGCGATAACAACACATGCGCCACTGCCAAGCCTTGAATATCTCTTCCGTCTCATGCTCATGTCACTATAATGTACACCACCATCCTTCATACTCCATGTGACCTGAAGCCACCTGATCGCAGTACTCCATGTCATGGCTTTTGTATGTATCGTGATGCCAGCAGACACATAAGCCAATTACTCATAGTGCACTCAACAGTGGAAAGCAAAAGAAGCAGTCTGTGTCCGCAGATGACCTCCGTCTTGCTCGCTTACGCAAGGAGCACCTGAATATTGTTGGTTGAGGCGTCAACCAGAACCTACGTGATTTAAGCTGACTGGCATAGAAAAGATTTATCAAAACACTCACTGCCAAGACTCGACCTGGCAGTGTTGTCTCTATCCAGGCTTGCATCCACAATATAATACGACTGATCCGTGAAGATACAAGATCACCTGTACAGCTTTCGTTATCGTACTGCCTTTCTGCTCAGATCTATGTCAACGTCTCCAAATTGACCGTGAAGGTCAATGACGAGGAAGCATTCCGGAAAACCATTACACTATTTAGCTTTCTTCTCAACAATGATGCTGATAATGAGCTGCTCGCCTTGGATACGTTCGCTCAAGCTCTGCTCCTATTGATCGACCATGTGTTGGCGGATAGTGCCAGCAATCCTGTCCAAGTAGCAGCTCTTGCACTGCTGTTTGATGTTGCTTCAAAGCTCCGCGTATATCCTGAAGCAGTCCATGCATGGTTCACTCGGTTGAACAAAGGGAGAACCGATGAAGAAATTTCAACAAACATACCCGAGACAGTATTCGAGGTAGATGTTGATCGCACATCATATCCACTCTGCCAACACTTCTTAGACCATGTGTATCAGGAGGGTAAAGTGGGCGACTTTGCTCGGACGGGTTTGCTCTATATCTATGACTCGGCTACAAAATCAGAAAGGCTAGAGACCTGGATCATAGAAAGTGATCTACCTAGGTTGCTCGCTAGCGGGCTAGGGGCTTTGTACAGTCAATTGAGCAGGTAATGTTCACGGTATCGTCAAAGCATTGCAGCTACTGAGATTTCACTAGGAAGCTAACAATACTCCACCCACGAGGTGGACTCCCCATGATTCTTGCATTGTCAGAGGAAGGTAACGACTATGTGGAAACTGATGTTGAGAGCCTATATTCTCCAGACACACAAGAACGTCTTAGGACTTTCATTTCGTACATTACCTTTTGGCGTGATATGATCGATCGATGTCGTTCTGATACCATCAAAGATACTCTTGTTGATAACTTTCACGTATTCTTCCTGCAGCAAATATTGTGAGTATTAATATCAGGAAGTCTCCACAGGCATGCTAATTGTCTTAGATATCCATCTATCCTGGAGTCTTCCGATGTCGACGGTGGCTCAGCTGTAGCCGTACTGAGCTACTGTCACTCCATCTTGGACGCGCTAGCGCAGCAGGAAGACCTGATACACCATATTTTACATTTTCTCCTCGCCCTGCCAGGACTTCCTGCATCACGCCCAGTAACTCGTGACGCCGCCTCGGAAAGACCTAAATCTCGTGCCACAATGGCACTGGAAAATCTCAGAAAAAAACAGGATGTGCTGAATCCATCCTTCTTCAGCCTGGTTGACCTAATTCTGGCAACATTGCAGTCATCCAATTCGGAAGCAATAACAGCAGGTCTTCGACTAGTGTCCATTGTTGTCCGACAGCATCACCAGTATGCTATAGGAAGTCTCGTACGAGTATTACCCACAAAGCGATCAAGCCCGAGGAGGACGCCAGGAGTTTTAGTTCAAGACACTTCGGGTCTGATCCAACTTGCTGAACAGATAGGAGGAGCTCGTACAGATAATGACGCATATGACAACAGCCTGAAAGATGCTCTGGCAATGATCGAGTCTCACGACTGCTCAAAAGTTCATCCATCACTAATTATGCTAAATGGCCATGGCTCGGACTCAGCCGAGTCAAATTCTCGAGTCTCAAAACCTACGGTCTATAAGCACAGACTAAGGATGGACGATCCTTTGATGCTAGCCTTACTTTCACTCCTGGATCAGTTCTTTGTTAATGAGATTGAAGTCAATCTCGTCCTGACTGAAGTCTTGGCTCATCTAGCATCATGCCCATGGGTATGTCTTGAAGGTTGGTTGGCAGCTGAGCCTTCTGTTTCGCAGACGATCATAGAAGCACAAAGTATTGTGAATACAAGCTTTGATGGCACAGAAATATACACTGGAGACGGCGAGGAAGAATTCGAACAGCAGCGTATCCGAGCTTACAAAAAGGCGTGTCAGATTCCGCCTTCGAAGCCGAAGCATCAACCTAGTTTGGTAATGATCCTGCATAAGCTCAGGGATGATCTGGAGCATGCCACTGTCACAATAACAGACTTTAAGCAACTGGTGGCTAGTCGGAAAAGAGCTTTTGAAGGAGCGGCGGAGATGGAAGATGACGCCGCAAAGTCATCACCAGCATTCTCACGACGAGCAAAGTCTCCGAGAAGTCCTCGTAGCCTTATGTCGTCAGTCAAGGATAGCATGGGATCACCCAAAGGTCGAAGCATTACTGGGATGATGTCCTTAGGCCTTCCGCCCATCTTCGAGTTGATTGCAGGAAAGCCAAGGTCTACAACTTCACCTATCAAACCATTGAGTACAAGGACAAGTCACAGCACTATTAGACCACTATCAAGTGCACCGAGTACAAGACCTGGGGGAGAGGTACAGTCGCCAACAGTTTCGTCACCTGTGGAATCAGAACAGGAGTTCAATGTGTTCGAGCAAAGCGTCACATTCGCATTAGATGAGAGTGGCAGTTTAACACCATTGGACCACGAGAACACAGACCCATTCGACCTGAGACAAGATCACCCGAAAGCCACCCTTAGCCGAGTGTTGACGAATGTCATCATTCTGCAGGATTTTGTACTTGAACTCGCAGCTATCATGCAGGTCCGGGCAGGTTTATTCGATGGTGATATCTCGTTCTGCTGAAGGAAGATGTTAATGCCGTCCACGGCGTACTCATGCTGATTATACAGTAAAGTGCATGTTGCGCGCTATTGTCGAGCTGCAGCATTAGGCCGCAACTACGTACATGTGGATGTTGCAGACTCAAAGTCGAGTATTTTCGAAGTGTCGTTGCCGTCAATTGTTTTCCGGAATCTACTCCTTTTGTTTGTTGTTGTTCCCGAATCCTGAAACACCTCGAATCTCTCCCTTCTCAAAACACTCCCGACCTCAACTTGCGCCATACGACCACCAATGCATCTTGTCCTCACGTCGTCGCTCTCCTTGCTGTTGGCTGTTTCACCTCGATGACTACGCTCTCCTAGCCCGATCATGGATCCATCGTCACCAGCCAGAACGCCAAGGCGTGTATCTGTAGCAGATTCGATAGCCTCGCCATCTGCCTCAATCAGATCGCCCAAGTCGCCCAAAGTCAAGTCGATACGATCACGAAAAACTTCGCTGGCCACAAATATGGACACTATCGCAATGCAGCAGCAAGATCCACCATTACCCAAGATCATGAAGATCAGACCAAGCAAAATTCCCGCTACACCAGGAAAGCTGTTGCACGAGATGACAGACACCGATGCGAACGCACGCGCAATGCCTCCACCGGGTCTGCCTGTACCAAAGAAGTCTGCTCGTGAGTGATACATCCTGATAGGAGAGAGCGAGTTGACAGGAAGTGTTGCAACAGTACCAGCAAAACCAAAAAGGAAAACTCTAGCCGAGAGAGCTGGAGAGTATCATCCACCAGAGCAGCTGGTACCGCCGCCAATGCGATCAGGCAGTATCTCCCTGAAGAATTCACAACTCGGCGGAGCTAGGAGTGTTTCAGTCAGCTCATCCGGATCTTCAACAAGAGTACCCTCGATAAACTCTCGCATTACCTCAGGATCTTCGACATCGAGTTACAACGGCGCGTTACCAGCAGGCAAAATATCTACAGGCATGAAACGAACAGCTTCTCAGAGCATTCGACCACCGAAGACGTTCCAACACTCCATGACGATACCAGAAGAAGGCTCTGTGCTGGGAAAACGAAAATGTATGGCACCAGTTATTCACTACTCCACCGACGGACCGGTTTTGTTGCAGAAGCTACGCAAACGCTCCGACTCTACTATATACCAGTCAAGCGAAAACGCGTCGTCAAGCAGAAACCCTCTCCGTAACATATCGATCACGAACGCCGTGCAGCAGTTGTCCTTGAATGGCGGCCCTCAACGTGCCCTCCCTATAGCGACAGCTGTCGGCCCCAGTGATGCAAAATGCCCCGACACTCCCTCATATATACCCAAAATTGTACCGCAGACGCCTGTTCAACCATCACGTCCAGCGACCCCTCCCAAAGAACTACGCACCTCATCACCCAAGAAATCAGCCTTCAAGATACCTTTTCTAAGCAGATACACTAACACGCAAGTAGCATGGGACACCGAAGGTCGATCCAAGGATGTCGACCGGCAAATGTACAAGGATATTCAGGAGTTAAAAGCAATGCAGGCCGACTTCGCAGACAAAGAGACGAGGACAGAAAAGCGGCTAGCGACCGCGTTGAAGGAGCGTGAATCCATGCAGGATGAGTACAAGGTCAAGAGTACGTCACCTCAGGCCTATTTGCTCGCACTCTTTGCTCTTTTCAAAAAGGTGATGAACCTCACTAATGACCTCCCTATGTATAGTCTTCGAGCTTGAGATGTTGAAGTCAACACTATCAATCACGAACAAAGGGCTTCAAACAGAACTTGATGA
>Ga0160429_1000245_pt1 | contig 63592 bp, 60 predicted proteins | sample SolpanmetagenomR_FD_108199 | JGI IMG/M metagenome (GOLD analysis project Ga0160429, IMG submission 108199) | Solar panel surface microbial communities from Lawrence Berkeley National Laboratory, California, USA - R | ecosystem: Engineered > Built environment > Solar panel > Unclassified ... | reverse complement strand
TCGATATCAGCCACGTTCTTCACGATGCCGATACCGCGCACCACAAACGCCTGCTGGCCTTCGCGCACAATGTCGCCGCCCACGTTCACGTTGGCCCGTTGCAGGGCCTGGAACACGTCGAGGGCCGTGAGGCCATATTTGGTAAGCAGTGGGGGCGTCACGGCCACCTCGTAGGTCTTCACCTTGCCGCCGAAGCTCACCACGTCGCCCACGCCGGGCACGGCCTTCAGGTTCTTTTCAATCACCCAGTCCTCCAATGTTTTAAGCTCGGTAGCCGACTTGGTTTTGGAGGTGAGCGTGTAGCGGTAAATCTCGCCGGTAGGGCCGGTGGGCGGCTGCACCTCGGGGTCAACGCCATCGGGTAGATTCACGTTGGCCAGCTTCTGGGCGGCCTCCATGCGGGCGTTGAAGTTGTCGGTGCCGTCTTCAAACACGATTTTGATAAACGACAACCCGAAGAGGTTGATGCTGCGAATCACCGTTTTGCGGCTTATCGAGTTCATCTCCGTCTCAATCGGGATGGAGATGAAGCGCTCCACTTCCTCGGCCGAGCGGCCGGGCCACTGCGTGATGATAACTACTTCGGTGTTCGTGACATCGGGGTACGCCTCCACGGGCGTGTAGTAGAAGCTCACCGCGCCGGCCACCACCACCAAAGCGGTGATGAAGAACACGACGTAGGGATGCCGCAGCGAGAAACCGATGAGGCCTTTGATGAATTTGTTCATGTCAGGTAGTTGGCAGCAGCTGCCGACTGAAAAACTAGTCCGTCAAATCATTGAAAAGCAGCAGGCTACCCTCGGTAACCACCTGGTCGCCGTTCTTCAGGCCGCCGGTCACGTAGCTGTACTGCGAGGTGGTGCGCACCACCTGCACGGGCACCACGCGGTACTTGCCGGGGCTGTCCTGCTTCACCACGTAGTACTTATCCTGGCTGAAAATCACCGACCTGGGGTTCACGGCGAGGCCCTCGCCCGCGTCTTCGAGGTGCAGGCTCACGGTGCAGAACATATCGGGCTTGAGCAGGCCGCCGGGATTAGCCAGCTCCACGCGGGCTTGCAGCACGCGGGTGTCGGCATCCACCACGTTGGATATGTTGGTGATGGTGCCGGTGAACTGCTTATCGGGATAAGCCAGGGCGGTGATAGTCACCTGCTCCCCTACTTTCACGGCCTCCACGTCGGTTTCGTACACGTTGAGCAGAATCCAGACCCGGCTGAGGTCCGAGATGGTGAAGAGCGGCGTCGAGTTGTCGGGCCGCAGCTGCATGTTGGGGTTCACGTTGCGGGCCACCACGTAGCCGCTCACGGGCGCTTTTACCTGGTACACGGGCTGGGCCGTGCCGCTGGTGCTGGCCCCGTACACCTTGAGTATCTGCTGGGTACGATTAAGGGCCGACTGCGCCTTGGCCAGCCCCTCGCGGGCCACCGTGAGGTCTTGCTGCGAGGCAAAGTTGGTTTTGTAGAGCTGCTCGGTGTTGTCGGCGGTGCGCTTGGCCAGGGCAAAGTCGCTCTTGGCGGCGTTGAAGTCGTTGAGGTAGCCGCTCACGTCGGCGCTCTGCACGGTGGCCAGGGCCTGGCCCTGGGTCACGTGGGTGCCGAGGGGCGCATTCACGGCCAGCACGTTGCCCGACACCACAGGGTACACCTGGTCCACGCGGCGCTGGTCGTAGCTCACCTTGCCCGTAAAGCGCAGGTCCTGAGCTAGGTTGCGGCTCTTCACGGTGTCGGTGCGGTACGCCGATTCGGTGTCCTTAGTATTGGTGGGCAGCTCGGTTTTCTTGTCGCCGCCGCAGGCGGTCAGGCTCACGACCGGAGCAGCCAGCAGGCCCGCGATGAGCAGGCGAAAGGGCGTTTTGGGGAAGGACTTCATTGAAGTAAAAGGGAGTAGGCGGGGCACGCGGTCGTCATGCTCATCTAGTGTCCGCTTGTCGAAGCATCTCTACCGCTTCGACAAGCGGACGCTAGATGAGCATGACGACCAGATAATTAGCTCATTGGTAATTAGAAGACCTTCGCGTTCGTGGCGAAGTTGATTTGCTGCTCGGTTTGCAGCAGGCGGCTGCTGATGTCAATCAGCCCGAGTTGGGCCTCCTTATAGGCCCGGAACTTGTCGATGAAGCTCACTAGGTCGATGAGGCGGCGGTTGTAGTCGGCCACGGCGTCGCGGCTCACGTTGGCGGTGCGGGCCAGGTAGTCGAGCGTGATACTCTGGCGCAGCACAATGGCGCGTTGCAGCTGCTCGTAGGCGCTGGCCACGTCCTGCTCCACTTGCAGGTGCACGCCGTTCAGGGCAAAGCCCGACTGCTGAATCCCGATTTTGGCCGCCTGGATATTGCCCTGGTTGCGGTTGAAAACCGGCATATCGATAGCCGTTTGCACCCCGAAGTAGTGCACGTAGGTATTGCCCTGGCTGGCGTAGTCGGCGCCCACCATCAGCTTGGGCACGGCCAGCGCGCGCTGCACGGCCAGGTTTTGCTGGGTGTAAGTGGTTTGGTTGGTGGCGGCGCGCAAGTCGGGACGCAGGGCGAAGGCCTGGGCTTCGAGGTCGGCCAGGGCTGGCACGGTGGCTGGCGCGGCCGGCAGAAACTCAACGCCCGCGGGGGCCACGAATACGGTGCCCGGCGCAGCCAGCAGCACGCGCAGCGTGGCCTGGTCCTGGGTGAGCTGGTTGAGCAGGTCGGCGCGGTCGCGCTCCAGGCTCTGCTGCTCCAGCTCCAGGCGCGTCACCTCGTAGGAGGCCACCACCCCTAGCCGCAGCCGCTCGCGATAAGCGGCCAGCAGGCGGCCCAGCTGCGTGCGCTCCTGCTCGGTAAAGTTGAGCTTGCGCCGCTCGGCCGACACGTTGTAGAAGGACTGCACCAGCTGAAAGCGCGCCTGCCGCAGCAAATCCTCAAAGGCCGCCTGCTGCACCGCCACACCCGTGCGCGAGAGCTGCACGAGCTTGGAGCGCCGCCCCGAAATGTCAATTAATTGCTGAATCTGGGCGATGAATGTGCCGCCGGTGGGCGTCACGGGGTCGGTCTGCTTTTGCAGGGGAAAGAACGCGCCCGTGTTGGGGTTGTAGGCGTTCACCTCCATTTGCAGGTTGGGGTTGTCGCGCAGCAGGGCTTGCCGGATGGCCGCGTCAGCCACGTCGATATTGAAGTGCTGGGCCAGCAGCTGGAAGTTGGCCTGCATGAAGCGCGCCTGGGCCTGGTCGAGGGTGAGGCGCAAGGTATCGGTGGGCGTGGCCAGGGCCGCCGCGCCGGCCGGGGCCCCCATCGCAATGGGGTACTGGCCGAAGGCCGTGCTGGCGGTACCCGGTGCCGGGCTAGCCCCCGCGCCGGGCGCGCTGCTGGCCCCGGTAGCCGGTTGGCTGGCCCCGTTGCTCAGGGCCCCGCCGGGGCTGGTGAGGGGCGCGCCCGGCTGGCCAAACGTAGGCGGGGCAGTGGGCTGGCCAGGCAGCTGCGCGGGCGTAACACCCTTGTGCAGGCCAGGGGCCTGGCCGGTAGTGGTAGCGGGCGCGGTAGCCGGAGCCGGCGGGGCGGGCAGCGGCGCGCCGGTGGCGGGGCGGGCCACGTTGGGCATGGGCATCTGGGCCCAGCCGGCCAGGGTAATCAGGCTTAGTCCCCCGGCCGTGGCCAGGGTTCGGAAGGCAGAAGGTGGGAGGCGCATAGCGGGTTCATCGCCGGCGGCCGCTGCCGCGCCGCCGAAGGCGGTGGGCAGGCTGGCCATGAAGCGATTGTGAAAGGATACTGCAAAGCTCCTCTCCCCACATTAGGCCCCTATTAGAGGCAAATTAGAGACGAATTAGAAAGCTGAATTTTTTGAAAAACCTTCAGCTTTTCTCAGCTTACTCCCCGCCCACCGGCCGCCCAAACGCCAGCTCGGCCACCGTGCCCCGGCCAGCTTCCGAGCGTAGCGCCAGCACCCCACCGTGCAGCGCCGCAATGCGCTGGGCCAACGGCAGCCCCACGCCGTGCCCCACCACCCCGCGCACCGCCGCCGACCGGAAAAATGGCTGAAACACCTGCTCCAGTTCGTCGGGCGCGATGCCTACGCCCGCGTCGGCCACGCGCACTACGCAGCCCCCGCCCGGTTGGCAACGCAGGCTGATGAGCACTCGCTGGCCATCGGCCGAGTACTTGAGGGCGTTGTCCACGAGGTTGCCCAAGGCGCGGGCCAGCAGGCCCCGGTGGCCCATGATGACGAAGGCCGCCGGGTCATCGGGCAGCTCGGCGAGGTCGCCCAGGTCCACTTGCACGCGGGCGCGCTGAGCCGGGGCCACGGCCTCGCGCACCTCCCACAGCAGCTCGTCGAGGCGTACCTCCTCGGTAAGCGGCACGTTGCCCTCAGCCTGGGCCATATCTAGCAGGTTATTAATCAGCGTTTTGAGCTGGTGCAACTCGCCCAGTACCGAGGCCGCACCCTCCCGGTAGGCCTCGGGCGAGCGCTCGCGGGTGAGCAGCACCTGCAATTCGCCGATGCTAGAGGTGAGCGGCGTGCGCAGCTCGTGCGAGGCATTGCGCACGAAGGTACGCTGGCCCTCGAAGCTGGCTTCGAGGCGCGCCAGCAGGCGGTTGAAGGTGCGGGCTAGGCGGGTGAGGTCGTCGCGCTCGCTGGTGCGCAGGTGGCCTTCGTTCACGCGCTGGTGCAGGTCCTGGGCCGTGATGCGGTCCACTTGGTCGTTGAGGGCCGCGATGGGGGCCAGCGCCCGGCCCGCAAAGCCGCGCCCCAGGAAGAAAATCACCACCAAGCTCACCACGAAGCTGATGCTCATAAACGTCGCCAGACTACTGAGCCGGCGCTGGCCGTACACGTTCTCGGCCGCCGCCACGATGATAAAATCGCCCTGGTTATCCTGGTAGAAGATGCCCACCGCCTGGCGCGCGCCCAGCCGGAAATAATAGGTCTTGTTGGCCACGATGCGGGCCAGCACGGCATCAGCCAGGCGCACGCGCTCGTCCTCGGCCACGAAGCGCACCCGGCCGCCGGCGTCGTAGACCTGCAAAATCTCGTTGCTGAGCGATTGGAGGTATTTCTTCTCAAAGTCGCGGAAGGCGCTGGCCCGCATCTCGTCCTTTTCGAGGTAGATGTAGCCCGTCACCTGCGCCCGCTCGCGCAGCCGCTGCCGAAACTCGCGCTGCGACGAGGTTAGTTGCAGCACGAATACCACCGTCAGCACCCCTAGCAAGAGCACGGCCACTACGCTCATAAAGAGCCAGGTAAGACGGTTGCGGATAGTCACGCGGTGAATTGGTGAGGTGGTAAAATGATGAGGTTGCTACCTCAGTGGGGCGCGGCTTCTTTACTCCTCGCGCAGCACGTACCCCATACCCACTACCGTGTGAATGAGCTTCTTAGCAAATCCCTTATCCACCTTATTGCGCAGGTAGTTCACGTACACGTCTATCACATTAGAGCCAGTGTCGAACGAGTCTTCCCAGGTGTGCTCCGCGATTTCGCCCCGGCTTAGCACGCGGCCCTGGTGGCGCAGCAGCAGCTCTAGCAGGTTGAATTCGCGGGCGGTGAGCTTGATGGGCTGGCCGGCGCGGGTCACAGTTTTGGCGGCCGTGTCCACCGTCAGGTCGGCCAGGTTCAGCTGGTTGCCCTTGGTCGAGCGGCGGTCGCGGCGGCGCGTGAGGGCGCGCACCCGGGCCAGCAGCTCCACAAAGTCGAAGGGCTTGACGAGGTAGTCGTCGGCCCCGCCGTCGAAGCCCAGCAGCTTGTCCTGGGTAGTGCCCAGCGCCGTGAGCATCAGGATGGGCAGCTCCTGGTCTTGGGCGCGCACGGCTTTCAGCACTTCCAGCCCGCTCTGGCCGGGCAAGATTACGTCGAGGATGAGCAGGGCGAAGTCGTGGCTCAGGGCTAGTCGCTGGCCAAAGTGGCCGTCGTAGGCTACTTCTACCTCATAGCCTTCTTCCTCCAGGCCCCGGCGGATAAAGGCCGATACTTTGGGCTCGTCTTCGACTAGTAGAATGCGGGTTGACATAGGCCACAAAATAACGCCAGGGCCGAGGTAGTTTTGAGCAGCTGGGGCGATACTTTAAGCAACGAAGTCAGCGTTAGTCAATTCTCTTTCTTGCCCACTGCTTTTCCATGAAGAAGTACCTACTCGGCCTGTGGCTGCTCGCGCCGGGGCTGGCCAGCGCCCAAACCACGCCGCTCTATCTGGTGAAAGGCCAGGTTGGGCACCTCAATGCGCCGGCCAAGCTTTACCTGGTGTACGGCCCGCAGGTACTGGACTCGGCCACGCTGAAAAACGGGCAGTTTGAGCTGCGCGGCTCCAACGGCTGGCCGCACTCGGCCGAGTTGGTGCTGGAGCGCCAGGGCCACCTGCGCGAAGGCATGCGCAATGGCATGTACCAGCGGTCATCGCCCGAGCGTGTTTCGCTCTTCATCAGCCCCGAGCCGGTAACCGTAGCTAGCCCCGACTCGCTGCCCAGGGCCCGCCTCACGGGCGGCCCGCAGCTCGCAGCCTACCAGCAGCTGCAAGCCACCATGCAGCCCGTTTACCAGAAAATAGCGCTGGCTGGCAAGCGCAAAGCCCCCGCCACCGAGTACGACGCGCTTAATAAGGCGTATGTCCAAACGGCCATGGCCTTTATTAAAGCTAACCCTACCGCCTGGGCCAGCCTGGAAACGTTGAGCCAGCTTAAAATGCTGGCCCCGCCGACCTACACCGAAGTAGGCCCTTTATACGAAGCATTTAGTCCCGCTATGAAGAATAGCCCGCCCGGCCGTTTTTACGGCGAGTTTGTGCGGGGCCTCCAAAGAACGGCCATTGGCGCGCTGGCCCCCGGCTTCACCCAGCCAACGCCCGCTGGCAAGCCAGTTTCCCTGGCTGACTACCGGGGCAAATACGTGCTCGTCGATTTTTGGGCCTCGTGGTGTGGCCCCTGCCGCCAGGAAAATCCGGCCATTATCACCGTATATAACGCTTACAAGGGCCACAATTTTGATATCGTGGGCATCTCGCTCGATGATGAAAAGTCGCGGGCGAAATGGCTGAAAGCCATTGCCGACGACCAGCTCCCGTGGACGCAGCTATCCGACCTGCGGGGCCCCGAGAACGAGGCCGCCAAAAGCTACGGCGTGCAGAGCGTGCCCGAGAATTTTCTCATTGACCCTACCGGTCGTATAGTGGCCTCGGGCTTGCACGGGGCCGCGTTAGAAGCGACCCTGGCCAAGCTTATCCAACGCTAGCCCGCGTGTCGCTGCCCGGGGCTAGTCGTCCTCGTAGTCCAGCCCCAGGCAGCTGTTCAGCGCCTGCTGAAGCTCACTGGCGGCGTGCAGCTGGCCAGCCTTTCGGCTTACTACCAAGCCTTTACGGTACACCTGCTCGGCCTCGTCCTTTTTGCCGAAGCCTTCGAGCAGCTTGCCGGCGTGGTAGTAGGTGCCCACGTAGTCGGGGTGCTCGGTGAGGAGCTTCTCGTAAAACTCCCAGGCGCGTAGCGGCTCGGCGGCCCGGTACTCGGTGGCTAGGGCGTAGATGGTGAAGGCGTCGTGGGGGTCGGCTTCATAAAAAGCTAACAACTGTTGTAAGCGGCTGGGGGCAGTCATGGGAATGAGTTTTACCTATCTTTGGGACGAAATTGCGACCCCCGCGCCGCATTCTCGTTTATAATAGGTCGAAAGACCTTTTTCGGCTTGGCGAATGTTATGCAAGCCGACTACTTTTGCATCTCTTCTCACCCTTACTTTGCTTAGATGAAGTTTCTGGTTTGCATCTCCAACGTGCCCGACACGACCACCAAAATCACCTTCACGCCCGACAACAAGGAGTTTAACAAGGCCGGGGTGCAGTTCGTGATTAACCCCTGGGACGAATACGCCCTCACCCGCGCCATCGAGCTGAAAGAAGCCAACCCCGGCAGCACCGTGACGGTGCTCAACGTGGGCGAGGCCGACACCGAGCCCAACATCCGCAAGGCGCTGGCCATCGGGGCCGACGACGCCATCCGGGTAAACGCTGCTCCTACCGACGCCTTTTTTGTGGCCGAGCAAATTGCGGCCATCGCCAAGGACGGCGGCTACGACGTGATTTTGATGGGCAAGGAAAGCATTGATTACAACGGCTTCCAGGTGCACGGCATGGTGGGCGAGCTGCTCGGCATCCCGACCGTGGCCCCCGCCATGAAGCTGGATATGAGCGGCACCACCGCCACGCTGGAGCGCGAAATCGAGGGCGGCAAAGAGATTGTGAGCGTAAGCGCGCCCTTCGTAGCCTCGTGCCAGCAACCCATGTGCGAGCCCCGCATCCCCAACATGCGCGGCATCATGACGGCCCGCACCAAGCCGCTGAAAGTGGTGCCTGCCACCGGCAGCGCCGCCCGCACCCAAGTAAACGAGTACGCGCTGCCCCCCAAGAAGCAGGGCGTGAAACTCATCGACGCTGCCAATGCCGGCGAGCTGATTAAGCTGCTCCGCAACGAAGCCAAAGTAATCTAACGCACCGCCTCAGCTTTCTAACGTAGAAAATCCCACCGATATGTCAGTTTTAGTAGTAGTTGAATGCGATAAGGGCGAAGTGAAAAAATCTTCGCTCGAAGTGGCTACCTACGGCGCGCAGCTTGCCGCGCAGCTCGGTACCAGCGCCACGGCCATTGCCGTGGGCGAAGCCTCCGACGCCAGCCTCGCCAAGCTCGGCGAGCAGGGCATCACCAAAGTGCTCTACGATAAGGAGCCCCGCCTGAAGGACTTTGTGAACAACGCCTACACCAAGCTCATTGCCACGGCCGCCCAGCAGGAAGACGCCAAGGTAATCGTGCTGGCCAACAGCAACATCGGCGCGGCCGTAGGCTCGCGCCTCTCGATTCGCCTGCAAGCCTCGCTGGCTACCAACGTGGTGGAATTGCCCAAAACCGACGGTGGCCAGTTCACGGTGAAGCGCGGCGCGTTTTCGGGCAAGGCGTTTTCGGACGTGGTGCTGAGCGGCGACCGCAAGATTATCGCCGTTAAAAAGAACTCCATTGAGGCCCAGCACGAAGCTGGCAAGACGGCCGAGGTAACGGCTTTCGCCGCCCAGCTCACGGACGCCGACTTTGCCGACGCGCCCAAGCAGGTGGTGATGCAGGACCAGGCCGGCGGCATTCTGCTGCCCGAGGCTGAGCTTGTGGTGAGCGGCGGCCGCGGCATGAAAGGCCCTGAGAATTGGACCCTCATCGAAGACCTCGCCAAGGCGCTGGGCGCGGCCACGGCCTGCTCGAAGCCGGTGAGCGACGTTGACTGGCGCCCCCACCACGAGCACGTGGGCCAAACGGGCATCACGGTTTCGCCCAACCTGTACATTGCCTGCGGCATTTCGGGCGCCATCCAGCACCTGGCCGGCGTCAACTCGTCGAAGGTGATTGTGGTCATCAACAAGGACCCCGAGGCACCCTTCTTCAAAGCGGCTGACTACGGTATCGTAGGCGACGTGTTTGAGGTGCTGCCCAAGCTGACGGCGGCCGTAAAGGAACTGAGCTAAGCTAGCCAAACGCCTTGGTTTTTAGAGAACGTCATGCTTCGCTAGGCGCGGCATGGCGTTCTTATTTTTTGGGCTTTCGCTAAAATCTGCCCGTTTTAGCAGGATGGTTCCGGCCATTTCTGCTTAATTTGTCGTACAGAACCTCCCGTACCAGTTTCCTGGACTTAACCGTCCCCGCGACCCTTGAAAAAAATTCCGCTCGAAATTCTGGGCCTGTCCTCCTCGCAGTCGCAGTCTGGCTCGTTCGCCCTCATCCTGGGCGAGAAGCACGGCAACCGCCGCCTGCCGATTATCATCGGCATGTTTGAGGCCCAGAGCATCGCCATCCAGATTGAAAAAATCAGCCCCAACCGGCCGCTCACGCACGACTTGTTCAAGGCCTTTGCCGAGCACGTGCACGTTACGATTATCGAAGTAGTTATCTCCGACCTCAAGGAAGGCGTGTTTTACTCGCGCATCGTGTGCTCCGACGGCGCCACTACTTTCGAGATTGACGCCCGCCCTTCCGACGCCATCGCCATTGGCCTGCGCTTTGGGGTGCCCATTTTCACGGTTGAAAGCGTACTCAGCGAAGCCGGCATCATTCTTTCGGACCTCGACGAGGCCAGCGAAGACGAGGATGAAGACGACACCGACGAGGATGAGGACGATGACGACAGCTCTAGCCCGGCCCCGCGCCCCGCGGAGCCTCGCGAGCCCAGCGGACAGGTGTCGCTCGATGAGTTGACCAAGATGCTAGCGCAAGCCGTAGAAAAAGAAGACTACGAAAAGGCCGCCAAAATTCGGGACGAGTTGGACAAGCGCAACAGCTAATTCTACTGCCTCTGGAGAAGTCCCGGCCGATACCTCGGCCGGGACTTTTTCTTAGTTATTTTTCTGCAATTCACTCTATACTATGTCGTTATCCGTATCGCAGCGCGGGCAGGAAATGCCCGTTTCCCCGTTTCGTAAGCTGGCCCCTTTTGCCGAGGCCGCCAAGGCGCGGGGCCGCCAAGTATATCACCTCAACATTGGCCAGCCCGACATTGCCACCCCGCCAAGCATGTTTGAGGCCGTGCGCAAGGCCGACATTCGGGTGCTGGCCTACAGCCACGGCGCGGGCACCGACAGCTACCGCCAGAAGCTGACCGCCTATTATCACCGGGCTGGCATTGAAGTAACGACGGAGCAGATACTGGTAACCACCGCCGGCAGCGAGGCCATTTTGTTTGCGCTACTCACCTGCCTCAATCCCGGCGACGAGCTAGTGATACCGGAACCGTTTTACGGTACCTACACGGCCTTCGCTATTGCGGCTGGCGTGAAAATCGTGCCCGTGACGGCCACCATCGACAACGGCTTTGCCTTACCACCGCTGGCTGACTTTGAGACGGTTATCACACCACGCACCAAAGCCATTCTGCTTTGCAACCCCAGCAATCCCACTGGGCACGTGTACACCCAGCGCGAGCTGGACGACCTGCTCAGCCTCTGCCAGCGGCACCAGCTGTACTTGCTCTCGGATGAGGCTTACCGCGAGTACTGCTACGACGGGGCGCGCGCCATCAGCGCACTCAACCTGGCCGGCGGCGCGGAATACGTAGTGGTGCTCGATACCATCTCGAAGCGCTACAGCGCCTGCGGGGCGCGGGTGGGCTCGCTCGTGACGCGCAACAAGGCCGTGTTTGAGGCGGCGTTTCACTTTGCCCAGATGCGCATTAGTCCGCCCGGCCTGGGGATGCTGCTGGGCGAGGCCGCCGTGGAGTTGCCCGAGAGCTATTTCGACGAGAACCGCGCCGAGTACCAGGCCCGCCGCGACCTCGCCGTGCGCCGGCTGCAAGCCATGCCCGGCGTGCAGTGCCCCGTGCCGGGCGGGGCCTTCTACGTGATGGCCCACCTGCCCGTAGACGATGCCGAGCGCTTCGGCGAGTGGCTGCTGACGGACTTCGAATACGAAAACCAGACGTTGATGCTCTCGCCGGCCAACGGCTTTTACCAGACGCCCGGCCTGGGCCGCCAGCAAGTGCGGCTGGCCTACATTCTCAACCTCACTGACCTCGACGCGGCGCTTACCTGCCTGGCGCACGCGCTGCTGGCCTACCCCGGCCGCACGCTGGCCTCGGTAGCGACTACTGAGGCCGCCCCGGCTTATTCTTAAGCCGATTTTAAGCAACGGGTAAGCGGGGGCTTACGTCTGTAAGCGTCCACCTTATTCTGCCCGTATGCAAGCCCAGCCCGCGCCGCCCACTACCGCCACCCACGACTACTCGGTACCCATGCGCCTCTGGCACTGGGCCAATGCTGCGCTAGTGTCGGGCCAGCTGTTGACCATTCTGTTTCAGAAGGTTATCGTGAACGCCAAGCACGCGGTGCCCGAGTTTCAGGCGGCCATTACCAAAGGTGGCGGCACGCTTAGCGAGCAGCAGGGGCGCGCAGTGGCGCACGTTATCAGCGAGCGCATCTGGACGTGGCACGTGTGGCTGGGCGTGGCGCTGGCGGTGTGCTGGCTGTTCTGGACGGTGATGCAGGCCCTCGACCCGGCCGGGCGGCGCTTTGGGGCGCGGCTGGTAGCGGCGGCCCGGCGGTATAAGCTAGCGGCCCCGGCCGAGCACGCCGACGCGCGCCACGTGTTGCTGGCCAAGCTCACTTATGCAGCGTTTTACCTGTTTATTACTGTCATGGTGGTAACCGGGCTGGCCCTGATTTTTGCCGACAGCGTGCCGTTTTTGCGCAGCATCGAGCACACGGCAGAGGAAGTACATAACGTAACTATGTACTTGATAATCGGCTACATCGTGCTGCACGTGGTGGGCGTGGTGTGGGCTGATATTCACGACGACCGGGGGCTTATCTCGCGCATGGTAAGCGGCGAGGACCCGCGCACTTCCGACCGCGTATAACAAACAGTTGTTAGCCGGGGTAGCGGCGGGTAACTTTGCTTTACCAGCCTTCTCCTCCCCACCCATGCTCAAAACGAAGAAATCGGCCAAGCGCGAGCTTATTCTGGCCGAAGCCGCCAAGCTGTTCAAAGACCGGGGCTACAGCGGCACCTCCATGCGCGACCTGGCCGGGCAGGTGGGCATGGAGGCGGCGAGCATGTACAACCACATCAAGTCGAAAGACGAACTGCTGGACACCATCTGCTTTCGGATTTCGGATACGTACATCTCGCAGCTGCGCGCGATAGAAGACACGGATATTGCTTACGGTGAGAAAATTAAATCGCTCGTGCGCCTGCACATTCGGCTGATGGTGGAAGACGGCGCGGCCGTGTCGGTGGCCAACCACGACTGGAAATACTTGCCCGAGCCCCGCCTCACCGAGTTTAAGCAGGCCCGCAAAAGCTACGAGAAAGGCTTCGCGGCGCTCATCGAGGCGGGCATTGCGGCGGGCGAGTTCCGGCCGGTGAATGCTTCGGTGGCGCTGTTTACGGTGCTATCGGCGGTGCGCTGGGTGGAGCTGTGGTACCGGCCGGGCCGGGGCCTCACGGCGCAGGAACTGGAAAACAACATCATCACCGTGCTGCTGAGCGGCTTGGAGCAGCAGTAGCTCTTTGGCAGCGCTAAGGCCGCCGGGGGCTAGCCAGCGCTTTTTATGCTTATCACCACTGAACCTAAGCTGAACACTTAGGGTAATCCTTACGTATTAAGCATCCTGCCTTATTTTGTAATGAAGCACATTGTATACATTAGCCGGGCCGTGCACCCACTGTCGGACCAAGAGTTGGAAGGCTTGCTGCAACAATGCCGGCGCGACAACGCCCACCACGGCATTACGGGCATTCTTTTCTACAGCCACGGCAATATTGCGCAGCTTTTTGAGGGCGAGCCGGTAATTGCCGATGCCCTGTTTTCGCGCATTGCCGTTGATGGCCGTCATTCGCACGTGCAAAAGCTCATCGATAGGCCAATTGCAGAGCGGAGCTTTCCCGAATGGTCGATGGCCTTTCATCCGCTTGAGCCGCAAGGCTTTGCCGCGCTGGAAGGATTTTTATTGCCCCACCAAATGCCGCCGCTGCCCGATTCACTCACCATCGCCGATGCCATGCTAATTGACCTGGTGCGGCTGGCCGTTTTTGGGGCCGACCCCGCGCAGCCCGCCGGCTAAGGCAACGCGGGGCTGATAAGCTGGACCTAGTAGTGGGCATCAGGTTGTACCTTTCTAGCAATTACTATTCTTTTTCGTGCTTGCGCACCTCAGAGCGCGCAGCAATGGCATGCCTAGTATTCCTTTTCCGCAGCTTTTGCGCCAGCTACCGGCCGGCGTAGCCACCCTGGAGGGGCCCGAGCTGCGGTTTGGGTTCGTCAATGAGGCTATGCACGCGCTGGTGGGCGCCGAAGCTGCGGGCCAGCGCATTGCCGACCACCCGGGCCACCTGCCCGCCGCCCTGCTTGAGGTGTTGCCCCAGGTGTATGCCAGCGGTGAGCCCTACGTGGCCAAGGCCTGCCTATGCACCCCGACTGCCGCGCCAGGGCCCGATTGCCGCTACTACGACCTAGCACTGGAGCCCTACCGCGATGACGACGAGCAGGTAACGGGCCTGCTGCTGCTGGCCATCGACGTGAGCGAGCAGGAAGCCACCCGCCAGCAGGCCCACGAGTTGTCGCTCGTGACCCGCCGCCTCGATGCCCGCCTGCGCGTGCTAACCGAAACGGCCCCGCTCATCACCTACACCACCGATGCCCAGGGGCGCTGCACCTACGCCAGCCCACAGTGGTATCGCTTTACGGGCCAGCCCCCTACGTCCGACCTCACGGCCATCTGGCCGCTGCTGATTCATCCCGATGACCGGCTACGCGTGCTGTATGAGTCGGAAGCTGCGCGGCGCGCCGGCGCGGGCTGGAACTACGAATATCGCCTGCGCCGCTACGACGGGCACTACCGCTGGGTGCTGAGCCGGGCCCTGCCCGAGGTGCACCCGCCCGACCCGCCCGTGTACTGGCACGGCGCCCTCACCGAGGTGCACGACCAGCGCGAGCTGGCCGATGCCCTGCGCCGGGGTCAGGCCGAGGTACGCTTTCTGGCCGACAGCATTCCGGAGCTCATCTGGACGGCCACGGCCGAGGGCTTCATCGATTATTACAACCGCTACACCGCCGACTACTCGGGCCTGCAAACGGACGAGCTGGGCCCCACCGGCTGGGTGGGCCTACTGCACCCCAGCGAGCAGGCCGAGGCGGCGCGCCGCTGGGTGCAGTGCGTGGCCAGCGGCACGCTTTTCGAGGGCGAGTTTCGGATGCGGCGGCACGACGGGGCCTACCGCTGGCACATCATTCGGGCACGGCAGCTGGCCGATGGGGTGGCGTTGCGCTGGTTTGGAGCCTGCACCGACGTGCACGACCAGTACCTGCTGCGCCAGGTGCTGCAAACGCAGTATGATGAGTTGGCCCGCGCCCACCACGACCTCGACACGTTTGTGTACGCCGCCTCGCACGATTTGCGCCAGCCGGCCCTCAACCTGCGCGGGCTATTTGACGAGTTGCAGCGCACGGCCACGTTTACCGACCCCGACCAGGCCCAGCTGCTTGGCATGGTTGATGGCGCCCTGGCCCAGTTTGACACCACCCTGCACGACTTGGCCGTGACGGTGCAAACCCAGCGCGCCCAGCAGGACCCAACCGAAGTACTCGACCTGGGGCTTATTCTGGAAGAAGTGTCGCTGGGCCTGCACCCCCAGATACTCGCCCGCCAGGCCCAACTCGACATTGACGTGGCCGCCGCGCCGGGCCTCGTCTACGGCCGGGCCAACCTGCGCTCGGTGGTCCACAACCTGATGAGCAACGCGCTGAAATTCAGCCACCCCGAGCGGCCACCGCACATCAAGCTGCATAGCTATCTCACGCCCGACGGCGAGCCAGTACTCGAAGTGCGCGACAATGGCCTGGGCATGGCCCTCACCGACGCCCGCAACCCGGTGTTTCAGCTATTCGTGCGCCAGCACACCCACATCGAGGGCACCGGCGTGGGGCTGTACCTGGTGCAGCGCATTGTGCGCAGCCACGGCGGCCACGTAGAAGTGGCCAGCACCCTGGGCGAAGGCACTACCTTCACCATCTACTGGACGCGGCCGGCCTGAGCTGTATGAATTTGGCAAGTGATATAAGCACTAAGTAAGGGACTGGCATCCTGCAAGTAGCTGTCAAGCTCTCCTCGTCAAAAGTGCCATCTACATGATGTAAAGCCACTTTTGACGAGGTGCAGTTTACTCCATTCGTCAGCTTTGTTTCACGCAGGTGTTACGGTGGGTAAAACCCGGGCGTAAATGCCGACCGCCTTTTGATTGAGCTCCGACCGCTCCGGCTCAGCACAGTATTCCTCTGTTTGAGAAATGCTGTGGTAGTTGAGCATATCGCGCATGTCGGCCGCAGGCGCCGGTGGCTAGGCGGGCCAGCACCGCCGCGTCGAGGCCTTTGTAACGGGGCGCAAGAGCTTGCGCAGCAGCTCGTTGTAGCGCTCGGCCGCGGGGCGGGTCTTGCGCACCCAGTTGAGCTTTTTCAAGGTACCGGCTTCGTTCCAGTGCTTTTCACTCAGGGCCAGACCGGGAATGGCCTGGTAGGTGGGCTGGTGGTCGGAGGCTGTGCCCAGGTGCACTGGGCCCAGGCTACCCTTGCGGGGCGGGCGCAGCACGAGGGCGTAGGTGGTGGAGGGCATGAGCAAACGCGTGGTCGGCCTGCCAAGTTAGTAGGCTTACTTTGCCAGCTCAGTATCACGCACCCCAGCCAGCCAGTGACGAGCGTCTTCGGAGCTTTGAAATATTTGCAACTCAAACGGCAACGGCACCTCGTGCTGACGGGTGAAAATGTCGTGGTGCAGGTCGGCCTGCACGATGTGGGCCACGTAGCGCAGGCCCAGGCGCTCGGCCTGGGGCACCCACACGTGCAGCAGCCACTCCAGGCTTTCAAACCAAGGGCCAACAAGTTGCGAATTATCGTTGAGCAGGTAGGTGCAGGGCACCCGGAGGGCGTGTTGCAGATAGGCCTCGGCCCCTTTCATGGCTTCGGCCTGGTCGACGTGGCCGCGCCATACGGCACTTATCCAGCGCTCGGCTTCGTCGTAAGATAAGGCGCAGGCGCTGTGGTCGCGGGGGTCGGTTGCAAGGTTGAGTAGCATAGGCAATCAGCGGAAAACCGCTTCTTCACTTGGCTGCCGCAGTGGGGCAGGTATCACTAAAGTTTTGGAGGGACGTGGCCAGTTGCGGCTCGGCTACCGGAATCTGCCGTAGCAGCAAGTGGTGATGGTGAGCCTGCAAAAAGGTAATGAGCCAGTAGAACTCGTGCGTCTGGCTCTTGGTAAAGGCCATGCGCCAATCGTCGAACCGGCGCGCTGGCCCCACCCCGCAGCTGAGCACGTGCACATGGTGGTGCCGGCGGTCGCGCTGGATGCGGGCAAACAGGTCTTCCACAGCCGCAGTTTCCCCTTCGAGCACCTGCACGAAGTGGCCGTTGCCGTAGCACAGCAGCCCCGTAATACCGCACTGAGAATTCCAGGCCAGGGAAGCTTCGAGCAGGTCGGCTAATTGCTCCTCGTCGAACACGCGCGCAGCCTGGCTGCAATAGAGCAGGTGGTACACCCCCGATTCCTGACTGGGTACGGGCGGCTCGGGCAGTTGCTGCGCAAAGGCCATAAGCTCCTGCTCGGCACCCGGTACCGGGGCCGTAGCTAAGGCGATAGCCCATTCGAGGGCGCGCTGCTGTCGTGCTAGATTTGGGGCCAAATCCTTCATGGCAGCCTTCTACGGGAGCGCTTGCTACCTGCGCCAGAAAATAGAAAAAATACGTATTTACCTCCCACCCTTTGTAAAATCCGCAGCCTTATCCGTATTAGCCGCAGGCAGCGTGGAGTACCGAAGCTTACTGGCTACCGGCGCTTGCCGCCGCAGTCTTTGAAATTTGCTGGCTACGTATCGGGAGTAGAAGAAGTTTCGCTCCTACGCGCGGGATTTGCGGGTGGCGAGTAGAGAATGCTCCGTAAGAAACGAGGCTCCTTACGCCACGCCGGCGAGATAAGCCAGGGCCTCGTCTATTTGCTGAAACGTCCGGTAGCGCAGTGACACATGGGAGGCCCGCATGGACATCTCCAGAAAGGAAAGGCGCGCCACTACGTGCTCGGGCAGCACGATGACGCCGGTCAGCGGGGTGGGATGGGGCACGACGCCGGTGAGCCACTGGCTGCCGAACCACTGCTTTTCCTCGGCCGAGTAGGGTGTCATTTGCCGGTTGTCGGATAGAAACCGGTGCCAGTCGCGGGCCAGCAGCAGCCGGCCGAGGTGCGTGAGCAGGGCCGCCAGTTCGCCGGGCTGGCGCTTGCTGGGTAGGTAGCGCAACTCGGCATAGCCCGCGTGGGCATGCTCCAGCACCAGACCGGCCGGGCTCTGAAAGTAGGTAATCGTAGGCTCCATGAATCTGCAAAGCTATTGCCTTTGCTTTTTCTGCCTGTACGAAAAAAATTCCGCTGGTGAACGGGGCTTCTCTCCTACTCGCGGGGCTGGCGGGCACGTTGCGCTGCTACCATTCTTCCCGCCAATAGCAGCAGGTAAAGTAGAAAGACCGCGGGCGGCCAGTAGCCCCATTGGGCATGGTAATACGGCCCCCCGATTACCCAAGCCCAGAGCCAGAGTTGCAGGAGCACGCCGTGCTCTATCAGCTGCTTCAAGGTAGGCTGGCGGTACACGCGCCAGGCCGTCCAGCCCGTTAGCAGCACGAGTACCGCCAGCACGGCCAGCGCAAACAGCACCAGCCACACCAAGCCCGCAGAATCATCTAGGGACGGCGAATTATACATGGGACGAAGCTAAAAAAAGCCCCGTGGTGAGCGGGGCTTTTCGAGGGAGGAATACGTGCGCCTTAATAAGCCGGCAAGTCATTGAGGCAGCCATTGGTGTAGTCATACTCGCGTAGCGTAGATGCTTGCTTCAGCAAGTAATTAGCCTTGTGAATCTCATTAGCTACAAACTGGGGACCTCTGTTTTTCAGTACGTTGAGCCCACCGGCGCACCCTTGGTCATAATCAGCGGGAGCAGCCTGGCCCGATGCGGCTACGGAGGCTTACAACACGGCGGCCGCGGCGGGACGGCCGGCCAGTAAGCCTAGGGCGGCTACAGCGAGGAGGGGGCGAACGGTGATTTTTATAAAAAGGTGGGAAAAGAAGGGAATGGGACTGCCTTATCGCAGGCTCATCAAAGATGCGAACTTTGCGTTATGTTCTAAGTACAGAATTGTGGCTTACTTCAGAAGGCATATACCTTACTGAACGAGTGCCGGGGCCAGCCGGAGCTACCCGCTGCATGAGGCTGGCCCCAACGTTGCTTATTAGGAAGCACTTGACACGCAGTGCCTCGGCCGGGGCATAGAAAAAGCCCGTGGTGAGCAGGGCTTTTCAAGCCGATGCGGGCGACAGGCAGGTAGCCCAAACCCTTAAAATAGGATTTTGGCGTAGCTTGCAACCCTTTAATTATGTACTTCCCCATGTCTACCGACCTCACCAACGGCTTCGGCAACGTCTACCTCCGCATTACCTATGACCCGGCCAACCACTGGGTTCACAATGACTGGATAGGCTACCAGACCTACGTGGGCATCGTGGCGGGGGCCGATGCCTGCCTGGGGCCGCTGGTCGAAAATGCCTGCGCCTACCTGCTCAACGACAACCGCCAGGTTGTCGGGCCCTGGGACCACGCCGTGGAGTGGATTGTGACCAACTGGGCCCCGCGCGCCATTACCGCTGGGGTGACGCATTTTGCCAACATCGTGAGCCCCGAGTCGATGGCGGCTACTTCGGCGCAGTCGATGGCCTTGGGCCTGAATGGCCAGCTGCAAGTTCGCTCCTTCGACCAGGTGGAGGACGCGCAGCAGTGGCTACGCGCAGCGCAGCAGCACGCTGCTACCTGACGCTGCTCGCCCCTGCGTGTCGTGCTTACGGGTAGAAAAAGCCCCGCGGTGAGCGCAACTCCTCTCCTACTCGCGGGGCGGGCAGATATTTATAATAAACGCCCGTGTAGCAGACCACTAGCGCTAACAGGGTTGGTATATACGTCAGCCAGTGCCCGTAGACAATGTTATGCGTCGTGCTGAAGGTGAGGGCTATCCCGGCCACAAGTAGGGTAGTACCGCGCTTGGCGGGGGGCGCAGGAGGCGGCAGGGGCTCGGGCACGGACTACTGTACGGGCGTGGCGAAGGTAGCGAATGGAAGCACTAAAAAAGCCCCGTGGTGAGCGGGTGTGGTCCTGCTTAGCTGGCACGTAGCTGGGCCAGCACCGCAGCCAGCGTATTCACCCCCCAGTGCTCATAGTATTTGCCGTTCCGCAAACGGACCATATCCATCACGTCGATGGTAACCGCCTGGCCGGTGGCCGCAATGCCCAGAAGGGCGCCGGTGTGCGTGCCCGTAATCGTTTTGCGCGTCGTCACGACGTCGTCCTCGGCTACCTGCTGCTGGATGTGCACCTGCATATCGGCGAGCGCGGGCCGCAGGATATTCTTGAAGGTATGCAGCATGCCACCCGGCCCGTTATCGGTTCCGGCGGGGGCGGAATGATTGATAAATGCCGGGTCCATCAGGTCGGCCACCGTATCGAGGCGGCCCTCGGCAATTACTTCCCGGTTGAAGCGCTGCACGACCTGCTTATTGAGCTGAGCGAGTGAGTCCATAGCGCCTTAAACGGCCAGCTAGCACGGCGGTTTAACAGGCAATTTGCTCCTGCTGCGGGGCCTAGCGGGTGTGTACTCGCCCTCAGCGGCAGGTGACACCCAGCGCTTCTAACTCTGGGCCTAGAAAAAGCCCCACGACATGTGTGGCCGGTGGGTGAGGTAGCGGGAGGTAGAAAGCCAGCTGCTGCCGACTGGATGGGTGCATCTTGTAAAAAGCTGGCCTGGCAAAAGCCAGTGGGACGCTTGCGTGAAAGGCCTCGCGCTACTGCTGGAGGAAGCCTGGCTTGACCTCCTTCGCTTGGCGCTACTGGTGCCGGCTTCTGCCTCGACCCAACCCCCGGTGCCCGCCATCGCCACTCCCTATTCTTAACGATGAGCCCCCTCCTCTGCGAGAAGCTGCTGAAATGCCTGCGCGCCGGGCGAGACGTGGAGGCCCAGCCCGGCCAGACGCCGCAGGCCTCCTGCTGATACTAGTAGCTACTTGCTTTTTACAAAACCCAGAGTAGGCATATGCCTGATATAAAACAGACCACCAGGATAACTACCAGCCATCCGAGCCCCCTAGCCGGCCTGGATGCTAGCCAGGCACCCTTCCCGTGCCCGCCATATGTGGTACTGCTGGTAGCCTAGGTACCCAAGAATAGCCAGGGCCACCATCCACAGCGGTGGTGAACTGCGAGCCCATAATACAACTCCTAGCCTGCTCATTCTCAGGGAAGGGGTGACACGTCCACAATCACCCCGACGGCGCCAGCTGCCAGCAGCACCCCACAGCCAATCACAAACCGCTCCAGCCACTTGACCTTCTCGGTGCTAGCTCCCTTCCCAGCTGCAAGCTGTTGCCTGGCCTGGTCCCGAAGACGAATTGCAGGGCCGGCTAAGGTGATTCCCAAGCCTAGCAACAGGAACGGTACTGTGTTGGCCTTGTGGGTGGTGGCAGCAACTAAAAGCAGGCTCATGCCACGAAGGTAATAAGCGTCTCTTCCACGTGTACCCCTACGACGCCCCTGCTGTGCCGGCTGGCGAGCAGCAGCTACTCGTACTGCCGCTACCCGCCGATGGGCCCCACCCAGGATGTGCCTAAAAAAGGCTCATCAACAAGCGGTAGCCTAGTAGCGGAACGGCCAGGGCTCCCACAACAAACCAGTAGCCACGCATCTGGGTGCTATCCCGGCTGATTTGGCGCACGCCAAGCACTAGTAACCAGATGCCGAGCACAACAAACAAGCCTAGTACGCCAAATATAAAATAAAAAAACTCGCTGGCTGGCGGAATATAGCCAGCGAGTGAGAGTGTCAGCAGCATAGCCCGAAAATAAGCGATGCCCCCTACGACGACCCTACCGATAGACCCGGCTCAGAATAGCAAGCCCTTACTTCGGCCGACTAAGCAGCCAAACACAGACGAGCAGCACTAGCCCCAGCGCCAGTTGCATTAGTCTAGCATCGAGCGTGGCCCTCGCTTGCCGCTGGCCTGCTTCAGGCCCTCGCTGCGCAACCCGCTGCCCGATGTAGGCACTCCAGCAGCGCAGGCCTAGCCAGCCAGCTACGGGTATGAGCAAGAAGAACACTAGACCCCAAGAATCTCTCGCATCGGGAATAGGCGCTTGCACCCATGGACTTAGCAAAACCATACCCCGAATTATGCTGATGAGCCCCTACGACGACCCCGCCGTGTAGGCTGGCGAGATAGCCGACCACCTCTACCTATTACACCTCGAATCTACCGCCTCAGCCGCAAGGCTACGGCCACCCCGCCCAACGGCTAAAGGTCGGCCAAGGCCATCTCACTTAGCTAGCCTGGTTGATGAATACGAGTATGGTAATAAGCAACGAGAGCCCCCAACCGCCTGCTAGCGTGATGAACAATGTTCTCAACCAAGGCGGCATGGGTACTTCCCAGGCAAACGCAAGCCTGAAGCCTACCCACAAGAGAATGGCCGTAGGTGTAAGGGGAATGAGCAGCAGTGCTAGAAAATACACGAAATACATCGCTCAAGGTTAATACTACGCACCACCTCCCGTGTCGATACCAATCAGCCCCGCACTACTGTCGCTTTGTAAATATAAGGGTCGTGGGCCCTGCACCAGCACTCCAGTTACTGGCATAGGTAGTAGTGAGCGCATACCCTTGCTGGGTTAGCTCAACGAGCAGCATACGAGTGTATTCAGCCTGACCACTAATGTAATAACTCTCTCCTTTCTCTTTCAACTGTTTGGGGCTGAACTCCCGATGCTCTGGCTTACTGCCAGGCCGAGCTATATCAAATTGCAGATACCCACCACCCTCCGTCACTTTCACCACCACGATGTCAGCGGCGGCTTGCGCCCTCACCGGCCGAGAGGCTAACGCCACTAGGCACGCCCCCAAGAATAAGCGTTTTTTCATGGCCGCGAAGATACCCACTGCCCCACCTGCGCTGCGCTACTATTGCGGCACTGACGCTACCCGCCGCTAGCCCCGCTCAGAAAAAGCCGCCGCGCCCTATGGCAAAGGCCAGGGTGACTAGCCAAGCTCCGCGATTCGGTAGCGTCGCACCGAGAACCTATAAACCTTACCAAGGCCCATTTGCCAGCGCAAAGGCTTTGAGATGCGCCAGTACCTCTGCTTCGAGGCCGGCTGTTGTATCCCTTCCCACTCGTCAGCCGTGAGCGGGTAAGGGGGGACACTACTACCTGGCAATTGCTGCCACCAGTCGAACAGCTTCCTGAATACTCCCATACCAGTACTACGCCCATACTACCTCCTAGGCTCAGAAAGACCTCATAATTAAGTGTTTTCTACCACTCAATCGGGTACATCACGCACCTAACTCCGTTTCTCATCCTCTATCCCTACGCACCGCCCCCTGCTAAACTCCGAGGAACTTCCCCTGTTTCTGCACCCCGCTAGGCCTACTAACAATCTGACTAGCAAGACCTACCGCCGCCCCGGCTGCCTCTACATCGCCGCCAACTGCCGTGACAGCCCTGGCGGCCGAGCTGGGCACGACGCTTGGCCAGCCTCTACCGCTTCATCAGCTGACTCACCGCGCGGCAAGTGCCGCCGCCAGCACCTGACGTGGCGCATCTCCGTCAGCAGAAAGTAACCGTCACCGGCGCGGCCGGGCCCCACTACCAATGTTTGCCAGGCGGCGCGCAGCCGGACCAGGGCGGGGCGCAGGGCCATGTCGTGGCCGGTGGCCTCGCCGCGCGGGGTGGCCCTGGAGCACCGGTCGCACGGGGCCGGCAAAACCCCAATAGTAGGCCAGCCACTACTCGGCCAGGCGCGTGAGTGGCACTGCTACCGGTAGCTCACCGGTGAGGGCTAGGTCGGGCCACGTCGCTGAGCGCGCGCAGCAGGGCGAACTTATAGCTCGTCGTTTTAGTGTCGTGCTTGAGAATGGTGGCCAGCAGTTGCTCACCGGAGGGCGCGGGGGACATAGGGCCTGCAAGGTGCTGGAGCGTGTTATTGCCGAGGCCGCAGGATGGCTGTGGCCGCCAAATTTTACCTGCTCAATGGCCGTAAGGGCAGACTATCTTCACGGCCATGAAAAAACTCTTATTCTTAGGAGCCTGCCTGATGGCATTGGCTTCGCAGCCGGTAAAGGCGCAGACAAGCGGGTCAGAAGTGGTGGTTGCCCGCTTTTATTATGGGGGGACGGGCAAACTCCACGTTGCCATTGCGCGTGGCACAGCTAATCCAGAAATACAAGAGCTTAAGGGTAGTGACCCGGAAGAAACTCAATTCTGCCAGAAGGTGATTGCTCAGCTTTACCAAGAGGGCTATAGTTTAAAAAGCACCTTCGGCCCGGGCACCGGCTATGCGTCCACCTTAGTTTTCGTCAAAGAGAAATAGACCGGGGTAATCGACAGTCGCCGTTGAGGGTGAGGTGATGGATTTGAGGCGCAGCTGGTCGAGGTAGTCGGCTATCTCGCTGGCCGACACGGCGGGGTCGTTGCATAGGCTCATGAGCTACTTTTGCATGATGCAGGCAACACTCTTTCTTGATGCGCTATATGCAGCAGGTCTAGGCCAGCTTCTGGAAGGCCTAATCAAAGCGATATTCTTCGTGGTGTTGCCTGTCGGGTTCTTAATCTACCTGCTGCTACGCCAATGGGGTAAGCATATAGAAAAGCAGTTTGAGCGGGAAGCCCCGCCTGAAACATCTCTTTACAGACCGCCTCAGCCGCCACCTCCACCACTGCCAGGCGCGCGCTGGTATCGTCTTTCATTCGTCCTAAGTATTGTCTTACTCTATCTACTGGTCTTCCTCATTAAGCTATCAGACCAGTAAGCAGTTAGAAAATCGCACTGCGCAGGTGGCTACGGTAATCACTAGTTTGGCCCTGCCTGTCGCAAAGCCAACTGCTACGGCTCTCACCAACCTGGCTAACATCCAGCCCTGGCCTACCGAGCTCGCCCAGCAGATGCAGGCCGTGCGCGCGGTGGTGGCGCAGGCGGCCACGCCGATTACTATTGACCAGGTAGCGGCTCGCTTCCGCCGCACCCGCCCCGAACGGGTGCAGCCGCTGCTCGATACGCTTGAGATGCTGAAGCTGGTGCGCTTTACGCCGGAGGAGGGGCGTATGCGGGGTAGCCAAGGCTAATGAAAGCTCCTAGTGATGTCGCTTCGGGACTAAGCTATCTTCGCGGCTATGAAGAAATTATTATTCTTAGGAGCGTGCGTGATGGCATTAGCTTCTTCTCCAGTGGTGGCTCAAACAGTAGGACCAGACCTGATAGTAATACAAGTAACTCAGTTTGGAAGAAAACTTCAGCTCTCGATTGCCCATGGGCAACAGCAGCCAGAGGAAGTAGTATTCGACTTAAAAGAAGTAAAACCCGCCCCGAGCTACCACACGGCACTAGCGAAATTTTATGCTCAAGGATACGTAGTACAGGCCGTCGTCCCAGGCTTGACAAATGGTACTGGCTATGTCGAATCTACCTTGATATTAGGCAAGCCCACCAGCAAGCCCTAACTCGCCGGCCCAATCAAAGGCCCGTTTCTGACCAGCAGAAACGGGCCTTTTCGTGCTTTAGAAGCCGTGCGCCAGGCCGCCACGCTACTCGATGTGTGCGTGGCTACTATTCACGAGTGGAAGCGGCGCGGGCTGCTGGGCTACACCCGGCTTGGCGGGCGGGTCTATTTGAAGAAGGCCGAGGTGCTGGGAGCTGGGACGCGGTGTCGGCAGAGGTGAAAACGCTCTGCACGGCCGTGAGCAGTCGGGTGAGACGGAGGTTCAGCTAGCTGCTGTGTACGCTTCCCCGTTCGATAAGCCACTGGTAGGCAGAGGTTAAGCCGCTTGTTTAAATTCGAGTGGGAGTCATAAAATTCAAGGCCTGGTGGGGCCTTTAGATATTATAGTCGTGCCGCCACTCGTCCACCAGCTGGCGCACATGGGCCAGCGAGCGAAACAGGTGAGCGTCGAGCAGTTCGCGGCGAAACGAGCCGTTCGGGCGTTCGATATACGCATTCTGCGTCGGCTTGCCCGGCTGAATCTAGTGCAGGGTAATACCTTGACACTCATACCACTCGCTCAATTTAGCGCTGATAAATTCAGGGACGTTGTCGGTGCGCAGCTGCGTGGGGCAACCGTGGCCGTCGCAGGCACCGTCAAGGGCTGCTTCACGCGGGCTGGCACCCGCTTTTTCAGGCGCCGAGGCAGGTTTAGGGCCAGCACCCGATAGATGCGTAGCGTGCGTTTATGGTTGATTACCAAACCTTTTTTGCGTAAACGGTGGTGCAGCTTGGTGAAGAGCCGGAGACGGGCCTTTATCCGGCCCGGGTAGCTGCCTTCGTCTGCCGGGCACTAGGCGATTCCCAGCCCACGGCGCGCGACGGCGTACGCTTCACGCTCACCACCCAGGGCCGACTCAACGCCGCTTACTACCCCGAGCAACGGGCCTACCGGGCAATCTTAGCGCTGCTGGCTCCCGCCCGGGCTGTCACCAAGAAGGAGCACCGGCGCTACCGAGCCTGCCCGGCTACCAAGCCACCCATTTTCTAGCGCTGCATCTATGGCTACCCGCACCGCCCTCTACGGCCCCCTCACCCACCCCGGCTACTTACCCGAACTGCTGCACCGTTTCAAACGCTTACCGCCCCAGGTCGAAGCCCTGCACAAGCTGCTTACCCGCCCCAAGACGCCCGCTTCCCTGGCTGCCAAAGCGCCCCTGCTGGCCTACCTACTGGAGCTGCTGCCGCTGCTGCTCAGCCTGGGGGAGCAGGACCCCTCCGCCCCCGCCCGCTGCCTTGCCGCACCTCGTGCTACGGGCTAGCAGCAAAGTCTACTTCAGTCAGGAACTCATTACCACCCTGAACCTACGCGCCGGCCAGCCCATCAACCTGCTGCCACCCAGCACACCGACCAGCCCGTATTGGCACCTAGACCTACGCCCCACGGCCCCACACAGCATCGACTGGTACCCAGGCAAGCGCACCAAGATTAAGCGCGTGGAACTGCCGCCGTCCCTGCTGCTACCTGAGCAGGGCCTAGCACTAGAGCTTGTCCCCGGCCCACCGGCCCATGCCGGCTTCTACCCCTTGATGCCTGCCCCTATTCCACCACAAGGGGGGTAGGGGGTCGAAATCCTCCCAGCCCTATAGTCCTACACCGCAGGTCCCAGTAAAATTTTCACGCCGTCAGGTTATACGGGTTTTTCAAAAATTGTATTTTACCTGCTTTTATTGCATTTATAACTTGTATCCCCGCCCCTTCTGAAAACAAAGTCTGCCGCAAGTGCGGCGTGGAGCAGCCTCTAGCACGCTTTCCCTTCCGCAAGGCCGAGCAAACCTACCGCGGTACCTGTAAAGCCTGCCGGGCCGCCGAGAGCCACGCCCTACGGCACCACCCCGACCACGCCCCCATTATCCGCGAGCGAGAGCGCGTGCGCTCGCTCAAGCGCCGGCCAGCTATTCTAAAATGGCAGCGCGAGCACCCAGAGAACATGCGCCCCGGCTGCCAGTAAGCCAGCGGAGACTCTAGCGCCGCCCGGTACGACGGCGGCAGTGCTGATTTGGTGCTATCCAGCACTACGCAAACACGTGCGAACATAGGCAAGAAAATAATTTGGAATAACGTTTAATTATTCTTTTATTTGGCTTGGCATTCAGTGATATGACTGCTAATTCACAACCCTTTTCCACCACCATTTTATGAAACGGTCATTTATACGACCCGCGCTTGCTGTGCTGACGATGGTACAGTTGCTACTCATTGGCTGCTCGAAAGAGTCGGACACAGCAGCGCCCCAACCTCAGAAAGCGTTACGTCAGAGCGCAGCGGCTTATGACTACCTAGGCGAGCAGCACAATGCTGGCTTGGACTTCTTTCTGCGCAATGCCGACCCAAAAGACGCTAGAAGCCAGGCAGAGCCATTAACTATCAAGTTTGTGGAAAGCCAGGGCTACAATGGAGAGGAAGCAGCTCACACGTTTGCTGACCCGCAGTTCAAAGAGATAACGACCAGTAGCGCTCCTGATGAGGCACTGCGTAAGTACTATGAGGCTAACGGCATGAAACAGGAACTAGCCTATTTCAACCAATTCACAAAAGTTCTCTCTACCTCCTCAACACCCGATGAAGCAGCTGAGCGATTGGGTGAGCTACAAGAAACTGTTGCCGCAGATAATACCCTCTCGGATGATAGCCAGGCCAATTTGCTGAAAGGCATCACCGTAGGCAAGTATAGTGCGCGGTATTGGTATGCACAGTCCCTGCTAGGTGATAAAAACCCTTGGACTACCACCTTTGGTAATAATGCGTTGAAGCCTTGGTGGGGCTACGCTGTCGCTGATGCAATTGGCTTCTTCGAAGGCGGAATTTGGGGCTCAATCTTTGGCTCTATCCTCTACGGATTACCATAAGGGAGGCTAGTGCTTCACTGAGCGACAGTAAACAAAACCCCAGTCATCCTCGACTGGGGTTTTTTCGTGTTGGCTGCTATTTCAACACGCACCTAGCCAAGAAATTAGCCTAGCATATTTGCTTTTTCGAATCTCGATTTATAGTGTATGAAATCTATGGCCGTCAGCACCTCAACACGCACTTAAAGGCCTGTGGAAGCCCACGTTTTTGTACGTGCTGGCCTACAGCAAGCAGCGGCTGCGCATGAAGTACCGCCCGCCCTGTAGCCAGCAGCTGCTGGCCGCCATCACGGCCGAGCTGGAAAGCAGGCCCGACTATCAGCCTTGACCATTTTCTGCTTTGCCCGATGCTGCCCGCCTATAATCCTATTCAGCACTTGCCCCCGCCCACCAACACCCCGCACACGCTGACGGTAAGCAGCAAGGGCAGGGCCTACCTCGGCACGGCCCTGCGGCTCCATCTGGGGCTCAAAGCAGACCAGGCTATTAACCTGCTAGTGCCTAGCAATGGCAGCGAGTTGGGTGGAGTCGGCCTGGGTTTGCAATTCATGCCACGTCGAGCAGGTGCTGGCTAGCCAAGCGCGCAAATGCTCCGCCTGAACAAGAGCTGAAGCCTGCAGGCGCGCCGTGGGCGCTGTGAAGACAACCGTGCCTGTGGGGTAGTTGATAGGCCAAAAAGGGGTACCGGCCGTGCTGTTTCAGCTACTGGCCGCTGGGCAGCGGCGGGGCTGGTAAGAAGTAGCAGGCAAAACAGATGTACTTTCACAGCGGAAGGTAGGAGAACGTACTGCCAGCCTAAGCAATCTTCATTCTACAAATCTTAAGTACTGTCCCCTAGAAAAGCAAAAAGCCCTCAGACGCAACGCCAAGGGCTTTTTCAGCAGAGAGGAAGGGATTCGAACCCTCGATAACCTTTTGGGCTATACACACTTTCCAGGCGTGCTCCTTCGACCACTCGGACACCTCTCTGAATGGGGCTGCAAAGATAGGGGGGAATGACGGGTTTTGGTGGTACAAGGGGCGATTTTTACGGAGGTTGCCCCCGCAGGGCCCTTACAGCGGGCTGATTTCGCCGCGCAAATCCTGGCGCAGCAGCTGGCGGGTTTCGGCCTCGGGCAGGCCTAGCCCCAGCACAAACATGAGCTTGGTGATGGCTGCTTCGGTGGTGATATCGTCGCCGCCTACCACGCCCAGGCGGCTGAGGCGGGCACTGGTTTCGTAGTGGCCCTGCACTACGCGGCCCTCCTCGCACTGGCTCACGTTGAGGATGACCAAGCCCCGCTGCTGGGCCCGGGCCAGGCAATCCAGAAACCAGGGCGCGGTGGGCGCGTTGCCCGAGCCATAGGTCTGGAGTACACAGCCGCGCAGGCCGGGTAGCCCCAGCACGGCCTCCACCACCGCCTCGGTGATGCCGGGAAACAACGGCAATACGGCCACTTTTTCTTCGAGCCGGGTGTGCACCCGGAGCGGGGCGGTGGGCAGCGGGCGCATGTCAGCCTCGTTGAAGGTCAGGCTGATGCCGGCCCGCACCAGCGGCGGGTAGTTCTCGCTTTTGAAGGCGGCAAACTGCTGGCTTTCCACTTTTTTGGCGCGGGTGCCCCGGATGAGAATGTCGTCGAAAAATACGCCCACCTCGGGCAGGCGCACGGCGTGGGAATGCGGGTGGCGGGCGGCGGCGATTTCTAGGGCCGTGAGCAGGTTGCGGGTGGCATCGGAGCGGGTGCGGCCCACCGGCACCTGCGCGCCGGTAAAGAGGACGGGCTTGCCCAGATTCTCCAGTAAAAAGCTGAGCGCCGCCGCCGAATAAGCCATCGTATCGGTGCCATGCAGCACCACAAAGCCATCAAAGGCAGCGTAATGATGCGCGATGAGCTGGGTTAGCAATAGCCAGTCGGCGGGCGTCACGTTGCTACTGTCGATGAGCTGCGGTAGGGTTAGCAGCTCCAAGCGGTAGGGCAGTTGGCGCAGCTCGGGCATCTTGCGGTCGAGCTTGCCGAAGTGCATGGGCACCAGCTCCTGGCGGCGGTTCACGGCCATGCCCACCGTGCCGCCGGTGTAGAGAATGAGCAGGCGCGGCGCCGCTAGGTCGGTGGGCGCGGCGGCGGTGGGCAAGGCAAGCAGGGGCAGGTCGGGGACGGAAGGCGGGGGGCCGGGCAACATTGCGCGCAGGAGTTGGGGAGTTAAAACGCGGGGTTCTGCGGCGCGCTGGCTAGCGGTCAAGCCTAAATAGCGCCCGCGCGTTGCGGGTAGTGGTTTCGGCCACCGCCTCGGGCGCTTGCCCCAGCAGCGAAGCTACGCGGTGCAGCACCAGCGGCAGGTAGGCGGGCTCGTTGCGCTTGCCCCGGTAGGGCACGGGGGCCAGGTAGGGGCAATCGGTTTCGAGCACCAGGTGCTCTGCGGCTATGTGAGGCAGCACTTTATCGAGGCCGCCGTTTTTGAACGTAGCTACGCCCCCGATGCCCAGCTTAAAGCCGCCCAGTGCAACAATGCGCTCGGCCTCAGCCAGCCCGTCGGAAAAGCAGTGGAATACGCCGCGCAGGGTGCCATCCTGGGCCTCGGCCACCAGCTCGAAAGCCTCCTCAAAGGCGCTGCGGGTGTGCAGCACGATGGGCAGGTCGTACTGCTTGGCCAGGGCCAACTGCGTGCGCAGGGCTTCTTTTTGCTCGGCCAGGTAGGTTTTATCCCAGTAGAGGTCGATGCCGCACTCGCCCACCGCCACGAAGGGGCGCCTGGCCAGCCAGTTTTCAACCAGCTGCAATTCCTTTTCAAAACCGGGGCCGACCGAGCAGGGGTGCAGGCCCATCATGGCCAGGCAGGTAGCGGGGGCGGCGGCCTCCAGCTCCAGCATGGCGTCGATGGTAGTGCGGTCTACGTTGGGCATCAGGATGGTGCCGACGCCGGCAGCCACGGCCCGGTGCAGCGCCTCGGCCTGGTCGGGCCGAAACTGCTCGGAGTAAAGGTGCGCGTGGGTTTCTATTAAATCCATAATCAATACTTTATTTCCACTAAAAAGCCCGGCTTAGCCGCACGTAGGGCACCTCACCTTTGTAAAAAACGTCGCCCTCGGGAGCCAGGCCAAAGCGCTCGTAAAAGGGCAGCGTATTTTGGCGGGCATCGCACCAAAGCTGGCTGGCCCCCTGGCTTTGCGCCACCGCCATGAGGTGGCGCAGCAGCGCCGTGCCCACGCCCCTACCCTGCCAGGCCGGGTCGGTGGCAAACTTGCGAAAGCGGGCCACCCCATCGGCCCCAACGAACAGCGAAATTACTGCCACCAAAGCGCCTGCTGCGAACGCGCCGAAGTGCTGGCCCGCGGCATCGTCGGGCAGTTGCACATAGGCCAGCGGCTTGGCGGGCCACAGCACGGCGTGGCGCAGCGCGTAGGTTTGGGCCGCGCCGATGGGCTGGATAACAATTTCCACCCGTTGCTTATTCATGATTACCTACTGATAGTTAGCTTATTAAAACCTCATTACTCCGCAATAGCATCACCCCATAATCTCCTCGCTTCGGTACCTCCTCACCGATACTGCCGCCCTTTCCACTCCACGCCGCGCCGGCCCAGCAGGCGGGTTAGCGTGAGGTGCGTAGTAAGGGCCAGGGTATACAGCTCGAAAAGGGGTAGCAGCCCGGCAGCGGGCCGCGGCAGGCCAGCCCGGCGGCTGGCCGCCACTGCCAGCGCGTAGTGGCTGGCCACCTTAGCGGCCAGCGCGCCCGCGGCCCAGGCCAGCCCGCCCGCCCAGCCCAGGCCCAGCGCCGCCAGCCAGTAGCCACTAAAAAAAACGAGCCCCGCCTGCACGTGCCAGGGCAGCGCTGCCACGCCCCGTAGCCAGCGCAGGCGCTGCGTCACGAGCCCGCCCCACGAGGCAATGGGCCGCGAGGTAGCCCGCACGGCCGGCTCAAACAGCTGCCGGAAACCAAAACCCCGCGCATTTACGGCTTCAAAAAGGGCAAAATCCTCGGTTACCGAAAAGGGCAGGGCCTCGTAGCCGCCCGTGGCCCGGTAGGCGGCGCGGGTGATGAGCATATTGTTGCCCATCGCCGTCATGGGCTGGCCGGCTTCGGTGCCGACCTGGATGAGGGCCAGCGACAGCAGCCAGTCGAGACGCTGCAAGCGGGCCAGCGGGCCCGGCCCTTCGGTCACGGTGAGGCCCGTGACGGTGCCCACGCCGGGCGCGGCGTGGCGCAGCAGGGCGGGCACCCAGGTGGGCGGCACGGCAATGTCGGCGTCGGTGATGAGAAAATACTCAGTCGTGGCGAGGCGGGCGAGGTGGGCCAGCACGTTGGCTTTGCCCCGCGCCTGGCCCAGGTTTTCGCTGATAGAAATGACGCGCGCGGTGCCCGCAAAACCGGCTAGGCCGGCCTCGGCCACGGCGCGGGTGCGGTCGGTGCTACCATCGTCGCCGACCAGGATTTCGAGTAGCCCGGCCGGATAGTCGAGGGCGCGCAGGCTGGCCAGGCAGCGCGGCAGGTTGGCTTCCTCGTTGCGGGCCGCCACCAGAATACTCACGCGTGGCCGGGGCACCGGCAGCGCCACGGGGCCAGCCGCGCCGCGGCGCCGCGCCAGCCGCCAGGTGGCAACGGCCATTGTTAGCAACCACAAAACACAGTACAGGAGCGAGAACGTGAACAAAGCAACCCAGCTAGCGAGCTGCAAAAATACCGGTGGCCACGCCACCACGCCTCACAGCGCGGCAAATTCGTAGCCCAGCGCGCCGTAGTGGGCCAGCAGGCGCGGCAGCAGAAAGCGCAGCGAGCGGCTGGCCTTGCGCGAGTCGTGCAGCACCACAATGTCGCCGGGGCGGGTGGCGGCCAGCGTCAGGCGCAGGGCGCGCTCGGGGGCCAGGCCGGGGTCGTAGTCGCGGGTGAGCAGGCTCCACATTACCACGCGGTAGTGCGGGCGCAGCTGCCGCAGCACCGGCCACGTGAGGCGGCCATAGGGCGGGCGGAAGAGCGGTAGTTTGGGAGGGTATGAGGGTAAGGGGGTAAGACTTGGCTCGAATAGCTCCTGCTTTACCTCAATACCTTCAGCAAACTCATACCCTCCTTCCCTCACCTCCTCATACTCTGCCAACAGCGCCGCGCACGCGGCCACGCCGGCCAGGTACTCGGCGCGGGGCGTGCTCCAGGCGCTGCGGTGGTGCTGGGTATGGTTGCCGAGGCGGTGGCCGGCGGCCAGCGCAGCCCGGGCTATTGCAGGGTGACGCGCCAGGTTGTCGCCCACGCAAAAAAACGTGCCGCGCGCGCCGTGCGCGGCCAGCTGCTCCAGCACCCAGGGCGTTTCGTCGGGGATGGGGCCGTCGTCGAAGGTAAGGTAGAGGCGCGGCCGGCCGCTGGGGCCAGCCGGCGCCCCGCGCCACTCGCTACCCGGAAATAAGGGGTGCAGCCAAGCGGGCGGGCGAGTGAGCGGCGAGTTAATACGGAGAACGAGTTAGTGAGCGAAAAATCGGGGCCCGGCAAGGCCTACAAGTGGTTACTACGGTCAGGCGGGCAACCTTTTTTACTTATTCGCGAACCTATAGCGAGCGCACGAAAGTAAGGAACCGCCGAAAAATGTGCGTCGTCTCCTTGGCTCACCGCTCCGCTTACCACGTCTGTTCTCCCACTCGTACAACGCCAAAAATTATGCCCCGCAAGTCCTTCTCCGAGCTCATCAACAGCCCCGGCATGCCCGTACTGGTCGATTTTTATGCCGACTGGTGCGGCCCGTGCAAAACGATGGCCCCCATCCTAGAACAGGTGGCCAACCAGCACCAGGGCAAGCTGCGGGTTATTAAAATTGACGTGGACAAGAACCCCGCCGTGGCCCAGCAGTTCAAGGTGCAGAGCATTCCGACGCTCATCCTGTTCAGCCAGGGCCAGCCGGTGTGGCGGCAGGCGGGCGTGGTACCCGCCGCCCAAATCGGCCAGGTAGTGAGCCAGCACCAGCACTAGTCAGCACGCCTCAATTCCCGATTATTCCGGCACTACGCCCGGTTGCCTGCTGGCAGCCGGGCGTTTTTGTGACTCGGTAAGTCACCGGCCCAATTATGTACTCATCACCAGTCGCTTTGTACTGATAACAGACTGCCTTATGAATCTTATGTACTAACTGACTTGCCGGATAGGGCTATTCTAGGATGGGTAGCGGGTAAGGGCGTAGCGCATCGTTTGTAAATCAATTGTCGCGCTTCTTGCCCCACTACCGAACTAGCTTACCCGCGTGGGAGTTGGATGAAGAAGCGCCCCTAGTGGCGTAGTTTTGAGTATGTTCGAAAAATTCCGTCGGTGCGGTTGGATAATTACGGGAATGCTTTGGCTGGCTGGCCCACACTTGGGCTGGGCGCAGGTGCGGCACCTGCTGAGCGGCGTGGTGCGCGGCGCCGATGGCACGGCCCTGCCCGGCGCCTCGGTGGCAGTGCCCACCCTGGGCCTGGGCACCGCCACCGAGGCCGACGGCCGCTACCGCCTCAGCGTGCCCGAGGGCGAGCAGCAGGTTACGGTGTCGTTTGTGGGCTATGCCAGCCAGACGTTTACCCTCAGCCTGCGCCGCGACCAGCAGCGCAACGTGACCCTGGCCACCAGCACCAGCGAGCTGGGCGAAGTCGTAGTGCAGGGCCAGCAAACGCTGAAGGAAAAGCTGCAATCGACCCAAATGGGCGTCGAGCACCTCAGCATTCGCGAGGCCAAGCTGCTGCCGGCGCTCTTCGGCGAGGTCGATATTCTGAAAACCTTGCAGCTTAAGCCGGGCGTGCAGAGCGGTGGCGAAGGCAGCAGCGGCCTGTTTGTACGCGGTGGCTCAGCCGACCAAAACCTGGTGCTCGTCGACAACGTGCTGGTGTACAATCCCAACCACTTGTTCGGGCTATTTTCGGTCTTCAACTCCGACGCCGTGCAGAGCGTCGATTTGTACAAAGCCGGGTTTCCGGCCCAGTTTGGCGGGCGGCTGTCGTCGGTAGTTGATGTGAAGCTGCGCGAGGGCGACCGCGAAAAGTATGTGCTCACCGGCGGCATCGGCCTCATCTCGTCGCGCCTCAGCTTCGAGGGGCCGATTCAAAAAGGCAAGGGTTCTTTTCTGGTGAGCGGGCGGCGCACGTATTTCGACGTGTTTACGAGAGCCCTCAACCGGGCCAAGGCCAGTGATGTCGACTGGCGACCCATTCCGGATTACTATTTTTACGACTTCAACGCCAAGGCTAATTACACGCTGGGCGAGAAAGACCAGTTGTTTTTTACGGGCTACCTGGGGCGCGACATCTTCGGCTTTACCTCGCCCAATGGCTTCCAGGCCAACTTTACCTGGGGCAATACGCTAGGAGCCCTGCGCTGGCAGCACGTGTTTTCGCCCAAGCTGACGCTGAACACCACGGCCTCCGTCACTTCCTATAAGTACAATCTGGGCAACAGCATCGACCAGTTTAGCTTCGACCTGGGCTCAACGATTCTCGATTACAACCTGCGCGCCGACTTCGACTACCTGGGTAGCGACCGTCACACGCTCAAGTTTGGCGCCCTGCTTACGCACCACAACTTTGGGGTGGGCCGCCTGCAACGCAGCTCGCAGGATAACAGCGTGAATTTTGGGGCCGATGTGAAGTACACCGGCCAGGAAGCCGCGCTCTACGCTACTGATAATATTAAGGTTACAGACAAGCTACAGGCCGAGCTAGGCCTGCGCGCCACCGGCTTCCAGAGCAGCCCCAACCGCTTTGGCGGCCTCGAGCCGCGCGCCTCGGCTCGCTACTCGCTCAGCGATAATATCTCGCTCAAGGGTAGCTACGCCCTCATGTATCAGTACGTGCACCTGGTGTCGAACTCGGGTGCCTCGCTGCCCACCGATATCTGGTACCCCTCGCGGCTGTCGGTGCGGCCCGAGCGCTCGCAGCAGGTGAGCACGGGGGTTAGCTTTCTGCTGGGCGGCGGCAAGTTTTTGCTCACCGATGAGGTGTACTACAAATGGGCCAGCAACCAGATTGACTTCAAGGACGGCGCCCAGATTTTTGCCAACAACGACCTCGATTCGCAGTTCCTCTTCGGCCGCGGCTGGGCCTACGGCAACGAGCTGTATCTCGAAAAGAAAACCGGCAAAACCACCGGCTGGGTTGGCTACACCCTGGCCTGGACCAAACGCAATTTTCCGCCCCAGCTCGGCACCACGGGCATCAATAACGGCCAGGATTTTTACCCAAACTACGACCGGCGCCACAACCTCAACGTGGTGGTGATGCACGAATTAAACCCGCGCATCTCGCTCACGGCTAGCTTCGTGTACACCAGTGGCGCGCCCACTACGCTGCCGTTCGGGCGCTTCGCCATTCAGGATATTTATCAGGGCGGCATTCAGGCCGTGCCGGTTTATCCCGACCGCAACTCGTACCGCATGATACCCTACCACCGCCTCGATTTGGGCCTGGTCTACAAGCTGAAGCCCTCGCGCATCGGCGGGCAGCGCGACCTGACATTTAGCATCTACAATGCCTACAACCGGCGCAATGCCTACTTTATCTACTTTGAGCAAACGCGCGACAAGGCTACGGATAAGGTAACCGGGTACCGGGCGCAGCAAGTGTCGCTGTTCCCATTCATCCCCTCGGTAACGTACAATTTCAAATTCTAACCGCGGGTTTAACGGACTGCGGGGCTACGCCCACTGCGGGGGCTGTCTGCTTTTCACTTTTGGCTTGATTAATTATGAATACGGTGATTTATCGGGGCTTTGTGGGGGTATTACTCCTAGGGGGGCTGGCGGGGTGTAAGAGCTTGCAGAACGATGCGAACGTGCCCCTGCCCTACTATGCCAACCAGCTCGTGGCCGAGTGCTACTTGGAGAATGGGGTAATTCCACGGCTAACCATTACGGAATCTGTACCCTATCTTGATAACAACCAGGCTATTGCGGCGGGCTCGCAGGTACTGTCGCTCGCTAACGGGCAAAACGTGCAGCTGCCTACCGACGTAACCGTGACCCTGACGCTGCCCGGCGGGCGGGCCCTGCCATTGCGATTCAGCCCCGGCGTGGATGCCACTACGGGCAAGTATTACACGCACATCGGCACTACGCCGCTGGTGGCGCGGGCGGGCCAGCAGTTTGGCCTCGATGCCCAGGACAAGCGCGGGCGGCACCTCACGGGCACGGCCATTGTGCCCACGCTTATCCCGATTGACTCGGTAAAGTACAAATTTAACGGCTTAACGGGCGAGAATAAGAAGGCCTATTTCCAAACCAAGTGGACCGACCCCGGCGCTACCATCGACTTTTACCGGCTGATGCTGCACAAAGGCAAGCCCGCCAACAACTCTGAAACCGACAACGACATCCGCGACAAGCCCTTCAACGGGCTGCCCTACGCGCAGGTCACGACCTATCGCTTCCGGGCGGGCGACACCATAACGGCTACCCTCTACCACGTTGATTCGCTGTACTTTGACTTTCGACAGTCGGTGCGCAACGCTCGCAATGCCAACGGCAACCCGTTTGCCCAGCCCTCCGGCATTCACAGCACGGTGCAAGGCGGCCTGGGCGTATTCACGGTGCTCGTGAGCGATGTGCGGCGCGTAATCCTGAAATAGCGCAGGAATTAAAAATTTATTTTACTCTTTTTTACTTCTCCTTTTTTACTTCCTGCGCCAGCATCGCCTTCATTAGCGCCGTGAGGCGGGGCTCGGCCTGAGCGGCGGCGGCCAGAATCTCGGGCAGCTGCACGGGTTTGAGCTGGCCAGGGTAACACAAATCGGTGATGACCGACACGGCCAGCACCGGCAAGCCCAGGTGGCGGGCGGCAATGACCTCGGGCACGGTACTCATGCCCACGGCATCGCCCCCGATGATGCGCAGGTAGCGGTACTCGGCGGGCGTTTCGAGCATGGGGCCGGGGCAGGCCACGTACACGCCGCGCCGCGTAGTGGCACCCTGCCCCAGCGCCTCGGCGGCGGCGCGGGCACGGGCCAGCAGGCTGGCATCGTAGGGTGCGTGCATGTCGGGGAAGCGCGGGCCCAGCTCATCAAGATTGGGGCCGATGAGCGGGTTGGTAGGCAGCAGATTGATATGGTCGTCAATGAGTATCAAATCCGCAATGCCAAACTCGGGGTTGAGGCCGCCAGCCGCGTTACTTACGAATAACTGCTTGATGCCAAGTAATTTCATCACCCGCACGGGTAGTACCACCTGCGGCATGGTGTAGCCCTCGTAGTAGTGAAAACGGCCTTGCAGCACGGCCACCGGCTGCCCGGCCAGGGCACCCAGCAGCAGCCGGCCGGCATGGCTTTCTACCGTCGAAACCGGAAAATTTGGAATGTCGGCGTAGCTGATTTCATACTGGATGTCAACCTCTTTGGCCAGCGCGCCCAGGCCGGTGCCGAGGATGATGCCGGTAACGGGCTGAAAATTATTGGAGTGCGCCTGAATGTAGGCGGCGGCTTTGCGGATGGTTTGCATAGAATGCTGCAACGATTTAACTAGCTTAAGTATCTGTAGAGCTGAATAGCTTTGGCGAATCAGTATTACTTTTCGCAAGTTCTCACCCCTCTTTCAAAAACCTGACATAATGAAAACAAACTTACTCTTTTTGGGCCTGTTGAGCCTCGCTCAGGCGGCAGCAGCGCAACAGGCAGCCCCCGGCCTATCCCGCCACACCGTGAGCGTAGGTGTATTTGGCTTGGCGGCTAACGCTGGCCTCGAATACGAGCAGCGGCTAGGTCGGCACGGGGCAGTGGCTTTGCAAGGTGCCCGCTATTTCAGCGCGGACTATCCCGGCTACCAAGCGGCACTAGTGGGGCGCTACTATTTCCAGAGGGAGGTGCGAGGCGGCCTTTATCTCCAACTTTCGGTGGGAGCATTCACGCACAAAGCCCAGGCGCAGCCGGCCTATTACCCCGGCTTGCCGTCTGCGGGCGAAACCTACTCGACCACGGTTCATGGGCAAGGCGGCGGGCTGGGCCTGGGCTACCGCTGGCCGATAGGGTCGCGGCTGTCGCTTAACACCTTGGCAGGCCTGAAAATTTACCCTCAAAATACTGGGGCAAAGGGGGGCCCAAGCTACGTCGGCGACTGGTACGCCGCCGGGCAACCGGGCTCCGTGCTCGATACGCAGGCTAGCCTAAGCTATTCCTTTTAAAAACAATTACTTATTGCACCGCTAGGCGGTCATTTTTCGGGTCGGCATCGAGGTAGAGGCCGTGGTCGAAGGTGACGCTTTGCACGGCTTTGCCGGCCGGAATGATGAGCGTGGCCTGCGGCTGGTTGGCACGCCACAGCTCGGGCGAGCGGTGCAGGGTTTCGGTGCTGCCGTCGGCATAAGTCACTTTCAGGTCAACGGGCACCGCGAAGCCGCCCACGTTCTGGATGGTGAGGACCGTACCCTGGGAGGTTTTGTCGGCCTTGGTGAGCGCTAGGTCAATGTAGCCGTTGCTGAAGAACCAATTCTGGAAAAACCAGGTCAAGTCCTGGCCCGCGAGGTTGCTCATCGAGTTGAAGTAATCCCACGGAATGGGATGCTTGCCGTGCCAGCGGTCCATATAGCCGTGCAGGCACTTCTTGAACAGCTCATCGCCCAGCATATCCTTGAGCGCCAGGTAGCTGAGCGAGGCCTTGCCGTAGGAATTATTGCCGTAGCCGGCCTTGAGCTCGCTGCTGGGCGTGATAACGGGCAGGTCCTGGGCGGTGCTGGGGTTGTTTATCCAGTTGACTACCCGAAACTTGCGGTAGAACTCGTCGGCCGCCGCGTTGCCATTCTCAGCCCGCCCGATGAGCAGCTCAAACGTGGTGGCCCAGCCCTCGTCCATAAAGGCGTAGCGGCTCTCGTTGATGCCCATGTAGAAGGGGAAATACGTGTGGGCAATCTCGTGGTCCTGCACCAGCTGGGCAAATTTCAGGTCCTTTTCAGGGCTGTCGTTCACCATCATCGGGTACTCCATATCGGCAAAGCCCTGGAAGGCCGTCATCTTCGGATACGGATAAGGGACGCCCGGCCAGTTGCGCGAAAACCACCCCAGCGCGTTCTGGCTGAACTTCACGGACGAGTGGAAGTCCGTGGTCGAGTCGGCAAAGGCGGCCTGCACGCTGGCCCGGCGCTTGGTGGCGGGGTCCACGATGACGCTGGCCGCATCCCACACGTAGTGGTCGCTGAGGCCCACGGTCATGTCCGAAATATCGGTGGCTTTCCACACCCAGGTGTTCAGCGGCTGCTGGGCCGTAATGCTTTTCTTGGCCAGGTCGGCGGCGGTAGCCACGTGAATTACTTCCTCGCTGGTCATCGACTTTTCGAGGCGCTTGGCCGCCGCCGGCTGGAGCACCTGTCGGGGATTTTGGAGCGTGCCGGTGGCCCACACGAGGTAGTTGGCCGGCGTTTGCACGCGCAAGGTATAGTCGTTGAAGTCGTTGTAAAACTCCTTGTCATTCAGGAAGGGTAGCCGGTCCCAGCCATTGTAGTCGTCGTACACGGCCACCCGCGGGTAGAAATAGGCCAGAAAATACGTCGTCTTATCAATCATGCCCTCGCGCCCGCTCTGCACCGAGAGGGGGAAGTGCCAGGCCACGGCGAGCTTCACCGAGTCGTGCGGGGCTAGTGGCTTGGGCAGGCGCACGCCCGGCGCGGTGCCCAGGCCGGTGGGCAGCTGGCGCAGTTGGCCCGCCACCCGAAAGCTGTCAATCACCACCCCCGAAGTGAGATAATCGGGCGATACATCGCCCTCGCGCGCCGCCTCGGGCTTGTGCACATTCAGTATGATGCGCAGCACCAGCTGCTTGAGCGTATCGGGGCTGTTGTTGAAATAGGTGATGGTTTCGCGGCCCCGGATGTCGCGCGCGGGCGGCGCGGCCTGCACCGTAATGTCGTACCGGGCGCGGTTTTGCCAGTACTTGGGGCCAGGGCGGCCATCGGCGGCGCGGGTGCCCTTGGCGTAGGCGCGCTTGATGTCGCGGGGCTGGTAGAGGCCGGTAGTTTGGGCCTGGGCGGCGTGGGTTAGGCTAGCCAGCAGCAGCAGGCTAGGAAGGGTTTTGTGCATTCTAATTCTGTTTCAAGATTTCCAATTCAACTCAAAATCGTCTGTCATGCTGAGCCTGCGAAGCATCTTCTCACCACTGAACGACTCGTTCCGGCGCGAGAAGATGCTTCGCAGGCTCAGCATGACAGACGATTTTGGGCCTACTCCTTTATAGTCAGGCTACTTGATTTCCAGCTCATACGGCAGGCGCGCCTGCACGCCGCGCATCTGCATCAGCTGCTGATACTGGCGCACGGCCGGGTAAAGCGGGCCGAGCTTGGCTTGCAGCAGGCGGGCTTCGGCGGCAGCCTGCTCGTCGTCATCGTCGCTGGTGAAGCGGCTGAAGAATTTCTCGACCGCCGACTTGGTGCGCGGCAGGCGCTGCACCTGGTAGTCGCCGTCTTTGAGGTGGGCGCGGGCACCGGCGATTTTCAGCGCGTCTTCGTACGAGCCCAGCACGTCGACAAGGCCGATTTGCTTGCCCTCGCTGCCGCTCCACACCCGGCCTGAGGCGATGCGGCGCAGCTTCTCAACCGGCATGTGGCGGCCCAGCGCGGCCTTGGTGGTGAAGTCGGCGTAGATGTCATTTACCTCTAACTGAAGCTGTTGCTTCTCGTAGGGCGAAAGGGCGCGGGTGATGGTGGGCAGGTCGGAGAACTTGCCCGTCGTCACGCGGTCCACGGTGATACCCAGCTTGTCGGCCAGCAGCGGCTGGATGTTGGGCAGCACGCCAAACACGCCGATGGAGCCGGTGATGGTGTTCGGGTGGGCCACGATGGTATCGCAGGCCATCGCGATGTAGTAGCCGCCCGAGGCCGCCACGTCGCTCATGCTGGCGATGATGGGCTTCACTTTTTTGGTCAGCACCACCTCGCGGTAGATGATGTCGGAGGCCAGCGAGGAGCCGCCGGGCGAGTTGATGCGCAGCACCACGGCCTTCACCTTGTCGTCGAGGCGGGCCTTGCGGATGGCCTCGGCAAACTTGTCGCTGCCAATATTGTCTTCCGAGCCCTTGCCCGTCACGATGTCGCCCTCGGCGTAGATGACGGCGATGCGGTTGCCGCTGGTGCTACCCTCTTTCTCGTCGGCCTTGTCGCCGTTCTGGTAGTCGCCCAGGCTCACCACGCTCGGCTTCTTGTCGGCTTTCACGCCCAGCTTGCCGCGCATATAGTCTTGCACCTCATCGAAGTAGCCGAGCTTAGTCACGAGCTTCAGGCGCAGGGCGTCCTTGGCGTTGTGCACGAGCATCGAGTCGGAAATAACCTTCAGGCGCGGGGCCGGAATCTTGCGGCTCTCGGCCACCTGGGCCAGCAGGTGGTTGTTGAGCGAGTTGAGGTAGGCCACCGTCTGGTAACGAGCCGAATCGGAGAAATTCTCGCGGAAAAACGGCTCCACGGCGCTCTTGAACGAGCCCACCCGGAAGATGTAGGGCTCAATACCGGCCTTATCAAACAGCCGCTTGTAGAACATCACCTCCGAACTCAAGCCGTTGAATTCCAGCGAACCCTGCGGGTGCAGGTAAATCTCGTCGGCCACCGAGGAGAGGTAGTAGCTTTTCTCGGACGTGATTTCGTGGTAGGCCACGATGAACTTGCCCGAGCGCTTAAAGTCGAGCAGCGCGTCGCGCACTTCTTCGAGGCTAGCCATGCCGCCTTGTACCAGCTCCAGGTTGAGCAGAATACCCTTGATGTCGTCATCGGCTTTGGCCCGGCGAATAACGTCTTTGATACCCACCAGGCCCAGCGTAGCGCCGTTGTTGCCGAGCAGGTCGGCGCTCTGCTTGCGCTCTGAAATAGGCTTGTCGAATTTCAGTTCGAGCACCGAGTTGCTGGCCACCGACTTGGTGGCGCTGCTGCTGCCGAGGGCCGCCAGCACCCCCGCCAGCAAAATGACCCCCACCACCGAAAACACCGCCAGCCCCACCACGGTGGCCAGCACAAACTTGAAAAATTGACGCATGAATGGGCAGATTTTTGAGCGAGGTAAAGGTAGCAGCGTCTATCGCAGTTTGGCGCGCGCCATTACGCGCCATATAGCCTTTATTTAGTACCCGGCCACTATTTTTACCAGGCAGTAGGCAGCCGACCTAAAGCCCTAATTTTTGATGACGATTCCTTCACGCCGTGTCCTTATTGGAGCCGTAGTGCTGCTCAGCGCCGCTAGCTTTCGCAGCGCCCCTAGCCCGAGCTTTCGGCAGCAGTTGGCGGCTGGGCACCTGGTGTTGACCTCCCCTACTGGCTGGGCGGAGACGCCCGTTATTGCCAATAATATGCTGCGTTATGACTACGCCTTGCGTTACCCAGGCCGACGCCTTGAAGTGCGCTACGCCGCCGAGCCGCTAGCGCCGCTGCTAGCTGACTATGCCTTGGGCAAAAAGGATAAAACTCACCTGCAAGTCAATCCGAATGAGCTGCGCGGGCAGTTTTTTATTGGTACCATGCTCAACGTACGCGGGCTGAAGATGGAAGATGCGGCTTTTGATGCTGCCTACCGGGTCGAGGAAGCCAAGCCACTCAATGTGTTTCCTGACAGGGCGCTCAAAACCGAGTTTGGAGCCGACTGGGGCGCACTGGCACCACTAACACCTAGCCCCGAATTTGGACAAACCTACAAGCACTGCGTGCTGATTGGCCTGCACAAAACCGACGCAGCTGATGCCTACGTTTACTTTCTCTACGACGACCAGAAGGACTTTGTCGAAGTTGTCATGAAAGACCCGGCCAAGGCTGCCTTTCATAGCCTACGTTTTAAGTAGCGCCTTGCCAAGGCTTTAGTAGTCGTATTTTTCCTGCCACCAGGCGCGCAGGCGCTCGCGGATTTTGGCCTCGGCCGGGTTGTCGCCGGGGTCGTAGTAGCGGGTGCCGCTCAGGGCCTCGGGCATAAACTCCTGGTAGGCGAAGTTGCCCGCGCCGTTGTGCGAGTACTGGTAAGCCTGGCCGTAGCCCAACTCCTTAAGCAGCTTGGTGGGCGCGTTGCGGAGCGGCACCGGCACGGGGTGCACGCCGTGCTGCCGCACCTGCGCCTGCGCCGCCCGGATGGCCGTGTAGGCCGCGTTGCTCTTGGGCGAGGTAGCCAGGTAAATAACGGTCTGGCTCAGAATTAAATCCGACTCGGGCAGGCCGATGGCCTGCACCGCCTGAAAGCAGCTCGTGGCCAGCAGCAGGGCGTTGGGGTTGGCGTTGCCGATGTCTTCACTAGCCAAGATGAGCAGGCGCCGGGCGATGAATTTGAGGTCTTCGCCGCCTTCCAGCATCACGGCCATGTAGTAGAGCGCGGCGTTGGGGTCGGAGCCGCGAATGCTTTTGATAAAGGCCGAAATGACGTCGTAGTGCATTTCGCCGCCCTTGTCGTAGCGGGCCAGCGGGCGCTGGGCGGTGCGCTGCACGGCCGCGTCGGTGAGTTGCACGCGCCCGCCAGGGTCGGGCGGCGTGCTTTCGACCACCAGTTCCAGCAGGCCGAGCAGCTTGCGCGCATCGCCGCCCGAGAGAGCCAGCAGGGCGTGGTCTTCGATTACATCGACGGGAATTTTACTGAGCACCTCGTCCTCGGCCAGCGCCCGGCGGACGATTTCGCGCAGCGTGTCGGCACTCAGCGCTTCCAGCGTGTACACCTGGCAGCGCGAGAGCAGGGCCGGAATTACTTCAAACGACGGGTTTTCGGTAGTGGCGCCGATGAGCGTCACGGTCCCATTTTCGACCGCTCCTAGCAAGGCATCCTGCTGGGCCTTGCTAAAGCGGTGAATCTCATCAATAAACAGGATGGTGCCCGCCTGCTTACGCGCCCGGTCGATGACTTCGCGCACGTCCTTTACCCCCGCGTTGATGGCCGAGAGCATGGCGTAGGGCCGCTTCAGTTCATCGGCCAGCAGCAGGGCCAGCGTGGTTTTACCCACGCCCGGCGGGCCCCAGAGGATGAGCGAGGGCAGGCGCCCGGCGGCCAGGTAGCGGCGCAGCACGCCCTGCTCGCCCAGCAGGTGGGTTTGGCCGGCGTAGTCGGCCAGGCGGCGCGGGCGGCGGCGCTCGGCCAGCGGGGCGGTGTGGGGAGTATCAAAAAGGGAAGCCATGAACCGAGTAGCGCAAGTAGCGTGACTTGAAAAGAGCGGAGCCAACTTTGTAGTTCGCGTTCATCCGGACGTATTCTACCAACCGCGCACTACAAAGTTCGCGCTACTGCTCATGTTCGCTAAAATTCGCCTGCACGCCGCGCTGTTCCTGGTTTCGCTCATATACGCCGGCACGTATAGCCTGGCCAAGGATATTATGCCGCACTACATGCAGCCGCTGGGCATCGTGACGCTACGCATTGCCGGGGCGGCGCTGTTTTTTGGGTTGTTGCAGCTGGTGGTGGCGCCCGGCGAGCGCATCCGGGGGCGGGCCGACAACCTGCGGGCCATTGCCAGCGGTGTGCTGGGCATCGGGCTCAACCAACTGTCGTTCTTTGCCGGCCTCAACCTCACCACGCCCATCAATGCCTCGCTGCTCCAAACCGTTTCGCCCATCGTGGTGGTGCTGGCCTCGGCCGTGCTGCTGAAGGACAAAATAACGCTGCCCAAGCTGGTGGGCGTGGCGCTGGGCACCATCGGTGCGGCCGCCCTCATCCTGAGCCGGCCCGCCACCGGCGCCGCGGCCAAGGATGCGCTGCTGGGCAACCTCTACCTGCTGTTCAATGCCACCGTGTTCGGGCTCTACCTGGTGGTAGTGGCGCCGCTGATGAAGAAATACCACGCCTTTACGGTACTGGCGCGCATCTTTCTGGTAGGCGGCGTCATCGCTATTCCGCTCGGGTTGCCGCAGGCCATTCAGGCCGACTACGCCAGTTTTCCGCTTTACATCTGGGGCGAAATCGGGTATATGGTATTCTTCCTCACTATCCTGGCTTACCTGCTGAATAACTGGGCGTTGAAGTACGCCACGCCCGCGCTGCTGGGGGTATACATCTACTTACAGCCGGTGCTGGCGGTGCTCATCGCGGTGGCGGCGGGCAAAGACACTTTTACCCTGGATAAAGCCTGGCAGGCGGCGCTCATCTTCGTGGGCGTGTGGCTGGTGAGCCGCAAGCCGAAGCCTGCGCCGGCCGCAACGGCGGCCGACGTGGGCTAGCCCCTCCCCCGCCGCGCCATAACCTTGCCCTAGCTCCACCGTTAGGCTAGCCCAACTACTTGCTTTCGGACCGATGAATTTTACTGGTAAGAATATTTTGGTGGTCGGGGCCTCGTCGGGCATCGGGCTGGCCACCGCCCAGCTGCTGCACGCGGGCGGCGCCACGCTGTTCACGGCCTCGCGCCATCTCTCGCCCGAGCTGGCCGCACTCGGCACCACGCATAGTACGTACGATGCTACCCAGCCCGTGGGCGCGGCCTTCGACAAGTTGCCCGAGGTGCTGCACGGCCTCGTGTATTGCCCCGGCTCCATCAAGCTGCGGCCCTTCGAGCGGGTGCCCGTCGAGGATTTTCGCAGCGATTTTGAGCTGAACGTGCTCGGCGCCGTGCAGGCGCTGCAAGCCACCGCCAAGCGCCTCAAAAAGGCCGAGGCTGGGGCCAGCGTGGTGCTGTTCAGCACCGTGGCGGCCGCCGTGGGCATGAGCTTCCACGCCAGCATTGCCACTGCCAAGGCGGCCGTGGAGGGCCTCACCCGCGCCCTGGCCGCCGAGTACGCGGCCAGTGGCCTGCGCGTCAACTGCCTGGCCCCCAGCCTCACCGACACCCCGCTGGCCGCCGCCCTGCTCGGCACCCCCGAAAAGGCCGAAGCCGGTGCCAAGCGCCACCCCTTGCAGCGCGTGGGCCGGCCCGCTGACCTGGCCGGCATGGCCGCCTTCCTGCTCTCCGACCAGGCCACCTTCATCACCGGCCAGGTGCTGGCCGTGGATGGTGGCATGGGCAAGCTCAAATAAGGGGACGAAATAACCGGGGCCGGCCGCGCCCGAAATAAGCACGGCCGGCCCGAACTGCCGGGCTAGCCCGCCGGTTATACCAGCATGGAACCGACTTTGCTGAAGCCCGCTTACCTCGACTACCTGCGCCGCCACGGCCGCGCGCCCAAAACCGTTTTTGCCTTCGCCGATGCGCAGGGTATCACGGAGGGCGAGTTTTACCGCCACTACGCTTCCTTCGCCAGCATCGAGCGCGAGGCCTGGGCCGAGTTTGGCCGCGAGGCCCGCGCCCAGGCCGCCCAGGAGCCCGCCTGGCAGGGCTACGGCGCCCGCGAAAAGCTGCTGGCCTTCTACTACACGCTGCTCGAAATCCTCAAGAGCAACCGCAGCTTCGTGCTGCTCACGCTGGGCCGCTCGCAAAAGCGCCAGCCGGCCCTGGTGCCCAAGGTGCTCGACCGGTTTGAGGCCGAGTTCAAAGAATTCGCGCAGGAGATTCTGCACGAGGGCCGCACCACGGGCGAGGTGGCCAGCCGGCCGTTTTTGCAGGGTGGCTACGGGCGCATTTTCCTGCGCCAGCTGCAATTCATTCTACTCTACTTCGTGCGCGACGAGTCGGCCAGCTTCGAGCGCACCGACGCGGCCGTGGAAAAGTCCGTCACGCTGAGCTTCGACCTGGTGGGCCGCAACACGTTTGACTCGGCCCTGGATTTTGGGCGGTTTTTGCTGCAAAAGCGCGCCTAGCCATGTCCGACCAGCCCCAGGAATCGCTGCCCACCTCCAAGGTGGCCCGCGCCGCCCGCTTTGCCAAAACTGGCTTCAAAGTAGGTGCCAACTACGTGCAGCACTACGCCAAAAAAGCCGTGGGCGCCGACGCCCCCACCGCCGACCTGCACGAGGCCAACGCCGCCGAGCTCTACGGCACCCTCAGCGAGATGAAGGGCTCGGTGCTGAAAGTGGCCCAGATGCTGGCAATGGAGAAAAACCTGCTGCCCCCGGCCTACGCCGCGCAGTTCAAGCAGGCGCAGTACCAGACGCCACCGCTCTCGGGCCCGTTGGTAGTTAAAGCGTTCCGCGATGCATTCGGCCACTCGCCCGGCCAGATTTTCGACGAGTTTGAGCCCGAGGCCCGGCAGGCGGCCAGCATCGGGCAGGTGCACTTTGCCCGCAAAATGGGTAAGAACCTGGCCGTAAAGGTGCAGTACCCTGGCGTGGGCGCCAGCATCCGCTCCGATATCGCGATGGTGAAGCCGGTGGCCCTGCGCATCATGGGCCTGAAGGAGGAAACCCTGCGCCCCTACCTGGCCGAAGTAGAGGCGCGCCTCCTCGAAGAGACTGATTATAAGCTCGAACTGAGCCGCGGCCAGGCCGTGGCCGCCAAGTGCGGCCACCTGCCGCACCTGCAATTTCCGACCTATTACCCGGCCCTGTCGGCTAGTCGCATCCTCACGATGGACTGGCTACCCGGCCAGCACATGACCGAGTTTCTGGCCGAGCACCCTAGCCAGGAGGTGCGCAACCAGCTCGGGCAAGCGCTCTGGGATTTTTACCAGTACCAATTGCGCGAATTGCGCCAGCTGCACGCCGACCCGCACCCCGGTAACTTCTTGTTCAGCCCCACCGACGGTGGCACCGTGGGCGTGCTCGACTTTGGCTGCGTGAAGGATGTGCCAGCGCTAGAGCAGCAGCAGTTTTTGGCCCTGCTCGACCCCGCTACCCTGGCCGAGCCCGCCCGCCTGGAAACCCTGCTTACCGAGGCCGGTGTACTGCGCCCCTCCGATGCGCCCGCCCTCCGCGCCATGTACCTGCGCACCCTCACGCAGTCGCTGGAGCTGGTGGGCCGGCCCTTCCGCCAGGGTATGTTCGACTTCGGCGACCCCGCTTACATGCAGAGTCTCTACGCCTTGGGCGACGACCTGATGCAGGACCAGGAGCTGCGCCAGCAGCGCGAGCCCCGCGGCTCGGCCCACTTCGTGTACCTCAACCGCACCTACGTGGGGCTGTTTTCGCTGCTCACCGAGTTGGGCGCGGTGGTACGCACGCAGTATGCGGGGTAGTCGTTGTGGCACTGGCCGAAGTGTAAAAGTTTATTTCCAAAACCTCCACGGAATGGTCCGGTTAGGCTACCACCTTACCGGACCATTTCTCTTTTTACCTCCATGAAGAAACTATTTCTCCTGCTAGCGGCGGCCTTTTCGCTAGGTACCGCCAGTGCCCAAACCACCCTCAGCTGCTGCGCTCGGCCGGCCGGCCCCAACGCCACCGAGGCCTTCGCCATGCTCGCCACCGATAAGGACTTCTCGGGCGGCCACGACGCGCCCCTGCCCTACTCGTACGCGGGTGAGGGCCAGATGATAACCTTCAAAACCACCGACGGCCAGACCGGCCACGGCTTTGAAATCAAAAGCGCCAAGCCAAGCAACAAGTACCTGTTTGTCATCCACGAATGGTGGGGCCTGAACGACTACATCAAGAAGGAAGCCGCCACCTACGCCCAGGAAATGCCGGGCGTGAACGTCATCGCGCTCGACCTCTACGATGGCCAGGTGGCCACCACGCCCGAGGAAGCTGGCAAGCTGATGCAGGGTGTGAAAACCGAGCGCGCCCAGGCCATCATCAAAGGCGCGCAGCTGTATGCTGGCCCTAAGGCGCAGTTTGCCTCGGTAGGCTGGTGCTTCGGCGGCGGCTGGAGCCTGCAAGCCGCCCTGCTCGGCGGCAAGCAAACCGTGGGCTGCGTGATGTACTACGGCATGCCCGAAAAGGACGTTGCCAAGCTCAAAACCCTGAATTCGGACGTGCTGGGCCTCTTTGCCGAGCAGGACAAGTGGATTAATCCCGAGGTGGTAAAGCAGTTTGAGAAGGACATGGCCGCCGCCGGCAAAAAGGTAACGGTGAAGGAATACCCCGCCGACCACGCCTTCGCCAATCCCTCCAACCCCAAGTACAATAAGGAACTGGCCACCGATGCTCACCAGCGGGCACTAGCCTATCTCAAGGCCCGCCTCAAGGCCTAGTGCGCAGCACGAATTCTGCGAAGCAATACCCGCTAACAGGCAAACGGCCCCGCTTTCGTACGAAAGCGGGGCCGTTTGCCTGTTAGCAGGCCAGCTACCGAGCTTGCCAGAGGCCGGGAATACGGGTAGCTGCCACCGGCCTGCGCCCGCCAGCCACCGTGGGCACGGCAGCAAAGGGCAGGCCCTGACCGGCCAGGGCGTAACGCTGCATTTTCAGCAGCTGGGGACGCAGCTGCTGCACAGCGGCAGCGAGGTCGGCCCAGCTTTCGGCCACAAAATACGTTTCGGGTGCCACGACCGTCAGGCTGGCGGCACTCGGCTGGGGCTGGCTGAGGTGACGCACAGCACTGGCCAGCGGCTGCTGCACCGTGGCCTCCGCAGCGGCCGCGGCGTGCAGGTGGCGCGCCGAGGTAAGCAATTGAGCCCCATAGAATTGTGGCCGCCCCCCGGCTGGGCCAGCCAGCAAGCCCCGCTCGAAGGTGGCGCGGGCGAAGCGGCGCAGCAGCGCCACCGCTGCCGGCGTAGTGGCCAGCGCCCAGGCGTGGCCCAGGGCTTCGAGCGCAGCAGCGTAACCGGGCTCCAGCAGCAGCGGCACCCGGCCAAACAGGTCGGCAAACAGGTCGGGCCCGCCGGGCGGCTGGTCAAACTCGCTGAAGCTGCGCAGCCGCGACACCACCGGCAGCTCGCGCCGGGCCAGGGCGGCGTAGTAGGTCGTTTCGCTCACGGGCGCGCCGGTGAGCAGCAGCGTCCAGCCCGTGCGCTGGCGCACCACCTGGCCAACGTAGGCAAGGTTGGGCAGGGCATCGCGCCGCAAACCCAGCTCGGCCAATGCTGGGGCAAAGGCCGGGCTGGCCCAGCGGTGCAGCAGCGCCTGCTGGCGGTCAAACAACATCTTCCAGACCGTACCCGAAGCGGGCGCGGCGGGGTGGTGCGGGCGGGCGAGCAAGTGCAGTGACATAGCGGTAACGAAAGGGAAACACGAAAAAAAAGCCCGATTCCAATGACTTGGAATCGGGCTGTAAAGCTTAGCTGAACGGGCGGGGCGGAAGCATTTATTAGTTGCTAAGTACCCGAGGCAGCTGGCCATGACGCGCGATTCCGAGGCCCGGTTTGGGTCGGCAATTCAGCATCATAATGACTAGCGCCTGGTGGTTCATACGGTGGCAAATATACGGGCAGCCGCCACTGCCGCAACTTTTTGGCAGATTATTTTTCAGTTAACCGGCGCGGCCAGCAGCTTACTCGGCCAGCAGCCAGCGGTAGGCCGGCCCAAACTCGCGCCGCCAAAACCACTCGGCGTGCTGGCCGTCGGCGGGGGCTACTAGGGCCAGGTGCCGGGCAGGTACGCCGTGGGCCAGCAGCGCCCGGCGCGCCTGCTGCATGAGTGGCAGCATGGTTTCGCTCTCGCCGGGGCCCGCCACGAAGTAGAAGCGGCTGGTCCGCGGGGCCGGCCGGCGCCGCTCGTAGGCCAGCAGCGAGTCTTTGGCAAACCAGATAGCGGGCGAAAATACCCCTACCCGGCCGAATAGCTGCGGATATTTCAGCCCCGCATACAGCGCGATGAGGCCGCCCATACTGGACCCCGCCACGGCCGTGTGCGCGGCATCGGGCCGGGTGCGGTAGTGCGCGTCGATGTAGGGCTTGAGCGTGCGGGCCAGAAAATCGGTGTACTGGTCGCCCTCGCCGCCCTTTTTATACTCGGCGTTGACCCAGGGCGAGTATTCATCGAGGCGCCGCTCGCCGCCGTTGTCGATGGCCACCACGATGCATTCGGCCTTGCGTTGGCCGCTGGCCGCCAGCTGGTTCAGCGTTTCGTCGACGCCCCACTCGCCCGAAAAGGAGGTGGCTTCATCAAACACGTTCTGGCCGTCTTGCAAGTACAGTACCGGGTAGCGCCGGCCGCGGGCTGCGGCGTAGCCGGGCGGCAGGTAGAGCCACACGCGCCGCGCCCGCCCCCCTAGCTGCGGCAGCCGAAACGAGTCGCTGAGCACCTGCACGTTGGCGGCCAGGGTGTGCGGCCGGGGCCCAACCAGCGTCCCGCCGGGGCGCTGGTCGTGCCAGTTGGCCACGCTGAAGGTGAGAGCGGCGGGCCCAGCCCCAAAGTCGGCGCGGCGGTTGGCCACGGGCTGGTAGCTTGCATCAGCCTCGCCGGTAGCCCACGAGCCGCGCGTGAACTTAAATTCCTGCGGGCCGCGCACCGCGGCGGGTAGCGTCAGCTGGTAGCTGCCGTCGGCCTGGCGGGCCAGGGCGTAGCCGGCCTCCGCCGGCTGCCAGTTATTAAATGAGCCCGCTACGTAAATAACCGCACCGGGCGGCGTAGCGGCGGGCACGGCGCTGAGGCGCAGCGTCATCTGGGCCCGGCTGGCACTGGTGCTGGCTAGACCCAGGCCGGCTGCTCCGGCCAGCAGTAGTCGTAAACGCATACCGTATTTCCAAGCCGCTGGGGCTAGCGAATGACCTCGCCGGCCGCGCCGCGCTCCGACACGTCGATTTTGCGCAACGTGTAGGCGGCCCGCACCGAGTCTACTCCGGGCAAGCCATTGACGCTGAAGTCGATGCGCGAACCCTTTTGCTGGGCCCCGCTCACGAAGTGCCGGTATTCCTCGGCCGACTCGCGCACCACGTAAAGGTCGCCGGGGCTGGGCACCTTCAGGCGGGCGTAGGTGCTACGGCCGTCGGGGGCAGTTTTCTGCTTTTCGCTGTTGGCCAGCAGGCTCACGCCCGCCAGGCGGTATTTCTGCGCGTCGCCAGTGCCTTTGGGTGGGTCATAGTTGCTGAGGCCGTCGATGAAAACTTCGCGGCGGGCTACCAGCTCCGCCAGGGGAATGGTTTTGAGCAGGCCCAGGTTTTTCTCCTCCATCAGCAGCTGCTGCACGGCGTTGGGGGGGCCGGGCTGCCGGTAAAACACCAGCACCGGGTCCTTTAGCTTGATTTTGGAAATGACGAGCACCGGCTTGTCTTCGTCGGTTTCGACCCGGGTGGCGGCCTCGATGGGAGCCGGGGGCGGCGGGGGCACTTTGGTGCCAGGGCGGCCTTTGGTGGCAGGCTTGCCCGGCACCGGCTTGCCGGGAGCGGGCCGCCGGGTTTGGGCGCGGGTACTAGCCGCCAGCAGCAGCAATACCAAAGTGAAGGCGAACGAGTATTGTAACGATTTCATGAATGCGGACGAGAACGGCCAAAAGTACGGAGCGCATTTCGTAGCGCCCAAGCCTTTGCTGATTAAGAGGATTGCCGCCGCCCATCCGCCGCCGGCTGCCTACCGGGCGCGCCGTTTTGAAACGCAAAAGCTAACAGTAGTTAGTAAAAGTCGCCGCGTAGCGACCTTTGCCCCCTTGCTTATCGGCTAGCTGCCACAAATAGAGTGCTAAAAACCACCTCTGACCGAACGCTTCTACGGGGCTGGCAGGCATCTACTAAAGACCTGGTTCCAATGCAGCACTGCGGCCGGGGTCTGCATTGGCAGTTTTTTCACAACTTCTTTTTTCGACCTTTTTTACTACAGAACGTTGATTTTTAAAGATTTACCTGCTAAAGATATTTTTTATTGTTTTTAAAACTTGACTTGTAATAATATTTTAATTTTGATACCCTATGCTCACTGCGTGCTTAGCCGCGCTGCGTGGGCTCCTCCCACCAGGCAAACGCCGGCTTACACACACGCTGCAACAAGGTCTTTTTAGTTGCTTTCTGCTGGGCAACGGCCTTATCTTGTTGTGAATTCTAACAATTTTTTAACATTTCACCCTTGCAAAACTGCAATCGATTGCAGGTCTGACAAAGCGCTTTTCTTTCTCTTTTTTGGGCTGGCCCTCGCTCTTCAGCTGCGCTTTTAGCTAACGGAGCCGGCGGACGGCCCCGCTCGAAAATCATTCTTTCTATTTCACTTTCCCCCACCCCAGTTTCAAGTTTATGAAACAACCCTACTTGGTGAAACTACGGTTTCTCCTGCTGCTAATACTCGGCCTGACTGCTTCGCTAGGCGCCTGGGCCCAGGCGAATACCGGCACGGTAAGCGGCCGCGTAACCGACAACAAAAACGGGGGCTTGCCCGGCGTAACGGTGCTGGTTGACGGCACCACCGTGGGCGGCTCGACCAATGCCGACGGTACCTATACGATTTCGGGCGTGCCGGCCGGTGGCCAGACGCTGGTGATTTCCTTCGTGGGCTACACCACGAGCCGGGTGCCGGTGACGGTGCGCGCCGGCCAAACGACCAACGTGGCCGCGCAGACCCTGGCCGAAAACGCCACTGCCCTGGGCGAGGCCGTGGTAATCGGCTACGGCACCCAGCGCCGCCAGGACCTGACCGGCTCGGTCGAACAGATTGACTCCAAGCAGTTTGTGAAAGGCCAGGTAACCAGCCCCGAGCAGCTGGTGCAGGGCAAGGTAGCCGGCGTGCAGATTACGACCGGCAGCGGCGCCCCGGGCGCCGGGTCGCAGATTCTCATTCGCGGCGGCTCGTCGCTGAATGCTTCCAACCAGCCGCTCATTATCATCGACGGCGTGCCAGTCGACAACACGGGCCTGGCTGGGGCCAGCAACGCGCTGACGCTCATCAACCCCAATGACATTGAGAGCATTACGGTACTCAAGGACGCCTCGTCGACCGCTATCTACGGGGTGCGCGCCTCGAACGGTGTGATTCTGGTTACGACCAAGCGCGGCGTGCAGGGCGACTCGTTCCACGCCACGGCCTCGACTCAGCAGTCGCTCTCGACGCCCGTGAAATACGTGGATGTGCTGAACGCCAGCGAATTCACGGCGCTGGTAAACGCCCGGGGCTCGGCCAGCCAGAAGGCTTCGCTGGGCAAGTCCAGCACCGACTGGCAGCGCGAGATTTTCCGCACGGCCTACACGGCTGATAACAACGTGAGCTTCAGCGGCGCTACGGGCGTGCTGCCCTACCGCGTGTCGCTGGGCTACCTCTACCAAGAAGGCATTCTGAAGCGCAACGACCTGAAGCGCTACACGGGGGCCCTGACCCTGAACCCGGTGCTCCTCAACGGTAACCTACGCGTGAACCTGAACCTGAAAGGCTCGTGGATTGACAACAACTTCTCGGACCAGGGTGCCGTGGGCGCGGCCATTGCCTACGACCCCACCCAGCCCATCACGTCGACGGACCAGCGCTACGCCCAGTTTGGCGGCTACTACCAGTTTCTGGACCCCAGCGGCAACGGCAACCTCAACTCGCTGGCTACGCTTAACCCGGTAGCCCTCATCAACCAGCGCCGCGACCGCAGCACGGTGCTGCGCAGCATCGGCAACCTGCAGCTCGACTACAAGCTGCCGTTCATCACGGGCCTGAGTGCCAACCTGAACGTAGGCTACGACGTGCAGCGCGGCCGCGGCACCCTCAACGCGCCGGCTACGGCGGCGGCTTTCTTCGGTCAGCGCGGGGTAAATAACAACTACCAGCAAGACCTGAACAACATGCTGCTCGAAGCCTACGGCAAGTACGAGCGCAGCTTCGGCACTAACAGCAAGCTGGAATTCCTGGCCGGTTACTCATACCAGAAGTTCCAGAACCGCAACTATATCGTCAACAACAACTCGGCTGACGGTACCGTTTTCCAGCAGCCGGTGGCGCCGGCCTACAATGGCGCATTCACCACGCTCAATACGAACGTACTCCTCGGCTACTACAGCCGCCTGAACCTGAACTTCTCGGATAAGTACCTGCTGACCGGTACGTTCCGCGCCGACGGCACGTCGCGCTTCAGCCCCAATCACTTCGGCTTCTTCCCGTCGGGCGCGTTTGCATGGCGCATCAAAGGGGAGGATTTCCTGAAGGACAACAACGCCATTTCGGACCTGAAGCTGCGCTTTGGCTACGGCCAGACCGGCCAGCAGGACCTAGGCGGCACCTACTACCCCTTCCTGGCTAACCTTGGCCTGAGCACGCTCACGGCCCAGTACCAACTCGGCAACAATTTTTACCAGACGCTGCGCCCTAACCAGTACAATCCCAACATCACCTGGGAAACGACGACGACCTACAACATCGGCCTTGATTACGGCTTCTTCGGCGGCCGTCTCTACGGCTCGGTTGACGTGTACAAGCGCGACACCAAAGACCTGCTGAACTTCATCCGCATTCCGGCCTTGTCGGGCCTGTCGAACGCCGGTAACTTCAACGTGGGCGCGCTCACCAACAAAGGGGTAGAAGTAGTTGCCAATCTGGACCTGGTGAAGGGCGAGCAGCTCAATATCACGGTAAACGCCAACGCGACCTACAACCAAAACCGCATTACCAAGCTCAACACGAACGACTCGCCCAATGACGTGGGCCAGCAAGTGGGCGGTCTTACCGGCGGCGTAGGCAACACCATTCAGGTAAACTCGGTAGGCTATTCGGCCAACTCGTTTTACGTGCAGCAGCAGGTGTATGGCCAGGACGGCAAGCCCCTTGAAGGCGTGTACGTGGATCGCAACGGCAACGGCACGACGGCTGATGATTTCTACCGCTACAAGTCGGGCCGCCCCAACTACCTGCTGGGCGGCGGGGCCAACATCAACTACCGCGGCATCAACCTGGCCTTCACGCTGCGCGCCAACCTGGGCAACTACATCTACAACAACCAGCGTTCGCAGGCCTATTACGACGCTAGCAGCAACGGCTTCAAGAGCAACGTAAACCGCGAGATTCTGACCTCGGGCTTCGGCACGGCGCAGTACTACTCGGACTACTTCCTGGAGAACGGCTCGTTCCTGCGCATGCAGAACGCCACGCTGGGCTACAATTTTGGCGAACTACTCAAGAAAGGCACGAACTTAAGCCTGAGCTTTGCGGTTCAGAACGTGTTTGTTATCACCAAGTATTCGGGCCTCGACCCCGAAATTGTTGCTTTCCCCGACGGCGCGCAGCCTGTGCCCGGCATCGACCAGTCGGTGTACCCCCGCCCCCGCACCTTCACGGTGGGCCTCAACCTTGGCATCTAATTTTTCCCACCCTACCGCTATTATGCAACGCAACTTCACTCGCACCCTGGGAATGTTAGCGCTCGCCGCCGGGCTGGCCGCCACTTCCTCGTGCAACAAGGACCTGAATCAGACGCCCGACTACTCGGCCAACTCCGAGGTAGTGTACAGCGACCCGGCCCAGATTCAGCAGGTGCTGGCCCGCCTCTACGCCACCTTCGCGGTGAGCGGCCAGCAGGGCCCCGCCGGCCAAGCCGACATCTCGGGCATCGACGAGGGCTTCTCGAACTACCTGCGCCAGTACTGGCAGATTCAGGAAGTGACCACCGACGAGGCCATCATCGGCTGGAACGATGGCACGCTGCCCCGCCTCAACACCAACCAGTGGGACGCCAACAACGAGTTTGTGCGCGCCACCTACGACCGCGTGTTCTACGAAATCGCGCTCTGCAATGAGTTCATTCGCCAGACCTCGGATGCTAACCTGTCGAAGCGCGGCGTGAGCGCCGACGCGGCCAATACGGTGCGCATCTACCGCGACGAGGCCCGCGTGCTGCGCGCCCTCTCGTACTGGCACGCCCTCGACTTGTTTGGTGGCGGCCCCTTTGCCACGGAGGCCGATGCCATTGGCACCACCCCGCAGTACAAGAAAGGCACTGACCTGTTTGCCTATATCGAGTCGGAACTGCTCGACATCGACAAGGGCGGCCGCCTGCTGGCCCCCCGCGCCGTGTACGCCCGCGCCGACAAGGCCGTGTGCTGGACGCTGCTGACCAAGCTGTACCTGAACGCCAAGACCTACACCGGCACCGACCGCTCGACCGACGCCATCACCTACGCCAACAACGTGCTGGGGGCAGGCTACACGCTGAGCCCCAACTACTCGTGGCTGTTTTTGGCCGATAACGACAAGTCGGCCGCCCGCCAGGAGATTATCTTCCCCATCACGTTCGATGGCATCCGCACCCAGACCTACGGCGGCATGACCTACCTGGTGCACGCGCCGGTAGGCGGCCGGGTGCAGCCCGCCACCATCGGCATCAACGGTGGCTGGGGCGGCCTGCGCACCAAGCCCAGCCTGACGTCGCTGTTTCCGGGCGGCGCCACGGGCACTTCCGACGCCCGCCAGGCTGCGTTCTTCACCGATGGGCAGAAGTCGAGCGTGGATACGCTCACGCTCTTCACCAACGGCTACCTGGTGCTCAAGTATAAGAACGTAACCTCGACCGGCGGCGCCGGCTCCGACGCGCAGGTAAACGGCGGCTCGGGCAACTTTGCCGATACCGACTTCCCCATGTTCCGCCTCGCCGATGTGAAGCTGATGTACGCCGAGGCTCTGCTGCGCGGCGGCTCGGGCGGCAAGTTTGGCACGGCCCTTTCGCAGGTCAACGACGTGCGCAGCCGCTCGGGTGCCGCCCCGCTGGCTGGCGTTACACTAAATGACCTGCTGGACGAGCGCGGCCGTGAGCTGTACTGGGAAGGCCACCGCCGCACCGACCTCATCCGCTTCGGCAAGTACACCACCGGCTACAACTGGGCCTTTAAGGGCGGGGTGCCGGCCGGCAAGGACATCGAGTCGTACCGCACGCTGTTCCCCATTCCGAACACCGACCGCGTGGCTAACCCGAACCTGCCCCAGAATCCGGGTTACAACTAATATGTTGGGTTCGCAGGCGGCGGCTACTACCAGCCGCTGCCTGCGAGCTTTACGCATCGTTTCCGTCTTCTTCTCACCCAATTAGCTCTGTTTCCCATGTTTACTACTCTTACCCGTGCTACGGCTGGCGTATTTGCGCTGGCGCTCCTTGGCTTCAGCTCGTGCCAGAAAGACGAGTCGCGCGTGACGCTCTCGCCCAAGGCGGCGCCCACGCTGTCGGTATCCACCACCACGCCCGACCTAGTGCTCACCAGCACTAATGCCAACACCACCGGCGACACGTTCACGTTCACAGCGGCTGATTTTGGCTACCAGTCGGCCACGGCCTACTCGCTGCAAATCGACAAGAAGGGCGGCGACTTTAGCAACGCGCAGTCGTTCGACAGCGGCACTTCGGCCGGGGCTTTTACCCTGACTAAGGCCCAGTTGGCCAACGCCTTCTTTGCGTTGGGTGTGCCATATAGCACGACCGCCCAGGTCGACGTGCGCGTGGTAGCCTCCGTGAGTGCCAACACGCCCAAGCAGGCCTCGTCGGTGGTTACGCTAACGGCTACGCCCACGCCGGTGTGCGTTTCCAACACCACCGGACGCACCTGGAGCATCATCGGCCCGGCTGGCACCGGCTGGACCAGCGATGTGGCCCTTACCTACGACTGCTACAGCCAGACCTTCCGGGCCCGCGTGCCACTGAACGCCGGGGAGTTTAAGTTCCGCGCTAACAACGACTGGTCGGTGAACTTTGGCACCACCCAAGCCACCGGCGACGTTACGATGAGCAGCTTGGCAAAAGGGCTCTCACTCGTAAACAACAACAATAACCTGCAAATCACCACGGCCGGCACCTACAACGTAGTGCTGGCTCCGAGCGCCGACGGTACCTCGGGCACCGTTACCATCAAGCCCTAGCCAACCGGCTTCGCGCTTTGCACCTCTAAAAAAACCGCTACCTAGTAGCGGTTTTTTTTATGAACTGGCCCCAAAGTAGCTTTGTTGCCCGCTCACCCCAGCACCCTGCGCCGCCGGATGCTCAAGCATTTTTTACTTATTATGCCTCGCCTCTCTGCTTCTCTGCTCGCTGCCCTGCTGCTGTCGCCCACCTTGCTGCTGGCGCAGGCCCGGCGCCCGGCGCCAACTGCCCAGCCGAACCCTGCCCAAGCTTCGCCCGCTGCCGCCCCGGCCGGCGTGCAGGCCCGCGCCGATGCGTTGACAACCAATATGGCCCAGGCCCTGAGCCTGACGCCGGCCCAAACCGAGAAAGTACGCGCCATCAACCTCACGGCCGTGCGCAACGTGGAAACTGCCCGCCAGCTCTACAAGCAAGAGCCCGCTAGGCTGAAAGGCTACGTAGAAGATGTGGGCCTGGCCCGCCTCGACCGCCTGAAGGAAGTGCTGACGCCGGTGCAATTTACCCGCTACCAGCAGAAGCGGGAGGAAAAAATGGGTATCCCCACCCTGCGCGGTAGCCAAGGCAACCCGCCCCCTGGCCTACCCGGCGGCCGCGGCGAGGAATAGCCCCTGGCCCCGGCGCCAGCCCTGGCTCAGAGTTGCAGGGCGCGCAGGTTAACGAGTGCCTGCCGGGTTTTTTCCAGGTTTTCTTTTTCCTTCTCTTCCAGGTCGAGCGGGGTGCTGGAGGCATCGGCGAAGAAGGCCAGGATATTCTGCCGCATTACGGGCGAAATGTCCTTGAACTTGTTTTTGTCGAGCGCGCGTACCCACTCGCCGTAGGTGCGGTCGGCCAGGCTGTACTCGCCCAGCCGGGTGGGGTGGCCAGTATCGAAGTCGGTATTAGGCAGGTCGGGGCCCTGGCTCACGGTGGGCGTTTGTTCGCCGGCAAACTTGCAGAGCGTCACCATCGTTTGCCGGAAACTGGCCCGGAACAGCGCCTGCGCCTCGGGCGAGGGCGCGATGAACTTGAGACTCTTGAGCTTGCCTACTTTGGGCAGAATGCTGACGATGCCCGCCACGATGCGCGCCCCAAAGCCCGGGCGCTCGTAGCTCGTGCCAAATTCCTTTTCAAACTCTTCCTTGTTCTGCTTATACACGTAGTCGCGCCGCCGAATGCGCTTGTTCACCTTGCGCAACTCGTGGCGGTTGGCGCGCCAGGCGGCCCGGCTGGCCAGCGGAATCAGGTTGCGCACCGCAAAGCGGTACGAGCCCAGCGCCAGGTCGGTATTGAAAATAATTTGCTTTAGCTCAAGCCCGTAGGTACGGGCAAAGCCTCGCTCAAGAAGGTCTTTGCTTACTTTGAAGCCGATGAAGCCGTGGTACTCAGCCGAGCGGTACTTGCCGGCGGCCAGTTGCGTCACATCAAACGCAAACTCGGTGCGGCCGTGGGCCACGGGGTCCTGCTCGTAGGTCACGACCGGGCCGTATTTGGCCGCGAGCTTAGGAAACAGCAGCGGCACCGACTTATTAATGCCCATTTCGTGGCCGTAGATGTCGGCCGCGTAGTGGGCCAGCGCTCCCAGCGCAAAGGCGTACTCGTTGCGGTCCTTGGCTTCCTTCAGTAGGTTTTCGACAAAGTCACCCGAGCGCACGTAATGGGTAAGGTCGGTGAAGAGCGCCGAGCCAAACGGATAATAGCCCATGTCCTGAATGATGGAGCCGCCGTAGGCGTAGGCTTTGGCCTCGCGCAGTTCGTCGGGCGTGCCCCCCGGAAAGCGTCGCTCGATGGCCGGCCGCAGGCAGGGCACCCAGCACGAGTCGATGTTGGCCTGGTGGCTGAGTACCGAATAGGCCCGCGCCGGGCGCTGGGCCAGCAGCAGCAGCCCGAGCAGCAGCAAGCCGAGCAGGCGCGACGTAAATGCAGAAGTCATGGAAAGCGCGTAAAAATTGGCTCAACGGTAAAGGGCGCTTCGGCGTTGCAACGCTGGGCGTATCTGCCCCGGGCCCTCTGCTAGCCCTCACTCGCTCACCAAAGAGGGCGGCGGCCCCAATTGCGCTACCTGTGGCCAGGCGCTGCTGCGAAACGCCACCGTGCGCACACCCTGGTACGGGAACTGCCGGCTAGGCGCAGGCAGCAGCATGCCCTGGGCCGACTCGTGGGCCAGGGCTTCGCCCACCGAACGCACTGCCCCGGCCGGCACCCCTAGCCGGGATAGTTCGTGCAGCAAGGCCGCCCCGTTGAGCTCGGCAATGCGCACGAGCAGCAACTCTTCCAGCGCGTGGCGGTGGCGCACCCTAGCGGGGTTGGTGGCGAAGCGCGGCTCGGTGGCCCAGTGCGGGCGCATCAGCACGAGGCATAGCTGTCGAAACTGGGCATCGGTACCCACGGCCAGCACGAGGCGCTGGCCATCGGCGGCGCGGTACACGGTGCCGTAGGGCACGATGCCGGGGTGGCCCGACCCCAGCGGCACGGGGTCGCGGCCGGTCACGAGCCAGGTGGCGCCCTGGTTGGCCAGCGAGGCCAGCGCGCTGTCGAGCAAACTCACTGCGAGCAGGGCGCCGCGGCCGGTGCGCTCGCGCTGGTAGAGCGCCGTCAGGATGCCTTCCTTGAGCTGGTGGGCGGCCAGCAGGTCGATGAGGGCCACCGGCATTTTCTGGGGCGGGTCGGCGGGGCTGGCGGCGTTGAGGTGCATGAAGCCCGTTTCGGCTTGTAGCACGGCATCGTAGCCCACGCGGGAGCTCGCCGGCCCGTAGCCGGTAAGATGGGCATAGATGAGGCGCGGGTTGGCCTCGGCCAGCGCGGCGTAGCTCACGCCAAATTTTTCGGCATCGCCGGGCTTATAGCTGGCAATGAGCACGTCGGCTTCGGTGGCCAGCCGGCGCAGCTCGGCTTGGGCAGCGGGCTTCGTCAGGTCGAGCACTAGCGAGGTTTTGCCCCAATTGGAAGCCGAAAAATAGGCCGACACCGAGCTTTCGGGGTCGTCGCCGGGCGTGCGCCAGGTGCGGGTTACATCACCGGCCGGCGGCTCCACTTTTAGCACCGCGGCCCCCAATTCGGCAAAAAACTGGCCCACCTGCGGGCCGGCCAGCACGGCTGCCAGTTCCAGCACGCGCAGGCCTTCGAAGGGAAGAGTCGGAGTCATAACTTTTAGGGAATATGCCCTGGCTGCATCGCGCCCGGCCCGGATTTATTACGCAGCCCAGGCGGCTACACCACGCCAGCCCGCGCAAACACCGGAAATACAATTTCGCGCTCGCCGGCGCCCCACCGTTGCGTCAGTTCCTCGGCCACGAGCAGCACCGCATCGGCCCCATCGTGCTGGCGGCCGTAGTTGGCCACCGCCGACCACGTGCGCAGGTAGTCGAGGTACCACGCCGCCGACCACTGCTTGCGCACCTCGAAGCGCGCCCGCCGCACCCTAGCGAAGGGAAACGGCAGCCGGGCGTACTCATCGAGCACGTGCCAGCGGTTGGCGTCCCAGTACGGGCCCACGGTGTCGTCGTGAAAGCGCCGGATAAGGGCGTCCAGCGCCGCGTCGCCGGTGAGGCCCAGGCCATAGACCCACTCGGCCAGGGTAGCGCCGGGGCCGGCCACGCGGCGCACCTCCTTGTGATACGCTGCGGGGTCAAACCAGTGCACTGCCTGCGCCACGGTGATGAGGTCGAAATAGTCATCAGGGAAGGGCGTTTTTTCGGCCGTGGCTATCTGGTAATGCACGTTGGGCAAGGCCGGGGCCTGGGCCAGCTGATTGCTGCTCAAATCGGTAGCCTCAACCTCACGGAAGTGCTGGGCCAACACGGCGGCTACCTGCCCGTTGCCGGTGGCGCAGTCCCAGGCGCGCAGGTGGTTGGGTACCTGCGGCAGCAGCCAGGCGTAGAGCGCGGCCGGGTAGTCGATGCGGTAGCGGGCGTACTGCGCCGCCTGGGCGGAAAAGCGGTCGAGAGCCATAAGTAAAATGCAGGGGTAGTTTTGGCTTGTCGTCGCCAGGGCTAGCCAGCGAAGCGGCAAGCTAACGCTACCCCTACGCGCCCGCACCGAAGCCGGGCACTTATCCGGCTTACCTTTGTTCTAAATCAAGCGGTTTGCTGGCCCGGAAACACAAGGTCAGCCCCTATCTCTCACTTCATTAGCTGCACCTTGACGTTCCACGAATTTAATCTCCACGACGACCTGCTGGCCGGCGTGGACGCCATGAACTACCTCAACGCCACGCCTATTCAGGAGCAGGCGATTCCGAAAATTCTGGCTGGCAAAGACCTCATTGCCTGCGCCCAGACCGGCACCGGCAAAACGGCCGCCTACCTCGTGCCGCTGCTCGACAAGATTTCGCACGCCGGGCACGGCACCACCTCTACCCTGGTGCTG